>Ga0209398_1000949_pt1 | contig 16127 bp, 13 predicted proteins | sample AshMeaBigSpring_FD_184125 | JGI IMG/M metagenome (GOLD analysis project Ga0209398, IMG submission 184125) | Groundwater microbial communities from Big Spring, Nevada to study Microbial Dark Matter (Phase II) - Ash Meadows Big Spring (SPAdes)... | ecosystem: Environmental > Aquatic > Deep... | reverse complement strand
CAAAATAGCATTGACTATCGCTGCTGTTATTAGAAACAATCAACCATATAATCAAAACTATATCTATCAATGATAATTTGGAAAAACCATAGAAAACGCAACAAAAGCTCAATAAATAGATGCAGCTGGCAACACAAATCATTATTATTTTTTAAGGCTTACTAGCTCATTTAAATATTGTTCTAACATTGTATAGCCTTGTTTATTAACCACATTTCCATCGTTGGCATCTTTTGCATTTAAACCATGCTGTTGCTCCCATTCATCTGGAATTCCATCACCATCTGTATCTACTAATTTGGTTCCATTTTTATAAATAGGCAAACCACCTACTACCATTGGATGATCGATAATACCGAGCTTTCCAAACACGCCTAAACCACTAGCCGTTTTATTTGCCACATCGTTTATAACTCTTTTATCAACTTCATCTCTTTGAGGAAGAAAAGCACCAACGAATGTAAGTACTTCTTTATACGCATCTTCTGCTGACTGATTGGGCAAAGGAATTGAAATATTAAACGGCTGGTTTACAATTGCATTGGATGGATAATTTTCTTCTTTTAAATCTATACCCCTTGTATTTTTTTTGGTTAAAGATTTATCACCTTCCATAATATTTCCATCTACAAACCACTGTCCTGTTCCTTTTGCTTTTGTAGCATCAAAAGTAGCATGTACAAACTTTAAATCGGCAGGTGTTGCTGGCCCTGGTTTATAATAATTGTTGATGATGTTTACTTGAGACATTCCACCTTGAATATTTACTTCACCACCATAACAAGCATTTGCATTTCCCCAATTATACACTACATTATTTCTATAATCTACAATAGCCATTGTATCATGTGCTCTTGATCCATTAAAACGGATGGCTCTATTGTTTAAATGAGCAAATAAATTATGATGATAAGATGCAAACTGACCACCCCAAACACCTCCATAAGAACGCTTGCCTTTCATGTGGCCAGCATCGTATAAACCCTCACTTACTAAACAATATTGAACCGTTGTATTTTTTGTATCGTACAAGGCTGCACACTCTTCATTTGCCCAACTAAAACTACAATGATCGATAATTACATCATGGCAATTTTCCATATCAAAACCGTACAATCCTTTACTGTCAAAGCCTGCAGGTCTTGAACGAATAAATCGAATAATAATATTCCCATGATTTCCTTTTGAAGAAGCACCGTTTAATATAAGTGAATTACCGGTAAAACAAATACCATAACCTGGTGCTGATTGTCCTGCAATAGTTAAATTAGACCGTTTAATTTGAACTTTTGTTTTAAGCTCAATTACACCGCCTACAGCAAAAAGAATAGTTAGTGGCTGTTGAGGATATTGCTCTAAAGCCCATCTAAAACTCCCTTCACCTGCATCTTGTAAATTGGTAACATAAACTACTTTTCCACCTCTACCACCTGTTGCAAACTTTCCAAAACCCTCTGCTTCAGGAAAAGCTTTTACTTGTGCATAAATAGTTGATTTACTAGAAATGAATAATGCAAACAATAATATAGCAAGCTGTATTTTTTTCATATTTAAGTATAAACAATCAGTGGAGCACTATAAATAATACATCCATTAAAATATTAGCATTCGAAAGTAAAAAAAGATAGTGGTAAAGAAATGCCATCTACCACTGTAATGATGGCATATTTTACTATAATTTCAGAGAAATTCGTATTTATATTAGTGACAATAGGTGTAATAATTGAATAGGAATTCGGTAACAAAAGAATTAGTATTTCTTACGAAGTCTATATTTCTGTGGAGAAACGCCAATAACTTTTTTAAATCGCTTTGAAAAATAATAAGGATCATCGAAACCCATTGTTAAAGCAATATCTTTAATAGAGCGATCGGTAAAATCGAGTTCCTGACTTGCTTTTTGCATTTTCATTTGAATGAAATAATCAATAGGTGCATAGCCTGTTTTTTGTTTAAATAAACTACAAAAACGAGAGGTTGAATAGTTATAATTCTTACACAATTCATTTAAGCCTATATTCTCGTTTATATTGGCCTGCATAAATAAAATAGCACTATCAACACAATCGGTTTTATTTGAATGACTAACCGGATAATGTTTAGCATTGTACAAAAACAACGTAAGAAAATGGTGTAAAGTCATGTTCACAAAAATGAGGTTATCAATACTATAACCTAATTCAAGTGTTTTAAATATTTTAGAGTATACTGCTAAAATGTCGCCATTATCTTTAATATGAAAAGCCTTTGCATGTTTTTGTAAAACCTGCAATTGGTTTAAGTAAGGCAAGGCATCGCCACCAAAATGCATCCAATAAACACTCCATGGATTTTCAACCGAACTACCATAGCTATGCTCTACATTTTTGGGTAAAATAAAAAATTCATTGGGTTGAATTTCAATTTTTTTATCGCCAATTTTACACCATCCATAGCCATCTACACAGTAAAACAAAATATTATCTGCAAATCCATTTTTACGATAGGTAAAATGTCCTTTAGCATTAGGGTAATATCCTAAACTACAGATAAATAATTGACTCATTAAAGGGTTGTTCTGAACCTTTGTTTTTAAAATATTTTTTGGTATTTCTATGTGTTGACGACCCAAACCATACCAATAATTTTTTTGAGGCAATTCTTTTTGTTTCTGCATAATTGGCATCATTAACTAGCTGTTTACCAAACCAAATCTATTTCACAAGCAACGGTAAGTCATGTAAATTTATATCAATTTTGTTATACTTTCATGCCTTCTATCAAATCACAAACAAACAAAATTTCCGTACGAATGATTTCAAAAAAAATGATTGCTGCACTTACTTCATTCATCATTTTGATAAGTGCTAATGTAACGAATGCCACTATTCAACTACCTTATTTTATTGCAGACAATATGGTATTACAACAGCAAAGTAATGCCTTAATTTGGGGTTGGAGTAATACAAAACAAAGTGTAACCATTACCACTTCTTGGAACAAGCAAAAATATACAGCACCTGTTGATGCCAATGGAAAATTTAGTATTTACGTAGCAACACCAAAAGCAGGTGGCCCTTACAGCATTCAATTGAATGATGGAAGCAATACTACACTTACCAATATTTTAATAGGAGAAGTTTGGTTATGTAGTGGACAAAGCAATATGGAAATGCCGATGAAAGGTTATAGAGATCAACCTATTTTAGGCGGTAACGATGCTATTATTGCCTCTAAGAACAATAACATTCGTTTATACACTGTACCTCGTTCAGTTCAGCGTAATCCTTTAGACACAACCAAAAATCAAACATGGAAAATTGCAGAACCTGAAACGGTTTCAAACTTTAGTGCAACTGCTTATTATTTTGCTAAAATGTTGTATCAACAACTACAAGTACCAATTGGATTAATAAATATTAGCTATGGCGGTTCTCCTGTAGAGGCATTTATGGATGAAGAAGCTTTAAAACCATTTACAGATATTATTTTACCCTCAAAAACCGACGATGGAAAAAAGCTTACTAATGGCACACCTACTACTTTATACAATGGTATGTTACATGGCTTTTTAGGTTTTACCATAAAAGGTTGTATTTGGTATCAAGGCGAAAGCAATAATAGTCGTGCAAAACAATATGAAACTTTATTTCCAGCTTTTGTAAAAATGATTCGTACAAAAAGCAACAATGATTCTTTACCGTTCTTCTATGCACAAATTGCCCCTTATAATTACACCAATTTTAGCACCGATGCTGCAACAAAATACAACTCAGCTTATTTAAGAGAGGCTCAACGTAAAGCCTTATCATTAATACCCAATAGTGGCATGGCTGTTTTAATGGATATTGGTGAAGAATTTAATATTCATCCTGCTAATAAAGAAGTTGGCAGCAAGCGATTGGCTTCTTTAGCCTTGGCTCAAACCTATGGCCACAAAGGGTTTGGTCATGCTTCTCCATTATTCGATTCGTTAATCATTAATGGTAATGTTGCAACCATTAAGTTCACCAATGCTACAAATGGACTCACATCTTTTGGCAAACCATTAACCAATTTTGAAATAGCAGGTGCAGATAAAGTATACAGACCAGCAAGAGCCGTAATTTATCAAGGTAAAGTGTTGGTTTCATCGCCAGAAATTACCAATCCTGTTGCTGTTCGTTATGCATTTAAAGATTTTGTTGTGGGAGAATTATTTAACACAGAAGGTTTTCCTGCTAGTAGTTTTAGAACAGATAATTGGTAACACTACACAAGAAATAAGAAAAGAAAAATTATGTTACCAGCTACAGTAATTCTTATTGGGCAGCCGTTGCGTCGCACTCTTGTACGGCAACTATTCTATTCAGCAAAAAAGGCAATATCTACTTTTGTTTGTTGTATAATTTCTATAGCATTATTGTCACAAAAAAATAGCGTTAACCAATACAATGTTGTTTGGAAAAATCAAAGCAACAATGCAGCAGCTTCAATGCCTTGTGGTGGTGGAAATATTGGTACCAATGTTTGGGTAGAAAATGGAAGCTTATATATTTACATGCAACAATCTGGCTGGTTCGATGAAAATAATACTGCTTTAAAAGCCGGAAGAATAAAAATAAATTTTACACCCAATCCTTTTACATCAAACAACTTTTCTCAAATTTTACAATTAGAATCTGGAAGCATTGTTATACAAACAGGAGAAGAAAATAAATCAACTACAATTCATATTTGGGTAGATGTTTTTCAGCCAATTATTCATATTCAAACACAGAGTAAACAAGCCATTCATGCAATAGCTGCATACGAAAGTTGGAGATATAAAGACCGACCACAAACAGGTAAGGCAAATAATGCTAATAGTTGGAAATGGGCTAAACATGTGCAAGTAATTGCACCTAAAGACAGTATTTATTTTTATAAAAACAGTGTTGCATTCTTTCATCAAAATAAAGATTCATCCGTATTTGATTATGCTGTAAAACAACAAGGTTTAGAAAAATATAAAGACAGTTTATTTAATCCTTTACATAAAGCCATTTATGGAGGAATAATGCATGGCAACAATATGATTGCCACAAAAATATACGATAGCAAATATGCAGATACGGATTGTAAAGGTTGGCAACTTCAAAGTAAACAGCCTAGCAAGCAACACCATATTTCTGTGTATTTAACACCCAATTTCAATAAAACTGAATCTGCTATTCAGCAACACATTATTCAAAACCAAACACTAAAAAAACTTCAACAACGGTACATTAAAACAAAACTTTGGTGGCAACAGTTTTGGAAAAAAAGTTTCATTTATCTTTATCATTCAACCGATAGTTTAAACGCACAACTTTTTTCTATTTCTAAAAACTACCACTTGTTTCGTTACATGCTTGGATGCAATGTTTCAGGTACATATCCCACAAAATTTAATGGTGGTTTGTTTACAGCAGATCCAGTTTTTACAGACACAAGTATTCATTCTACACCTGATCATAGAAATTGGGGTGGCGGCACTTTTACAGCTCAAAACCAACGTTTGGTATATTGGCCATTGTTAAAAACAGGTGATATTGATTTAATGTTTTCGCAGTTTAACTTTTATCAAAAACTGTTAAAAAATGCAGAGATACGTTCAAAAGTATATTGGCAACATGAAGGTGCTTGCTTTACTGAACAAATCGAAAATTTTGGCTTACCCAATCCTGCTGAATACGGTTATAAACGACCAGCTAACAGCGATAAAGGTGTGGAATTTAATAAGTGGTTAGAATATGAATGGGATACCGTTTTAGAGTTTTGCTACATGATTTTAGAAGCCGAAAAATATTACAACATCAACATTAGCAAATACATTCCTTTGATAAAAAGTTGTTTATCATTTTTCGATAATCATTACCAATATCAAGCTTATAAAAACAAACAAACCTCTTTAGACAGTAATGGTAAACTAATTTTATATCCAGGTTCAGCAGCCGAAACTTTTAAATTTACTACCAATGCTTCTTCAACTATTGCAGCATTAAGCACCGTAACAAAAAGTTTATTACAATCTGCGTATTTACCTTTAAAAGACAAATTATATTTTCAATCATTATTCAATAAAATTCCACCTATTCCTTTAGGTAATTTTAATGGCAAAACCACAATTGCACCTGCAGAAAAGTGGGAACGTGTAAACAATACCGAAACGCCACAATTGTATCCTATTTTCCCATACAATATTTATGGAATCGGAAAACCGAATTTAGAAACAGCCGTCAATACATATTTATACGACACTTTTGCCGTAAAATTCAGAAGCCATATTGGTTGGAAACAAGATAATATTTTTGCAGCCAAACTAGGTTTAACAAACGAAGCTGCTAGACTTACATCTTTAAAATTAGCCGATAGTAAATCCAATATATTTCCTGCATTTTGGGGGCCAGGCTTTGATTGGACACCCGACCATAATCATGGAGGAAGCGGAATGATTGGATTGCAAGAAATGTTATTACAAACCAATGATAATCAAATTCTTCTTTTTCCTGCTTGGCCCAAAGATTGGAATGTGCATTTTAAATTACATGCTCCAAATAAAACAACAGTTGAAGCAACGCTTATAAATGGAAAGCTAGAGCAACTAATTATTTTGCCAAAAGAAAGAGAAAAAGACGTAATTAATATGTTAACGAACTAATTATCGATAAAGTATTGGTAATTAAAGTCTATAGAGGTTAAAAAAATCCCTTTCAAATGTTTTTGAAAGGGAACAATTAGATAAGTATATATTCATTTACAAACTCATCATTTCTTTGAACTTAACGGTTTGTCTACGACTCACTTCAATTTTTTCTCCACCTCTTAAATCTACAATTAATCCACCATTAAAATAAGGTTCAATTTTTTCTACCCAACGTAAATTAATGATGTGTTTTCTATTGGCTCTAAAAAACATACGCTCGTCTAAACGTTCCTCTAAAGCATTTAACGATTTCAGGATTAATGGTTTATTTGTTCCAAAAAATACTTTTGCATAATTGCCTACACTTTCAAACAACCGAATTTCGTTCAGTTTTACAAACCAACAACGTTCTCCATCTTTTACAAAAACTTGATCATTTTCGTTTAAAACTGTTTTATTGTAATTGTTGGTTTGTGCCTCTGCCTTTTCTTTATTCATTTCATCATGCAATTTTGCAATTGCATCGGTAAGGCGTTTTGGCTCAATGGGTTTTAACAAATAATCTAAAGCATTTACTTCAAAAGCTTTAATGGCAAATTCATCGTAAGCAGTTGTGAAAATTACATTTGGAGCTCTATCGATTTCTGAGAGTAAATCAAAACCTGTTTTACCCGGCATTTGAATATCTAAAAACACTAAATCTGGATTGTGTTGTTCTATTTTTTCTAATCCTTCATCTACATTAGCTGCTTCATCTACCACTTCTATATCATTGTGTTCTTGCAACAATTTTCGAAGTTCATTACGTGCTAAACGTTCATCATCTATTATAATTGCTGTAACTGCCATAAATTGTTGGGTTTAATAATCAATAAATTAAATGGGTATTACTACTTTGGCTTGCACCATACAATTACCCAAGTCGGTCAATTCAAAGCTAGCATGTTTTCCGTACAAAAGATTTAGCCTGTTTTGAGTGCTTGCCACACCAAAGCCTTCTGTGTTGTAATTGTCTTGTAATTTTCCTGTGTTTTGCACAATTAATTCATGATATGAGTCAAATACGTTAGAGATAATTTTTATAAAACCACCCTCTTTTTGTTTACTAATTCCATGTTTGATAGCATTTTCTACTAAGGTTTGTAACATCATTGGTGGAACAGGTAAATTTAAAGCATCTTCTGTAATGTAGTATTCTACTTTTAGCCTGTCTTCAAAACGAATGTATTCTAATGCTAAATAATCTCTTACTATGTTTAGTTCACGTTCTAAAGGTGCAATTTCAATTTTTTCTACCTGCATACTGCTCCTTAAAATATTACTCAATTCTGTAATTGCAGTTCTTGCACGTTCAGGATTTTCATCAACCAATGCTCTAATACTATTGAGTGCGTTGAATATGAAATGTGGATTTATATGCGATTTTATTGTTCTTAATTCTAAATCTTTTACAGTGGTTTCTAGTTTTACTTTATCTATTTCTGAATTGGTATTTATTTCTATGTAATGCCACAGATAATAAAAACTAGTCCAAGCAAAAATGATGGGTGAATCACTAAATAAGTTGTAGTATGAACGTTTCCACAAAGAGAATTTTCTTTTTTTATCATACAGTGCAAATAATTCTACCAATGCACTATTAAATAAACCATAAAAATAGGCAGCTGTAACAGTACAAATTAAAATTAGCCACCATTTTTGCTTAATCGTTGGTGGTCTTAAAGAAAACTTTATGATAGCTATTCTTAATAAATGTGTGATAATTAAACCAGTAAAAAGAGATATAAATAAACGAGAGTAAAACCTTGTTGGATCAAAGTTTTTAGCAAATTGCTGATTAGAGTCTAATTGGCTTAACGTAAAAAATAGTGAAACAAGCCCATAAAATAGCCATCCACCAATTTGACATCGCCAATATAATCCAGATTTGTTTTTCATGTATGAATAAAGGTAATAGTTGCCTTGTTTTAGTATCTACAAAAAAATTATTAAAGGCAAATAAGATTGGTATTTGGTAGTTTTTTTTTAATAGTTGAACAAAATAGTTAATGTTGCGTTTAGATTTGTTAGAAAGTAGATACTTACAACCAAAATACTATTTTTACATAAATTAGCTTACATGGAAATTTTACCAGGCACTTTGCTTAAAGATATTAACCATCCTGATGATTTAAAAAAAATAAGCAGAGAGCAATTACACCAAGTTTGTGACGAATTAAGACAATATATTATAGATGTAGTAAGTGTACATGGTGGGCATTTTGCTGCCAGTTTGGGTGTTGTTGAGTTATCTGTGGCATTACATTACGTTTACAATACACCATACGATCAATTGGTTTGGGATGTTGGTCATCAAGCTTATGGTCATAAAATTTTAACTGGTAGAAGAGATAATTTTCCTACCAATAGAAAATATGGTGGATTAAGCGGTTTTCCGAAAAGATCTGAAAGTGAATACGATACGTTTGGTGTTGGTCATTCATCTACCTCTATTTCTGCTGCTTTAGGCATGGCAATGGCTGCAAAATATAAAGGTGAGAATAGAAAAAGTGTTGCCATTATTGGTGATGGAAGTATGACAGCAGGTATGGCATTTGAAGCGATGAATCATGCAGGTGTAGCTGATAGTGATGTGTTGATTATTTTGAACGACAACTGTATGAGCATTGACCCAAATGTTGGTGCTTTAAAAGAATATTTAACCGACATTACCACCTCACCTACTTACAACAAATTGAAGGATGATGTTTGGAAAATGATGGGAAAATTGCCTGTAGGAAAAGGCTTAAGTAGATCTGTAGCTCATAAATTGGCTGACGGCGTAAAAGGAATGGTGAATAGTAGTAGCAATTTGTTTGAAGCATTGAAACTTCGATATTTTGGGCCGATTGATGGTCATAATATTACCAAATTGGTAGATACTTTAAAGGATTTGAGAGAAATTCCTGGACCAAAAATTTTACATATTGTAACCGTTAAAGGAAAGGGTTATGCTTTAGCAGAAAAAGACCAAACAAAATGGCATGCACCAGGATTGTTTGATAAAATAACTGGTGAAATTGTAAAGAAAACATACAATGCTCCTCAACCACCAAAATACCAAGATGTTTTTGGTCACACTATAATTGAATTGGCAGAACAAAATGCTGCTATAATGGGTGTTACACCTGCAATGCCTAGTGGATCCTCATTAAAATTTATGATGGAAAAAATGCCGCATAGAGCTTTTGATGTGGGCATTTGTGAACAACATGCAGTTACTTTAAGTGCAGGTTTAGCCACACAAGGAATGCGTGTTTTTTGCAATATTTACTCCTCATTTATGCAAAGGGCATTCGACCAAGTTGTGCATGATGTAGCTATTCAGAAATTACCAGTGGTATTGTGTTTAGATAGAGCAGGATTAGTAGGTGAAGATGGTCCAACACATCATGGATGTTACGATATCGCTTATTTCCGTTGTATACCGAATATGATTATTAGTGCTCCTATGAACGAACAGGAACTAAGAAATTTAATGTATACAGCTCAATTAGAAACAACGAAATATCCATTTGTAATTAGATATCCTAGAGGTGAAGGTGTGATGCCTGAATGGAAAACCAAATTTGAAGCTATTGAAATTGGAAAAGGTAGAAAATTAAAAGATGGTGATGATGTTGCTATTTTAAGTTTTGGACATCCTGGAAATTTTGCTCAAGCGGCTATAAGAACTTTAAGAACAGAAGGTATTAATCCTGCTCATTACGATATTCGTTTTGTAAAACCACTTGACGAAGCTTTATTACATGAGGTATTTGCCAAATACAATAAAATAGTTACTGTTGAAGACGGAACAATTGTTGGTGGCTTTGGTAGTGCAATTTTAGAATTTATGGCAGCCAATAATTACCAAGCAGAAGTAAAAATGTTAGGTATTCCTGACCGTTTGGTAGAACATGGAACCTTAAAAGAATTGTATAGAGAATGTAATTATGATGCTACCGCAATTGCAGATACAGTAAGAGGTTTGGTTAACGCACAAGTAAGTGTACAGAATTATACAATAGGTGGTTAATATCTAAATAGTTATTGAAAAAAACCTGTTTTTGAAAAAAGGCAGGTTTTTTTTATGCAAAAAACTATGCATTGCATCTAATGAGCCATCATTGAAATTGTCATGCGTATTTTAAGAAAGACAACCATTTCACTTTTTATATTATTACTGGCATTTGCCATTTACCAATATAGAAGTGTTTTATTTCCATCAAAAAAAGTAATTTCTTCTCTCCAAAAAACATCTGAAAACCAAGCAACAGAAAAACGTTTGAGAGAAAACTTAACTGCTGTAAAGCGAAAAATACAATCAAAGAAATATAATTCCAACATTTGCTTTTTGATAGATTTTAAACTATCAAGTGGAAAGAATAGATTTTTTGTGTACGACCTTCATCAAAAATCTATTTTGTATGCAGGTCTTGTAGCACATGGTAGTGGTAATAAAGCATTTACTATAAAAGTGGTTATTTCAAATATAGTAGAAAGCGGTTGTAGTAGTTTAGGTAGTTATAAAATTAGCTATAAATACAAGGGCAGATTTGGCAATGCCTATAAATTAATTGGTTTAGATAGTAGTAACAACAATGCATTTAAACGAAATGTAGTGTTACATGCTTACGATTGTGTACCTGATTATGAAACTTACCCAATGCCAATTTGCAATAGTTTAGGCTGCCCAATGGTTTCTAATAACTTTTTAAAGCAGTTAGAAAAAATAATTGATACTTCTTCAAAACCCATATTACTACATATCTATAAGTAGCATCCATTAATTTAATTCTGTATCAACAGTAATGGTATCATCATTATCAAATTTCATTTCTTCAATTTCAGGATGAATGGCTATTTCTTCATCTCGTTTATCATTCCATTCTACAATAAAATTATTTTTTCCTTCACCCACTAGCAAGGTCATGTAGCGTTGTTGCGATAATTCTAAAAGCGATAAGAATAAAAATAATGCATGAATACGATCTTGACACAACTCAAAAACTTTTTCAAATGCAACTGTTTTTTCTTGTTTTACAAAAGATAGCATGTGTTCTCTACTGCCTTCAATTGTGTAATTGTATCGAACAACTGTATGAACGGGTTTGTTTTGTCGATCATGAACACGTTGCATTACCTTTTCAAACGCTTTCATCAGTTTAAACATGGTAATGGTTTGAATTTCGGTTCCTTCACCACTCTCTTCACCAATTTGAGAAAGTTCTCTGTTTAAATTACCTCGTTTCACCATCATCATTCTCAACGCTTCCATATCAGCCATTTTTACTGAGGCTTCTTTAAAGCGTTTGTATTCTAAAATTTTATCTACCAATTCTTGACGAGGATCTACTTCATTTCCATCTGCATCTATTTCTTTACGTGGCAATAATAATTTTGCTTTAATACGCATGAGCGTAGAAACAAACAAAATAAACTCACTGCTTAACTCTATGTTTAGCTTTTCCTGACTATGAATAAAGTCTAAAAAATCTTGAATAATTTTTGTGATAGGAATATTGTAAATATCTAATTCATCTCTTTCAATAAAAAACAATAACAAGTCAAAAGGACCTTCAAAATGTTCAAGCTTTATTTGATAGTTGGTTGTATTCACGCTGCACAAAATTTAACTGCAAATAAACCAATTGATTTTGAATATAGGGTCGATTGTTTTGCACAGTTATACACCATGCAATTATTGCTATGAAATAAAAAAGCCTGCTTACATTTTCAGATGTAAACAGGCTTTATATAAAAATTGTGTACTTATTTTTTTAAGCTATCTCTAATTTCCATCAACAATTTATCGGTGCTAGATGGTTCAGGAGCAGCAACAGGTGCAGTTTCTGCTTCTTTTTTCTTATTAGCTGCATTCATACCTTTTATAATTAAAAAAAGTACAAAAGCAATAATTATAAAGTTGATAGTGGCAGATAAAAAGTTACCATATTTAACCGTTCCAAAAATGGTTAATTCTTCTAATTTACTTAAATGAGCTGCATCTAAAGCAGGCTTTAGCAACAATGGCGTAATAACATCGTCTATTAATGAGTTTACAATTTTGCCAAATGCACCACCAATAATTACACCAATTGCAAGGTCTATTACATTGCCCTTCATGGCAAATTCTTTAAATTCTTTTATCATTCCCATAATTCTCTTATTTAGTTTTTGGTTTAAAAGTTCAAAATACAATTGTTTTATAGCTTGAGAAAATTATTTTTTCAAGCCTGGATATTGCATTTGTAAAGATGTAAGTAATTGGTGCAATGCAGAAGCAATGATATATTCTTTATACCAATTTTGGTCGGAAGGAACAATTGTCCATGGAATTTCATTACAATACTTAAAACAATCTTCATACATTTTTTGGTAAATATTCCAGAGTTTCGCTTCTTTAAAATCGTTTTCGTTGTATTTCCACATTTTTTTAGGATCTAACATTCGCTCTTTCAATCGAATTTGTTGTTCTTCTGGAGAAATATGAAGAAAAAACTTTAAAATATGTGTGCTATTGTGTTGGGTAATTAATTGTTAGAAATTATTAATAGCTTCCATTCTTTTTTTTGCTGTTATATCATCGCACCATTTATGTACTCGGGTAACTAAAATGTCTTCATAATGACTCCTATTAAACACCTGAATCATTCCTTTTGAAGGTACTTTTTGGTGAATACGCCATAAAAAATCATAGTTTAACTCTTCTACAGTTGGTGCTTTAAAAGAAGCTACAGCAACACCTTGAGGATTTAAGTGACCAAATACATTTTTAGTAACTCCATCTTTTCCACTTGCATCCATTCCTTGAATTATTACTAATACTGAATGTTTACTTTCTGCATATAATAAGTTTTGTAATTCATCTAATTCTTCTAATAGTTTAGCAGTTTTAGCTTTTGTAGCTTCTTTGGTAAAAGATTTTGGTGCTCTAGTGTTAAGAGCAGATAATTTTATAGATGACATAGCAATTCATTTTTATTAAAGGTATCTTTCTTACTGCAAAAAAATACACCTTCGTTTCTAAATTGAAGAGAATTGAGTAACAGATACTTGCAATGGGTTTTGTTTATTGTGCTTTGCCTTATTTGGGGAAGTTCTTTTTTACTGATGAAAATTGGATTGCAAACTTTATCGGCTTATGAAGTTGCAGCAATTAGAATATTAAGTGCTGGAATTGTTTTATTACCTTTTGCAGTAAAGGCTTTTAGTAAAATTCCCAAAGAAAAATGGGGTATCATTATTATTTCAGGATTATTGGGTAGTTTTTTTCCTGCATTTTTATTTTGTATTGCAGAAACAAAAATTAGCAGTGCACTTACAGGTATGTTAAATGCCCTTACACCTTTGTTTACGGTTATAATTGGAACTGTATTTTTTAAAGCAAAAACCAATATTCAAAAATTAATTGGTATTGGTATAGGATTAATTGGTTTGTATTTTTTAATAACACCAACAGGAAATTTAAACATTGAAAACCTTGCTTTTACATCTTTAGTAATGTTGGCTACTATTTTTTATGCATTAAATGTAAATATTGTAAGCAAACAAATAACGGGTTTAAAACCTTTAGACATAGCAGCAATTGCATTTATCTTTTTAATTATACCTAGCATTTCTATATTAGCATTTCAAGGATTTTTCGGTAGAAACTTGGGGCAAACTTCTACTCTACAATCTGTACTTGCAGCTTGTGTTTTAGGAATAATAGGTACAGCATTTGCATCGGTTTTATTTTACCAACTTGTAAAAATTGCTGGTGCTTTATTTGCATCTACTGTTACTTATGGCATACCGTTTATAGCAGTTGTATGGGGAATAATGTATGGTGAAAAAGTAACGTTATTACAAATGATTTGCCTGTCTATTATTTTAATAGGCGTTTATATAGTGAATAGAAGCAACAAAAAAAGTAATTAAACTAATTTCTTTCCATAGCTCTATACCATCTTTCAGGAATATCGTTGTTGCTGGCAATGATATAGTCTATTTTGCTGCAAGCCACAAACTTTTCGTCAGGCAATTGCATCCACCATCTACCAGTACGTTTGCTTTGTAAAAATGTAGTTTCTACTTCTGCAAAAGCCATTGTAAATTCAAAAAACTCTGATCGTTCTGAAAGATCGGCTTCTCTCTTTGATTTAAATATTCCATCCATTAAATACCATAATAAATGGCTGATTTGTTTTGCAGTTAGTTGATGTGAGTCTAAAGCAGCATCGTAGCCATAAATTCCTACAGAACTTATATTAGTGCTCATACCTGCATATTGCATCAACATACAAGCTTCTTCTCCTGTAAAACCATTAGGTGATAAATGATTAGCAGGTGCATGTGCATGTTGAATGGCTGCAATATCAAAAGTTAGTAGATGACTATTTCTAATAGAAGGCTCCATTTCTTCTACATTTTCTTTCACTTTTCCAACTCTAAAACAATCGAACCGAAGTTTATCAATGGTTTCTAACATTAATGGATGCACAAAATAGCTTTGAAAACCAATGTGATTGTAGTGTTTTATAAAATTAGGAACACCAGTAAGCATTTCCATTAAGAAATTGTCATTTGGCAAAACACTATCCATATTTAAATCTATCCTTGCATCTATACAAGTTGCTTCGATAATTTTATTCAGTTGAGCATAAGCACCATATTGAGCCAAAGTAACATCATGGCTTCCTCCAATAATCACCACTTTTTTTCCCATTTCAATCAGTTCACTTGCAACAGCTTTTAAAGCTGCATAAGTGTCTTGAATGCTTGCACCCACTTTAATATTACCAACATCTGCTATAGATACTTCTTTATGCCAGTGAAACAATCCATAAAATGCAGAACGAACAGCATTAGGTGCATCGGTATTGTTATTTCCACCCATACCTCTCATTTCACCACATCCAATAATTACCAAATCGGCTGTTGATAAATCAGGAAACTCATCTTCATAAGCTGATATATGTTTGCCTAATTGTGTGTCTTTATATCCTTCATCATTGCTTAATTCGTACCTATTAATGGGTTCTAAGAAATCTATAATGGTATGTATACTAATATTCATGCAGCCTTGGTTTGTAACAAACATAATTGAATAGCTAATTAAACGAAAAAACTGTGCGTAAATTGTAGTTTCCTGCTAGTTTAAACACAAGGTTTTAAAAAAAATGAGTGCATCATTATTGTATAAGCATGTTTTAACCCTCTATTAACCATTAGCTGTATACATTTGTACATACTGTTTATGCGACTATTTTTTTATTTTATATTATTATTCCATTGTGGCATTTTACATGCTCAAAAATCTACCGTTCAATTACCCAATGGTATTACTGTTAAAGACGATACAAGCATAGATAACTATAAAAATACTGTTTTACAAAAAGGAGAAAATATTGGTGAACGAATAAAAAAAGACCACTTTATACAAGTAACGCTCAATAAAAAAAATGTAGTTGTAGGAGAACCCATTTTGGTTACTTAC
>Ga0209398_1000942_pt1 | contig 16173 bp, 8 predicted proteins | sample AshMeaBigSpring_FD_184125 | JGI IMG/M metagenome (GOLD analysis project Ga0209398, IMG submission 184125) | Groundwater microbial communities from Big Spring, Nevada to study Microbial Dark Matter (Phase II) - Ash Meadows Big Spring (SPAdes)... | ecosystem: Environmental > Aquatic > Deep... | reverse complement strand
CTGCCAATTATTGGGTTGTGCAACTAGCATACCACAATTCAACAAGCCAAGTAAGCAGGTACTTAACCGAAAGCACTGTATTGAAAAGGAAGCAAGAAAAGCATTACGAAGGAACAACATAAGTGAATGTAATTTAAGATGAACATGTTTTTTTTTCTGCGTTAGGGATTGAAGCGGATACCCCGCAGCGCAGCGAGGAGTATGAGCGCAAAGCCCGACCCAAAGGGGGAACGCCCAAAAACTATGGCTTATTGGCCGAATCGATGTACACAATACCACGGCCGGCAGTACTCATATACACCCTTCCATACACATTTTCGTCGCCAACCACAAAATGCGCATTGCCGGGGCCTCCATATTGGTGTGCATCGTTGTTGATGCGTACCCATTTTTTGCCTGCGTCGGTAGAACGATAAAGCCCTACTGCATCGCTCCCGAAAATAGTACCCCATATATAAATGGTGGGATAGCTACTACCTGGAGCCACCTTGCCCAAACCAACCGCCGCGCAAGTATTGACACTATTGACTACCGAAAACGACTTGCCTTTGTTGATAGAATAAGCCAACCCGCCATTGCCTTTGGCTATCCAAATATGGCCTTCGTTATGTAATACGGTACGAATGAGCGTACTACCGCCCCCGCCTACATATCCTTCAGGCACAAAAGTTTCGCCACCATCGGTGCTTACATGCATATATCCGGTTGAATGGTTGTAAGCATAAAACACTTCATCGTTTTCAGGATCGGCTACTGGCTTAGTAGGAAAATCGAGTCCCTTGCATTCGGACCAATTTTGACCATTATCGGTGGTACGCAAAGTGATGTAGCGGCGTTGCTTATTGCCCGCATTCCACAAAACGGTGGTAGCATTGGCCGATACGGCCACATGACCATCTTTCATATACCTATCGGGGCCGTAGCCCATCAACTTCCAGGTATGCCCTTGGTCTTCAGAATAATATCGGTGTTTGGCAGAGCGAACCATGTATTGTGTGTTTTTGGCCGCTACGGCAATTGCAGCGGTAGAACCCATTGCGGGAGAATGACGCCCCCATTTAGGCGACTCATTAATGTTGTGGTGAACAAAACCATCATAATCGCCAATGACTGATACAAGTGGCCCATTAGGTATGCTCACTACTTCAAAAGGCACAGTTTCTTCGAGGCCCTTGCACATAAATTTCCATTCGGTAACATCGTCCCACACATTGTTGCAACAAAAAATGCCATTGCCCGATGTTACAAATGCGCGGTTGCTATTAAAAGGATCCAATTCTATGGAACAAGCCCAATGTATGGCATGCTTGTTTATCCAAGGAAAGCCATTGGTATCCATTTTTATTTTTTTCAGTTTAGACAAATCTTTCCAAGTATCTCCGCCATCGGTACTGGTAAAAATCACATCGCCGTGCCCCCAAGGTTGTTTTTCCCAATGACCATAGGTAGAGGCAATGATTTTTTCGGGGTCGTTGGGGTCAATACTGATACCACAAAAAGTTCTACCAACACCGTAGGGCGTGCAATTGCTCCAAATGCCGGAATGGGTTTTGTAGCGATAAATAGCACCACTTTCCCAATTGCCATAAGTAATATAGAGCGAGCTATCGCTAGCTAGGGCACAGCGCTGTGGCAACGCATTTTCCATACCGGGCGATATGGCCGACCAAGTTTCGCCGGCATCGCGACTTACAAACAGGTTTTTTCCTTTTTTAAACACCCCAACATAAATGACCGGAGTAGCCTCGTCTTGTTTGCCAAAACTTTTATCAAATTGCACAAAACTAATATGGCTATTACCTACATTGGGAAACGTTTTTACGGGACGCCAAGAAGCACCGCTGTTGGTACTTTTAAACAGTCCTTTGCCCCGAGAACCGCAAAACAACACCGAACCTTTGTTGGGATCTACAGCCAATATTTCGCCCTTTTGCCTGTCGGCACCGTTGCCATTGGCTTTGAACATATCGGTAACATCGGTAATAGCAAAGGTTTTGCCGTAATCGTTAGAGCGTAGTATGGCCGATGTACCACCATTCCAATAGCTAGTTCCCACAAACAAGTACAATTTATTGGGCGCTTGGGGGTCTATAGCAAAACTTTCTACGCCTTGGTAAGAGAGTTTATCGGCGGGAGTCCAATCGAGCAACGGAGTCCACGACTGCCCTGCTTCGTCCCAACGATAGGCACCTCCAACATCGGTTCTACAATAAATGAGGTTTTTTTGAGTAGCACAAGTTAATACCGCCGTTACAAATCCGCCGCCACCAATGTTTACATTGCCAAATGTTTGCGCATTTACTAAGCCCACACATAGCCATGCCCAACAACTTATCAATATTTTTTTTATCACTATTTAATCAATTATAAGTTATACTATTCAAATAATTTTAAATTTGGGCGTTCCCCTGCGGGTCGGGCTTTTCGCTCATACTCCTCGCCGCCACCTTTCAGGATGTCGGCTGTGGGGTAACCGCTGCAATCCCTAACGTTGGATCCATCTTAGCCAATCACTTGTTCCTCTGTAGTAGCTCAGTAGCCAACTTTTTTTAATGCAAGTGCCCCCAGTTTAGGGCATCGCAGGAACACTACCACCCCAAGGATTGCTGTTGCCTACTGTAGCCACCGCCCCAACTTCGGGCTTCGCAATACTTTTTGAACCATACAAAGTCACCGTTTCGCCCTTTTTTAAGTCAATTTCAATAATGCCAATTCCTTTGTTGGTGAGTTTGAATTTTCTACTTCCGTTAGTTATTATCGACTTCCCTAAATCGGTTTTTACTAAACAAGGTTCACCCGCCAGGCTGTGGATTTGAACAAATTGTGTAACCCCATTTTTTCGGCTTGCCGATACCAAAAATGCGCCTTCGGCTCTTAAATCGGCAAACGCAATGTTGGTCCATTTAGCAGGTACGCCTGGAAAAATGCGCAACAAATTGCCGTGACTCATGAGCAGCATTTCTTGAACGGTACGGGCATATGCCAAAGGCGTTTCAATTACGGGACTGCCTTCGCGGTACATGGTATTGGGCAATGTAGATTTTTGTAAAAATGTTTCCAAAAAAGCAAGGGCCTCATCGCCTCTATTAGCAGCAGCCAACATAGAAGCAGCACCCATCCACGAAAAACCGGCAAAAGCCTGTGGTTTGCTTACCCAATTTTGTAACGACAACTGCATGATAGCCGTTTGCGCTGGATTTTCCCACGTGTATTCGTAAAAAGGATACATCATGAACAAGTGCGACCAATGCCTATGTGACTGTACAAAAGGCATGTTTTTGCCCACCATAAAGCCGGTAGCATCTTGCTGATAAGGCACCAACTTAGCCAACATATGTTGACAATGCGGTACAATTGTATCGTTGGCATGCAATCGTTTGTCGGCAGCAATAATGGTATTTGCCAACCACCTGATACACGCAATTGTGTAGTTGCAATTTTCCACGCCATCAGTATATTCCGGTGATGCCGTTTTGGGCAAAGTCAACGAACCATCAGGCTGCTTTACTACAATGTGTTGCAAATATTTAAAAGCCCCCTTCATGAGTGGATACACACGCGTTTTCAGCAATGTGTCGTTCATACTGTATCGATAATGGAGCCACAAATTGTGTAACATCCACGGCAGATTGCCTACTTCGCTACCCACCGGCGATGCACAATTGGGAGCGCTTGCCCTACCAATAGCATAACCGCCAATTACCGGCCAAGCATTTTTCTCAAGCATTTGTTTATTTTGCCACAAGGTTTGTATGGCAGGTTCTGCCTCAGGCAAATGATTGGCAGTGTAAAAGGGCCAGTAGGTAAGCTGCGCGTTGAGGTTCCACCATATGGCTGGCCAACTTGTGTATCGAAACCAAGGTCCCATTAAATCGGTAATTGGGCCTCCCTGCCGCGATGCCGACGCCATTTTGTACATTTGAATCCAATAGTAGCTTTCCATGACAGCATTGGGTATTGACACAAAGCTTTTGCTGTAATATTGGTGCCACCAATTTTCGTGGTGTTGTTGTACTTGTTCTATGGGCAAAGTGGCTAGTTGCTGTATAGCGGCAAGCGCCTCCGCAGAAGCGGTAGTGCCCGGATAAGAAAACCCCATGCTAATGAATATCCTTGTGGTTTGTTGGTTTACACGTACCACCTTCCACGCAGTAGCATATTGGCCTTCTCCATTGCCTTGATTGTTGTAAACCGCCGATTCGGGCATGTTTTGCGTACTTACCCAAGTATCGCTTGCTATTTGCTGTACAACTTGAGCAGGATAAGCAATCAAGGGCACTTTTTTCAACTGACTAGCATTTCGGGTTGATTTAGCAGAATCGGGTTTCCATTGTAATTCTGGAATTAAAGTGCCTTCTAGTTGCAACACAATTACATTGGTGTGAGCTAAAGTTAAACAGCTCATTTTGATGGTATCGGTTCCTATTTGCAGTTTGCCATTCACGGTTGCATTCCACAATTGTAGGCGCATATTGCCAGTAGCTTTTGCTGTTTTTCCTGCAAAACCCAATTCGAAGTGCCCATTGGGTAGTCGGCATTGTGCATGTAATCCTGAAAAACCATTGGTAGCATTTCGATGGTCGTAAAGATCGCTACGAGAAATTTCGAAATGCCATTTGGCTTTGTTTTGATTGTACCAAAAAATAGTTCCTAAAGTTCCATTACCCACAAAAGGAGCATTGTCCCAATTGGTGGGTAATTGACTCCAAAGCATGTCGTTGCGTCCTAAAAAGGAAGGCCAATGTACAGCGTTAGTTAAACTGCGGTACTTAAAGTCGCGTTGCGCCGTAACAGTTACTGTAGATAGTAAAAGCAAATAAAACACACCGGCAATACGATACAAAGGACGGCAAGCACTCATCTTTTTTTGTACGAAAGTAATTGAATGTACGAATGCATCAGGTTCGTTTTGTTTATATCACATCCATTAAATGTTAACAGGCTCAAAGGCACAACTAAAGAACTAAAGTTACTGTTTAAAAATGCCGATAAATGATTTATTGTTTTACTAACTGTTGTACCCATACTCCCGTTGCGGTGAGCACCTTTAACACATAAGCACCCGACTCCAAATGTGGCAGTTGTGAGAATGTATAGGAGTGATTGCCCTGCTGCAATGTGGTTTGAAAATGTGCAACCAATAATCCACTAGCCGACAACAATTGTACATTTGCTTGCTGTGCTTTAGGGCTTGTTACCTGTATACTCAACGACTTACTAAAAGGATTGATGGCTTTTACATAAAATTGTTTTGCTTTTGAAATTTGGATGGCTACCACTTTAGAAACGGTACTTGCACCATTTTTATCCACTTGCTTCAACCTATAAAACACTTGTTCTGCATCAACGGGCAAAACTGCATCGCTGTATTGATAGGCGTTTACCTGCTGTTGTACAGTTTTGCTATTTACAAAGCCGATAGTTACAAAAGACAATCCATTTATAGAGCGCTGCACTTCAAAAACATGGTTATTAATTTCGTTAGTGGTTTTCCATTGCAAGTTCACTTGTTGTTGCTCATAAACTGCATTTATATCTAACCAAGTAACCGGCAACGGCGAAGCCATATTCGCGGTTTCAATAACCACAATACCACGACCCGCAGTACTCATATACACACGACCGAATACATTTTCATCGCCCAACACAAACTGTCCATTGGCGATTCCCCCATATTGATGCAAATCATTATTCACCCTTATCCAAGTAGCACCTGCATCAATAGAACGATACAAGCCATTTACAGTGGCTGTGGTGGGTCTACCCCAAATATAAATAGCGGGATAAGATGCGCCAACAGCTGCTTTTCCCAAACCAACAGCATTACACAATGCCACCGAGGAAAGTTTACTAAACGATGCCCCGGAGTTGATGGAATGATGTAAGCCGCCATTGTTTAGCGGCAACCAAATATCTCCCTCTACAGCCAAATTTACCCTTGGCAATTTGCCGCCACCACGGGCTGCAAACCCTCTTCTAGCAAAGGTTTTACCACTGTCTGTACTCACATACATATAACCATCGCCACTATTGTACGCATAAAATTTGGCAGAGTTTACAGCATCCGCTAACGGGCTAAAGTTGAACCCTAAGCCCATAGCAGTATCCCAAGTACGCCCCCAATTGTTGGTTCTGAAAGTCATTTTATTCACCGACCACAAAGCTATTCTACCATTGGCAGACAATGCAATTCGCCCTCCCCTTATTGAAGTATCGGGTATAGGGTCCGAAACAAATTCAGTCCAACTAGCACCCTGATTGGTAGAATAAAATCTTTTGCTTGATGCTCTCACCAATACATTTCTGTTTCTCGCCGCAAAAGCAATACAACCGGTTGAACCCATTGCCGGACTGTGCCTAGTGTTGGGTGCTTGGTAAATATTGTTGTGCACAAACCCGTCTAAATCCATGATTACTGAAACAAACCTACCACCTGGAATACTTATTGCATCGCCAGGTACGGTTTCTTCCAACCCCTTTACCATAAACTTCCATACATTTATGGAATCCAGTAAGTTTTCAGTTGCAAAAATACCATTTCCGGAAGTTACAAAAGCACGATTGGAATTGTATGGATCTATTTCGGCAGAGCTAGCCCAATGCAAAGCATGACCGGTAGCCCAAGGAAATCCATTGTTGTTCATCACTACCCTATTTTTACCAAACAAATCGCTCCAAGTAGCACCCCCATTTTCGCTGACAAAAATACGATCCCCAAAGCCCCAAGGCTGCCGTTGCCAAGTGCCAAATGTGCTAGCCAATAAGCGTTTCGGATTTTGCTGATCCACACTAATGCCACAATAGCTAGTATTTCCCATGGGAGAGATATTGCTCCAACGACGTGCTTTTAAATCGTACTTCCAAATTGCGCCTCCCCACGAACTAAACTTGGTATAGGTAACATACAAAACGCTGTCGTTGGCCATAATACAACGCTGCGGACGTAACGAAGTATCCGAATTAGGGCCTCCCACCATCGGCGTCCAAGTAACACCCCCATCATTGGTTTGGTACAAATTGGGGGCAGCTTTAAGCACCCCTACAAAAATATTTTTGGAAACACTGCCTTGTTTGGCAAATTTATTGAACGTTACAAAAGGAACATTGCTAGTACCTGTCCAGCTTGTATCTACCAATTTCCAAGTTACACCTGCATCGGTGCTTTTGAACAAACCATTGGCACGACTGCCGCAATAAATTACATTGCTGTTATTGGGATCTACCATCAGAGGTTCTCCTTGTTGCCTATTGGCACCATTGCCATTTACTTTAAACTGACTAGTAACCTCAGATACTTTAAATGTTTTGCCATAATCGTCAGAACGCAAAATGGCGGTAGCCCCTCCATTCCAATAACTGGTTCCAGCAAGAATATAAAGTCTATTAGGTAGTTGCGGATCTACAGCCATACTCATGACACCTTGATACGATGTAATGCCACACCAATCGAGCAATGGAATCCAAGATTTTGTGGAATCTTGCCAACGATAAGCACCACCAACATCGGTTTTGGCATAAATTAAATTTTTCTGTGTAGGGCAAGTAATAATACCAGTTACGTAGCCACCCCCACCCATTACAACATTGCCAAAGGTTTGCCCGGATACCGAGAAAGAAAAAAGATTACAAATACCTAAAAGTACAAAGATGCTGAAAAAGGATAGTGTATATTTTTTTTTCATAAAAGCAAGGTTATGTTTCATTAATGATTGGCACATAGCTGCCAATTACAATAAGTAAAAATACCCTGCTCCTTAATCGGGCAGGGTATACAAATGTTTCTAAAATGGGTATCAAATGTTAACCAATGTTATTTTAACAAAGCTTTCATTTGCGCCACTAACTCTCGTGCACTATTGCGTTTGTCGTTTCTGAATGCCAAATCTGAATACAAACTTGCACATAACGGCTGCTGCTTTTTCAATTCTTTCCATTCAGCCCACAATGTTTCGTATGTGTTGATAGCTGCTTGAATAGCTGTTTTATTAATAGGCTGCTGCAATCCTTGTTTGCCGTTCTCCAACATTAAAATCCACATTTGCTCTATCAGTTGAAACTTGATTCTTCCGTATGTACACGAAACTTGTATAGCAGTGAGTAAACTAGAATCTTTTAATTGCAATTGCTTGGCCATATTTTCAATTTGTAGCCACATAGCTACCGACTCAGCCTTTTCGGCCAATACTTTTTGAGCCAAATCGTTACCACTTTCTACGATTTTTTTAACTATTTTATTATTTGTTCCACACGAAAAATACTCGTCGCGCGTCCACCAAACATTGTTTTCGGTATAGCTGCACAATTGTCCTTTGCGTACCGCCTCAATACTTGTAAGTGCTATTTTTCGGAATATATCGGCATCTTGTGCAGACATTTTTAGTGAATCGCAGAAAGATTGGAAGATGGCTTCTTCTGATTTTCGGGTATCAAGTGCCCATTGAGCTACCACATATGTATTTAAATCGATCCAAATTTCGTTTTCTACATAGGGCCCTTGCCAACCACCACCGTGGCTCCAAGTCATTACGCCCGACAATAATTTTTTCGACAATATATCTTTCAAACCTCTTGGATTTCCCGGCTTGTTTAAACGACCGGTAAAAGCACTGTTGTGGTGGTCAATTTCGTATTTGGTTTCGGGCCATCCATCAATCACCCCTTTACCAGTGTAATAAGGGTGAGCTGCCTTTCCATAGGCTTCCATTTGCGATTGTGACTCCACAATTTGTTTGTGCTTTCCTGTACCAAGTGCCGGATTAAAAGGATGCATTCTGTGAAAATCTCCTTGTTGGTATTTTATCGAAAAAAACAAATTTGGATGAGGGGCTATTGCATCGGTTACTTGTAGGTAATATTTGCCATTGTTGTGAAATCGATCTCCAAAATCCCAAGTACGGTAAAACAATACTTTATTGCGTTTGATACATACTTCTTCTCTCAAAATATTGATTAAAGTAATGTGGTCCTTGATACTTTGCTGATAATCATTGCTGATAGGACTATTGCCCGAGTGAAAAGGCGCATCGTGTAAATAGGTTTCGCCAAAGCGCAATACAAGACCGTCCAAAGCCGGAAAACGCAAAAACAATTCATTGATTTGCGCTATCAACAATTGTTGTGTTACAGGCTTTTGGATATCGGGTTTTCTGTATTTTTTGGCTTCAGCATGCGCAGCATCTCCTTCTACAACTGTTTGCTGAATGCTTGCGCCATATTTTTCCCATATAGATTGAGGAAAAACTAAGAAATCGGTAAATGCATAAACCGGCAATCCGGCTGATTCACAAGCCTGCAATTGCACGTCGATTTCTTTTGCTTTATTTTCTATCCAAATCCTTTCTTTTGAGCCAACTGGTACAATATCTTTTTCAAACGAATTGTAGTTGATTGCTGTATTCATCAACCACTGTACCACTTTTCCGTTGAATTGCTGCTGTTGTAAAAAAGCTGGATTGTTGTATTTGGTAACAAAAGGTTTTTCGCCAGGGTTATTGTGCACCATATCCATAATGAATGGCAATTTTTGCGCCTCGACAGTGGTCACAAGATTGGTCAAAAGTGCCATTGTCAAAAACAATGGTACTTGCTTAAAAAAATGGCACTTATTTATTTTTTTCATTCCAGTTTTATTTCATTTATGTCTAAAAAATAATCATTTGTTTTCAGCGTCGTGAAAATAGGCCGTTTTAGGAATAAGTACTTTTTTTCCATTGCCAACTTTCCAATATAACTCAAGTGCCGAAGTACCCTCGCCCTGAAAATAACTAAGCTGCAACCGATGATAGCCTTTTTCGAGCATTACACTTACCGATTTTTCATAGGCCATATGTATGCCATCGTGGTTAATTTCTGCCGAGTCATCAATTTTTAAGATTCCCCCATCATCACAATTGAGTGTTATTTCGTACAATCCTGTTTGGGGCACTAGCAAATACCCTTCAAAATCTAATGCGTAATTGATTTCTTCTTTCGCTTTATTTAAATTGATCCCCGATGCAATGCCTTGACTCAGCACTTTTGCGGTGGCATGTGCCGTTACTTTATCCCAAACGCCCTCGTAGTACGAATACCGAAGCCCCGCTTTTGGTGCGGCTATTTGGGTAGCAGGCAAAGGCGTATTGCCCCCTACTACACTTTGCCCAAGTGAGCGACTATTGATGCCTATACATAATAAGCTCATGATTACTAAAGAACGGCTATACAGTTTCACAAAGCATTTTTTACTAATAGTTATACAATACATTGGCAGGTAACACTGCTTTGGCTATTTTATCGCTCTTCCATTTTACCTCCAAGGAGGCACCACCACTTTGTTGGAAATATTGTACCCGAATGGAATGATAACCTGCTTGCAATGCAACTTGTAATTTCTTTTCTTTTACATCATGTGTGCCATCGTTATCTACTTCTTCATCGTCTATTCTTAATTTGCTACCATCGTCTGAAGCTATAAAGAAAGTATAAATTCCACTTTGTGGCACTTTTACCAATCCTGAAAACTCCAATCCATAATTATCATTTCGCTGTTTTTTTGCTAACGATATTGCATTGGTAACGCCGTTAGCTATTACTTTTTCGGTATTAAAATTGGGCAATTTACCCCAAGTGCCATGAAAATACCGATAGGCAATACCTAACTGTGGATTACCCACGTTAATGGCCTTTTTTTCTATTGCATAAGTAAAAGGAACAATTACTGTTTCGGTAACAGGCTGATTGTTTACAAAAGTTTTTGCTTTGATTATTACATCTTTATTAGCAGTCATTTTTATTACTTCACCGGCCATTGTAGAGGTGGCAGTAGGTTCTGTGCCATCAGTTGTGTAACGCACAATGCCATCTTTGATGCTATTGCTTACTTTAGCTTCAAGTTGTTTTACAAATAGGTTATTTTCGGTTGTTATTTCGGGCTCGTTATATACCAATACTTCGTTCTTCAAAGCTACTTCCAATACAGTAGCATAGGCTGTAGTAGTAACTTTAGATACATCTATACTAAGTGCTGCTCCGTTTTGCGTAAAAGGGATAGGTGTTTTCTTGGCATCAGCAACAGCTGCAATGTTTGCTACCGTACTACCCAAACCTTGTATTTGTATTTTGCCGTCGGTAGGCATATTGAATATATGGAAGTATAAATAATGTTTTCCATTGATTGTTTTTTGAGTGCATCTACCAAGGCTAAATTTCTTGAATGGGCTAGCACTAGTACCATAAATCGCTTTTCCATTAACGGCCAACCATTTACCCATTTGTTGTAATCGGTCAATACTTTCTTTGGGCACTTCGCCTTCGCTAGTAGGCCCTATATTCAACAAATAGTTCCCCCCTTTTGAGGCAATATCAATTAGGTTGCGCACCAACATTTCGGTACTTTTCCAATTGTGGTCATTCTTTTTAAAGCCCCATGTATCGTTCATGGTCATGCAACTTTCCCAATTTACACCGGGCAAACCGGTTTCGGGTATGTATTGTTCCGGGGTTTTTAAATCGCCATCAAAGCCACCACCCAAGCGGTCGTTTTGTATAATATTGGGTTGCAATTTCATCACTTCCAATATTTTAGTCGCTCTTTCTTTGTTCATATCAGCGGGCGTATCCCACCAAAACACAGATATTGGGCCATATTTGGTCAACAATTCTTTTACTTGTGGCACAGCAACTTCGTCTATGTATTTGTCCATACTCCCAATTTGAGCACTATCCCATTTTTTGCCATAAGATGCACCACCCGGATGCGTCCAATCCTGCGCTTGTGAGTAGTAGATGCCAAAAGGTATTTTGTATTTTTTACAGGCCTGAGCCATTTCTTTAATTACATCGCGTTTAAACGGTGTAGCATCAATAATATTAAATTTATCTACCGATTGAAACATGGCAAAGCCTTCGTGGTGTTTGGCCGTAATAACAATGTATTTCATGCCGGCCTCTTTGGCCATTTTAACCACAAAATCGGCATTGAACTTGGTTGGATTAAACTGTTCTGCATATTTTTTATATTCAGCAACGGGTATTTTTAAATCGTTCAAAATCCATTCACCAATATTCTTGGTTTCTTTGCCATTCCACACACCGGCGGGCACCGAATACAAACCCCAATGGATAAACATGCCCAATTTGGCTTCTTTCCACCACGCCATACGATCCTGCTTGCTTGAAGCTACCTGACCTATTGAATGGCTAATGAATAACACACATGCCATCAACATCAAAGCTGTTTTTTTCATAACTATATCTGCTTGTTTTTTGTTTTTGTTTATTAGGGGCTATCGGCATTTTTGCGTTTAGCAACAACAGTTCGGGTGGTGTCGGGCTTCGCTTTGCTTCGGTACGCCACCTTGCAGGATGGCGCACTAAACCCTTTACCCCCCGCAGCCCTTCAGCTACAGTACCTACTTGAACTTTATTTTACCAAATAGGGCCCAACATCGTTCCATTTAACTTCTACTTTAGACAAATTCCATGTTCTGCCTTTGGTATTGTTCCCTTGATAAAACAAATAGGTTTTACCATCGTCATCTTTAAATATGTGCGGATGTCCAGACTCGCTTGCATTCCAAGTGCCTTTGGCACCTACCGGTAAAAAAGGATCTACCGATAAACGTTTCCATTGCACACCATCGGTGCTTTTGGCTACACCAATTTGTTGTGGGGCATTGTTGTAATTACCGGCATAAAACATAAACATTTGCTTGCCCCTTACCAATATCGACGCCGCTTCTACACATTTCCCCTCCCAAGCTAGTTCCGGTTTCATGATAGAAGAATCTGCCAACAAACTCCATTCGCCTCTATTAAAATTGGTTTGTAAATTTTTGGTGGCGGCTACCCCTTGCATTTGTATACTATAAGCAGGATCGCGTGTGGCAAAAAACAGGTAATACCGATCGTTAAATGCCACTACTTCGGCATCAATAGCACGTCCACATGTCCATTTACCTGTTGGTCTGAATATGGGATTGGTGGCATTTCGGGTAAAGTGAATGCCATCGGTAGAAGTAGCATGGCAAATTGCATCCCTTGTGCCATTACCATAAGTTTGGTAAAATAGGTGAACCACTTTTTTGATTACCAATACCGATGGCGCACAAAATCCTTTCTTTTCATAATCGGCTTCGGGCACCATTTCACCAATTTTTACCCAATGGGTAAGGTCTTTGCTTTCGGCAATGCCTATTCCCCACCCTTTTACCGGATGTGCAGTATCTTTATGCGCAGGTATGGTATAATACATAAGGTAACGCTTATTCCACTTAATTACATAAGGATCTTTTGCAAAGGGTAAACCAATACGAGTGGTATCGCCAAACAACATTTCCGGCGTAGCATTGTAGGGAGTTTGAGCCATTACCTGCATTGTACACATGCAACACAAAAGCCAAAGTACATTCTTCATAACAAACATTTATTCAATTGTATTATTTTGTGGGTGCTATCAAAGTGCGTAGCTTATCGACCAATTCGCCAATACTTCCTTTTCTTTCTTTTCTAAATGACAAATCGGTAGCAATACTTGCGCAATCGGTATTGTTTGCCGCCAATTGTTTCCACTCTGTCCATAAGGCGTCGTATTTTTGCAGATGTGCTGCTACTTCGGCAGTATTGAGGGTTTTGGTAGCTTGGTACTGCGCATTGGCTATCATCAAATGCCACATTTGCTCTATCAATGCATATTTAATACGACCATAAGTGGTAGATGTTTTTATGGCATGCAACGTAATCGTATCTTGAATTTGTAATTGCTTGGCTATTGTTTCCATTTGCAACCACATAGCTGTTGCTTCCGCTTTTTCGGCCAAGACCACACTTTCTATTTGCTTTTTTACAATATCGTTCAGGATGCGGGTATTGTAACCGGCGCAAAAATATTCGTCTCTTGCCCACCACACTTCATTGTCGGTAAAGTCGCTCATTTGACCCTTTCTTACCGCCTCCACACTTAGCAAGCATAGCGATCTGAACAAATCGGTATTCAAGCCTTTGCAGCCTATTCTTTCAGCAAATTCTTCGAACAAGGCAGGTTCGCTTTTGGATGTATTTTGTGCCCAATGCCCTACTACATAGGTATTTAAATCGAGCCATATTTCGTTTTTCACATAGGGTCCATCCCATCCGCCGCCTTCGGCCCAAACCCAAACCCCTTTGATTAATCCGCTTTTCAACACATCTTTTACCCCCCTTAATCCGGTGTTGTTTTTTTGCCATTTACGGTCCTTATCTTTCAAATAGGCATTGTTCCACCATTGCATTTGATACTTGGTTTCCGGCCATCCATCTATTACACCTTGCCCTGTGTAATAGGGATGTGCTCCTTTTCCATAAACTTCCATTTGCGATTGCGATTCTACTATTTGTTGGTGCTTACCTATTCCTATACAAGGATTAAAATTGACCATTCTATAAAAATCGCCTTGTTGGTATTTAATGGAAAAAAACAAGTTTTCGTTTGGTGTAATTGCATTTGTTACACCAAGGTAAAATGCAGGATTGTTGTGAAAATGGAAACCAAAATCCCATGTTCTGAAAAAGAGTTTTTTGTGTCGTTTTTCACAAATTTCTTCTTTCAATATATTAATGAAAGTTATTTGATCTTTCATTTGTTCACTTTCCAAATTACTTACCGGATTACCTCCCATGTGGTGAGGATAATCGTGCAAATAGGTTTCGCCAAAGCGAGAAATAATACCATCTAATTGAGGGAATGTAGCAAAAAGTGCTTCTATTTGTGCTCGTAGTAATTTTTGTGTAAGCGGCTTATTGATATCAGGCTTTGTTGCATTTTCATTGCTATAGCCGCCCGTTTCTTTTACTTTACCCTCGTTACTGCGTATTTGATCGCCATACTTTTTCCATATTGCCGCAGGAAAAATCAAAAAGTCCATGTTTAAGTAGGCATTCAGATTGGCAGCCTTGATACTGTTCAATGCAGCATGACCCGCAATTGCTTTGTTTTTTATCCATTTTCGGGCAGGCGAACCTTGCGGTACAATATTGGGCTCGTAACTGTCGTAAGTAAGACACATATTTAAATTTACCGGAAGTACCATCGCATTAAACCCTTCCTTTTTTACATATTCGGGTTCTTTAAATTTACCGGCATAGGGTTCCTTGTGCACAAGTGCGTGCGCACTACTGATAATAACAGGAAGCGACTGACAGTTGGCAATGTGTAAGCAAAATAAAAAAACAATCGTTATAAGATGACGCATAAATTGGCAATTACATTCGAAAAACAAAAACCCTACTTGCTACAAGTCTAAGGCGTTACTACATTACTAATATTGTGGCTTTCAATAGGTTTAATTCATTCAACAACAAAACATGTGGTTAGCCTCATATACACTTATCTAAGACATACTTTAAATAAACACATTTGTTGTATATCGACCTTCTCTAGGAAACCAACATCCGCTTGTCTGAATTCATTTTAAACCCACTACAAAAGCAGGCAGCTCATTAAAAGCAGGTAAAAATACTCGTATACATTTACCCGTCGGGTAGCAATTTGATTATAAAAACAGTTTCAAATGTTAACCAATGATTAAGCTAATCTAACTGTTTTGCCAATTGAAGCAAAAAAGGGGTGTTCATTTGCACATATGGTATTTGTTCTCGTACATATTAACGATGGATTCTATTTCGCTCAACGAAACAGGCTGTTGCACGTTGTCTTTTTCTAAAACCACCAATAAACCGTTCATTATCCCATCTGCAAAAAAAGTATTGGTTAATTGCAATTGTTGGCTTTTTAATAACCTTCCGTTAAATATATTCCAACTTTCGTAGGTAGATAAGCAACCCATAGTGGGTACAAGGGGGAAAAAAGATTGCTCTGAAAAATAATCTGGATCGATGGTAGTACCATGTACAATGATTTCGCTACGCCCAATATATCCGGCATGGTAGGACTCCCAAATGGGAGCATGATTTTGAAAAACAGTCGGCCATAAACTGCGATACAATTGTTGCTTTTGTAAAGTTGTTAATGTATCTGTTCCAAAAAATAAACTATCATTTTCAAAAGGCATCACCATTTGTATATTGGGTGATGGACCTATCAATTGGTTATGCGAAATAGCAGTTCCTACAACTTTAAACATTCCTTGTGGTGTATTGCCGTTGGTGATAAAATATGGCATATTTGATGCCGACCTAGCCAACTGTTGAAATACCAAC
>Ga0209398_1000940_pt1 | contig 16211 bp, 6 predicted proteins | sample AshMeaBigSpring_FD_184125 | JGI IMG/M metagenome (GOLD analysis project Ga0209398, IMG submission 184125) | Groundwater microbial communities from Big Spring, Nevada to study Microbial Dark Matter (Phase II) - Ash Meadows Big Spring (SPAdes)... | ecosystem: Environmental > Aquatic > Deep... | reverse complement strand
GGCTGCCGCCGCCCACCTTGGGGATGTCCCGCCGGCCGTCGAGGAACAACTCACCGCCGCGCGCCGGGCGCTGTTGCGCTCACAGACCGGCCTGCGCGAGGCCTTGTGGGGCTTGCAGCACATGGAGGAGGATGCGGATGACTTTGTCGCCCTGCTCCGTCATGCCGCGGGAACCGTCGAACATTGGCCTGTGGGAGCGGTCGAGGTGACCTGCCAGGGCGAGCCTTTCCCCGTCTCGCGCAAGGTGATGGGCAGCCTGCTGCTCCTGATGCAGGAGGCGGTCGGGAACGCGTTCAAACACGGTGGTGCGAAGCAGGTTCGCGTTTCTCTCCTGTACGATCCAGAGTTCCTTGAGATGCGGATCGATGACGATGGTTGCGGTTTTTCTCCCGATGAAGCACCCGGTCCAAGCGAAGGGCATTTCGGTATGGAATCCATCCGTCTGCGCATGAAGTGGCTCGGTGGAGGCGTGGAGGTCAGGAGTTCGCCGGGCAGGGGAACCGCCGTCACCTGCTCCGTGCCAAAACCGCTGGCACTCGCCGCTGATCTTCCCGGGACCACAGGAAGAGATCAAGACGAAAGGAAGGATTGATCGTCACCAGCTGTATCCTGTTCATTCAACGCCCCATCCATCAACCATGACCTCGGACAAATCCCTTCGATTGCTCATCATCGACGACCACGCGGTGGTCCGTGAGGGACTGGAGGCGATGCTCGGTGTGGACCCCGGTTTTGAGCGCATCGCGACGGCGTCCTCCACGGAGGAAGCGTTGCCGGTTTGCGCGAGCCTGCGTCCGCATGTCGTCCTGCTGGATTTGCGGATGCCCGGCAGCGATGGTTTTAACGCCCTTGAAATCATCCACCAGCGCTGGCCGGAGATCCGGGTTCTGATTCTATCAGCCAGCGCCACGGCTGCCGAAGTGAGTCTTGCCCGCCGCAATGGCGCGTCAGGGTACCTGAGCAAGTCCGCTGATCGAGCCACCCTCTTGGAGGCCATCCGCAAGGTGGCTGCCGGGGGGCTGGTTTTCTCGCAGGAAATCAAGTCTCCGCAGTCGGAAAGCCCCGCGCTGAGCGCCCGTGAGCTGGAGGTTCTCCGCCATCTCGGGCGCGGACTCTCCAATCAGGAGCTCGGCCGCGTGCTCGGCATCAGTCCGGAAACCGTGAAGAGCCATATCAAGGCGATTTTCCACAAGTTCGGGGCTGCCGACCGCGCCGAAGCCATCGCCCGCGCTTATGAATTCGGATTGCTCAGCGCCGAGCGATAAAATTCCGGCGCGAAGAATCCCCCGCACGGGGGATGGTGGCTTCCCGGGGACTGTTTAGGATTGGAACCTCATCTATGAATAGGAATACGGGATTGGCATGGGTTTTGTGGTTTCTGGTCCATGCCTTGACGGGTTGGTCGGTTGCGGAAACTCCGCGCGAACGGCTTTCCCTGAATGCCGGTTGGCGCTTCACGAAAGACGACCCGGCCGGCGTTGGTGACACTTTGAGCTACTCCCGGATCAAGGCCTGGATCCTGCCGACAGGGGCGGAGCTCGCTCTTCAATCCGGAAACGCAAAGACCGCCCGCCCCGCCGGAAATCCCGGCGCGGATGTTCCCTACACGCAGCCCGGCTTCAATGACAGCCGCTGGCGGTCCCTGGATCTGCCGCACGACTGGGGCATTGAAGGCCCGTTCAAAATGGAATACCCCGGCGAAACCGCCAAGCTGCCATGGTGGGGTGTCGCCTGGTACCGCAGGCATCTGGAAATCCCCGCCGCCGATCAGGGCCGCCGGATCTTCCTCGATGTGGACGGCGCGATGTCTTACTCGACGGTCTGGCTGAACGGCCAATGCGTCGGCGGCTGGCCTTACGGCTATTCCTCGTGGCGGGTGGACCTGACACCCTTCGTGAAATTCGGCGCGGACAATGTCCTCGCCATCCGTCTGGACAATCCGCCGCAATCCTCCCGCTGGTATCCGGGCGGCGGCATCTATCGAAATGTCTGGCTCGTGAAAACCGCGCCGGTGCGCGTCGCGCACTGGGGAACCCATGTCACGACCCCGCAAGTCGGCGAAACATCGGCCACGGTCAAAATCGACGTCCGGCTCGACAACTCCACGGACACCGATGCGGTGGTGGCGGTGAGGCATGAAATTTTCGAGTTCGATGCGAGCGGTGAACCCGGCAAGTTGGTCGCGTCCTGCGTCACGCCGGATTTGAAAATCCCGGCGCAACAATCCGCCTCCGGCGAAACCCGGGCGGTCCTACAATCGCCGCGGCTCTGGAGCATCGATCAACCACAGCGCTATCTCGTCATAACCACCGTCGAGCGGAACGGAAAGGCGGTGGATCGCTATGAAACCCCGTTCGGCATCCGAAAGATCGCATTCACGGCGGATCAGGGTTTCCTCCTGAACGGCAGGAAAGTGGAGATCAAGGGTGTCTGCATGCATCACGATCTCGGTGCGCTGGGCACCGCGCTCAACCTGCGCGCCTTGGAACGGCAGCTTGAGATTCTCAAGGAGATGGGCTGCAACGCCATCCGCACCAGCCACAATCCGCCCGCGCCGGAATTGTTGGATCTCTGCGACCGCATGGGCTTCGTCGTCATGGCCGAGTCCTTCGACTGCTGGCGCACCGGCAAGAACAAGAACGACTATCACGTGCTCTATCCGGAGTGGCATGAGCAGGATCTCCGCGCGCTGGTGCGGCGTGATCGCAACCATCCCTGCGTGGTTCTTTGGAGTTCCGGCAACGAGGTTCCGGACCAGGACAAACCCGAAGGCCCGGCGATCGCCCGGGAACATGCCTCCATCATTCAGTCCGAAGACGCCACGCGGCCGGTGACCACCGCCGTCAGTTCGAAGAAGGGTGGTTTCAGCGGGTTTCAGAAGGAGTTCGATGTCTTCGGCTGGAACTACAAGCCGGCCCACTACGGGGAGTTCCGCGCGGCCAATTCCGGTCTGCCGATGGTCGGCAGCGAGACGTCCTCCTGCGTCAGCTCTCGCGGCGAATATTTCTTTCCGGTGAGCGAGAACAAGGACCACGGCAAGGTGGATTTCCAGGTGAGTTCCTATGATCTGTATGCACCCAAATGGGCGACGACGCCCGATGACGAGTTTGCAGGCCAGGACAAGAATCCGTTCGTCGCGGGTGAGTTCGTCTGGACCGGATTCGACTATCTCGGCGAGCCGACGCCCTACAACTGGGATCTGACCAATCTCCTGAATTTCACCGATCCCGCCCAACAAGCCAAGGCGAAGGCGGAGCTGGATGCGCAGGGAAAAATCAACTCGCCGGCGCGCAGTTCCTATTTCGGCATCCTCGATCTGGCGGGTTTCCGCAAGGACCGCTACTATCTCTATCAGGCGCGGTGGCGGCCGGAGATCCCGCTGGCGCACATCCTGCCGCATTGGAACTGGCCGGGGCGCATCGGGCAGGTGACGCCGGTCCACGTTTACACTTCGGGTGACGCTGCGGAGTTGTTTCTCAACGGGCGCTCGCTCGGTTTGAAAATGCGCGGGGACTTCCAATACCGCCTGCGTTGGGACGATGTGACCTACGAACCGGGCGAGTTGAAGGTCGTGGCCTACAAGAACGGGCAAAACTGGGCGACGCACACCGTCAGGACCACCGGCACGGCGGCGCTTCTCTCGCTTGAGGCGGATCGTTCCATCCTCCGTTCGGATGGTCATGACCTGTCGTTCATCACCGTCAAGGTGAAGGATAGCGATGGACTGCTCGTGCCGCGGGCGAAGAATCCCATTCGTTTTGAAATCGAAGGTCCGGGTGAAATTGTCGTCACGGACAACGGCGATCCCACCGGCATGGAGCCCTTCCGATCACTGGAGCGCAAAGCCTTCAACGGCCTCGCGCTGGTAGTGGTCCGGGCCAACCCCGGACAAGCCGGTGAGATCACGCTCCAGGCCGGGTCGCAAGGTTTGAAATCCGCCACCATCAGACTGAGTGCCGACGGAAGGGAAACGGCCGCAACGAAATGAATCGAATCGATTTCCCATACTTGCGAGTGGTCCTGGCGATTTTTGCGACCGCTTTCACTCCTCTTTGCGTCACTGCCGATGAATTGGAGCGGTCGTTCCCGAATCCTCCGGCATCCGCGAAACCCGCGATCTGGTGGTTCTGGGGCGAGTCGGTGACCACCGACCACGGCATCACGCAGGACCTTGAGGCGTTGAAACGCGCGGGCTTCGGCGGCGTGGTGGTTTACGAACAACTCTTCACCGACCGGCCGGGCGCGTTGAAAAGCCTCTCACCGGAGTGGCTCGCACGCTTTCGTTTCGCGGTGGCGGAGTGCGCGCGGCTCGGAATGACGCTCGAGGTGAACGCCAGCAACGGCTACGTCGCGGGCGGCCCGTGGATCACGCAGGAACTGGGCATGCAGCGCTTGATCGCGAGCGAGACGATGGTTGACGGCGGAAATGCTGTCAGCGTTTCGCTGCCTAAGCCGCGGACACGACATGCATTCTATCGCGACGTCGCGGTGCTCGCCTATCCCACGCCCGCCGGCGGAGAAACCGGCGCGCTGCCGGAGCCGGTGGTGACCAGCGAGCCCGCCGGAGTCGATCTCAAGAGCTTGTTCAGCGTGGATGGCAAGGCGGTCATCCCGCCGCCCGCGGACAAGCGGCCCGTGCTCATCCAATTCGATTACGGTCGGCCATGCACCGTCCGGAGCGTAAGCTATTCGTCACGCGCGAAAGCGAAGGGGCTGATCATTGCCACGCAGGTTCCATCGTCGTGGGCGGATGATTTTTATGGGCAGGGGATGCGTTTCATCCCGCCGCTCGGGCGCATCGAGGCGAGCGTTGATGGCGTCAAGTGGCGCGTGATCCGCGAATTGCCCGCGTTCGGCACCCAGATCGATGGCTGGACGCAGCGAACCGCCGCGTTTCCCGCCACCACGGCGCGGTTTTTCCGGCTCAGCCTTGATGTGAAGGACGAGGACCTGACGATCAGCGGTGTGGCGTTGCACGGCGCTGCCAGAATCGACCAATGGGAAATCAAGTCGGGCAACGTCGCGGATTTTTCCAACTCCGATCAGACACCGGACTATGCCGGAAACGAAACGATCGATCCTGCGGCGATTGTCGATCTAACCAACAAATGCGATGCCGAAGGCAAGCTGAAATGGGATTCTCCGCCGGGACGCTGGACGATCCTGCGTCTCGGCCACACGCCGACCGGTGCGAAGACGAAACACGGACGTCACGAGGGCCTCGGCCTCGAATGCGACAAGCTCAGCGCCGCCGCCACCAAGGTGCAGTTCGAAAACTATGTCGGCGTGCTGTTGCGCGAGGCGCGCCGCGTTCCAGGCGCGAAGATCTCGGGCATCAACATCGACAGCGCGGAGCACGGCTCGCAGAACTGGACCGCGGATTTCGAGGCGCAATTCGAGAAACGGCGTGGTTATTCCATGCGGAAATACCTGCCCGCGATGATGGGCCGCGTGGTCGCAAACCGCGAAACATCCGACAAGTTCCTCTTCGATGTCCGGCGCACCATCGCGGATCTGATGAGCGATGAATACTTCGGAACATTCCAAAAACTCTGCCACGCCGAAGGCATGACCTCGATGGCCCAGGCACCGGGACTCGCGACGTGCATGCCCAGCGATAACATCCAGGCGAAGGGCCGCGCGGACATTCCGATGGGCGAGTTCTGGATGAGCCAGCCCGATGGCACGATCGATTGCAAGGAGGCTGCAAGCGCCGCGCACGTCTATGGCCTGCCCGTTGCCGCTGCCGAGTCGTTCACCGGCAGCCGCTCGGACGCGCATCCGGCGATGATGGCTCCCTTCGCCAACGCGGCGCTTTCACTCGGCATCAACCGATTCGTTGTGCTCGCCTACATACACCAGCCGTGGGACGACCGCAAACCCGGCGTCACTCAGGACCGGTTCTTCCTGCCCTATCAGCGCCACAACACGTGGTGGGACGATGGGGCAGGATTCTGGAACTCGCTCACCCGTTCTTCGCATCTCATGCGCAAGGGACATCCGGTCTGCGACCTTCTCTATCACCTTGGCAACGACACGCCGCTCAAGATCGCCACCTGGCGGATGCGCCCCGTGCCGCCAGCCGGATACGACTACGATGTTTGCGGCGACGAGGTTCTCATCGACCGGGCCAGCGTGAGGGACGGTCGCATCGTCCTGCCAGACGGCATGAGCTACCGCATGCTCGTGCTCGCCGGAGGAAACCGGATGACGCTCGCCGCGGCGGGGAAACTTCGGACGCTCGTCCACGACGGCGCTGCCGTGTTAGGTCCGGTGAAACCCGAAGGTTCGCCATCCCTCGCCGATGGTCCGGCGGGTGATGACGAGGTGCGGAAAATAGCGGATGAGCTCTGGGACAAGGGCCGGGTGATCCGCGGAGTCACTCCCGCCGCCGCATTGGCGTCCCTCAAGACTCCGCCGGATTTCGAGGTGTTAGGAAACGAAGGCTCCGGGAAATTCCTTCACGCGCATCGCCGGACGGATGACGCGGAGATCCACTTCGTCGCCAACCACGAATCGCGCGGGCGGAAGATCACCGCGCTTTTCCGCACGACCGATCGCGTCCCTCAACGTTGGGACGCCGCCACTGGAAATATTTCGGCCCTCAGCGGTTGGCGCGAGGTTGAGGGCAGGACCGAAGTGCCGCTCGTGCTTGAAGCCTGGGAGTCCGCATTCATCGTCTTTCGCAAACCCGGTGTCTCTGCAACCAAGCGGCCCGCTCCCGGCGGACTGACCGCCGATCTTCCTGTGAAGCAGGAATTGAAAGGCCCGTGGAGCGTCCGTTTTTCATCAGGCGGCGGTGCGCCGGAGCAATCGTCGTTTCCGGAATTGATCTCGTGGTCGGATCACCCCGATGCCGGAGTCCGCCATTTCTCGGGTGCCGCGGTTTACACCAAGGACTTCGACCTGCCGGAAATTCCTCCCGGCAGGCGCCTCATCCTCGATCTCGGCAAGGTCGCCGTGCTCGCATCGGTCAAAATCAACGGCCGAGATCTCGGCGTTCTTTGGAAGCAACCGTTCGCCATCGACGTAACCGATGCGTTGCGCCCCGGCCGCAACAATCTCGAAATCCGCGTCGTGAACACCTGGGTCAACCGCCTCATCGGAGACGCCGCGCTTCCTGAAGATCAACGCATCGCCTGGGCGACATGGAGTCCGTTCAAACCCGGCGACGCGCTTCCGCCTTCCGGGTTGTTAGGCCCGGTCATGCTCCGCAGCGCCGGAATTCCCTGATTCACTTTATATAAAAAACGCATGAAACAAGACCCGCTGCACTCACACGAGCTGACCCGCCGCTCGCTGCTCAAGCTCTCCACCACCGCATCGATCGGCTGGATGTTCTCGCGCATGCCCGCCATGGCCGGGCCTTTTTCCCGCGAGGACTTCGATAAGCTCGTGCCCGCCGATAAGAAACTTTCGCCGGAGTGGGTGAAGGCGCTCTTCGCCAAGGGCAGTCCCGAGGTGTTGAAAGGTCCGGATTTGAAATACGTCGGCATGCCCGTGGGCGGCATCGGCGCGGGCCAACTCTATCTCGGCGGCGACGGGAAACTTTGGTGCTGGGATATTTTCAACCGCCATGTCTCTACTGGTGAGGAACATTACGCCAAGCCGGTCAATCCCTCCTCGCCCGTCGCGCAGGGGTTTTCCCTGAAGATCGGAGACACCGTCGTTCCGCTGGACCGCGACGGGTTTTCGGAGGTGGGCTTTCGCGGTGAGTATCCGATCGGGGTCGTCGAATACGCCGATGCCAAGGTGCCGCTTGCGGTGAAGCTCGAAGCCTATTCGCCGTTCATCCCCTTGAACACCGAGGATTCCAGCCTGCCCGCCACGATGCTCGAATTCTCGGTTCGCAACACCACGGACAAGCCGGTCGAGGCGGTTCTAACGGGTGAGTTGGAGAACGGCGTCTGCCGTCACAACCGCTCCCGGCAAGGAACCCTGCGCCAACGGACCGTGCGGGAGCCAGGGCATGCATGCATCGTGTTTTCAGCGGATGCCGAAAGTGAAGCGGCGGACTACGGAACGATGGCGCTTGCCCTGTTGGGGACTGCCGACGAGGCGAGCCCCGATGGCACCGTGCCCTTCAGCGGAAGACAAACCGGGCGGCTCGCACGCGCGCTGCGGCTCGCTCCGGGGGGATCCGCCATGGTGACGTTCATCGTGGCATGGCATTTCCCGAATCTGACCATGGGCGGGCCGATGAAAAAACACGGCAAGCTGGGCCGCCGTTACGCGAGCCGCTTCGCTTCCGCGGAGGCCGTGGCCGGATACATCGCCACGAATCATTTACAACTCGCAGCGCAGACGAAACTCTGGCGAGACACCTGGTATGACTCCACGTTGCCATGGTGGTTCCTCGACCGCACGATGCTCAACACCTCGGTGCTCGCCACTTCAACGTGCTATCGTTTCGCGGACGGACGCTTCTACGGCTGGGAGGGTGTCGGCTGCTGTGCCGGAACCTGCGGCCATGTCTATCACTACGCCCACGCCATGGGCCGCCTGTTTCCGGATCTTGAACGGGACATGCGCGAACGGGTGGACTTCGGCCTCGCCCTCCAGCCGGACGGCGCGATCCACTTCCGCGGCGAGTGCAATGACATTCCCGCCATCGACTCCCAGGCCGGCACGATCCTCCGCGCGCTCCGCGAGCACCAGATGTCGGCGGACGATTCATTTCTCAAACGCAACTGGCCGAAGATCAAACTCGCCACGCAATGGCTCATCGGCAAGGACGCCGACGGCGACGGGCTGATCGAAGGCAACCAGCACAATACCCTGGATTCCGATTGGTTCGGCAAGGTGGCGTGGCTCAGCGGACTCTATCAGGCGGCGCTTGTCGCCGCGGCCCGCATGGCGGATGTCATCGGGGATGTCGCCTTCGCCAGCCAGTGCCGCGCGATCGCCGGACCCGCCGCGGAGAATCTCGCGCGGGAACTGTTTGATGACGGCTATTTCATCAACAAGGTGGATCCGAAGCGCCCGGAATCCATCAACTCCGGGACCGGCTGCCACATTGACCAGGTCTTCGGCCAAAGCTGGGCCTTCCAAGTCGGCCTGCCGCGGGTGATGCCGGAGAAGGAGACGGTCTCCGCGCTGAAATCCCTGTGGAAATACAACTTCACGCCGGACGCGGGGCATTACCGGAAGACGTATGAATCCGGCCGCTGGTATGCGATGGCGGGTGAGGCCGGTCTGTTGATGTGCACGTTCCCGCGGAATGATTGGGACTTCGCGCAGGCCAAGGGCAAGGGCCGCCAGGTCTTCGCCGGCTATTTCAACGAATGCATGAACGGCTTCGAATACCAGGTCGCCGGCCACATGATCTGGGAGGGGATGGTCATGGAGGGGCTCGCCATCACCCGTGCCGTGCATGACCGCTATCACGCCTCGAAGCGCAACCCGTGGAACGAGGTGGAATGCGGCGATCACTACGCGCGCAGCATGGCGAGCTACGGAGTCTATCTCGCCGCCTGCGGCTTCGAATACGACGGACCGGAGGGACGAATCGGCTTCGCACCGAAACTAACGCCGGAGGATTTCAAATGTGCCTTCACCGCCGCGGAAGGGTGGGGGACTTTCCGCCAAACCCTCCAGGATGGACGTATGGTGGCTTCCCTGTCCCTGCGACGGGGAAAACTCCAATTGAAATCCTTTGTTCCGGAACTTGTGAACGGCTTGAAGCCAACCCAGGTGAAAGCCACGCTCGATGGCAGACCGGTGAAGGCCGATCTCGTGCTTGGCGGGCTTTCCGCCGAAGTCCGGATCCCGGGCGGCGTTACTCTTGCCGAAGGCCAATCGCTGGTGGTCGAACTCACGTCGTAGAAAAGAAATCACCGTTGCCTCATCTTGAGAGATTCGAGATCCAGCGGCCGTCACATCCATCATCATTCACCATGAAATCCATCGTCCTCCTCCATCTCGCCGTCGCATGCGCACTGCCGCTCATGGCCGCCGACAGCGATCCGGCGAAAACCCCGCCACCGCCCTCCGCTTCCATCGGCTTCGCGGACCGGTCGCCATCGCTCGATGTGCTGCCCGGTTTCAAAAATCCCCCGCCGGGTTTCGGCACGGTGCCGTTCTTCTGGTGGCTCGGCGATCCGTTGACCAAGGAGCGCCTCGCATGGCAGCTCAAGCAGATGGAGGGCATGGGCGTCTCCGGCTATCAGATCAACTACGCACATTCCGAACGCGGGGGTCACCGGCATGGCTTCACCTATCCGAGTGATCCGGAAATTTTCTCGAAAGACTGGTGGGATCTCGTCGGATGGTTCATGGGGGAGGCGAAGAAACAGGGCGCGGGCGTGAGCCTCAGCGACTACACACTCGGGTTCGGCCAGGGTTACATGGTGGATGAGTTGCTGAAAGAGCATCCCGAGGTGAAGGGCATGGTGCTTCGCATGGGCAAGGATGGCAAGGTGACGCCGGAGACCTTGGACTGGTCGCTCAACCCGATGCATCCGATGTCCGGTAAATGGTATGCGGAGAGTTTCTTCGGGCAGTTCGAGAAACGCTTTCCCGGCGAGGGTGGCAAGGGACTGAACTTCTTTTTCTCGGATGAATTGCAGTTCGGTGTCAGCGGCAGGATGTGGTCGAAGGAATTTCCCGACGAGTTCAAGAAGCGCAAGGGCTATGACATCGTGCCGGAACTGACCGCGCTCTTCAAGGACATCGGACCGCGCACACCGAAGGTGAGGCTGGATTACTACGATGTGCTCACCGCGCTCAGTGAGGAAGGATTTTTCAAGCCTTGTTTCGATTGGCACCAGCAGCGTGGCATGATCATGGGCTGCGACCACGGCGGACGCGGCAGGCAGGTGGATGAATTCGGAGATTACTTCCGCACCCAGCGCTGGAACCAGGGGCCTGGCGCGGATCAGCCGATGCTGAGGAAAGACGTGATCAAGGCCAAGGTCGCGGCCTCCATCGCCCACCTCTACAACCGCCCGCGGGTCTGGCTCGAAGGTTTCTACAGCAGCGGTTGGGGCACCACCTCGGCGGGCTTCATCGACTGCACGCTCGCCAATTATGCGATGGGCTTTAATCTGTTAGGAATCCACGGCATGTACTATTCCACCCACGGCGGCTGGTGGGAATGGGCTCCGCCGGACAACACCTTCCGCATGCCCTACTGGCCCCACATGAAGGGCTTCATGGAATGCCAGCAACGCCTAGCCTACCTGCTCAGCCAGGGCGACCACCGCTGCGATGTCGCCATCCTCTATCCGGTTGCACCCGTGCATGCCGACATGGACGGCAAAATAGCGGTGGACACCGCTTTCCAGGGCGCGGAGGCGCTGCATGCGAAGAGCATCGACTTCGATTTCATGGATTTCCAATCGCTCGACCGCGCGGAAATCGTCGGCAAGGAACTTCATGTCGCCGGGAACATCTACAAGGCGTTGGTGCTGCCCGGCATGAAGGCGCTCCAACACTCGACCTTGAGTAAAGCCCTCGCATTCAAGCGTGCCGGAGGATTGGTGCTGGCGACCGGCGCGCCGCCTGAGGCCAGCGACCGAATCGGCCGCGATGATCCCGAAGTGAAGGCGATGGTCGCCGAGTTGTTTCCGCAGGGTCCGGTTTCCGATCTAGCGAGAGCGATCCCGTTCCGCGATTACATCGGGCCGGGCATCATCAACCACCGCCGCATCGGCCCGCGCGATGTGTATGCGATCTACGGCGCACCGAAAGACAGCGAGTGTTTCTTCCGCGCTGGCGGTGCCGCTGAACTTTGGGACCCGTGGACCGGCAAGACCAAGCCGCTGTCGGTGATTTCGCAAAACACCGAGGGAACCAAGCTCCGTCTTCCCCTGACGGACAAGGAAATGCAGGTCATCGTCTTCAGTCCCGGAAAGGCAACGGTATCTTCTGAATCCACGATTCCGGATCCTGAATCCACGATCCCTCTCGACGGCGAGTGGGAATTCGAACTCAAGCCGACTCTCGACAACCGTTTCGGCGACTTCCATTGGCCGCCTACAGATGCGCTGATCGGCGCCGAGGCGCGCCGCATGAAGTATGCGGACGAGGTTTCCCCGGACCCGCGCTGGAAGGAGCGCGATTTCGATGATTCGAATTGGAGTGAAGCCACCTGCGGATATGGTCCGCGATTCTGGAAACTCGGCCCGCTGCCTGAAACCGCGGATGCCGACGCGGAATTGGCGAGACTCCGCAAGATCGATCCGTCCGCGCCGATGCGCATCGGCGGCAAGGAATATCGTTGGCAACCCTATGAGCTTTCCTGGAGATATGGCATCCCCGGCGATTGCGGCAGGCAGGGCTATCACGGCCTCAAGATCCGGGTGATGGACGAGATCATCGGCCTCGGCGGCATCCAGCACGGCCATCCGGGCTGCAACCGAGTGCCCGAGAAGGAAGGAACCCGATATTATCTCTGGTCTTCGGTCGATGCTCCGAAAGCGGGTGCAACCCCGCTGACCGCAGGCGGCTTGCTTCCGTCGAAAGCTTGGCTTGCGGGGCGCGACTTCGATCCGAAGTCTGCCACAGCCGATCTAGCAAAAGGCACAAATCCACTGCTCCTGCGTTACGACAAACCCGGCCGCGGCTGGCTGGTCTTCGGAACCGCCGCGAAACCGCCCGTGCCAGCCACGGACAAGCCGCTGCCGTGGGACACCGATCTGGCGACGACCTGGTTCAAGGAGTCCGGCCGTCTCGCTTTCGATACACGGCCGGAAGCACCACGCCCCGCCGGTTGGTATCGCTTTACCGCGCCACCCGGCCTGCGTGGCATGCACCTGCCCTGCAACGCGAAGCCCCGCGTCTGGATCGACGGCAAGGAAACTACCGCGTCCGGCACACCGGGCGCGTGGTCGGTTTCCCTCGCCGCACCCGCCGCTTCCGCCCCGGTCGTAGCCATCCGTCTGGAACAGCAGCGCGGCGAATACGGCGGTGCCGCGTTTTCCAACTACATCCGCCTCGATTGCGGCGCGGGCCGGATCAAGACCGGCGACTGGTCGAAACTCGGCGTGCTGGAAACTTACTCCGGCGGCGCATGGTATCGGAAATCCATCGATCTCACCGCGGCACAGGTGGCCGGGCGAATGGTTCTCGACCTCGGAAACGTGGTGTCCTCCGCGGAACTCCACGTCAACAGCCGCCTTGTTGGCGTCAAAACCACGCCGCCATGGACTTTTGATCTGACAGGATATCTCAAGGTGGGCGAAAACCGCATCGAAGTGCTGGTTTGCAACACCCTCGCCAACCACTACGTCACCATTCCCACGCACTACCGCGGCAGTACCGAGTCCGGTTTGATCGGTCCTGTGAACCTCGAAACCTTTGCCCAACCATGAAGGCCGCATCGAAGATCCTCTCGCAACTCATCTGCGTGTCCTGCGTCTTGCAGGTCGCGAGCGGGGAGGTCGAACGCACCCCGGCTGACGCCTACGGTGGCGGCAATTCGGCTCCCCAACCGCTCATCCCCGAAGCCGCCAGGGAGGTTTATCGAATCCCCGTGCCGATCGCGCCCGGCCCGTTCGACGGCACATGGAAATCATTCACCGCTGACAAGCTGAAGCCCGAGCCCGATTGGTGGCGCGACGCCAAGATTGGCATCTGGTTCCACTGGGGACCGCAGAGCATGGGCCGCAACGGCGACTGGTACGCGCGCTTCCTCTATCAGCAGCCGCCCGAGGGCCGCAAGGGACGTGCGAACAACCGCTTCATGCATGACGAGCATCTCAAACGCTTCGGCCACCCCTCGGACTTCGGATACATGGACGTGCTCAACGCATGGAAGGCACCGGATTTCGATCCGAAGAAGCTGATGGACCTCTATGCATCCTGCGGAGCCCGTTACATCCTCGTGCAGGGCGCGCATCACGACAATTTCGACCTCTGGAACTCGACTCATCAGCCATGGAACTCGGTCAAGGTCGGTCCGAAACGCGACATCGTTGGCGAGATGTTTGCCGAGGCGCGCAAGCACAAGTTCCGCGTCGGCATGGCCTTCCATGCCGATTACTCGCTCTGGTGGTATCAGCCCGCGTTCGGCAGCGACAAGACCGGCCCCAAAGCCGGAGTGCCTTATGATGCCGCCGTGCGGACCAAGGCGAACGGAAAAGGAAAGTGGTGGGACGGACTCGATCCCAAGGACCTTTATGGCATCGATCTCCAGGCCGAAGCCCTGCCGGGAACGAACATCCGCGACGGATTTTTCACCCCGGTGCGCGATCTGTTCATTCATCCTGAGACCCGCGATTTCGCCAAGGCCTATTGCCTGAAATGGTTCAAGCGCCTCAAACAGTTCGTGGACGATTACGATCCGGATTTCATCTACACCGACGGCACCGAGCCCTTCACCGGACGCGGCACCGCCAAAGGCGTGATCAGCGATGCGACGCCCAGAGTGGTTTCCCACATGTACAACAAGCGCCATGCGAAGAACGGCGGCAACGTCGATTGCATGGCGGTCATCAAGGGCGGCCCGAAGCTGCCTGGCGTGGCTTCCCCGCGCGAGGGTGGACATACCGGTGAGATCATCCGCACTCCATGGGTGTGGGAGGACACAGTGGGCGAGTGGTTTTTCGAGGACAACACGTTCTACAGCACGCGGCCGATGGTGCTGCAGATGATCGAGGCGATCTCACGCGACGGCAATTTCAACATCAACATCAGCCTCACTCCGGAAGGCGCGCTCGAAACGGGCGGCGAGACGATGTGGCGCGAGTTCGGTCAGTTTCTGAAAACCAACGCAGCCGCCATCTATGGCAGCCGCGCGTGGAAAGTCCTCGGCGAGGGGCGCATGGCGAAGAACCGCAAGGGGATCATGGAACTGGTGACTTTTCCGAGATCGGGCATCCTGCCAATGCATGACAAATTCCAGATGACCACCGAGGACATCCGCTTCACCGAGGGCAAGGATGGAGCCATCTACGCATTCGTCATGACCGTGCCCAAACCGGGCGAGGAACTTCTGGTCAAGTCTCTCGGCACGGACGGGAAACTCATTGATAGGCCCGTCGGGAATGTTTCCCTGCTAGGGTCCCCGGATCGGATTGGATGGCAGCAGGAAGCGGGCGGCCTCCGTGTCCGTTGCCCTGAATCCATGCCTTTCGAATTCGCGGTGGTGTTCCGCGTCGCCGTGCGATAGCGACGCTGGAGCCGAATGGCGAAACCATCGGAATCATGTCTCTGGCAACAGAAAGAATCCACTTGTGAAAACGCCAGGATCCATGACCGCTCCGGTCCTTTCGCTTGTCTTGTCCGCCCAGGCTGTCCCCACCTTGGTCAACCGCTACGGCTCGCCGTCCCATGAACGGATCGATCCTCTCCATTCGGGTAGTAGCTGCGGCAGCCGATGTGGCCCATCCTGCCGGAATAACCCGGTCGCATCGTGAAATTATCCTTGTTCACCGCATTCCTTTTCGCATGCGCCTCCTGGAAGGTGGAGGCCTCCGGCGGTCTCCGCCTTTGGTATCGGCAGCCGGCGTCGAAGTGGAGCGAGTCGTTGTTTATCGGCAATGGCCGGCTCGGCGGCGCGGTCTGGGGCGGAGTGAAACAGGCGCGAATCGACCTGAACGAGGACACTCTCTGGTCGGGCGAGCCTTACGAGAACATCAATCCCGAGGGCTTGCCGGCCCTGCCGGAAATCCGCAGGCTGCTGCTGGAGGGGCGGGAACTGGAGGCGCAAAAGTTGGTCGAGGCCAGAATGCTCGGCCGCTACAATGAAAACTACCTCGCGCTCGGGCATCTGCAGTTGGATTTCCCGCTGAATGAGGCGACCGGCTATCAACGGGAACTTGATTTGAAAACCGCCGTGGTGCGCGAGTCGTTCGAAGCCGACGGCGTGAGATACCTTCGCGAGACCTTCGCCTCACATCCCGCGCGGGCCATCGTGGTGCGGCTGACCGCCAGCGTGCCTGGAAAGATTTCCTTCACCGCCTCGCTAGACAGCCAATTGCGGCACGAGAAGTCTTCGGGTGCGGATTTCCACCGGATCTCCGGCCGTTGTCCGAGCCATTCGGAAAGCTACCGCAAGCGCACGAATGTATACGAAGAGGGCCCGGATCCCAAGGGCATGACCTTCGAGGGGCGTCTTGTGGCGGAGTCTGAAGGCGGCTCGTTGCGCTACACGGACGCTGGTGTGGTGGCTGACAACTGCGATGCGGTGACCCTGCGCTACGTCGCGGCGACCAGTTACAATGGTCCGCACAAGAGCCCAAGCCGCGATGGAAAGAATCCGGCGGCGG
>Ga0209398_1000939_pt1 | contig 16214 bp, 7 predicted proteins | sample AshMeaBigSpring_FD_184125 | JGI IMG/M metagenome (GOLD analysis project Ga0209398, IMG submission 184125) | Groundwater microbial communities from Big Spring, Nevada to study Microbial Dark Matter (Phase II) - Ash Meadows Big Spring (SPAdes)... | ecosystem: Environmental > Aquatic > Deep... | reverse complement strand
GCGGTGAACGGACCGCTGCGGTCGAGCTTACGGTGGCCGATCGTCGTACCCTCGGAGAACGTCTGCCACGCTGAGCCGTCCCAACACTCGACGCGGTATTTTTTCACCCGCTGGCCCATGAAAACCGGCTCCTGGAGGCACACGAGGTTGAAGGTGGCCGGCTTGCCGAGATCGACCTCGATCTGCGCGGAGAATTCGGCCTCATCCGCCGCCCAGTAGGTGAGCGGGTCGCCGTCAACCGCCTTCGCCGCATCGAATCCGGCACGCGCCTTCCATGTGCTGGTGGCTGTGGCGGGCCTTCCCTGGGCGAAATCGTTTTTGTAGGTTTCGTCGAGCATCCGCCTGAGGGCGACAGCTCCGGCCACATCTTCCTCGGGAAAAAGCCCGCGCCGGTCGGGGGCAAATCCGAACATCATGCTCGACCCCCTTCCGACGCAGTGGAAATACGTCCGCATCCACCACTCCGGTCCCCTGCTTTGGTCGGGGTTCCAGAACCATCCGCGCCGCACCGAGGCATCGCCGAGTTTGGGCATATAGCGGAGGACAGGGATCGCCTTGTAGTCCGGATGGCCGCCGACATTCACCGCAGGCGGCTGAATCCCCCCGACGTAGGCGACAGGCAGGCTTCCCTTGAGCGCACCCGAGGTCGTTCGGTTCGGAACGGTGTTGAAATTCCAGCAGGTTTCCAGTCCGGCGCCGGCCTCGTTGCCGATCCATCCGACATCCGGGCCGCCCATCTCGATCGTGCAGGCAGGGTTCCGCCGGTACATTGTCTCGTAGATCCGCTGCCAGTCGAACGGCATCACATACCCGTTGTCCTTGAACGCAAGGTCGAGCCAGAACGAGTCGATCTTGCCGTAGCGGTCGAAGAGTTCGTTGACCTGGTTGATGTAGTAGTCGTTGTAGGCCGGTGTGCCGTAGCGCTTGTCGTGGCGGTCCCAGGGTGAGAGGTAGATCCCGACGCCGAGCCCGAACTTCCGGCAGGCCTTGACGAACTCGGCGACCACATCGCCCTGGCCATCGCGCCACTTGCTGTTCCGGACGCTGTAATCGGTGAACCGGCTCGGCCAGAGGCAGAAGCCGTCGTGGTGCTTGGCGCTGAGCGTCATGCGGGTAAACCCGTTTTCTTTCGCGACGCGCGCCCACTGTTCGCAGTCGAGGGCGGTGGGGGCAAAGACGTCAGGGCTGTCGGTCCCATCGCCCCAGCTCCTGCCGGTGAAGGTATTGACGCCGAAGTGGACAAAGATCTGGAGCTCCTGCTGGTGCCAGCGGAATTGCGCAGGCGTGGGAAGCGGCGGGAGAGCCGGCGGGGCCGCGTCGTCCGGGAGAGGGGCGGCAGACAGGGCCTGGCAGACAGGGATCAGCGCGATGAGGACCGGCAGGATTCTCATGGAGCTCCGCCGGTGATCGTCACAGTGGCAGGCTTGAGGCCCTCCGATTTTGCCGAGAGTTCGATCCGGCCGGGCTTCCCGGAAAGCGCACGGACGATGACGAGCGCCAGCCCGTTGAAGGCCTTCCGGCGGCTGGCTTGGAAGGGCTCGAAGCTGGTCGCATCGCCGTTGTCGACCGCGACAATTTCCCCGGGACCGGAAATGGAAAAGTCGATGGCGTTATCCGCGCGCGGCACGGTAAGCCCGTCGGCATCCGCAACCCGCACGGTCACAAACGCGAGGTCGCGTCCGTCGGCGCGGATCGACGGCCGGTCGGCAGAAAGCGTGAGGACGGCAGCGGGCCCGGTCGTACGAACGGTGTCGGTCGCCCATTCCTTGCCGTTCTTGTAGGCGACCGCCTTGAGGGTGCCCGGTTCATACTTCACATCGTCCCAGACAAGACGGAAGTCCTGGCCGGGCCGCTTCGCCTTGCGTCCGAGCGATTGTCCGTTGAGGAAGAGCTCGGCCTCGTCGCCCGAGGTGTAGAGGTGGACAGGAGTGGGCTGCCCGACGCGTTCGGGCCAGTTCCAGTGAGGGAAGAGGTGGGCCATCGGGAGGTCCGGACGCCACTGCGCCTGATAGCTGTAGTAGCGGTCCTTCGGGAAACCGGCGAGGTCGATGATTCCGAAATAGCTGCTGCGGGAGGGCGAGGGATTTTTCGCCTGCTCCTCCATCTCTTTTTTGAGCTTCGCGAGCTTGACCGGATCGTTGCGGAAGTTCAGGAGCTGCGTGGGATCCTTCGAATTGAACGGCGTCGGCTCGCCGAGGTAGTCGAAGCCGGTCCAGACAAACTCCCCGAGCAGGTGCGGCCAGCGGACGTGCCGCTGGAACTGGGTGTCGGGGTCGCAGCCCCAGCCGGGCTTGTCGCGGTCGTACGAGCTAACCTGCCAGTTCTCCCGGTGCTTGCCGAAAAAATATTCCCCGCGCGAGCTGACGCACGACGACGTCTCGCTGCCGATGGTCGGCATATTTTTGTAGCGGGGATCGCTGTCCCACTGGTCCTGCTTTGAGAAGAAGTAGTTGACGCCCATGATGTCGATGCCGAGGACTGCGCCGGACTCGCGGGCTCCGTCCGGTCCGTTGTATCCGTTCGAGACCGGGCGGGTCGGGTCCTCCGCACGCACGACGTCGGCGAGGTGCTTGGTGAGTACGGCGTCCTTCTGTTCTTTGACCTCGTTGCCGATGCTCCAGATGATGACCGAGGGATGGTTGCGGTCGCGCCGGACGAGGGCCTGGAGGTCCTTCACATGCCACTCGTCAAAGAGGAGGCCGTAATCGTTCGGCTTCTTACCTTTTTTCCAGCAGTCGAATGCCTCGTCCCAGACGAGAAAGCCCATGCTGTCGGCGAGATCAAGCAGCTCGGGAGCCGGCGGGTTGTGCGAAGTCCGCAGCGCGTTGCAGCCCATCTCTTTGAGAATTTCGAGTTGGCGTTCGAGCGCGCGGTCGTTGAGGGCCGCGCCGAGCGCACCGAGGTCGTGGTGGTTGCAAGTCCCCTGGATCGGGACGCGCTTGCCATTGAGGAGAAACCCGTCCCGGGCGGTGAATTCGAGCGTCCGGATCCCGAACGGCGTTTCGTAGGAATCGACGACCTTCCCGCCGGCGCGCACAGTCGTCCGCGCGAGGTAGCGCTGCGGCGTCGCCAGGTCCCAGCGTTTCGGCTTGGCGACGGTCGCCTCCTGAGTAAATACCTTGCTCCCGCCCGGGACAATCGTCCCAGCGGGGCTATCGGCCTTTGCGACAGACTTTGTGCCGGGAGACCCATCCGGACCGGGTTCAAAAATCTCGGTGGTCACGGTCGTCTCGACCGGTCCCGCTGACTGGTTATCCACGGTCACGGCGACCCGGACCTTTGCCGCGTCATCGGCAACCTCGGGCGTCGTGACATATGTTCCCCAGTGTCCGACGTGGACCGGGGCGGTCTTCACGAGCCAGACGTGCCGGTAGATGCCCGCGCCGGGATACCAGCGGGAGTCCCAGTTTTCGGTATCGAGGCGGACGGCCAGAACATTGTCGCCGCCGAATTTCAAAAACGGTGTGAGGTCGATCCGGAACGAGCTGTAGCCATACGGCCAGGTGCCGGCATACCGGCCGTTGCACCAGACCTTGGCATTGGCCATCGCGCCGTCGAAGTCGACAAACACCTGCCGGCCCTTGTCCGACGCGGGAAGCACAAAGTGCTTGCGATACCATCCGATCCCCTTCCAGGGCAGCTTGCCGGTCTCGCCCGCAAGCTCCATGCGGAACGGGCCCTCGATCCCCCAGTCGTGCGGCACATCGAGCTTGCGCCAGCCCGAATCATCAAAGCCCGCAGCCTGCGGGTCCGCCGGCTCGTCCCGCGTCGTGCCGTCGGCCTGCTCGCCAAAGCGGGCAAACCGCCATCCGCTGTCGAACGGTTCACGGCTGCGCGGTGCGGCGGGATCCGCGGCGTGGGCGGCACACGCCGACCCGGTTGCAAGGGCGAGGAGGACGAGTCGTTTTTTTAGGAAAGACAGGGTGCAGGAATTCATGGTGGGAAACCGGATTCTAAGTCACGCCGGCTGCCAGACAAGCAGAGGATTTTGCGACGGAGCAGCAGGGACCAAAGAGACCAAGGACTTTGCGGCGGAAAGCTTTGGTCCATTTAGTCGTTTACGTCTTTTGCTTTAAAAAAATCCTCGCATCCCGCAACCGCACGGCCAGACTCCACACCATGGAAAACAGCCGTCCCCCGACCGGCTTTATCCCGCCGCACGGCGGATACGCCAGCCTGGCCTCGTATCAGAAGTCGCTCGTGGTTTTCCAGGCAACCCGGTATTTTTGCGAGCGGTTCCTCAGTGTGAAAGACCGCACGTTCGACCAGATGGTCCAGGCCGCCCGCTCCGGCAAGCAGAACATCATCGAGGGCAGCCAGGCATCGGGCACCTCGAAAGAAATGGAGATCAAGCTCACCAGCGTCGCCCGCGCCAGCCTCGAGGAACTCCTCGAAGACTACCGCGACTTTTTGCGCGCCCGCCAGTTCACGGAGTGGGAAAAATCCCACCCCTACGCGCTGCGCCTGCGCGAGCTCAACCGAACCCCCGGCGCGAACTACGACACGTTTCGAAAGGGAATCGAGCACCCCGACCCCGCGATCTCCTGCAACGTCATCATCGGTCTCATCAAAGTGACATGCTACCTTCTCGACCGCCAGCTCGCCTCGCTCGAGAAAGCATTTATGGACAAGGGAGGTCTGCGCGAGGCCATGACCCGCGCAAGGCTGCAACGCCGGGGCGACCAACGCTGAGAGGATTATCGACTAAGGGACAAGAGGGACCTAAGCGACCAAAGCACACCAAAGGGACCTTTCGTCCCTTCGGTCCCTTGAGTCGCTTCCTCCCCCTCACCGCTTCAGCCAGGAGACCGCCGATCGGGGTGCCAGGAAAAGCGTGCCGTGCTGGGCACGCGGGGGGAAGACTGTCCCCTTACGGTGGGTCCAGGTTTCGAGATCGGGCGAGGTCGCGAGCTGGAGGTGTCCGCCGGCGGGCTCGTCCCAGGCAAACCACCAGAGCTGATTGTGGAACAGCAGGCTGGGACCTTCGGCCATCGACTTGCGCGGGCTGGGGTTTGCGAACATTGGCGAGTGGTTGCCGGCGATCGGGCCGACAAGCGGGGAGAAGTCCGGCCGGTCGGTATCCATGCCCGCTGTGCGTGCGATCCAGAGGTTGCGGCCAGGCATGGCGCTTAGCGACTCGTCGCGCGAGCACTTGATGATCATGACCCAGTTCTTTTTAGCGGGATCGGGCTTCATGACAGCATCGATCGAGGCGAAGTCACGGTCGAAAAAGAGCTTCGCATCGCTGAAGGTCTTGAAATCCCTGGTGCGCGTGATGAATACGCGGTTGTCGTATTTCGAGCCGGGCTTGCCGTCGTTGTTGCTGGCGTCGGCATCATTTTTTTCCCGCGGAATCGTGCTCGCAAAGAGGATGAAGAAGTCATTCTTCACCGGGTCGAAGTGAATTTCCGGGGCCCAGACATTTTCCGGCTGATCATCGGGCGGCAGCGAGGCCGGGAACGGCCGGACCTGCACCGGCTCCGACCAGGTCGCAAGATCCTTGGACGAAGCATAGCCGAAGATCCGTCCGGTCCAGTTCGAGGTCCAGACCATGTGAAAGACGCCGTCATGATAGAGGATCGAGGGGTCGCGGGTCAGGTTCTGCCCCGGCCACTTCGGCGGGGGGAACACCGGTTTGTCGTCGTTGAGCGGACGGAACTCCGCACCATCGTCGCTCGTGGCGAGGAAGACGCCGTCCTTGCCGTTATCCCGGAAGTAGGAAAACAGGAGGACCTCGTCGGAGGCGGGCGGCTCCGCCCGGACTGCGGGGGCGGAGAGCGAGAGCATGGTGGCAAGGAGGGCGGTGGATAGGACGGTGTGTGGCATCGGTTTCAGAGGTGGGTTGGGATAGTTAAGTGGCGTCTCTCCGGGCGCGGGATGCCACGGGAGGCGATGGAGGAGCTTGAAAGAGGAGGGTCCGGGCGATGCGACATGGCATGAATTCACGAAAGAACACGGCTACAACCGGCAATCATGGTGATGGCGTGGAGCCAAACTCGACAACGACAACCTCATGCGGACGCTTCGGATCGGTCTCCGGCATGGCGATTTCGAGCGTACCGGAATTGTCCTTGAAATCCAAAGCTGCGCCTGTGCGAAGGTTCTTCACTGATTTCACGGGTCCCACCGGACCGCCGGGCTTCAACGTGAGCGTTCCTTTGTGACCGGCGACGGCATGCAGGTACCACGTGTTCCCGCGCATCGTCACAGGCACGTTGGCCACGGCATTTTCCGGCATCGGACCGGCGCCGATAATGGACGTGCCGTTCGCCTTCATCCAGTCGCGGACCTCGGACATGCCCTTGAAATACGGATCAGGCATCGTGCCATCAGGCCGCGGCCCGCAGTTCGCCATCACCGGGCCGCCCCATGCGCGGCTGCGCGCGAGGCTCTTGAGAATGGATGCGGTGGAGGTGTAGCTCTTCTCGTTCTTCTTCATGTACCCCCAGGTCGGCGAATTCCAGATGCGCAACTGCTCCCACCAGCCGGGCGGTCGGAACGGCTGGTCGCCGTGCTCCACGGTGAAGAAATCGCCGGCGAAACCCGGGCCGCCGTTCGCAACCGGCATTCCGCCCCGGTTGTTTATGACGATGCCCGGCTGAAGCTTGCGGATTTCCTCAAGCGTGATGTCCGAGCCAGTTCCGCCGTCGAACCAGAGGACGTCGATTTTTCCGTAGCGCGTGAGCAGCTCGGTGAGTTGCTGCCGGCACTCCTTGCGGATGCGCGCACGGACGTCGGAGGGCATGTCGGGAATCGTGGCCGGCTGCCAGTTCATGTCGTAGTCGGGCCGGCCCGGAATCGGCGGCAGAGACGAATTCCCCCTGCCGCTTTCGCTGCGGTAGTTGAACGACATGTAATCCTTGGCTTTGAACCAGTCGGGTCCGGAAAAATAGAAGCCGACCTTGATCCCGTTCGCGCGGCAGGCGTCGACGAAATCCTTCACAAGATCGCGGCCCGGCAGAGACGTGCGGACGCCGATCTCGGACGCTCCGGTCGGCCAGAGCGTAAACCCGTCGTGATGCTTCGTGGTCAGGACGGCATACTCGAAGCCCGCTTCTTTGGCTGCCTTCAGCCAGAGGCCCGGATCGTAATGCTCCGCCTTGAACCCGTCGGCAAGTTTCCAGTAATCGGCCGGGCGGAGCTTCGTGCCGCCCCCCATGTTTGCGATCATGGGCCACGAGATGTCGATGTCGCCATGCACGGACGAAATGCCCCAGTGCAGGAACAGCCCGAGCGAGGCGCTCCCGAACCACTGGGCGTCCGGGTGGGACGTGCGCTCGCCGGGAAGGCCGGCCACAATCCTCTGCTTTGCCCGTGCGGCCAGCAAGGCGTTGCGGTCGCTGCCGCCGGGATCCTGGTTCAGAGCGGCCGCTTGCTCGGCCGCGTTGCGCTTCATGATGGCCTCATCGTTACTATCGGCGGCAAGGCCGATGCCGCCGGTGGAACAGGCGGCCATCGCGAGGCCGAGCATCAGCCCCCTCTTCATGGACGTCCTTCCCTGCTTTCCACTGTGATCACGACCGGTCCCAGAAGGCCCGATGGAAGGAGCTTCTGCTCCTTGCGGACGTAGCTCCACGTCGAGAAGGCGCGGCGACCGGCAGACGGGCGGGGCTCACCGCGGAGGAGCCATTCCGGCAAGGCCTCCAGCTCGGAAACGCCGACACTTTTGCGAAGATTCGTCCAGACGACATCGGCGGGCTCCTGCTCATCGCCGACCAGCCGGTTCGCCCAGAGGTTGGCGACCTCGATCGAGATTTTGTTCTGGCCGGGCTTGACCGCAGACGTGATGTCGCAGGTGAACGGCGGCTTCCAGAGCTCGGGAAACGCCTTCCCGTTCACGGTCACGCGCGCCAGGTTTTTCACATCGCCCAGATCGAGGAGAACGCGGGCCCCCGGTTTAAGCTGACCCGCAGGAATCGCGACCTCCGTGCGATAGGTGGCGATGCCGGAGTAGTAGCGGATGTCCTTCTCCGGCCGTTCGGTCCACGAGACAAGCTTCGGGAAATCGACCTCGGCAGGAACGCCCATTTCCGGCGCGAAGCGGACCTTCCATGCGCCTTGGACGGGCACTGTTCCGAGGACTTTCGGCGCGGCCAGCTTCACCGGCAGCGCCGGCATGGGCCCCGGACGGAACCGCACGAACACCGATCCGCGCGGATCGAAGTCGAGCGCGACTTCGGTCCGGCCGTCCTTGCGGTCCCAGGCCCGGGCCGGTTCGGAGAGCCCGGTATCCGGGTGCCAGAGCTCGGGGATCTTTCCGTCGACGCGGAACGACGCGGTCACCTGGAGCGGCTTGTTTCTTTGGTTGGAAACGAAATACCAGTCTTCGTCGCCGACCTTGCGGTGGATCCAGGGAACATCCTCAACCGGGATGTCATCGACAGTTTTGAAGTCCGGCTGCACGCCGATGCGGGCGAGCGCCTCGGCGGCTGTAACACCGGAAAGCACGCGACCCTTGCCGGCCTTGCGGTCAACCGGCGCAGCGTCGGCCGGCCCCCAGAGTTCGGTGGCGATCGCCTCGACTTCCCGGTCGCACGCCGGATAGCCCGCCAGCCCGGGGGCGGACACCGGACGCGGGCCGACAACTGTCGCACCTGCGAGGACGAGCTCGCGCACCTTGCGGAGGAGCGGGAGCGAGGCGCTCTGGGGCAGCGGGGTTTTGCTGGTCCGCTTCTCGATGCCGGAGGGAGAAAGCTGCGCGTTCACGACTTTGGTGTTGTCCACCAGTTCCAGCAGCTTGTAGCGCATCCCGCCCGGCAGGCAGAGGGCCTCGCCGTCCCATGTCATCGAAGAGGCGATCAGCTCCTCGTTGCAGAGGTCGCTGGCATGGCCAGGGATGATCTCGTAGCCCTTCTGGTTCGGGCGGAAAACCCTCACGGCATCAGCGGTGAACGTCCCCTGCTGCAGCATGTGGCAGCAGCGGCTCAGGTAGGTCATCCACGAGCCGGCGAGATCGTTCCATGTCTGCCACGAACCGAGAAGTGGCGGAAAGAACCCGCAGGTCATGCCCGGCTTGAGCTTCGGCCACGGGTTGTGGGCGGTTGCGTGGATGGCCATGCTGTTGATGCCCATGGTGAAGGCAAGGTCGGTCTGCCCCTTCGTGCTGAATGGGTCCGCATCCATGTGGTGGTTCGCCGGCATCGAGGTGAGCGACTCGGCGGAGGCAATTTTCTTCCCGTTGATGTGGGCAACCGAGGCGATCATGCGCAGGCTCCACCAGCCGTATTCGCGCTTGTTGAGCCAGTATTCCCCTTCCGGGATATCAAAGAGCGCACCGGCGGTCATGAAGTTGACCGGGCCGTTATACGGCTGGGCGCGGAACTCCTTGCTCCCGGCCTCGTGCGAGAGCCTGGCGAGTTCGGCAAAGTGCTCGCTGTTGATCATCTCCTCGATCGTCGTCTTCCAATCGTAATCGAACCTGCGGCTCTGCTCCTCGCTGCCGACGATGACACCGGCCGCAACCGGCAGCCACGGCAGCAGGTCGTAGCCCCGACGCTTCTGGAATTCCTCCCGGAACTTCGGAGTCCAGTTCTGGTTGCCCGCCTCCCAGCTGTCAAAGAACAACTCGACCCCGGCGGACGATCCAGCCGGTCGGCGCGAGGCGATCTTCTTGAAGTAGCTGTCGAACTGGAAGCGGGTGGCCTCGCGGCTCAGCTTGTCGCACTCGAGGCCGAACCCGGCGGCGGTCACCGGGTGGACCGGGATGCCGGTTGTCGTGTGGCCGAAGCGGATGATCCTCCACGGACCGGGACCTGGCGTCCACTTCAGGCGGCCGGTGGCGTCCATCGCCTTGCTGAGATCAACCACCTTTTCCGGAGCGACGGGCGCATTGCCCTCCGGGACCGCCAGCACGGCGACGTCTCGGTAGAAGTTCCACTTCGGGTCAACCTTCGGGGAAGGCAGGACGGCATCGAACGGCTTCCCGCCATCGCACTTTGTCTGGCTTGAGACGAGCTTCTGCATCGACTGCGCAGGGGTGATCCATGGTCCGCCCGAAGTGGCGTAGCCCGGGCAGACCTGGAACCAGAGGTCGAGTTTGCGGTCGGCCGCCTGCTTGAGCTGAAAGTCGACGAGTTTCCACCAATCGTCGGTGAGCATCGCAACGAACGGCGACCCCGGCATCGGCTTGCTCATGCCGGTGTTGCTCGAGCAATACGAGACCACGGCGCCGCTCAGGCCGATCCGCTTCATGGCATCAAGGTCGGCGGTGATCCCCTCGCGGGTGGCGTAGTCGTCCATGAACCGCCACCAGAGCACCGGATAGGTTTCCCTCGGCGGCGACTGGAATTCTTCAGGTGTGATCCGGCTCTCGGCGGCGCGGGCGGAGGAACTCCAGGCGGCAAGGGAAAGAAGGACGGGAAGCAATCGGGATGGTTTCATAGCAGCGTGGAATCTGGCAGGCATTGTTTGGTGTTTGGGATTGAGGGTATCAGTCTTTGCGGTCGGAGGAATGGCCGGAAACCAGCAGGGAGCCGGCGCGGGCGAACGGCTTCAGTTCCCGAACCGGCGGCATGCTGTGCTCCACCAAGTTCGGGAAGCTCATGGCTTGGCAACCTTCACACGGATGAAGCGCTTTTGATTTGCGGCAGACGGCTGGAGATCGCGGAATGTGACCTGCTCGAAATGCGCATCCACACTCACCGGGGAGCCGACCTGCACGGTGTCGGCGGACCATGAAGCCAGATCGGACGAGATCTCGACGGCGTAACTCACGTCCGCAAATTTCCGGCGCGGGAAGGTGACGCAGAGGAACTCGCTCCCGGAATAAGTGACCGTCGAACTGACCACCGCAGAGGCGTTGCCCGACAGGGGATCGGTGCCGAATGCGTATTCTTTGAGGTTGGGTTCGCCGTCGCCATCGGGATCGGCAAGGTCGTCGGACTGGCCGGACGCGGTGGCGGATCCGAAGTGGAAAATGCGCCAGGCTGTGACAAGCGGAAGCTGCTGGACGGCCTCGAACCATCCGGCAGCGATGGCGTTGTAGCCGGCCTGGTTCGGATGGACGCCGTCGCCGCCGATGAGCGTGCCGGCATTGGCCGGGCTGACCTTCTGGCGCATGTCATAGAACTGCACGCGGTGGCCGGCCGCCTGGTGGGTGGCGACGAGGCCCGGAAGAAGGCCGTTGAAAATCACGTTGTTCGGCTCGCGGTTCGTGTAGACGCCGACCTTGTCCGGGTAGGCATTCTCAAAGTAGGACAGGACAAACGGCACGACGCTGGCGCAGATGATCCGGGCGGAAGGCCGAAGGGTGATGAGCTTCGTCAGCAGCTGGTCGTAGAAGGCGATCGTCTGCGCGGGGGTATGCGCCCACATGCCGATATCATTGGTACCGATCATGAGGAGAATCACGTCCGGATACGCCGGCTCGCGGATTCCCGGGATTCCCGTGATCCAGAACCCTCCTTCATCGGTGCCGCCATAGGGTTTGTTGGCATCGAGATTGCCCAGGAGCAGGTCGGTGGAATAGCTGCCGTGGCCCTCATGGTGGGTTTGGTTGCCGCTGGTCAGCAGCGTGGTGGCATTATCCGTTCTGGCACCGATATATTGGAACTGGAAGCCCGCAGCGGAAAGCGAGGCATAGAGCGGGCTGCGGTAGCCCCCCCCGGCACCCGCCCCCTGCGTGATCGAATCGCCCATCGGCATCATGGCGAGCGGCACAGCGGCCGCTGCGACAGGAACAGCAACCGAACCCGAGAGCACGGGGGCTGCCGAGCCGCCACCTGCGAGGGGAGCGGAAATCCGGTAGGTGTAGCTCGTACCGGCGGACACGGTCAGATCGCGGATGGATGCGACGTCCGGCCCGGTGGTGATGATGGTTTTCCAAACGTTTGTGCCGGTCACGCTTCGCTCGATCACAAATCCGGTTTCGCTGGTAAGCGTATCGGTCCAGGCGAGAGCGGTTTCAAGGGACGATATGACAGCTGCTGTGAGGCTGGAGATCTGCTGGGCCGGCGGGAGCCCGCTGGTGAAGCTCAGCGTGATATTGTCGATGTCGACATAGTCGGTCGATGTCGTCTGGCTGTCGCGAATGAACGGCAGGTAGAACGTCACTGTCCGGTTCGTCAGGGAATTGAAATCCCCGTTGTTGGCATTCGAACCGTTCGTCGGATTGGAATCCGGCGTGGACAGGCTGATCGTCATGGTGCCGGAATCAGCGCCGTTCGCCATCCGGCCGAGCGTGCCGATCGTGTCGGCGGTCGCATTGCCATAGCCCCTGATGCTGCTGAAAACGCGGGTGTTCATGTATTCGGCGCCGGTGACTCCGCCGGAGGTGTAATCGAGTGCGAGCGACGTGAGGTCGAGCGAGGTGCCGGCCTGGATTGTCAGGCTGAATGAAAGGCAGGGACCGGCGAGCGCGGCGGTGCTGGATGTCCCGAGATCGCCCCGCGAAAGCCGGAGCGAGTTGCCGCTGCCGCCGTTGTCGCTCAGGGCGGCAAGACTGAACGTTCCGATCGAAAAATTCGATACGGTGACGCCGGCTGGCAGCCCCGTGACCGTTGGTGCCATGCTGCCGCTGGTGAACTCATACTTCACGGTTTGGGCGGCAGCCTGGGAAAGCCAAATGGCAGAGACGCCCCCCGCAACCACGAGGATGGCTTTTCCCGTGAAATGCCAAAAATCTTTTCTGGGGAGGATTGATGTTGTCATGAAACTATCGATCGCCTGCGCGTTACGCACGCATGAGGCAACCGGATGGAACTCCGTTTATATACCAAGCTGGCGACGGACGGGTAGTCGGTAAAATTACCGATGGACGGGGGAGAACCCTGAGGACCCAGACGGCTTTGAAGCCGAAACAGATTGGGCCGGCAAACGCTCACGGAATCGAGAGCTGCAGACGGACAAACCGCCTTCCCGCCACCGGGAGGGGAATGGTCGACCGGACGGATTCGGTGCTGGCATCCAGGGAGACCGGAGGATCGCTGACGACGCCGGAAGTCGTCCAGGGCGCAGCCAGCGAATCGGACCATTCGACTTGAAACTGAATTTCGCCCGGAGCCGTCTTCCGGCGGATGTAGCGGAAGATGAGATGCCCGCCCTCAGCGGAGATGGTGGTGTCCCGCCGGTCACCCTGCATGGGGTCAGTGGCAAGTGCCCACTCGATGAGGTTTGGAACCCCATCACTGTCCGGGTCGGCGGCCGGTCCGATGATTCCAGGATCGGTGATGCCCGGCCACGTGAGGTCCTGCCAGTCGGCAAACCGCGCGGGATCGGTTCCTGCGACCTGAATGGAGAGCAGGCGCGAGGATTCACCGCTGGCATTCGATGCGGACAGACGAAGGACGTGGAGGCCCGGCCTTGAGAACGTTGCAGTTGTTGAGAGTGTCGAGGCATCGGCAAATGCCACCTCGCCCGGTCCCGCAACCAGGGACCAGACGGTGGACGACGCATCCGATACGCTGCCGGCGAGCGCAGCCGGCATGCGGGCGGTAGCCGCAGGTGCGGTGCCGGGCTGGATGGCGGGCGTGAGGTTATGCGAAAAGCTGATGGTAAGGCGCGGGCGGACAGATTCGGTCGGATGGTCGTCGGACGCGAAGCGGGTATAGACGTTAGTGGCATTAGCGGTCTCGGTCGCAGGCGCGAGGACAACCAGATTCAGCGACGAGTTGGCCGACATTGAAGCGGCCAGCGCGTCGAGCAGCGAGACGGTCGGCCCGAACGTGCGCTGCGCGCCCCTGGCTGTGGCATCATAGCCGGCCAGAGTTGCCAGCGCGCTCGGATCGAAGTCGCCGCCGGGCGTCGTCCAGCTGTTGACCGTGTTAAATTTCGCCCACGTGGCGCCGGTCCCCGCGCCGCTGGTGCTCGTGTTTCCATCTCCGGATCCCTCAAGGAACGAGCGCGTCATCCGCCGCAGGTGCAGGTTGCCGATCGTCCCCGAGCCGGCGGTTACCGGATGCGTCCAAAGGTCGAGGCTCACTGCGGACACCGGCCAGGTGCGCGGCACGGTGGACACGCTGAACGAGAGAACCGTGCGGAGCGCCTCGGCGGTCTTACCGGCCAGGAGCTGGTCGCGCACACCCGAGTTCCAGTCGACGCTGTCGGCCCGGAGAAACGTGGCAGGGTGCGAGTAGCCATCCACTCCCTGCCGCAGGGTGAACCGGGCGGGAGGTGCGGCATCGACGGTTATCTCGACAAACCCGGAGCCGACCTCGTTGGTGGCCGTGGCGCGCAGGACGTAGCGACCGGCCACGCCGAAAGAGACAAACGTGGCGGAGGCGGAGGCCTCCTCAAACGCAGCGGTTCCGGGTCCGGAGACCAGCGTCCACACCCACGTCATATTTCCGCCGCCGGTGGCCGACGCCGCGACGCGGAGCGAGTGGCTGAGATCGGCGGTCGCGGCGGGAACCAGAAGCGGAGCGACGCGCGCGACGAGGGGCTCGGTGTAGGATGGCACGCCGCCGATCGGCGTCCATGCCACAAGAACACCCGTAGCCGACTGCTGGAGTGAGAAGCTGCCGAAGTCGGCCGCGCGGTGTCCGGCGGAGTCGTTTGAGATATTGCCGAGCGTGAAGTTGCCGGTGAGCAAGCCGCTTGCGGACGAGACCAGCGTCCATGTGCGTGCGGTCCTCCAGAACGCGTGGAGGAAGTTCGCTTTGCTGCCGGGAGCGTCGAACTGGAGGTCGATGCGGGCACCGGGCGCCGCGCCGACCGCCTGCGCGATCACGCGGCCGGATGTCCCGTAGGCATTTCCGGTGGTTTTCCAGACTAGGGCCGAACCGGCACCGAAGGCGAGCGGACTGCTGAAGGTGATCAGCCCTGGGACCAGTCGCCCGTCGATACTGCTGGCCGAGGCGAACGCCGCCGTGCCCGAAAAGGTTCCGCCGGCCGCCACGGTCAGGCCGCCGGAGCAGGTGGCGTTGCCGGTGATATCGAGCGTGCCGGCATTCACCGTCGTCGTTCCACCGAAGTTATTTCCAGTCCCGGCGAGCGTCCATGTGCCGGAATCGCTTTTGACCAGACCCGCGAGCGTATTGTTGCCGGAGCCGTTGGTCAGGTTTCCCCCGAGGATCCCCTGCCCCGCTCCCCGCAGTTCGAGCGTCCGGCCGGTTGCGGCCGGCGAGATTTTTCCCGCCAGCGTGAGCGATCCGGCCAGAACCGTGAAGGCCGACGGTCCGGCACCGGCGGTGAGGTTGATCGCGCCGTTGATCCGGTTGTCGCCCGCCTCGTTGACCAGCACGCCGTTCGGGTTGCTGAGGTTGAGGGTGAGAGCCGCGGGCAGCGTGAGGTTACCGGAGCTTCCGTCCAGCCGGAGGCTGCCGGTCGTGCTGGTCTGCACGTTGATCGATTTTGCACCGGTGCCGAGCGCGTTCGAGTGGGCGACGCGGAGGCCGCCCCCACCGACGGTCACCGATCCCAGAAAGCTGTTGCTGCCGGAAAGCGTAACAATGTCGCCGGCCTCCGGGTTGTAGATCGCCAGGCTGCCGGTCCCGCTGATCGCGCCGGGGATCGCGAGCGCACCCGCGCGGTCGATGCGCAGCAGTCCATCGAGGACCAGCGGGCCGGTTCCGACCGAACCGGACGTCCCGTCATTGCCGACCTGCAGGGTGCCGGCGGCAACGCTCGTGCCTCCGGAATACGTGTTGTTGCCCAGCAGGGTGATCGTGCCGGCATCTCCCTCGAATGCCAGCCCACCGGCACCGTCGATCGGGCCTGCAAGCACGAAATGGCCGTCACCGGTCCGGCGGACGGAAACCATCGCGCCGAGTGTGACCGGCGCGACCACCCGGCAGGTGAAGCCTGCGGCGGCCTCGAGGTCAACGCGGGGCCCGGTAGCGCCGTTGGCGGAGAGCAGCAGAGGATTTCCGGCGAGGCTGAAGACCGTTGTGCCGGACGGGTTTGCTCCACCGAGGACGAGGCGGTTGAGGGCGAATGTCCCGGGAAGATCGTTCGACGACGTGATATTGCCGGCGGTGGTGGCGAGGCCGCTCAGGAAGTCGAGCCGGCGGTTGGATGCGCTGTCGGGGACCTGCGCTCCGGCCCAGTTGGCGGACGTGCTCCACGGCTGTGCGGCCGGACCCCCGGTGCCGGTCCAGCGGAAGCCCGGGAAGTCGCCGGGGTCGTTCGGATCGGTAGCCGCGCCGCGCTCTTGTGCGTTGGTGAAGCTGTCAGCATCCGGGTCGGCCGCATCGGCCGCGTCGCCGGCGTCTGCAATCGTCCCGAAATTCTTGAACCTCCACCCCTCGACCGAGCCGAGCGGAAGCCAGACGAGATTG
>Ga0209398_1000938_pt1 | contig 16225 bp, 13 predicted proteins | sample AshMeaBigSpring_FD_184125 | JGI IMG/M metagenome (GOLD analysis project Ga0209398, IMG submission 184125) | Groundwater microbial communities from Big Spring, Nevada to study Microbial Dark Matter (Phase II) - Ash Meadows Big Spring (SPAdes)... | ecosystem: Environmental > Aquatic > Deep... | reverse complement strand
TGAGAAGAGTTCACCACCAAACTTCCTTCTCTTAAAGCAACCCTTGTTAATCCGCCAGGAACAATTTGTACACCATCAGGACCACACAAAGCATAAGGTCTTAAATCTACGTGACGAGGCACAAACTTTCCATCAATAAAGCAAGGAACGGTTGATAATTTAATAATAGGTTGTGCAATAAAACTTCTAGGATCTTCTTCTACTGCCTTAATAAAATCGGTAATTTCTGTTTCAGAAGCACTATTTCCCATTAACATTCCATAACCACCAGATTGATTGGTACGCTTAATTACCATTTTAGTAATGTTTGCAAACACATGTTTGCGTTGTTCCTCATCGCTTAACTCATAAGTAGGTACGTTTGGTAAAATAGGATCTTCATTTAAATAATACTTAATCATTGCAGGCACATAATTGTAAACCGCTTTATCATCGGCAACACCATTGCCTAATGCATTTACAATGGCTACATTTCCTTTTCTATATGCACCAATTAAACCAGGAACACCCAACAAACTATCTTTTCTAAAGACCAATGGATCTAAAAATTCATCATCTACCCTTCTATAAATTACATGAACTTGCTTTAAACCATTGGTAGTTTTAGCGTATACTTTATGATTATCAACCAACAAATCTCTTCCTTCAACCAATTCAATTCCCATACTTCTTGCTAAAAAAGTATGCTCATAATAAGCAGAATTATAAACACCAGGTGTAAGTAAAACCACGTTTGGATTACTGAGTTGAGCAGGTGCTAATTGTAATAAAATTTGATGCAGCATTAATGGATAACTACTTACCATTTTAGCTTTACTACTATACAATAAATCTGGAAACAAACGCTTGGTAACTTCTCTATTTTCTAACATATAACTTACACCACTTGGTGTACGTAAATTATCTTCTAAAATATAAAAAGTACCATCATCACCTCTAATTAAGTCGATACCACTAATGTGTACATAAATATCATGAGGTACCTGAATACCAAACACTTCTCTTGTAAAATGTGGGCAGCTAGAAATTAAATCTGCAGGAACAATTCCATCTTTTATTATTTGTTGTTCATTATAAACATCTTTCAAAAACATATTTAAGGCCTTTAAGCGTTGCTTAATACCTTTTTCTACATGATTCCATTCTGCTGATGTAATAATACGTGGAATAATGTCGAAAGGAAAAATACGTTCAATACCAGCATTATCGCTATAAACTGTGAACGTTATTCCTTGATTCATGAATAATTCGCTAGCCAATTTATCTTTTTGGTGCAAGGCATCAACAGGCAAATCTTGTAATGCCTCAAAAACTTTAGTGTACTGCTCACGTATAGAAGAACCTGTATTCATTTCATCCCAAATACCAGGTTGTGTTATGTATTGTTGCCATAAATCTGCACTATTCATAAGCATAATTTTATAAGAAAAAAAATGGACAAATTTTTAATTATCGTAGGTGGTTGAAAGATAGGGATAAATTTGATTGACTTAAATGATGATGAAAATATTTTTTTAAAAAAATTAGCGAAATGCCATTTTTATGCACCTTTATTCTATTTTTTTATAGATTTTTAGAAAAAATCTATAAAATATGGGAAAATGATAAAGAAATAAGATAAAACAAATAATTTTTAATTCATAAAATAATTTAAATATTACTTTCGAATTAGCAGAGTGTAGAACTTACTTAATTCACTTTTTTCTGAAGAATTTAAAGGTGTATTGTTTTGAATTTTTGACTGAAAATATACGACTCTTTTGTGTTGTGGATATTTGGCAAGAATAGCAGTAATATATTTTTCAGATTGAAGATCTTTTTCAGTTTCTACAGGTTTTATTTGAAGTGGTGTTTTATCTCTTGTTGGCATTTTAGCAATAGTTGCTTCTAAAGTTGCTAACCAACCTGCTGGCATTTCAGCTACTTTTTGTGCCTTTAATAAAAGACCTTCCATTTGTTTCTTGGTAAGCCATCCTCTCTCTTCGTATTGATGCATTAAACTCATGATAAACAAAGCATCTTTATTGGCTTCGTAACAAGCGTTTAAAATTTTATCTATTACATCTAAACTTCCTTTCTTTTTTGCATCCATAAATGTTGTATAAAAATCAATTGAAAATAATCAACTTAATTCATTATTACTTCAATTTAAAAACGACTATTGGTAAACTACTTCATCCAATTAACTGCATAAAAAAGCTCATTCATACAGTATAGTTGCAATGAATGAGCCTTAATTTTTAAAACCTATATTAAACTTTATCTTTTACGTTTAACTGTATTTGTAACTCTACCAATTGTTTTTCATCAATACTACTTGGTGCATCTAACATTACATCCCTACCACTATTATTTTTAGGGAAAGCAATAAAATCTCTAATACTTTCACTTCCACCTAAGATAGCACACAATCTATCAAATCCAAAGGCTAAACCTCCATGTGGTGGAGCACCATACTCAAATGCACCTAATAAGAATCCGAATTTGTGATTGGCTTCTTCTTCCGTCATTCCTAATGCTGCAAACATTTTTTCTTGTAATGGTCTTTGGAAAATTCGAATAGAACCGCCACCAATTTCGTTACCATTTAAAACCAAATCGTAGGCATTTGCTTTAATGTTTGCATAAGGATGTTCTAGATATTTTGAAGCATCTTCAATAACCGGATTATTGTTAATCATTACTTCTATATGATCTGGTTTTGGTGATGTAAAAGGATGATGACGAGCCACCCAACGGTTTTCTTCTTCTGCATATTCAAACAAAGGAAAATCTAACACCCATAACAATTTAAACTCGTTGTTTTTGCGTAATCCTAAACGATTGCCCAATTCCATTCTTAAATCGCTAGTCGCTTTTCTTGTTTTTTCTTCTGCACCTGCAAGAATTAAAATTAAATCGCCAGCTTTTGCATTTGCTGCTGTTGCTATAGCTTTTAATTTTTCTTCTGAATAAAATTTATCAATACTGCTTTTAAAACTTCCATCGGTATTGCATTTAATAAATGCCAAACCTTTCATGCCTATTTGTGGACGCTTTACCCATTCTATCAACTCATCAGTTTGTTTACGGGTATATTCTGCACAACCTGGTACAGCAATTGCCAACACCGTTTCTGCATCATCAAATACAGGGAAATTTGCTCCGCTAATTAATGCACTAATATCTTCTTTTGTAAGAAATGTATGTTTTGGAAATTTAAGATTACAAATTTGCATATCGAAACGAATATCTGGTTTATCGTTTCCATATTGCCACATGGCTTCTTCCCAAGTAGTACGTTGTACTAGTTCTGTATAATATATTTGCTTTACGTCTTTAAAAATGCGTTTTACCAACCCTTCAAACATTTGTAAAATATCTTCTTGCTCTACAAATGCCATTTCACAATCTATTTGTGTAAATTCCGGTTGACGATCAGCTCTTAAATCTTCATCTCTAAAGCATTTTACAATTTGATAATAACGATCGTATCCACTTACCATTAGCAACTGCTTGAATGTTTGTGGGCTTTGTGGTAATGCATAAAACTGACCTGCATTCATACGACTTGGAACAACAAAATCTCTAGCTCCTTCTGGTGTAGATTTAATGAGAAATGGCGTTTCAATATCCATAAAACCATTTTCGTGTAAATAGTTTCTGGTAGAACGGCCAACTGCATAACGCAATTCTAAATTCTTTTTTACGGCATTTCTACGTAAATCTAAATAGCGATATTTCATGCGTAAATCTTCCCCACCATCTGTATCGTCTTGAATGGTAAATGGAGGAACAGCACTTTTATTTAAAATGGTAAATGCGGTTACTAAAATTTCTATTTCTCCTGTTGCAATGTTGCTGTTTTTATTGCTACGTTCATTTACTTTACCTGTTGCTTGCAAAACAAACTCTCTACCTAATGGCTGAGCATCTAATTGAGCATTTAAACTCTCGTTGAATAACAATTGTGTAATACCGTATCTATCTCTTAAATCTACAAACGTAATGCTACCGAATTTACGAACAGTTTGAACCCAACCTGCTAGGGTTACAATTTGATTTACGTTTTTTAAAGTTAATTCACCACAGGTGTTGGTTCTATACATGATTGTGTAATTAGTAGTATGTTATGAAAATAAACAATGCTCCATAAAGAACAAAGCGTTGAAGAGTGCGACGCAACAGAAGCTCCATATTAATTCTGTTGCTGGTTTCACAAAAGTTCAACGGGTGGCAAATATAATCACTTAACCGAAATGGTAGTTTTTTGCTATTGAATTGAAAAAAGAGAAATGATTTATTTCTTCTATCGTTTGCAATAGCTACTACTTTTGCAATGAAATGATACAGACAGAAAACGACACTTTAAATTTTAAAAAAACTAGACTTGGTGTAGCTTGTTTTTTCTTTATTTCTGGTTTTGGATTTGCAAGTTGGGCTTGTAGAATTCCTGCATTGCAACACCAATTACAATTAAACAATGCAACATTGGGCAGCACTTTATTTGCTTTGCCATTGGGGCTAATACTTACATTACCGCTTACTAGCTATTTATTAGGAAAATATAGTAGCCGCAACATTATGCTTTTAGGAACGCTTTTTTATACATTTTTACTTTGCTTAATTGGCTTTGTATCTTCTACTTGGCAATTTGTGGTGCTTTTATTTTTATTTGGAAGTGCAAGAAATTTAATGAACATATCTATTAATGCTCAATCGGTAGGTGTTCAAAAATTATATAAGAGTTCTATTATTGCTACGTTTCATGGCATTTGGAGTATTGCAGGTTTTTCGGCTGCATTTATTGGAGCTTTTTTAATTGGAAAAGATGTAGCTACTTGGCAACACTTTTTAATGGCTGCAACAGTATGTTTTGTGTTGGCATTTATTGCATTTAAACACACCATTTATAACGATGTTGATACAACAAAAAATGTTGAAAAAAGAGCACTTTTTAATTTTCCGAATAGAAGCTTGCTAAAGCTAGGACTTGTGGGTTTTGCATGTATGGCATGTGAAGGAATTATGTACGATTGGAGTGGAATTTATTTTAAAACAATTGTACTTGCTCCTAAAACTTGGGAGGCCGTAGGCTATGCTAGTTTTATGTGTGCGGCTGCATGTGGCAGATTTTTGGGTGATTGGATAACCAATAAAATTGGTGCAAAACGTTTATTGCAAGTATCTGGATTCTTGGTTTTTATAGGCATGCTTTTGTCTATCATTTTTCCATACTTATTTAGTGCTACAATTGGTTTCATTTGTATAGGCTTAGGTATTTCTTGTATTGTTCCTATTACCATGTCACTTGCTGGCAAAACCAAAAATCAAACAGCAGGTGTTGCAATAGCATCAGTTTCTACAGTTAGCTATTTCGGTTTTCTACTGTTTCCACCAATTATTGGCTACATAGCAGAAACAATTGGATTGCAATTTTCTTTTGGTTTAGGAGCTTTTATGGGCTTATTGATTGTTTTACTAGTGACAAAAATTGAAATTGGAAAATAGAAAAATATTTTTTTAGGAAAAGAAAAAATATCCTACTAATTTTATAGGATAATATATATTTGCATTCCTAAAACAAAATAATTATGAGTTTAAGACTTGGCGACATTGCACCAAATTTTCAGGCGAAAACTTCTATTGGCAATATTGACTTTTATGAATTTCTAGGAAACAGTTGGGGAATTTTATTTTCACATCCTGCAGATTATACACCCGTTTGCACTACAGAATTAGGAAGAACTGCTGCCTTAAAAGGCGAATTTGAAAAACGTGGCGTAAAAGTATTAGCCCTTAGTGTAGATCCAGTAGAGCAACATTTAGGCTGGATAAAAGACATTAACGAAACACAGCATGTAGAAGTTGATTTTCCAATTATTGCTGACGACGATAGAAAAGTATCTACTTTGTATGATTTTATCCATCCAAATGCTTCTGCTACGGCAACAGTTCGTTCTTTAGTAATTATTGCTCCTGATAAATCAGTAAAATTAATTATTACTTATCCTGCTTCTACCGGTAGAAACTTTGTGGAGGTTTTACGTGTAGTTGATTCGTTGCAACTAACAGCTAATTACAGTGTTGCTACACCTGCTAATTGGAAGGAAGGTGAAGATGTTATTGTAGTACCAACTATAAAAACAGAAGATGCAATTGCTAAATTTCCGAAAGGTGTTACGGTAATTAAACCTTACTTAAGATATACTCCTCAACCAAATAAAGATTAAAATATTTGGCTGTAAATAAATAATGGCTGCATTTGTAACAAAGTGCAGCCATTAATTTTATAATAAGTTTTGAAATTAACAATACAAAAAAAGCTACTTTTTAAGTAGCTTTAAATACATTGAAAAAATTGACTAAAATCCTTTTTTTGCAACACCATCAGCAATTGCCTGCAATGCTTTTGCTTCACCTAGTATAGCAGCCATTTTGTTTCCTTTACCATCATGACCAGCAGCCATATAACCACCCTTTGCTGTTTTGGTGATTACAGCATCTTGCATAGGAACGTTTTTTTCTTTTGTTTTTAAGCAGTATGCTTTAAGCATTTTACTAGTATCCATTTTGTTCAATTTTATTACCTCGATAATTGAAGAGGCAAGGTTAAAAAATTATTAGAAATACCAAACTACATGATTATTTAAGAATTATGCAATTATTGGTAAAAAACTAATCCACATTTTTACGAAATCATCTTAAAAACTAGTGTTAGCAACCTTTTACACTAATTACACATCTATTTTAGCATATTTAGCATGTGTTTCAATAAAATGTCTACGAGGAGCAACTTCATCACCCATTAACATACTAAATATTCTATCAGCTTCAGCAGCACTTTCAATAGTTACTTGCTTTAAAGTTCTACGTGCAGGATCCATTGTTGTTTCCCACAATTGCTCTGCATTCATTTCACCTAAACCTTTGTATCGTTGTGTGTTTACCGAATTATCATTTCCTCCACCTAACTTTTCAATCAAAATTTTCCTTTGCTCTTCTGTATATGCATATTCTTGCTCCTTTCCTTTTTTCACTAAATATAAAGGTGGTTGTGCAACATAAACATTTCCTTGCTCTACCAATGCCTTCATGTAGCGGAAAATAAAGGTTAATATCAACGTAGCAATATGACTACCATCTACATCGGCATCGGTCATAATAATCAACTTATGATAACGAAGTTTAGAGGTATTTAAAGCTTTGGGATCTTCAGGTGTTCCAATTGTTACACCCATAGCTGTAAATATATTTCTAATTTCTTCACTTTCATAAATCTTGTGTTCCATTGCCTTTTCAACATTCAAAATTTTACCTCTCAATGGCAAAATGGCTTGGTAACTTCTATCTCTTCCTTGTTTAGCGGTTCCACCAGCTGAATCACCCTCTACTAAATACAATTCACAACGTTCAGGATTTCTTTCGCTACAATCGGCTAATTTACCAGGTAATCCACCACCACTTAAAACCGTTTTACGCTGAACCAAATCTCTTGCTTTTTTAGCAGCAACTCTTGCTTGTGCAGCCAAAATAACCTTGCTAATAATGTTCTTAGCTTCTCTTGGGTTTTCTTCTAAATAGGCTTGCAATGCTCTACCTACAGTGGTTTCTACAACTCCACTAACATCACTATTTCCTAATTTTGTTTTTGTTTGTCCTTCAAATTGTGGTTCAGGAACTTTCACAGAAATAATAGCACTTAATCCTTCTCTAAAATCATCACCTTCAATCTCCACTTTTGCTTTTTCAAATAGTCCTTCTTTATCACCATAGTTTTTAAATACACGGGTTAATGCTCTTCTAAAACCTGTAACGTGAGTTCCACCTTCTATGGTATTGATGTTGTTTACGTAGCTAAAAATATGTTCTTTAAAGTCGTTGTTGTATGTCAATGCAACGTCTACAGCTACATTACTAGCTTCATCATGACCTTCAACGGTAAGTGTACTTGAAATTAATGGTGTTCTATTGGCTGTTTTATCTAATAATTCAACAAACTCAACAATTCCACCTTCACTATAAAAGTTGATAGAGTAGTCTGTGCCATCATCATTTTTTTCTCTTAAATCGGTTAAAGTGATGCTAATTTTTCTATTCAAGAAACTCAACTCTCTTAATCTTCCTTCTAAAATTTCTTTTCTATAAACCGTTTCTTGAAAAATACTTCCATCGGGCCAAAACCTTACGGTTGTTCCGGTTCTGTCGCTTAAGCCAATTTCTCTTACCGGATAAGCAGGAACACCACAATGGTATTGTTGTTCAAACATTTTACCATCTCTTTCAACCGTTACATGCAAAGTTGTGCTCAATGCATTTACACAACTTACACCCACACCATGTAAACCACCAGATACTTTATACGATCCTTTATCAAATTTACCACCAGCATGTAAAACCGTCATTACAACTTCTAATGCACTTCGTTTTTCTTTGGTGTGCATTGCTGTAGGAATACCACGACCATCATCTTTTACACTAATGCTGTTATCTTCATGTATGGTAACAAAAATATTTTTGCAATAGCCAGCCAATGCTTCGTCTATTGAATTATCAACTACTTCATAAACCAAGTGATGTAGACCCTTAATACCAATATCTCCAATATACATGGCCGGCCTTTTTCTAACGGCTTCCAATCCTTCTAAAACCTGTATACTATCTGCACCATAATTGGGTTGTTGCGGAATTTGTTCTTCACTCATAATTATTGTGTACTTGTATTTTTTGTAAGCGGTCGAAGATAATGCATTTATTGGCTTTAAAATACCCGATTTTCCACATTTTACATGGCTTGAAAACAATAGAAAAGTTACTATTTTGGTAAAGTTTATATCCCTGATTTGGAAAATTATATGTATATACATTATATTTGCATATACAAATGCAACAAGTATTAGATATATTAAAATTGGCTCATAGAGGCGGAATAGAACCAAGTATGGATTTATTGTATCATAAAGAGCAACAAATTCCAGGTTCTATTAACTACGATATAAATCGTTATTATGCCCAACATCCTTGGGTTGCTGATGATGCAGGTATGTTGGTTTATCATTTCGACGATAAAAAACCAGAAAATAATTTTTTAGAATTAAGATACTGCACTACCGGAAACAAATACTGTTACGATAGAAGTTGTTCGTTTTGTAAAGATCAGCCTACCAATTGCAACGGTCAGCAAACAACGGTTGATGTATTTTCTTTCCATTTTTCTGCCACTTTTTTACACCAGTTTACACACAATGTAAAATTGAGTAATCGTAAAGATGAGGTATTGGCTTTTAAACATCCACATGCGTTTACAAAGGTTTTTCCTTTGTGTAATAAAAAAAGAAACGCTTTAGACTCTTTATTAAATCATAGCTACAGTGGTGCTTTAGAAAACATTTTTATCAACGCAAAAGTGCATGAACTATTGTTGTATAGTTTAGATTGCTTGGTAGATGAAAAAGAAGAAGGATTTACTTGTAAATTTTTAGAAGATGAACGTAGCCGTGAAGGTATTTACAAAGCAAGAGATATTTTATTACAGCATATTGGAGACCCAATTACGATTAAGGAATTGAGTAGAAAAGTAGCTATGAACGAATGCTACGTAAAAAAAGGTTTCAAAGAAATTTTTGGAACCACCATTTTCGATTTTTATCAACAACAACGCATGGAACATGCAAAATATTTGTTGTACGAAAAAGGATTAAGCGTTACAGATGTATCTGCCTCTTTAGGATACTCTTCTATCTCACACTTTTCTGCCGCATTTAAAAAACATACAGGTATAAAACCTTGTGAATTATTAAAATAAACAAAAACCGCTACTTAAAGTAGCGGTTTTTTTATGCATTATTTGTTTTGAGGCTATTAACTTTGGTACAAATCCAAGCATTTGTATACCGTTTTACGTTACAAATCCTCAGCCTTCGTTCCTCAGGCTTGTGGGTTTTCCACTTCAACCGGTAGCCTTTCAGCTATAAAGCGTTGAGCAGCATTTTGTTAAGAATGAGAATGTGCCAGATAGATAATTACAAACATTATACTAATCAAAATAAAATATTTGCCGATTTCTATTTTATAGCCCAAAGGCTGCCAGATAGAGCAAAGTAGCTGCCGACGAAGGAGGCACTACTTGCGATAGCTGGAACTGTGGTTGAGAAAAGCTGTCTTGCCGAAAGCCCCCAATAAAAAAATCCTTTTGAAATTTCTTTCAAAAGGATTTTGTAAAGAGATACTTGAAAAACTAGAGTGTTCCTACCATTTCTACAGGAACTACCCATGCATCAAATTGTTCTGCTGTCATGTGTTCAAAATCTAGTCCTTTTAGTTTGTATTCTAATGCAGCTTGTTTTAATGTAATGCCACGTTTATGGGCATCTTGTGCAATTGCTGCAGCATTGTAATAACCAATTTTAGTATTTAACGCAGTTACCAACATTAAACTATTGTCTACATGCTTCTTAATGTTTTCTTCTAAAGGTTCTATTCCTACAGCACATTTATCGTTAAAGCTTACACAACCTTCACCTATTAATCTTGCACTGTGTAAAAAGTTGTAAATCATTACAGGCTTAAACACGTTTAACTCAAAATGCCCCATGCTTCCACCAATATTTATAGCCACATCGTTACCCATTACTTGTGCTGCAATCATGGTTAATGCTTCACATTGTGTTGGGTTTACTTTTCCTGGCATAATAGAGCTTCCTGGCTCGTTGTCTGGTATAAACAATTCACCAATTCCTGAACGTGGACCAGAAGATAACATTCTTACATCGTTAGCAATTTTCATTAAACTAACAGCTACGGTTTTTAAAGCTCCATGTGCTTCTACAATAGCATCATGTGCTGCTAATGCTTCAAACTTATTTTCTGCTGTTACAAATGGCAAACCTGTAAGATTGGCAATATGTTTTGCTACATTTTCGCTATAGCCTTTTGGTGTATTAATGCCTGTTCCAACGGCGGTTCCACCTAGAGCTAATTCACTTAAATGTGCTAAAGTATTCTTAATAGCTTTTAATCCATGATTTAACTGGCTTACATATCCACTCATTTCTTGACCAACCGTAAGTGGTGTTGCATCCATAAAATGGGTACGTCCAATTTTTACTACATGCATAAATTGTTGGCTCTTTGCTTGTAGTGTATCACGTAGTTTTTCGATACCAGGTATAGTAACTTCTAACAACATTTTATAAGCTGCTATATGCATTGCTGTAGGAAATGTATCGTTGCTAGATTGAGATTTATTTACATCGTCATTTGGGTGAATAAATTTGTCTTTATCGTTTAAACTTCCACCTTTTAGTACATGTGCTCTATAAGCAACAACCTCATTAACATTCATATTACTTTGAGTGCCACTGCCAGTTTGCCAAACAACTAAGGGAAAATAATCGTCTAATTTACCTTCTAAAATTTCATCACAAACCTGTCCTATTAATTTACATTTTTCTTCTGACAATACACCTGCATCGAAGTTGGTTAATGCAGCTGCCTTTTTTAAATACGCAAACGCCTTAATTATTTCTTTAGGCATTTTATTGGTATCTTGAGCAATCTTAAAATTCTCAATGCTTCTTTGTGTTTGAGCACCCCATAACACGTTTGCAGGTACTTTTACTTCACCCATTGTGTCTTTTTCAATACGGTATTCCATAAGTTTTGTATTAAATAATTAAACAATCAATTCTTAAATCGATTGCAAATGTAGGTTAGCTAGGCTACATGTACATAACGATTGAACGATTGTTTTAAATATTTAGTTTTAAAAATCGCTGATTCTAAATTTTGGAGAAGAGAAATGGAAGAATGATGTAGAAAAAGGATATAAACTTGTAAAACAATTTTTATAACCCTAATTTTTCGATGGCTGCCATTGCTGCTGCTTGACTAGCATCTTTTTTATTAAAGCCTTTTCCCTGAGATAAAATTTCACCGTCTAAAACGGTATTGATGATAAAAATTCTTCTACCACCCTCTTGCTTTTCTTCGGTTAAATCGAAAGAAAGTGTTTTGCCATTTTTGCTAGCCCAACCAATTAATTTATTTTTTAGATTAATATCTATTAATTCCAAATCATCTACAAACATGTGGGGGATAATGATTTGTTTTAAAACCCATTGTTGGGTTTTACGATAGCCTTTATCGAGGTAAACTGCACCAACTATGGCTTCTAGGGTATTTCCAAAAATTTGACTATTGCGTAAAGAGTTATCTATCTTATTATAAAGAGCAATTTTTTTGAGCCCCATTTTAACAGCAATATCATTTAGTTGTAAACGATTTACCATTTTGCTACGCATTTCCGTTAAAAAACCTTCTCCTTTATATGGATATCTTTTAAACAAATAATCGGCAACAATAGCACTTAAAATAGCATCACCTAAATACTCTAAACGTTCGTTGTTTTCACCAGGTTCGTCTTTTATACTTCTGTGGCTTAGAGCAGTAATGTATAATTGAATGTTTTTCGGCTGTATACCTAATACATTTTTTAAACTGTCTTCTAAAGACTTAGATGTTGACTTTTTAAAAAATTTCTGAAGTATTTGCACAGTTATTTAAGCAATATATTTTTTAACGATTACACAAGCATTATGACCACCAAAACCAAATGTATTACTTAAAGCTACATTTACAATACGCTCTTGAGCTTTATTAAATGTAAAATTCAATTTCGGATCTAATTCTGGATCGTCTGTAAAATGATTAATTGTTGGTGGAACAATATTGTGTATAACACTTTGTATACAAGCAATTGCCTCAATTACACCAGCAGCACCTAAACAGTGACCTGTCATAGATTTTGTAGAACTGATATTTAAATTATATGCATGTTCTCCAAATACTTGTGTAATAGCTTTTGCTTCGGCACCATCACCCATTGGTGTAGAAGTACCATGTGTATTAATATAATCTACTTCTTCCGGCTGCATTCCTGCATCTTTCAAAGCGGCAATCATTACATTTTTTGCACCTAACCCTTCAGGATGTGGAGCGGTTAAGTGATAAGCATCTGCTGTTGCACCACCACCTGCAATTTCGCAATAAATTTTTGCCCCACGTTTTAATGCATGTTCATAATCTTCTAAAATCAATACACCTGCTGCTTCTCCCATTACAAAGCCATCTCTATCTTTATCATAAGGTCTACTAGCAGTTTTAGGATCATCGTTTCTTTCACTCATTGCCTTCATTGCATTAAATCCACCGACACCTGCTTGGCTAATTACAGCTTCAGAACCACCCGTTAAAACTACATCGGCTTTACCTAAACGAATGGTATCGAAAGCAGAAATAATACCATTTGTACTGCTTGCACAAGCACTTACTACAGCGTAGTTTGGACCTCTAAAACCATGACGCATAGAAATTTGTCCGGCTGCAATATCTAAAATCATTTTTGGAATGAAAAACGGATTGAAACGAGGTGTTCCATCTCCGTTGGCAAAATTAATTACCTCGTCTTGAAAAGTGGTTAATCCACCAATTCCACTTGCAAATATTACCCCAACTCTATCGATATCTACATTATCTTTATTAATTTGAGCATCAGCAACGGCCATATCACTTGCTACTAAAGCAATTTGAGCAAACCTATCTAATTTACGGGCTTCTTTTTTATCCATAAATTGTGTAGGATCAAATCCTTTGATTTCACAAGCAAAACGTGTTTTAAATTTTGAAGCATCAAATTGTGTAATCATATCGGCACCAGAAACTCCATTAATAAGTCCGTTCCAATAATCATTTAAATTATTTCCAAGAGGCGTTAATGCTCCAATACCAGTTACAACTACTCTTTTCGATTGCATATAGCGAAAGTTCGTTTAAGTGAAAATCCGCCATATTGATGGTTGTAAACCTCAATATTGGCGGATTAAATAATATTACATCAAGTAAAATGTGAAGCCTTATTTAGCGTTTTCTTCTAAATAAGCAACAGCTTGACCTACAGTAGTAATGGTTTCAGCTTGCTCATCAGGAATAGAAATATTAAATTCTTTTTCAAATTCCATAATTAGTTCAACGGTGTCTAAAGAATCTGCACCAAGATCGTTTGTAAAAGAAGCCTCATTTGTTACTTCAGCTTCGTCTACACCCAATTTGTCTATGATGATTTTCTTCACTCTAGTTGCGATGTCTGACATTGTAGTTTATTTTAGTTACGGCTGCAAAAATATAGTTTTTGACAAAACAGCAAGTTTTTAAATAAATTTTGTTTCCACAATCGCTGCTTTTGTATGTAAAATTGTAGTTACAAAGCTGTATAAAGATGCTATTTTTATGCAAAATGCTTTATCTTAGGCAGCTAACTAAAGAATATATGGCACTGAAATTTATTGATCATGGAAGTGTAGAATACAAACAAATGGTTGATTTGCGTATGCATATCTTAAGAATTCCACTTGGTTTGTCTTTTACCAAAGAAGAATTAGACGAAGAAAAAAACGACATTTTATTGGGTTGTTTTGATGAAGAAAAAATTGAAGGGTGTTGTATTTTAAAAAAAATTGACACACAAACTGTTAAGCTGAGGCAAATGGCCGTTTTAGATGGTTTACAAGGTAAAGGAATTGGTAGGGTTTTAATGTCTTTTGCAGAAAATGTTGCTAGAGATGCAGGTTATAGAAGATTGGTAATGCATGCTAGAAAAACTGCTAGAGGCTTTTACGAAAAATTAGGCTACTCTGTTTGTAGCGATGAATTTATGGAAGTTACCATTCCACACTTTGAAATGGAAAAGATGTTGTAAAAAAAAAAATAAACATGAAGGGGCACATGGTGTAGCAAAACTGCATTCAGTGCCCTTTTTATTTTGCCAAAGAATTCCTTAACAATTTGTTAAGCATTTTTACGGCACAAAAAACTAAAAATGGTTGTCTAGTCCATTTAATTGTTTTCCCTTTATTTTGCACCTCTTAAAAAGAAAGTATGGAGTATAGTAAATTAATATCAATTACAGGAATGAGTGGTTTGTTTGAATTGGTAGGTAGTAAAACAGACGGGGCTATTGTTAAAAACTTAGACGATAAATCAATAAAGTTTGTTTCTTCAAGAATTCATAATTTTTCTCATTTAGAAAGCATTGAAGTTTTTACCATTAGAGAAAATGTGAATTTGGTTGAAGTTTTTCAAGCAATGGATAAAAACACTACCGCTTTACCATCTGAAAAAGATCCTAAAGCAGTGAAGGCTTATTTTACTACTGTGTATCCTGATATGGATTTTGAAAGAGTGTATGCTAGTGATATGAAAAAAATGGTAAAATGGTTTTCTTTATTAAAGGCAAATGAAGTTGCTTTACAAATAGCAAGTAATGATGCAGAAGAAAATGTAGAAACAGAAGCTAACTAATAGCATTTTTCCGATACAAATAATTTCAAAAGCTAGTAACCTAAAAGTTGCTAGCTTTTTTGTTGCAATTTAAACGCATCAAAATGATTGATTTATGGAATACTTTTTTATCCGTTAAAATGCGTTTTTATTTGTCTTATCAGAAAAATAACAAAAATTACAAGTAAATTCCTGCAAAAAAACGCAAAAACAATTTTTTATTTCTAAATTGGCAGTCAATTCACATTCGATATGAAAAAAATACATCTCTTATTCATTTGCTTACTTCTTCATACGGCAATACAAGCACAGCAATTTTACCAAGAATCTAAAGCAGCCAAAAAATGGGTAAATAAGGCGTTTAAGAAACTATCGAAAGATGAAAAAATTGCCCAATTAATGATTATAAGAGCTCATAGCAATTTGGGTAAAGAACATGTAGAACAAGTAACAAAACTCATAAAAGAATACAATGTAGGTGGCTTGTGTTTTTTTCAAGGAGGACCATTAAGGCAAGCATCACTTACCAATTTTTATCAAGAAATTACCAAAACACCTTTGATGATTTGTATTGATGGAGAATGGGGTGTTGGAATGCGTTTAGATAGCGTTATCAACTATCCTAGACAATTAATGATGGGTGCAACACAAGACAAAAACTTAATTTACAAATTTGGAAAAGCAGTAGGTGCACAATGTAAAAGAATGGGTATTCACGTAAATTACGCTCCTGACATTGATGTAAATAATAACCCCAATAATCCGGTAATTAATGATAGAAGTTTTGGAGAAGATAAATACAAAGTAGCACTGTATGGCATTGAATATATGAAGGGCATGCAAGATGTAAATGTAATGGCTTGTGGAAAGCATTTTCCAGGTCATGGAGATGTTGCAGTAGATAGCCATT
>Ga0209398_1000937_pt1 | contig 16229 bp, 14 predicted proteins | sample AshMeaBigSpring_FD_184125 | JGI IMG/M metagenome (GOLD analysis project Ga0209398, IMG submission 184125) | Groundwater microbial communities from Big Spring, Nevada to study Microbial Dark Matter (Phase II) - Ash Meadows Big Spring (SPAdes)... | ecosystem: Environmental > Aquatic > Deep... | reverse complement strand
ACGACCTTGAGCGCATCCGGGACGACCATGCCGTCGTCCCGCATCTGCGCGAGCAGACCGCCGGCGACGGACTTGTACTCGATGCCCGGCGACGAGCCGCCGGCGAGCGGGCCGGTCTTCAGCACGCGCACGTTTTGCTTCGCCGCGAAAATCCCGAGCGCATCCGGCGCGTAACCGGGCGCCACGACCACCTCGACGAACTGCCGCTCGACGATCGCGGAGGCGGTCGCGGCGTCGACGTCGCGGTTGAAGGCGATGATCCCGCCGAAGGCCGAAGTCGGGTCGGGTTCGTACGCCCCGAGGTAGGCATCCTGCGGCGACGCCGCGAGCGCCACGCCGCAGGGGTTGGCGTGCTTCACGATCACGCAGGCGGTGCGGTCGAACTGGCGCACGCACTCGAGTGCGGTGTCGGCGTCCGCGATGTTGTTGTAGGACAGCTCCTTGCCCCGCAGCTGCACGGCCGTCGCGATGGAGGGCGCGGTGCACGCCGGGTCGGCATAGAACGCGGCCCGCTGGTGGGGATTCTCGCCGTAGCGCAGCTCCTGGAGCTTGCGGAGCCCGATGACGAACGAGTCCGGCCAGCCATGGGGCGATGATTGCTCGCGCAGCCAGCCCGTGACGGCGGCGTCGTAGAGCGCCGTATGCGCGTAGGCCTTCGCCGCGAGGCGGCGGCGCGTCGCCACGGACGTGTCGCCGCCCGCGAGCTCCGCGAGCACCGCCGCGTAGTCGGCCGGGTCCACCACGACGGTCACGCGCGCGTGGTTCTTGGCGCCGGCGCGCAGCATCGCCGGGCCGCCGATGTCGATGTTCTCGACGCCGTCCTCGTAGCGGCAGCCGGGTTTCGTCACGGTCTGCACGAAGGGATAGAGGTTGACGACCAGCAGGTCGATCGCCCGGATGCCGTGTTCGCGCATGACGGCGTCGTCCACGCCCGCGCGCCCGAGCAGCGCGCCGTGCACCTTCGGGTGCAGCGTCTTGACGCGCCCGTCCATGATCTCTGGAAAGCCGGTCTCCGCGGAGACCTCGGTGACAGCCAGGCCCGCGGCCGCGAGGGCCCTCGCCGTGCCGCCCGTCGAGAGCAGCTCGAAGCCGAGGCCAACGAGTTCGCGTGCGAATTCGACGATGCCGGTCTTGTCGGAAACCGAAAGCAGCGCCCGGCGGGCGCGCGGGGCCGTCATCGGCTCAGGCGGACAGGCCGTATTCGCGCAATTTCTTGCGCAGGGTGCCCCGATTGATGCCGAGGATGTTCGCGGCGCGGCTCTGGTTGCCGTGCGCGTAGTCCATGACCGCCTGGAACAGCGGCATTTCGACCTCGCGCATGACGAGCTCGTAGAGGCGCCCCGGCCGGTGGCCGTTCAGGCTGTCGAAATAGGTGTTGAGGGCCTGCTCGGTGTGGTCGCGCAGCGGGATATCGCGTGCATGCCCGTTGATCGGGCGGGAATATTGCGGACGGCGCGGTACCGGCGCCCTGGTCTTCGCGATCATGCCAACTGTTCCCCGCCTGTCGCCCTGACTGCATCGCTCAGGCCGCACATGCCGCCGGCCCCGCGAGACCCGAAAGGAAAGCGCTGACCTGCGACAGCTGCTCCGTCGCGCTCTCCGTCGTCAACAGCCCGGCGGGCAGTCTGCCGATTTCCGGATGGAAGCGGCAATACCAGCCGAGATGTTTGCGCGCCACGCGGACACCTTGCGACTCGCCGTAGAACGAGTAGAGGGCCTCGAGATGCGAAGTCATGATATCACGGACCTCGCCGAGTAAAGGCGATGCAACTTCCGTTCCCGCGAGTCCCGCACGCAGTTCGCGGAAGATCCACGGCCGTCCCTGCGCGGCGCGACCGATCATCACGCCGTCGGCGCCGCTTTGTTCCAGCGCCTTCAAGGCCTTGCCGACGGAATCGATGTCGCCATTCACGAAGACGGGAATCCCGACGCCCTGCTTGACAGCGCCCACGGTCTCGTATTCAGCCTCGCCCGAGAAAAAATCCTCGCGCGTGCGTCCGTGCACCGCGAGCGCGGCGACGCCTTCGCCTTCGGCGATGCGCGCGATGGCCACGGCGTTGCGGTTGGCGCGGACCCAGCCGGTGCGCATCTTGAGCGTCACCGGCACGCGCACCGCCCGGACGACCGCCGCGAGGATGTCGCGCACCAGGCCTTCGTCCCGCATGAGCGCAGAGCCCGCCGCGCGGTTGCACACTTTCTTCGCCGGACAGCCAAAGTTGATGTCGATGACCTGGGCGCCCTTCGCGACATTCCGGGACGCCGCATCCGCCATCATCGCGGGGTCAAAGCCTGCGATCTGGACGACGCGCGGCTCCGGCTCGCCCTCGTGGTCCATGCGCAACCGCGACTTGGACGTATTCCACAGCCGCACATCGGCCGTGACCATCTCGGACGCCGCGATGCCCGCGCCCATGCGCCGGCACAGCTGCCGGAACGGCCGGTCGGTGACGCCCGCCATCGGCGCGAGCGCGAGCGGCGCCGCCAGCGAAAAGGGCCCGATCTTCACTGGGCGGCGGTCGTGATCTGGTTGGCGCAGCGGACGCCGCCGTCCACCGGGAGGCAGACGTCCATTTCGAAGCCGACCGCCTCCTGTCCCGGGTCCACGATGCGGATCTCCGCGTCCGCGCGCTCGCCGGGGCCGAGCAGCTTCGAAGAGGATTCGCCAGGAAGGTAGTCCCCCGGCTCGATGTCGCGCACGCCGAGCGTCGCGCCGAAGCGGTCCTGCAGCGCGAGCCGCAGCAGCGGGAAGGGCTGGGCGAATGCCGCACGGTTGACGATGCTCGCGCGCAGCAGTAGCCGGCCCTGCTGGCCCGGGTCGCTGGCCGCGCCCCACTGGCGCAGCTCATAGGCCGCTAGGTCCGTCGGCGGACTGAGGGTCAGGCCCAGGAAGCCGTAGGCCTGCGCCAGCAGCGGGCCGATGCCGGGGCGCTGCGCGAGCGACAGCCGCTCGCTGTGCACGACCTGCGCGGCGAAGACGACGAGCAGCGCCGCGGCGGCCGCGACCCAGGGCCAGCGCGGGCCACCGGCCGCAGTCTCCTGCGGCCCGAAGTCCGGTACCGCCGTCGTGCGCACGGTCGCCTCCTGCGCGAGGCGCTGGCGCATCTCCTCGGGAATCAGGATGCGCGGCGCCGTGTACGCGCTCGTCGGCAAGTCCTGCGCGTCAGGCGGCCCGGATTCCAGCACGACTTCCTCGGCCACCGGCCCGTCGGGCTCGTCGCGCTCCTCGAGCACGATGATGGGATATTCGTCGGTGCGCTCGAGGTCGTCGTCGGCGTGCGCGCCCAGCGGTTCGTCATTGGCCACCGGGCCGCCTGCGGCCATCAGCTGGGCTGCGACCGTGGCGGGATCGAACTCCGCGATGGTTCCCTCCTCGACCACGAACAAGCGGTCGAGATCGCCGGCGTCGCCGTGGAACTCGAGCGACCCCTCCTGCGCCGCCGGGTGCCCGGGTGCACCGGGTTTCACCGGACGCTCCTCCGCGGCATCGCCCGGCAGCGGCTCGGAGAGCGCCTGGATCTCGTTCGCCGAGGACAGCTCGATGTCCTCGCCGCCGGGGAGCTCCTCGACCGTCATGGAATCTTCCGCGCGCGGCGCATCCGCAGGCCCGGCTTCGGCCTGGAACGGCTCCTCGCTCAGGTTCTCGAGCGCATTGAAACTGTGCGCGCAAACGCCGCAGCGCACCTTGCCCTGGGCCGCGCGCAGGACTTCTGCGGTGACGCGAAAGACCGTCGTGCAGTCAGGACACTGCGTATACACGGCTACTCCCCACGCCGGCGGCCGGCGAGCATCGTCCAGCCGTCGCGGCGCGCCGCGGGTCCGATATCAAACCACGGTCCATAGGCCTGCGCCACTTCCGGCGCCTGCGCATCGAGGATTCCCGCGAGTGCGATGTCGCCGCCGGGGGCGCAGTGGCGGGCGAGCGCGGGCGCGAGCCCCACGAGCGGCCCGGCCAGGATGTTGGCGAGCGCGACGTCGAAGGGACCGCAGATCGAAGCCGTGTCCGCGGCGATCGTGAGCCCGCCCTCCAGGCGGTTGCGCTTCGCGTTCTCGCGCGTCGCCAGCAGCGCCTGCGCGTCGATGTCGAAGGCGGTCGCCGCGAACGCCCCCAGCCTCAGTGCGGCAAGCGCGAGGATGCCGGAGCCGCAGCCATAGTCGAGCACACTCCGGCCGGCGAGCGTCAGTCCATCCAGCCATTCGAGGCAGAGTGCCGTGGTGGCATGGGTGCCGGTGCCGAAAGCGAGTCCCGGGTCGAGTTCCAGTACGACCGCATCCGCTGCCGGCGCGCCTTGGCCGCCCGGGCAGACCCACAAGCGCCGGCCGAACCGCATCGGCCTGAAGTCCTTGAGCCACTCGCGCTCCCAGGGGCGGTCCGCCAGCTCCTCGACCCGGATCGAGCGCTCCGGCAGGCCGAGCACCGCCGTCAGCACGGCCGCCAGCATGCGTGGATCCGTGGCCTGCCCGAAGAGCGCGAGCAGCCGCAGTTCGGGCCAGAGCGGCATCTCGCCGGGTCCCGGTTCCAGCACCGGGTGGTCGCCGCCGTCGGTCAGCGAGACGGCGATCGCGCCCAGGGCCAGGCAGGCCTGCTCCGCCGGGCCGGGATCCGCGCGGCCGAGGTCGATCACGAGCTGGTGGAACGGCACGCTACTTGAGGCCGAGCCGGCGCTCCAGGTAATGGATGTCGAGCCCACCCTGGCGGAACGCGGAGTGGCCGAAGATCTCCTGGTGCAGCGGCGCATTGGTCTTGATGCCTTCGACCACCATCTCGGACAGCGCGTTTTTCATGCGCGCGAGGGCGGCTTCGCGGTTCTCGCCCCAGGTGATGAGCTTGGCGACCAGCGAGTCGTAGAAGGGCGGCACGTTGTAGCCGGAGTACAGGTGGCTGTCCACGCGCACACCCGGGCCGCCCGGCGCGTGCCAGAGCCGCACGGGGCCGGGCGAGGGCGTGAAGGTCTTCGGATCCTCGGCGTTGATGCGGCATTCCATCGCACAGCCCCGCAACACGATGTCCTGCTGCTTGAACGGCAGCGGCTCGCCGGCGCCGATGCGCAGCTGCAGCTTGACGAGATCCACGCCCGTGACGAGCTCGGTGACCGGGTGCTCGACCTGCACGCGCGTGTTCATCTCGATGAAGTAGAAGTTGCCGTCCTCGAACAGGAACTCGAGCGTGCCGGCGCTCCGGTAGCCGACCGCGGCGCAGGCGGCGACAAGCTTCTCGCCCATCTCGGTCCGCTGTTTCGCAGTGATGCCGGGCGCCGGCGATTCCTCGATGATCTTCTGCCGGCGGCGCTGCAGCGAGCAGTCGCGTTCGCCGAGCGATACGACGTTGCCGTAATGGTCGCCGATCACCTGGAACTCGATGTGGCGCGGCTTCTCGAGGAATTTCTCCATGTAGACCATGTCGTTGCCGAACGCGGCCTGGGCCTCGGCTTTGGCCACGTTGATCGCGTTCACGAGTGTCGCGTCGCTGTGCACCACGCGCATGCCGCGCCCGCCGCCGCCGCCCGAGGCCTTGATGATGACCGGGTAGCCGATGGCCCTGGCCATCCGGAAGCACTCGTCCTGATCCTCCGGCAGAGGTCCGTCCGAGCCCGGCACGCAAGGCACGCCGTGCTCCTTCATGGCGCGGATCGCCGAGACCTTGTCGCCCATCCGGCGGATGGTCTCGCTCTTCGGGCCGATGAACACGAAGCCGCTGTTCTCGACGCGCTCGGCGAAGTCGGCATTCTCGGACAGGAAGCCGTAGCCCGGGTGGATGCCGACCGAATCGGTGACTTCGGCCGCGCTGATGATCGCAGGCATGTTCAGGTAGCTGTCCTTGGAGGCGGCCGGGCCGATGCAGACGGTCTCGTCCGCGAGCAGGACGTGCTTGAGGTTCTGGTCCGCTGTCGAGTGCACCGCGACGGTCTTGATGCCGAGCTCGCGGCAGGCACGCAGGATGCGCAGCGCGATCTCGCCGCGATTGGCGATGACGATCTTGTCGAGCATCCGTGCTCTACTCGATCGCGAACAGCGGCTGGCCGAACTCGACCGGCTCGCCATTCCTGGCGAGCACCGCGACCACCTTGCCGGCGCGCTCGCTCTCGATCTGGTTCATCATCTTCATCGCCTCGATGATGCAAAGGACCTGGCCGACGCGGACTTCCTGGCCGACCTCGACGAAGGCCTTGGCGCCCGGCGCGGGGGAGGCATAGAAGGTGCCGACCATGGGCGCCGTCACCAGGTTCTCGTCACGGGCCGCGGCCGGCGCCGGGGCGGCGGGAGCGGCAGTGGCCGGGCCCGCCACCGGGGCGGGCGCCGCAGACGGCACCGAGATCTGGAACGCCTGCGGCGCGGCCGGGGCGGCCTGCGAGTAGCGCGCGATGCGCACCGATTCCTCGCCCTCGGAGATCTCGAGCTCGGCGAGCCCGGATTCCTCCAGGAGCTCGATCAGCTTCCTGATCTTGCGGATGTCCATCAGTTCCCCCCGGATGGCTGGTCGAGGCGGTCGAGCGCGGCCGCGAGCGCAAGCTCGTAGCCCTGGGCCCCGAGGCCGACGATGCTGCCGGCCGCGATGTCGGAGAAATAGGAATGCCGGCGGAATGGTTCCCGCGCGTGCACGTTGGACAGGTGCACCTCGATGAAGGGGACGGACACGGCGAGCAGCGCGTCGCGCAGGGCAATGCTCGTGTGCGTGAAGGCGCCGGGGTTCAGGATCACGAACGCGACCGGGTCCCGGGCCAGCGCCTGCACCCGGTCCACGAGTTCATGCTCGGCGTTGCTCTGGAAGGCCTCGAGCGTCGCGCCGCGGGCCGCCGCCTGCCGGCCCAGGCGCTCCTCGATGGCCGCAAGCGTCACGTCGCCGTAATAGCCAGGTTCCCGGCGCCCGAGCAGGTTGAGGTTCGGCCCATTGATGAGCAGGATCCGGCGCATGGGTCCCTGTTCCCCTGTATCCCCGCCAGGGGTGGAGCGACATTCAACCGGACCGGACCCGATTTGTCCAGATTATGACGAGATAATGCGGCTAAAAGCGCCCAAAAAGCGCCAAATCAGCCGACTCGGGAGGTACTGGCGGCCTAGTTGCCGGACTCAAGCTTCGACAAGCCGTCCCGGATGCGGTCACGGGCGGCAGCAATGCCAATCTGGCCGGAATCGACGGCTGCAACGGCGGAGAGGATGACGTCCGCCTGGGGCCGGTGCAACTCACCGACGTGGATGGTCGCGATGCGGCCCTGGCGATCGGTGAAGGCGGTGAAGGGAAGTCCGATCGATTCCATGCCGAAGGCGCGGGCGGCTTCCATGCCGTCCTGCTCGCCGATCAGCACCGGGTAGTCGATCCGCGTGGTCTCCAGGAACTTCAGGACCTCCTCCCGGAAGTCGATCGCGATGCCGATGACGGTCACGCCCTCGGTCGCCTTGTCACGTGCGAGTGCATTCAGCATCGGGATCTCGCGCCGGCAGGGCGCGCACCAGGTGGCCCAGAAGTTGATGACGAGCGGCTTGCCATCCCATTCCGAGAGTGAACGCGGTTGGCCGTCGCGATCGGCCAGGGTCACGTCGGGGCGGACCTCCGGAATGACGGCGGGTTTCAACTCCGCGGGCGGGGCGGGCTCCGGTTCGAGCAGTGCCCGGCTCACGAGGAACGCGGCGATGCCGGCCGCGAGCGCGACGGCAGCGGTGACGGCGAACCGCGCGTGGCGGCGCATCATCAGCATTCGCGGGCGAATCGCGCCAGATGAGCCCGGAAATCGTCGGCGGCGACATAGCCGACCAGCCGGAATGCGCGGCATTCGCGACCGTGGGCGCCGAAGAAGGCGGTCGTCGGCGGGCCGTAGACGCCGAAGCGGCGCAGCAGCGCCTGGTCGGCCTCGTTGTTGGCGGTGACATCCGCCTTCAGCAGCACGAAGCCGGACAGGTCCTGCTGCACCTCGGTGACCGAGAACGTGTACTTCTCCATTTCCTTGCAGGAAACGCACCAGTCGGCATAGAAGTCGAGCATGGCAGGCTTGCCGGTGGCCTGGGCCGCGGCGAGCTCGCGGTCGAGGTCCGACAGGCTCGCAACCATTACGAATGGCAGCGGTTCGGCGCTCACGGCAGGCCTGCCACCCGTGAAGCCGGGCAACGTGGCCCCGCGCAACGGCTGCAGCGGGTCATGCCCGCCCGCGGCCGCCCCGACCATCATGATGACGCCCCAGACCATGGCGGCGAGGCCCGCGCCGCGGGCCATCAGCCGCAAGGTGGCGTCGGGCTGTCCGGTCCGGCCGAATCCGCCGAAATAGTAGCCACCGACGATCGCGAGCAGCGCCCACAGGGCAAGCGTCAGGGGTCCGGGCAGGATGCGCTCGAGCATCCAGACCGCGACCGCCAGGAACAGCACACCGAAAAGGGTCTTGATCGCGGTCATCCACGGGCCCGCATGTGGCAGGAAACGCCCGCCGGCGACGCCCACGAGCAGCAACGGCGAACCCATGCCGATCGCCATGGCGAAGAGCGCGAGCGCCCCGCGCAGCACGTCGCCCGTCTGCCCGATGACCGCGAGCGCCGCGACCATCGGTGGCGCCACGCAGGCCGTGACGACGAGCGCCGAGAGCGCGCCCATGACCGCGGTGCCCACGAGGCTGCCGGCTTTCTGGCGCCCGGACGCGGCGGCGAGGCGCGTCTCGAGCGCGGCGGGGATCTTGAGGTCGAACAGGCCGAACATCGCGAGTGCCAGCACGACGAAGAGCCCGGCGAAGACGATGATGATCCAGGGCCGCTGGAAGAAAGCCTGGGCCTGCTGGCCGGCCGCGGCGAAGGCGGCGCCGGCGATGGTGTAGGTGAGCGCCATGCCGAGCACGTAGCTCAGCGACAGCAGGAAGGAGCGCGAGGGAGTGGCCGCCGCGCCCTGTCCTGCGATGATCCCGGACAGGATCGGGATCATCGGCAGCACGCAGGGCGTGAAGGCGAGCAGCAGTCCGAAACCGAAGAAGGTCGCCAACACGACCAGCAGGCTGCCGTCCGCGATCAGGCTGGCAAGACGGTCCTGCTCGGCGACCATGGTCGTGGATGCCGACCGCGGCGGCGTGCTGGGAGCCGGCAGCTCGATCGCGATCGTCCTGGTGACGGGCGGATAGCAGAGGCCGGCGTCGGCGCAGCCCTGATAGCTGACCGTGATCTGGAAGGCGGATCCGCCTTCGGGCCGCGTCACCGGCACGGTCGCGGCGAGTTCGTCGTAGTAGACCTCGACGTCGCCGAAGAACTCGTCGGTCTTCTTCTTGCCCGCGGGCATCGCGATCTCGCCGAGCGCGAATCCCGCGGTCGCGGTCTTCGCGGACACCCGATGGCGGTACAGGTAGTAGCCAGGCGCGACCTGCCAGTCGAGTGCGACCTGCCCGCCGCCGTCGGCGGCCGCGCTGAAGACGAAGGCCTGGTCGACGGGGAGGAACTGGTCCTGGTTGCTGCTCGGCCCGAGCAATCCCTGTGCGGCTGCCGGGCCGGAACAGGCAAGGCACAGCGCGAGCAGGACGATCCTGAAGCTCGTCATTCCGGGGAATCCTCGTGGCCAAATAGGGACGTCGGCGCCGAGAGGTTAGCGGCCGGATGGCCGCTTGTCTTGGCCCAGCGCGCGAATTCGCGACATGCACCGGATGCCGCCACCGATCGTGAGCCTATCATTTCTTCTGAATCAATAAGTTAAATGGAGTGGCCACTCCCCGCTGGAAGCCGCTTGAAATCGCAGGACCGATCCCTATCATTAGCAGCCGACCGGGGGGAGTGCTAACAGCGCTGGTTGATCCCCGGGCCCATATCAAAGAGCACCGATCCAGACAGGAGTGATGACCCATGAAGATCCGTCCGCTTCATGATCGCGTGATCGTCAAGCGCGAAGATGAAGAGCGCAAATCCCCCGGTGGCATCGTGATTCCCGACACCGCGGCCGAGAAGCCGATCCGCGGCAAGATCATGGCCGTCGGCAAAGGCAAGATCCTGGAGAACGGCAGCGTCCGTCCGCTCGACCTGAAGGTCGGCGACAAGATCCTGTTCGGCAAGTACAGCGGCACCGAAGTCAAGATGGACGGCGAAGAGCTCCTCGTGATGCGCGAGGAAGATGTCATGGCCGTCATCGAAAAGTAACAGCAGAGGACACACAGCCATGGCAGCCAAGGAAGTCAGATTTTCGGACGATGCGCGCACCCGCATGGTGCGCGGCGTCAACCTGCTCGCGAACGCCGTCAAGGCGACGCTGGGCCCCAAGGGGCGCAACGCCGTGCTCGAGAAGAGCTTCGGCGCCCCGACCGTCACCAAGGATGGTGTCTCCGTCGCCAAGGAAATCGAGCTGAAGGACAAGTTCGAGAACATGGGCGCGCAGATGGTCAAGGAAGTCGCGTCCTCGACCTCGGACGAGGCCGGTGACGGCACCACGACCGCGACCGTGCTCGCGCAGGCGATCATCCGCGAGGGCATGAAGGCCGTCGCCTCGGGCATCAACCCGATGGACGTCAAGCGTGGCATCGACCTCGCGGTCGTTGCGACGGTCGAGGAGCTGAAGAAGCTCTCCAAGCCCTGCAAGGACTCGAAGGCCATCGCCCAGGTCGGCACGATCTCGGCGAACAGCGACGAGGCGATCGGCAAGAAGATCGCCGAGGCGATGGAAAAGGTCGGCAAGGAAGGCGTGATCACGGTCGAGGAGGGCTCCGGCCTCGAGAACGAGCTCGAGGTGGTCGAGGGCATGCAGTTCGACCGCGGCTACCTGTCGCCGTACTTCATCAACAACGCCCAGAACCAGACCAGCGAGCTCGAGAGCCCGTACATCCTGCTGTACGACAAGAAGATCTCGAACATCCGCGAGATGCTGCCGCTGCTCGAGGGCATCGCCAAGGCCGGCAAGCCGCTCTTGGTGATCGCCGAGGACGTCGAGGGCGAGGCGCTCGCGACGCTCGTGGTCAACACGATCCGTGGCATCGTCAAGGTCTGCGCGGTCAAGGCGCCGGGCTTCGGCGACCGCCGCAAGGAAATGCTGAAGGACATCGCGATCCTGACGGGCGGCACGGTCATCGCCGAGGAAGTCGGCCTGTCGCTCGAAAAGGCGACGCTGAACGACCTGGGCAAGGCCAAGAAGATCGTCGCCGAGAAGGAGAACACGACGATCATCGACGGCGCCGGCAAGCCCACCGAGATCAAGGGCCGGATCGAACAGATCCGCCGCCAGATCGAGGAGGCCACCTCCGACTACGACAAGGAGAAGCTGCAGGAGCGCGTCGCCAAGCTCTCCGGCGGCGTCGCCGTCATCAAGGTCGGCGCGGCCACCGAAGTCGAGATGAAGGAGAAAAAGGCGCGCCTCGAGGACGCCCTGCACGCGACGCGTGCGGCGGTGGAGGAGGGCGTGGTCCCGGGCGGCGGCGTGGCGCTCGTGCGTGCGCAGAAGGCGCTCGAGAAGCTCTCCGGCGCCAACGAGGACCAGAACGTCGGCATCAAGATCCTGTCGCGCACGCTCGAGGAGCCGCTGCGCCAGATCGTCGAGAACGCCGGCGAGGACGGTTCGGTGGTCCTGTCCAAGGTCCGCGAGGGCAAGGGCAGTCACGGCTACAATGCCGCGACCAGCGAGTACGGCGACCTGATCGACATGGGCATCCTGGACCCGACCAAGGTCACGCGCCTGGCGCTGCAGAACGCGGCGTCGGTGGCGGGCCTCCTGCTGACGACCGAGGTGATGGTCGCCGAGGCTCCGAAGGAGGAGCACGACCATCCCCCGATGCCGGGCGGCGGCATGGGCGGCATGGACATGTAAGGCCGTAGGGCTTTACGGTTCGAACGAGAGGCCCGGGAGGCAACTCCCGGGCCTTTTTCCTGTGACGAGTCCGCGAGATGCTGCTTGCCCGTCCGCGGTTTCCTGATGCCGTCGGGCAGCACTTCCCTGCATTTCGTGAGCTGCGCGCCGGGGCCGACAGGCCGCTGCCAGCCTTCGTGCAGGAGGAGTTCGAGGCCTACCTGAAGTGTGGCCGGCTGGAGGAGGGGTTCCCGCGCGTGCGCTGCGAGGGATGCCACGCCGAGAAGCTGGTGGCGTTCCGCTGCAAGAAGCGCGGGTTCTGCCCGTCCTGTGGCGCTCGACGCATGGCCGAGATCGCGGCACTGCTGGCCGACGAGCTGTTGCCCGAACGCCCATCGCGACAATGGGTGCTGTCGCTGCCGTACGCACGGCGGTTCTTGCTGGCCTCGAACCCCGCAGCGGTCACGCTGGTGCTTGGCGTGGTGTATCGCACGATCTCAGGTTTTCTGCTGCGCCGGGCAGGATTCACGCGCGCCAGTGGCCGCACCGGCGCGGTGACGGTGGTGCAGCGCTTCGGCTCGGCGCTGAACCTGAACGTGCACTTTCACATGTTGTTCCTGGACGGCGTGTATGTGAACGCTGACGTCAACTCACCTGAGTTCCGCCAGGTGTCGGCCCCCGGCGCGAACGAGCTACAGCGGCTTGTCGAGCAGATCGCTGCGGGTGTTGGCCAGGTGCTGGAACGTCGCGGCCTGATCGAGCGCGTTATCTAGAACGCCTGGCTGGCCGCCGACCCCGCGGCATGTGGCGATGAGTTGGGCGCGGCGGTTCAAGCGCGTGTTTGGCATCGAGATCGAGGGCTGCGTCCGCTGCGGCGGCCAGCTCAGGATTCTCGCCAGCATCGAGGAGCCCCAGGTCATCGCGCAGATCCGCGCGCACCTTGAACGCACGGCGCCGGAGCAGTAGCTGACCGCGCTGCCACTCGGGGCGCGGGCGCCGCCGCTGCAGTTCAGTCTGCGGTGAACTGGCAGGTGATGGGCGATTGCGCTGGCCGCTGACGCGGCCGGCTGCGGCGGATATGTGCCCGAATTCAGGTCAGCGGCGGGGCAGGGCGCAATCGGGGTGCGGGCCGGGGCATTTGCGGCCGGCGGGCAGTCCGGCGCGGCTTGTGGGCGGCCGGGCTTGCCGGGCCAGGCCGGTCGACGGTAGGCTCGCGCTCACCGTCAGGCCGGTTACGCGAACACGGATCGGCCTGAACAGGTGGTTTGAATTTCCTATCCGCCTCCTGGCGCCTAGCGTGACTCGAACTCTGACAGGGGCGATACGACGATCTGATTGCGGCCGCGGTGCTTCGCCTCGAAGAGAGCGCTGTCAGCCCGGGAAATGATTCCCTCAACCGACTCGGGCCCCTGCGGATCTAGGGTTGCGATCCCACCGGAGATCGTAACGCGCGCGGACGGGGAGGCCTCGTTGGGCAGGCCGAGAGCCTCCACCGCTGCGCGAAACCGCTCGGCCGCAACGACGGCTAGTTGAGAGCTAGCCCCCGGCATCACAACAACAAACTCTTCGCCACCGTACCTGGCGATGGTATCGATGTCTCCACGAGCATGGAGCCGAAGGACCTTGGCGATTGCGCGCAGATAGTCGTCGCCCACCGGATGGCCAAGACTATCGTTTATGGCTTTGAAGTGGTCCACGTCCAGAAGGAGCAGGCTCAGGGGAATACCCTGTCGCCGGCAACGCCGGGACTCCTTGTGCAACTGCGCGTCAAAATGGCGCCGATTCGGGAGGTCGGTCAGGGCATCGGTCAGAGAGAGGCTCTCCATTTCGCGATGTGCCCGCTGGAGCTCCTCGTTCGCGATGCGCAGTGCCAACGTGCGACTGGCCACCTCGCGTTCGAGGACACGGTTGTGCTTGAGGAGCGCCTGGTTGCGCGACCGCGACCGGATCAGTCGGTCATAGACGGCTTCGGCTCTGGTCAACGCGGACGCCCAACCCAAGGTCCACCACGGCGTGGCAACCCGGAGCGTACACAGTGTCGCGGAAGACCCGAAACCCGTGAGCGGCGAATGGGCTTGGGCGGCGACCTCGTATATTCCGGGGGGCAGCGCGTTGTAGGTGATCTCCGGCTGCGCCTGCAGCGGCGACCACGCGTTGTTGAAACCTACCAGTTTGAATCGATAACGCAACGTCTCGTGATCGAGAAACCAGGCGCTGAACGCGCGCACGCGGAAGGACCACGGTCCGGGACGGACACGATACGTGTCGCCGATCTTCTCCGGGATTGCGCCGCGCCAACTGATGTCGGTGAGGCGCGTGACCGGAGGCGTCAGGAGGGTTCGCAGCTGCTCGAGATCGACACGGACCAGACCGCCGTTGACGCCGCAGAGCAGCTGCCCATGGCCGTCGCGCACGAGCGTGCGATTGTTCGTGAACTCCCAGGCATTTGCACCGAGGAGCGACCGGATCGACATGGTCACGGTTCCCGAGACGGTGTCGAGCAGACGCAGGCCGTCCGCGGACCCGATCGCCACAGTCCGGTCGTCGAGCCAGACACAGGTCCATCCTGAGACCGGATGGCACTCTTGGAGCACGCGTGCCGAGAGCTTCCGATCGAGCAGAATCACCTTCTCGTCCTGCAGGACAACAATGTCGCCGCCGGGTTTTGTCGCCATGGCGTAAGTGTTTCCGTTCGCTGCCAAAGGCCCACCGGTGATCGGCTCCAAGGTCCCGTTCTCACGCCACAGCCCGCGGCCTAGTGTGCACACCCACAGCCGCGACTGGTCGTCGATGTGGAGCGCGTACACGTAGCCGAACGGGTCACCGTCGGCGGGGCGCACCTCCTCCGCCTTGCCGTCCCGAATCCTTGAAAGTCCGCGAAGCGTTCCCACCCAAAGCTCCTCTCCACGCGGAACGATGACGCGGGCCGGTGCGCCGAGCACGGGGTCGTCCGGGAAGACTCGAACCAGATCGCTGCCGTGCGCGGCGTGGTGCAATCCGTCGTGCATTGCGACCCACAACCCCGATGCGTCCGCGTGACTGTCCCACACAGTCGTTTCGGGGAGTTCGGCAGTGCCGGGGACGATGTAAGGAGGCTGATCAGCCGGCACTGCGACCGAACAGAAAAGGCGTTCCCCGCCGACGTAATAGCAGTCTCCCGTGTGAGGTTTGATCGAGAACACGGCCCCTTCGTTGTCAAGGTCGATGCGCCGCAGGCAGTGACGCAGGCAGCTCACGAAGGCCAGGCCGCTGGTGTCCGTGGCAATCCAGACGTTGCCAAGCTCGTCGACTTGCAAATCGTTGATGCGGCTGCCAAGTCGGTATCTCTCGCTCGCGCCTGCCCCTGGCGATTCGAAGGGAACGGAAACGAGGGTCCGGCCAAAGGCGACCCACCACTCTCGCTGGCCCACGGCGACCGCGGTTACCTCGTTCTGGCCAGAAGGCTGGCGCTCCAGCATGATGGTCTCCTTCGTCGCCAGGTTGAGCGTGAGAGCCCCCGAGTCGGTGCCGACGAACAGATCGCCGCGGGGTCCGAGCGCTAGCCGGAAAATGCGCCGGCCCATGAGTGCTGTGTTCCGCAGCTGCCACCACGACGAGCCGTCGACCTCGATCAGTCCCTGCGTGTCGGAGGCCGCGTACACGCGCTGATCGTCGACACGCGCGATGTGCCTTACAAAGCCGATGTCGGCATGCAGCCCGACCTGTGGATCGGCTGCATCAGTGCCCCGATCAATTCGGACCAGCCCCTGGGCCGAACCAATCCAGACAACGTCCCCGGTGGCGTCGATGTGCTCGCACAGGCCGAAAGTCCACGCAAACCAGCCAATATAGGGCAACGGATGTCCGGCTTCATCGATCGCCTCGAGTCCCCGATCGGTCCCCACCCATACGGTGCCGTCCACACTGATGCCCACACTTCTAAGGCCGCTGCAGCGCAGGCCGTTTCTCCGGTCGTAAGTGCGAGCCACGGCGCCGTCGAAGCACGAAAGTCCGGCCGGGCCCGCAAGCCAGAGCCGCAAGAAGCGGTCGCGTGCAATTTTGTGGATCTGGTTGCTTGGCAAGCCGCGCGAACTATCGACGGCGATGGCCGCGCTGCCGACCGTTGGTGGCCTGTACGGGAAAGCCGTGCGTTCTCTAGCGAACACGATGGCACTTTCGAGTCGACATCACTTAGGTCTCGGTGGTGATCATGTAGTGTCCGCCTAACGTCCGCGTTGAGCGGGCCGCGCGACGCGCGGCCGGCGCGCCGCAGGCGTAAAATCTCTCCGTGCGCCTGCGGCGCGCCACCCGCAGCGTGTCACGGGCCGCTCCAGCGCATAGTTAGGTGGCGTCACGTCGCATCTCTAACTCGCCGCATCATTGGCGTAACTACCCAAGCTGGCACTTCGTCGCGGCAAGCCCAGTACGCAATTACGCTATTGTGAATCTCACGGTCTCTCTTCAACAAAGACTCGACGCGGTGCACGGATGCGGTTTTGGCGTCAATTCTCAAAAGCTCATCCAGTGA
>Ga0209398_1000936_pt1 | contig 16232 bp, 12 predicted proteins | sample AshMeaBigSpring_FD_184125 | JGI IMG/M metagenome (GOLD analysis project Ga0209398, IMG submission 184125) | Groundwater microbial communities from Big Spring, Nevada to study Microbial Dark Matter (Phase II) - Ash Meadows Big Spring (SPAdes)... | ecosystem: Environmental > Aquatic > Deep... | reverse complement strand
CGGCCGACATGGGCGGGCGCGTCTGGCGCTTCGACATCCACAATGGCCAGAACCGTGCCAACCTGGTGACCGGCGGTGTGTTCGCCTCGCTCGGCAATGCACACCTCTCCACGCACCCGAATGCGACGACGCGGCGTTTCTATAGCGCGCCCGACGTTGCCTTCCTGAGTTCGGGCGGACGCACCTGGCTCAACATCGCACTCGGCTCCGGTTACCGCGGCCATCCGCTCAATCTGGATACGCAGGACCGGTTCTACAGCCTGCGCGATCATCGGCCGTTCGCACGGCTCACACAGGCGCAGTACGACGCGGCGACGGTCATCACGGAAGCGGATGTGAATCTGGTTGACGTGACGGCCGATATCGCGCCGACGATCCCGCCGGGCGCGAGTGGCTGGCGCCTGGATCTGCGGCGCGAGGGTGCCGGCTGGACCGGCGAGAAGTCGCTGGCGGAGGCGCGCACCGTGCAAAGCATGATTCAGTTCACGACCTATGAGCCAAACGGGGCCTCCACCGTCGATAGCACCGCGTGCTCGCCGGCACTCGGCGTCAATCGCCTGTACACGGTTAGCGCCTATACCGGCGCACCCGCACTCGACCGCGAAAATCCGACCGATCCGCCAGATTCGACCGATGACCGCGACGGCGAACTGCGTCAGGGCGGCATCGCGCCGGAAGTGGTCTGGCTGTTCCCGAGCCCGGATGATCCGGTGAACTGTGTCGGCGCCGACTGCCGTCCACCCCCGCAATGTCTGGTTGGCCTCGAAAACTGCGGCGTGGGCGTCAACCTCGCGCCGGTGCGCACCTTCTGGCGCCAGACCGGCGTGAACTGAGGGCACCATGCACATCCACACTCGCCAACGCGGCGTCACGCTGATCGAGCTGATCGTCGTCGTCATCATCGTCGGCATTCTCGCCTCGGTCGCGATCCCCTCGTATCGCGCCTACGTGATCCGCAGCCAGCGCGCCGACGCGAAGGACGCCCTGCTCGCGCTCGCGACCGCCCAGGAGAAGCACTACCTGCAGTGCAACACCTACGGGGCCAACCTGGCGAACGCGACCGATTGCGCCGCGAGTGACGTGCTGTCCGCGGTCGCGAGCAAGAACGGCTGGTACGACCTCTCGATCGACGCCGCCGACGCGGTAGCGTTCACGGTCTCCGCGACCGCGGCTGCCGGTGGCAACCAGTTCCAGGACACCGACTGCCGCACGTTCACCATGACGAATGCGGGCGTGCGCACCGCCGCCAATGCGGGCGGCGCCGACAACAGCGCGGAATGCTGGCAGTGAGGCTGCCGGCCGCGCGGCGGGGCTAGAAGAGCTCCGGGCGGCCGTCCCACACGGGCACCAGTCCGGGAGCGCCGGTCGGCGCCTGGAATTCCGCCTCCACCCACAGGTCGGCGACCGCGACCAACCTGCCGCCGGCATAGACGAGCGGCAGGCGCCGCCTCATCCAGGGGACGATGCCCGCCTCCTGGCACAGGTCCTTGAGCCGCTTGCGCGGCCGCCCGGGGCCCGGACGAAGGCTCTCGCCGCCGCTGCGAAAGCGGAGCTCCAATGGCGCCGGCAGCGTCGTCAGGATGCGGCCGGTGTCCCCCGGCACCAGGCTGAAGCGACCGCAGCCCACCCCCAGGTCCACGCCGCCTTCCGTGCCCGGCGCCAGGGCCGCGTCCCCCGGAGCCGCCGGCAGCGGCGGCATCGCGTACAACCTGCCCCGGTAGCGCCTGATCTCGCCATCGGGCCAGCGCACGAGCGGCTGTGCGTCGGCGCGCCCCGGCAGCAACTCGTCGAGGACGGCCGCGAGGCGCGCGGCGGGCGGCGGCCGCAATCGGCTCTCCCGCAACCACCCGCGCAACAGGTTGGCCTGGCGGTCGCGCGACAGGCCCTGCAGCCCGGCCACCGACAATCGATGACCGTCCGCGACCACCTGCGCATCCGCGCGCGCGACTTCCGAGAGCAGCCTCGCCGCCTGCGCCAGGTGGGCGGCGCTGCGCGAGACCGTCGCCGCAGCCGCCGGCCAGCGCGAACGCAGGCGCGGCAGGACCTCGCTTCGCAGCCATCCGCGGTCGAAGCGCGGGTCCTCGTTCATCGGGTCGCGCTGGAAGACGAGCCCATGCGCCGCCGCATACGCGGCGATGGCCGCGCGATCGACGCCGAGCAGCGGCCGGCCGTGGCGGCCGGCGCCGAGCGGCGCACTCGCCGGCATGCCGGCGAGCCCGGACACGCCCGCGCCGCGCAGCAGCTGGATCAGCACCGTTTCGAGCTGGTCGTCCTCGTGGTGGGCGGTCAGCAGCCATTCGCCCGCGCGCAGATGGCGCGACAGGGCCGCGTAACGGGCCGCGCGTGCCTGCGCTTCAACACTCTCGCCTGCAGCCGCGCCAAGCCGCAGGTGCAGGACCTCGAACGTCACACCGAGCTGCTCGCACAACCGCGCACAGTCTCCGGCCCAGTCCGGTGACTGCGCCTGCAGGCCGTGGTCCACGTGCACGGCGCGCAGGCCGAAGGGTTGCCCACCGGCGCGCAACGCACTGATGGCGTGAAGCAGCACGACCGAGTCGATGCCGCCGCTGACGGCGACGCACCAGGAAGCCGTCCGCCAGGCAGGTTCGAGTGCCGCGAGCAGGCCGGCCAGGCGCTCTGCGCCGAATGCCATGTCAGGCGCCGCCGAAGACCCCGAACGCGCGCAGGCGCCTCTGCCGGTCGGCCACCAGGCGCTCCACGGGCAAGGCGGTCAGCGCGCCGAGCTGCCGCGCCAGCGCCTCAGCGAGCGCCGCCGCCATCGCCTGCGGGTCGCGGTGCGCGCCGCCGAGCGGCTCGGAAATGACCTCGTCGACCAGGTCGAGACGCGCCAGGCGCCCGGCCGTGATGCCCATCGCCTCGGCGGCGAGTTCGCGGCGGTCCGCGCTCTTCCACAGGATCGAGGCGCAGCCCTCCGGCGAGATCACGGAATAGACGCTGTATTGCAGCATCAGCAGGCGGTCGCAGACACCGATCGCGAGCGCCCCGCCGGAGCCGCCCTCGCCGATCACGCAGCTCACGATCGGCACCGCGAGGCGCGCCATGTCGAAGAGGTTGCGCGCGATCGCCTCGCTCTGGTTGCGCTCCTCGGAACCGACGCCGGGATAGGCTCCGGGCGTATCGATGAGCGTCACGAGCGGCAGGCCGAAGCGCTCGGCCGTCTTCATCAGGCGCCGCGCCTTGCGATAGCCCTCCGGCTTCGGCATGCCGTAGTTGCGCCGCACGCGCTCCTTGGTGTCGCGGCCCTTCTGCTGGCCGATCACCATGACCGGCGTGCCGGCGAGCCGCGCCACGCCGCCGACGATGGCCTGGTCGTCCGCGTACATGCGGTCGCCGTGCAGCTCCTGGAATTCCGTGAACACCTGCGGCAGGTAGTCGAGCGTGTACGGCCGCTGCGGGTGGCGCGCCAGCTGCGTGATCTGCCAGGAGGTCAGGTTGGCGAAGATGCTGCCCGTGAGCGTGCGGCTCTTTGCGCGCAGCTTCTCGATCTCCTCGGCGATGTTCAGCTCGGAATCGTTCCCGAGGAACCGCAGTTCCTCGATCTTGGCCTCGAGTTCCGCGATCGGCTGTTCGAAGTCCAGGAATTGGAGCGCCATGCGGGCAGTATAGTGGCAGGCCGCGCGTCAGTCGGCCCGCTGGCCGTACAGGACCCGCACGCCGTCGCGGCCGACCAGCACGCAGAGTTCCTCGAGCAGCGCCCGCGTCGGCCTGACCGACCACTCCTCCGGCAGCGCGAGCGTGGCCCGCGCCTCGTCGCCGATGTAATGGACCGCGATGCCGCAGCTGCCCCCGCGGCAGGCACGCAGCGTCTCCTCGAGCCGTTCGAGAAGCCTTGCGCCGGCGGCCGCGGGCGGCAGCCGGATCAGCAGGCGCTTCGCCTCGCGCTCGCGCAGCTCGTCGATCGGCGTGAGCTTCCTGGCGTTGATGCGCCAGTCCTCGATGAACTCGTCGAAGCGGAGCGTGCCCTCCACCACGAGGATCGCATCGCGCGCAACCACCCGCCGGTGCTGCTGCCAGACGTCGTCGAACAGGCTCACCTCGATGCGGCCGCTCCGGTCGTCGAGCAGGAGCGTCACGCGCGGCCCGCGGCGGCGGATCTCGAGCACGAGCCCCGCGATCGTGACGTTGCGGCCGCCGCCGTACCCGCGCGGCTCGGGGGACGGCCTCGGCCCGCCGAGGTCCGCGATGCGCGCCGGCACCAGTTGGCGGAGTTCCTGCTCGACCTCGGCGATCGGGTGGCCGGTGAGGAAGAGACCGAGCGTCTCGCGCTCGCCGGCGAGCCGCACGGAATCGCTCCAGTCCGGCACGACGGCGAGGCCGACGGCGGTCGGCGCTGCTTCCTCCGCGGGGGCGGTGAGCCCGCCGAACAGGTCGTCCTGGCCGGCGGCGACTGCGCGCGTGCGCTGCTCGCCGAGCTGCATCGCCGCGGGCAGCGCGTTCATGAGCGTCGCCCGGTTCTGGCCGAAGCCGTCCAGGCACCCGGCCTTGATCATCGCCTCGAGCGTGCGCCGGCCGGCGAGCTTCAGGTCCACCCGCCGGCAGAGATCCGCGAGCCCGCGGAAGACGCCGTCGCGTGCGCGCTCGGCGACGATCGCGTCCACGGCCGCGCGGCCGACGCCTTTCACCGCGCCGAGGCCGTAGCGGATCGTGCCGGGCCCCGCGACCGTGAAGGCATATTCCGAGTGGTTCACGTCCGGCGGCAGCACCTCGAGCCCGATGCCGGCGCAATCGTCGATGAAGGCGACGACCTTGTCCGTGTGCTCCATGTCGGAGGACAGCACGGCGGCCATGAATGCCTCCGGGTGGTGCGCCTTGAGCCAGGCCGTCTGGTAGGCGAGCAGCGCATAGGCGACGGAGTGCGACTTGTTGAAGCCGTAGCCGGCGAATTTCTCGATCAGGTCGAAGATCTGCCCGGCGCGCGCCTCCGCCACGCCGCGCGCGACGGCCCCCTCGACGAACACCGAGCGTTGCGTCGCCATCTCCTCGGGCTTCTTCTTTCCCATCGCGCGCCGCAGCAGGTCGGCGCCGCCCAGCGTGTAGCCGGCGAGCGCCTGCGCGATCTGCATCACCTGCTCCTGGTACAGGATCACGCCGTAGGTCGGTTTCAGGATCCCGGCCAGGCTCGGGTGCAGGTAGTCGATCGGCCCGCTGACGCGGCCATGCTTGCGCGCGATGAAGTCGTCCACCATGCCCGACTGCAGCGGGCCCGGCCGGAACAGCGCGACCAGCGCGACGATGTCGTCGAAACAGTCGGGCTGCAGCTTGCGCACCAGGTCTCGCATGCCGCGCGACTCGAGCTGGAACACCGCCGTCGTGCGGCAGGACTTCAGGAGCCGGTAGGTGTCCGCGTCGTCGAGCGGCAGCGCCGCGATGTCGAGCGGCGCCTCGCCCGACCGCTCCCTCGCGGCATTGATGGTGCGCACGGTCCAGTCGATGATCGTGAGCGTGCGCAGGCCGAGGAAGTCGAACTTGACCAGCCCGACCTGCTCGACGTCGTCCTTGTCGAACTGCGTGACGACGCTGGCGCCAGCCGATTCCGCGTATAGCGCGGTGAAGTCGGTGAGCGGGGACGGCGCGATCACGACGCCGCCCGCGTGCGTGCCCGCGTTGCGCGCGAGGCCCTCGAGCTTCCGCGCGAGCTCGATGAGGTCGCGCACCTCCTCCTCTTCGCGGTAACGCCGCGCGAGTTCCGGCTCCTTGGCGAGCGCGTCCCCGAGCGTGATGCCGAGCTCGAACGGGATGAGCTTCGCGACGCCGTCCACGAACCCGTACGGCAGGCCCTGTACGCGGCCGACATCGCGCACGACCGCGCGCGCGGCGAGCGTCCCGAAAGTGATGATCTGCGACACGCGGTCCCGCCCGTAGCGCCGGGCCACGTACTCGATGACCTCGTCGCGCCGCTCCATGCAGAAGTCGATGTCGAAATCCGGCATGGATACGCGATCGGGATTGAGGAAGCGCTCGAACAGCAGGTCGTGGCGCAGCGGATCGACGTCGGTGATGCCGAGCGACCACGCGACCAGCGACCCGGCGCCGGAGCCGCGGCCGGGCCCGACCGGGATCTCCTGCCCGCGGGCCCAGCGGATGAAGTCCGCCACCACGAGGAAATAGCCCTCGAAGCCCATCTCGCAGATGACGCCGAGCTCGCGCTGGAGACGCTCACGATAGGGCGCGGCGTCCGCGCCGTCGCCGACCTGCGCCAGCCGGGCCGCAAGGCCCGCGGCCGCCAGGCTCGCCAGGTGCTCCGCGGCCGTGCCGCCTGCCGGCACCTCGTAGGCAGGCAGGAAGACCCGTCCGAGCGAGAGCGGCAGCGAGCAGCGCCGCGCGATCTCGACCGTGTTGTCGATGGCCTCCGGAAGGTCAGCGAACAGGCGCCGCATCTCCGCCGGGCCCTTGAGATACTGGTCCGGCGAGTAGCGCCGCGGCCGGCCGGGGTCGTCGAGCCGCCAGCCGCCGTGGATGCAGACGCGCGCCTCGTGCGCCTCGAATTCGTCAGCGTGCAGGAAGCGCACGTCGTTGGTCGCCACCACCGGGGCCGGATGCGAGGACAACAGTTCGAGGACCGCCGCGACGTGTTCCTCGTCGCCGGCGCGGCCGGTGCGCTGCACCTCGACGTAGTAGCGGTCGCCGAAGACCGCCTGCCAGTGCGCCAGCCGGCTGCTGGCGTCATCGCTGCGTCCCGCGAGCAGTGCGCGCCCGAGGTCGCCCTCGGCCGCGCCCGACAGTGCGATCAGGCCCGCCGTCCCGCCGGCGTCCAGCCACTCGCGCTCCAGCAGCGGCCTGCCCGCGCGCTGCCCCTCCAGGTAGCTGCGCGAGATCAGCCGCGTCAGGTTGCGGTAACCCTCCGGCAGCTGCGCCAGCAACGTCAGGCGTGACGGCTCGGCCCGGTCGCCGTCCTCGCGCAGCCAGAGATCCGCGCCGATGAGCGGTTTGATGCCCGCCCGCTCCGCCTCGCGGTGGAACTTCACCATCGCGAACAGGTTGGCCTGGTCGGTCAGCGCGACCGCGGGCATGCCGGCGTCGGCGATTGCGCGCATGAGCTGCGGCACGCGGACGATGCCGTCCACGAGCGAGTACTCGGTATGCACGCAAGTGGACGAACAGGACGTCCGCGCGCCCTTTCTCAGCCCGACCCATGGGCCGATCTTACCGGCGCAAAGCTGCGCCGGTGCAGCGGGCAGGGTCCCTGCCGGGCAAGCCCGGCCAGGTGTTCCGCCGTCGGATAGCCCTTGTGGCGATCGAACCCGTATCCGGGGTACACCGGCGCCGCGTCCAGCATCCAGGCGTCGCGGGCCACCTTCGCGAGGATGGAGGCGGCGCTGATCTCGCCGATGCGCAGGTCGCCCTGCACAACGGCCTCCACCTCGCAGTCAAAGCCCAGCATGGCGGTCGACGGCCGGTCCCTGCCGTCGACCAGGACCCGCGCGGGTGCGACCGCGAGCCCGTGCAGGGCGCGGCGCATCGCGAGCAGCGTCGCCTGGAGGATGTCCAGCACGTCGATTTCATGGGCATCCGCCCAGCCAAGCGCCCAGGCGAGCGACCGCGCCCTGATGTCGCCCGCCAGCCGCTCGCGCTGCCCGGCGTGCAGCAGCTTGGAATCGCGCAGGCCCGGCACGGGCCGCGCCGGGTCGAGGATCACCGCAGCGGCCACCACCGGCCCGGCCAGCGGGCCTCGCCCGGCCTCGTCGACCCCCGCAACGAGGCTGCCGGGCCGGCCCGCCCGCCGCGGGGTCCGGGCGCTCATGACGGAGCGTCCTCCACCAGGGCCAGGATGGCCGCGGCGGCCCGCTCGCTGGCTCCCAGGCGCAGCTGGCGATGGATGGTCGTGAACCGGGCCACGAGCTCCGCGACGGTCTCCGGAGCATCGAGCCATCTCTCGAGCTCGCGGCCCAGCCGCTCCGGCGTGACCTCGCCCTGCGTGAGCTCCGGCACGATGCGCCGGCCCGCCAGCAGGTTCGGCTGCGCGAAATGCTCCACCTTCAGGAGCCCGAGCGCGCGCAAGGCGAACGCGCTCGCCCAGCCCAGGCGATAAGCGACGACCATCGGCCGCTTGCACAGGAGCGTTTCGAGCGTCGCCGTGCCGGACGCGACCAGCACCGCCGTCGCCGCCGCGAGTACCTCGCGCGAGCGCCCCACATAGCTCTGCACGGCAAGACCGGGTGCGCGAGCCGCGAGCGCTGCCTCGAAGGTCCCGCGGGTGGCCGCATCCGCGAAGGCGGCCGCGAATGCGAGCCCCGGCCGGCGCGCGACGAGCCAGGCGGCTGCACCGGCGAAGTCCGGTGCGAGCCGCGACACCTCGCCGGAGCGGCTGCCCGGCAACAGCGCGATGACCGGGGCCTCTGCATCGATACCGAGGGCGCGCCGCGCCGCGGCCCGGTCCGGCTCGAGCGGCAGCTGGTCCGCGAGCGGATGCCCGGTGAAGACGGCGGCGAGACCGACCCCGTCGTAGACCTCGCGTTCGAACGGCAGCAGGCACAGGACGAGGTCCAGGAACCCCGCCATGCGCCGCGCGCGTCCACGCCGCCACGCCCAGACCTGTGGGCTCACGTACTGCACGGTGCGGATCCCGGCGGCATGCAGCGCCGGCGCGAGGTTGAGGTTGAACTCCGGCGCATCGATGCCGACGAACACGTCGGGGCGCAGCGCCAGCATGTCCCGCCGCAGGCGGGCGCGCAGCCGCAGCAGCCGGGGCAGGTGATGCAGGACCTCGAACAGTCCCATGACCGCGAGCTCGGACGAGCCGGCGAGCGCCTCGCAGCCCGCGGCCTGCATCGCAGGACCCGCAATGCCCACGAATCGTGCCCGCGGCTCACGCCTGCGGATCGCGTGGATCAGTGCGGCGCCCAGGTTGTCGCCGGACGATTCGCCGGCGACCACGCCGATCGTGAGCGCGCGGGAAGCCGCCATCAGCGGATGATGCTGCGTTCGCTGGCGCCCAGGAATTCCACGAACGGCCGGAGCTCGGGCTGCGTGCCGGCGAGTTCACGCAGCCGCTCCTCTGCCTCCGCGAGCTTGAGCCCCGAACGGTAGAACAGGCGGTAGGCGGCCTTGATGTTCGCGATCTGCGTGGCGTCGAAGCCCCGCCGCTTCAGCCCCTCGCTGTTGACGCCTTTCGGCTCGGCCGGCGAGCCCGCGACCAGCAGGTACGGCGGCACGTCGCGTGTCACCGCGGCATTGTTCGCGAGGAAGGCGTGGGCGCCGATCTTGCAGAACTGGTGTACACCGGCGTAGCCCGAGAGGATCACCCAGTCCCCGAGTTCGACATGCCCCGCGAGCGCCGTGCAGTTCGACATGACGACGTGGTCGCCGACGGTGCAATCGTGCGCCACATGGGAATAGGCCATGAACAGGCAGTCGTTGCCGATGCGCGTGACCGCACGCCCGGTGGCCGTGCCGCGGTTGATGGAGCAGAACTCCCGGAACACGTTGCGGTCGCCGGCCTCGAGCCGCGTCGGCTCGCCCTGGTACTTCCTGTCCTGCGGCGCGTCGCCCACCGAGGCGAACTGGAACACCTTGTTGTCGCGGCCGAGTGTCGTCGGCCCGTTGATGACCGCGTGCGGCCCGACCCAGGTCCCCGCGCCGACGCGCACCCCTGCGCCGATCACCGAGAAGGCGCCGATCTCGACGCCCTCCGCGATCTCGGCGTCGGGGGCCACGATCGCCCTCGGATCGATCAAGGCTTGACCTCCGGGGCCACCATCATCGTCGCGGAGGCAACCTCCTCGCCTTCGACCTCGGCGACGGTCGTGAACTTCCAGATGCCGCGCATCGCGCGGTCGAAGGTCGCCTTGAGCGCGAGCTGGTCTCCCGGCACCACCGGCCGACGGAAGCGCACGCCGTCGATGCCGACGAAGTAGAACCGCGAGTTCTCATCCGGCACCACGCCGGCGGTCTTGAACGCGAGGATCCCGGCGGCCTGCGCGAGCGCCTCCAGGATCATGACCCCCGGCATCGTCGGGCGCCCGGGGAAATGGCCGGGGAAGAACGGCTCGTTGACCGTCACGTTCTTGAGCGCGTGGATGCGCTCTCCCGGCACGCATTCGACGACGCGGTCCACGAGCAGGAACGGGTAGCGGTGCGGCAGCTGCGTGAGCACCGCCTGGATGTCCATCGGGAAGCCGTCGGTCATCCGCCCTTCTCCCTGCCTTTCTTCCTGCGTTCCGCGTCCAGCCGGTGCAGCCGCGCGACCGCGCGCCGCCAGTCGGCGGCCACGATGGCCGGCATCCCGGACGAGTACGTCCCGGGCCCGGGCAGCGAGTGCGACACCAGCGAGTAGCCGGTGACGACGACGTCGTCGCCGATCGCGAGGTGCCCGGCGATGCCGACCGCGCCGCCGATCATGCAGCGGCGCCCGATCGTGGAACTGCCGGAGATGCCCACGCATCCCGCGATCACCGTGTGCGCGCCGATGCGGCAGTTATGGCCGACCTGCACCTGGTTGTCCAGCTTCACGCCCGTCTCGATGACCGTGTCTCCGATCGTCCCCCGGTCCACCGTCGTGTTGGCCCCGAGTTCCACGTCGTCCCCGATCACGAGCGACCCGAGGTGCGGCACCTTGACGTAGCCGTCGGCGTCCGGCGCGAAGCCGAAGCCGTCGCTGCCGGCGACCGCCCCCGGCTTGAACGTGCAGCGCGCGCCGATCGTGACGCCGTGGCACACGGTCACTCGCGCCTGCAGGCGGCAGTCGTCGCCGAGCCGCGCGCCTTCCTCGATCACGCAATGTGGACCGATCGAGCAGCGCTCGCCGATCACGGCGCGCTCCCCCACCACGACCCAGGGCCCGACGCCGGCGCTCGCGGCGACCCGCGCCGACGGCGCGACCTGCGCGGTCGGGTGCACACCGACGGACACCTCGCCGGCGGGATGCAGCCAGGCGGCGATTCGCGCATAGCTCGCGTAGGGGCGCGCGCTCACGAGCGCCGCGACCGGGCACTCGGCGACCATCTCGCGCGGCAGCACCACGGCGGCCGCCCTCGTCGCCGCGAGGTCGCGGCGATGCTTCGGGCCGGTGCAGAAGGTCAGCATGCCGGGCGCGGCCGTGGCGAGCGCCGCCACGCCGTGCACCGCCTGCGCGGGATCGCCGGCGAGTTCGAGCCCGAATCGGACCGCAATCTCACCGAGCGTGGTGGCCATGCCGGCTCTGGCGCGCCCCGGCTCAGGTCCTGGGCGGCGTGGCGGGTGCGGGCGGGGCCTTGGCCTTGAGCTGCGCCACCACCTGCGGCGTGATGTCGACGGCCTCCGCCGCGAACAGCACGCCTTCGCTGACCACCAGCTGGTAGCCGTTGGCGCGCGCGTAGGCCTGGACTTCCTGCAGCAGCGCCCGCTGCATGCGGCCGATTTCCTCGTTGCGCCGCAGGTTCAGGTCCTCCTGCAGCTCGTTGAACCGGCGCTGCACGCTGAGCTCGAGGTCGCGCACCTCGCGCTCGGCCCGCACGCGGTCGGTCTCGGACATGACCGCGGCTTCGCGTTTCAGCTTGTCGCGCTTCTCCTCGAGCGACTTCTGCTGGGCCGCGACGTCGCGCTGGCGCGGCAGGAACTCTCCCTCCAGCGCCTGCTGCGCGGCCCTGGCCTGCGGCGACTCCTCGAGCAGGCGCCCGAAGTTGACGTAGCCGATCTTCATCTCGGCGGCGCCCGCGACACCCGGCGCCGCGAGTGCGGCGGCGAGCACGAGCGCGCCCGTCATCGAAATCCTGGTCTTGATGCTCATCTTGCCTCGGATGTCAGAATGCGGAACCGATGGAGAACTGGAATCGCTCGACTTCGTCCGCATAGCGGATGCCGTCGCCCTTGAACTCGTTCAGCGGGATGCCGTAGCTGAAGCGGAAGATGCCCAGCGGGGCCATCCACTGCACGGCGATGCCGGCCGACTGCTTGAGCTCATTGTAATCGAACTCGTAATCCACCGGCGTGATGCCGTCCTGGCCCACGAAGCTGACGCCGGCGCCCTGCGAGAAGACATTGCCGATGTCGAAGAATGCGCTGATGCGCGTGCTCGCGCGCCATTTCTCCGGGACCGGGAACAGCAGCTCCGCGCGCCCGATGACCTTCAGGTTGCCGCCGTAGGGGTTGCCGAAACCGTCCTTGGGGCCGAGCCGGCTCTCGGTGAAGCCGCGCACGGAGTCGGGTCCGCCCGCGAAGAACTGGCGATAGGGCGGCAGCGCCGTGGTGCCGTCGGGAATCGCGTCCCCGTAGCCGATCTCCGCCGAGAGCGCGACCGTCCATCGCTTCCACAGCGGCAGCAGCTGCAGGTAGTCGTAGTTGACCACGAAGTACTCGACTTCGCTGCCCGGCGCCGTCGCCGCCACCGACAGCGAATGGCGCATGCCGCGGTCGGCGAAGATGGCGCGGTTGCGGGAATCGTAGTACCAGCCCGCCACCAGCTCGTACGAGTTGAACCTCGTGCCGTAGAGCGTCGTCGTGATGATGTCGGGATCCGTGTCCGGATCGCTGCCGTCGGGGAACTCCCTCTCGATCACGCGCGTGTAGGGATTGCCGTTGTTGCGCACCCATTCCACGGCCTCCGGCGCGCTGCCATTCGGGTTGACGATGAGGTCCGACTGCTGCGCGACGACGCCGAACCGCAGGCCCTGGAACTCGGTGATGGGATAGCCGAACTCGAGGGTGCCGGACATCGTCGTGGTCGAGAAATCGGAGGCCGCCGATACGAACTGCGTGATGTCGCGGAACTGCAGCCCGATCGTGCGCGACAGGCCGTCCACGTTCGTGTAGGGATCGGTGTGCGAGACGCTGTACGACTGCGAGAACCGGCCCGAGAGCATCTCGACCGCGAGCCGCTCTCCCGAGCCCATGAAGTTGGAGTGGATGAAGCTGCCGTTCAGGATGAAGGACTGCGACTCCGAGTAGCCGATGCCGCCGCTGAACTGCCCCGGCAACCCCTCCTTCACGTCGAAGTCCACGTCGACGAGGTCCGGCGTGCCCGGCACGGGCTTGGTCTCGAACTCGACCTTCTCGATGTACGGCAGGCGCTGCAGGCGTTCCTTGGAGCGCTCGAGCAGGGTATTCGACAGGTAGGAGCCCTCCATCTGGCGCATCTCGCGTCGCAGCACCTCGTCGTCGATCGCGCTCGTGTTGATGAAGTTGATGCGGCGCACGTAGGCGCGGTTGCCCGGGTCGATGAAGAACGTGAGGTCGACGGTCTTCGTCTCCTCGTTCGCCTGCGGCACCGGGTCGATCTTGGCGAAGGCGTAGCCCTCGATGCCCAGGCGGAACGACAGCAGCTCCTGGGTCTGCGTGATCAGCTTGCGCGAATAGGTCTGGCCGGGCGCCACCAGCAGCAGCCGCCGGAGCTCGGCCTCCGGCACCTTCATCGTGCCCGCGACCTTGACCTCGCCGACCTTGTAGACGTCGCCCTCGCGCACGTTGATCGTGATGAAGATGTCGTCCTTCTCCGGGGCGATCGCGACCTGCGCGGACTCCACGTCGAAGTTGGCATAGCCGCGGTCCTGGTACCAGGACTGCAGCTTCTCGATGTCGCCCTGCAGCGACTCGCGGGAATAGCGGTCGTCCTGCTTGTACCAGGACAGCCAGCCCGGCGTGCGCAGCTCGAAACCCTCGAGCAGCTCCTCGTCGTCATAGGCCGTGTTGCCGACCACGTTGATCTGGCGGATGCGCGCGCGCTTGCCCTCGACCACCTCGATGCGGATCCGGACCTTGTTGCCCGGCACTTCCTCGACCTTCGGGTCGATGCGCACCGCGTACTTGCCGCGGCTGAAGTACTGGTCCGTCAGGTAGCTCCGGACCTCCTCGAGCACCGAGCGGTCGAAGGTCTTGCCGGTCGCGAGCCCGACCGAGCGCAGAGACTTCTGCAGGTCCTCGGTCTTGATGTCCTTGTTGCCGGTGATCTCGAAGCTCTCGATCGACGGCCGCTCCAGCACGACCACCACGAGCGTGCCGCCATCCCGCCGCAATTCGATGTCGCTGAAGAAGCCCGTGCCGAACAGCGCGCGGATCGCCTCCTGGATGCGCCGTGCATCGAGCCGGTCGCCGATGTTCACGGGCAGGTAGTTGTAGACGGTGCCCTCGGAGATGCGCTGCAGGCCTTCCACGCGGATGTCGCCGACGACGAAGCCGTCGTCCTGCGCGAACGCGCCCGCCGCGTGCGCGAGGAGGATGCCGCCGATCAGTCGCCGAAGCATGTTCCGCCGGTCCCCCGCGCCCTCAGCCGAAGAGCCGCGTGATGTCGTTGTAGAACGCGAATCCCATGAGCGCCACCAGCATCGCGATGCCGACCTTCTGCCCGATCACCTGCGTCTGCATGGAGAGCGGCGCGCCCTTCGCCATCTCCGCCAGCTGGAACGCGATCTGGCCGCCGTCCAGCACCGGCACGGGCAGCAGGTTCAGCACCGCGAGCGAGATGGATACGAGCGCCAGGAAGCCGAGATAGTAGACGAATCCCTCGGTCGCCGTGATGCCGGCGTACTGGGAAATGTTGATCGGCCCGGAGATGTTCTTGGTGGACACGTCCCCCGTCACCATGCGCCACAGGAACCTGAGCGTGAGCGCGGTCTTGTGCCAGGTCTCGCGCACGGCGGGAGCGAGCGCGGCGACGGGCCCGTAGCGCTCGACCGTCTGCATGCGCGTAGGGAAGCCCGCGCCCGCGTCGCGCGCCGCGCCGAGCCCGATGCGGCCGATGGTCTGCCCGTCCTCCACCGCCGCGCGCGGCACCAGGTCGAAGGCGATCCTCGCGCCGTCGCGCAGCACCACGATGCGGGTGTCCAGTCCCGGTCTCGCGCGGATCAGCGCGACGAAAGCGGCGTAGTCCTCGACCGCGATGCCGTCCACCTCGACGATGCGGTCGCCCACGCGGATGCCGGAGGACTCGGCGGGCCCGCCTGCGGTGAGTTCCGCGACGACGACGGGTTGCGGCGGATACCAGAAGGAGAACCCGAGGCCTTGCATCAGGGTGCCGGGCTCGGTGAGGGCGCGGCGCTCGGACTCGGGCACCGCGAGCTCGAGTCGCCGGATGCGCCCGTCCTCGCTTTGGACTTCGAGCGCCACGCGCCCCTCGTCCACGACCTGCTCGAGTATCGCGAGCAATGCCGCCTGGCGGGTCGGCGCCGATTCGCCCGCGACGCGCAGGATCTCGTCCTGCGGTGCGAGGCCCGCGGCGGCCGCGAACGTCCCGGGCGCCACCTCGCCGACGACCGGCCGGAGCCCCGGCACACCCTGGATGAACAGCAGCCAGTAGGCGAGGATCGCGAACAGGAAGTTGGCCGCGGGCCCGGCGAGCAGCACCGTGATGCGCGCGGCCGGCGGGCGCCGGTTGAAGGCGCGGTGCTCCTCGCCGGGAGGCAGCGGCCCTTCGCGCTCGTCCAGCAGCCGGACGTAACCGCCGAGCGGAATGGCCGCGAGCACGTACTCGATGCGGTCCGGATCCGGGCCGTGGCGCATCCACAGCGGCTTGCCAAAGCCGATCGAGTACCGCAGCACCTTGAAGCCGAGCCGGCGCGCGACCCAGTAGTGGCCGAACTCGTGCACCGAGACCAGCACGCCGATCGCGACGATGAACGCCGCGAGGGAGACGAGGATGGCGAGGCTCATGCGCCGGCCGCCCGGGGTGTCGCGAGCGCCGCCCCGGCGCAATCGCGCGCCCAGGCGTCCGCGGCCAGTGCGTCCGCAAGCGTGGTCACCGGCCTCGTCTCGTGCTGCTGCAACACGCTCTCAATGACTCCGGCGATGCCGGCAAAGTTCAGCCGGCGGCCCAGGAACGCCGCGACCGCGACTTCGTTGGCGGCGTTCAGGACCGCCCCAGCCGTGCCGCCGGCACGGGCCGCCTGCACCGCCAGCGCGAGGCAAGGAAACCGTTCCAGATCAGGTGCTTCGAACGATAACCTGCCAACCTGTACGAGGTCCAGCCAGGGGGCTCCCGAGGCGATCCGGTCCGGCCATCCGAGCGCATGCGCGATCGGCACGCGCATGTCGGGATGCGACAGTTGCGCGAGCAGCGAGCCGTCCTCGAACTCCACCAGCGAGTGCACGATGCTCTGCGGGTGGATCACGACCGCCACGCGCTCGGGCGGCACCGCGAACAGGTGACAGGCCTCGATCAGCTCCAGGCCCTTGTTCATGAGCGTGGCGGAATCCACCGAGATCTTCGGGCCCATGCGCCAGTTCGGGTGCGCGATGGCCTGCTCCGGGGTTGCGACCGCGAGTTCCTCGCGCCGGGCGCGCAGGAACGGGCCGCCCGAGGCGGT
>Ga0209398_1000934_pt1 | contig 16258 bp, 7 predicted proteins | sample AshMeaBigSpring_FD_184125 | JGI IMG/M metagenome (GOLD analysis project Ga0209398, IMG submission 184125) | Groundwater microbial communities from Big Spring, Nevada to study Microbial Dark Matter (Phase II) - Ash Meadows Big Spring (SPAdes)... | ecosystem: Environmental > Aquatic > Deep... | reverse complement strand
CGTTGTTTTGCGGTTATTCCAGGTATGCATCGATAATTAAAGCCTACTAAAGCAGTATCATAACTATCTGCTTTACCTCTATAAATAAAGCATGAACCATCTGCCATATGAAAATTCTGCTTGCCAGCACCAGAAGATGCATCTGAACTTTCTATACCAAGTACGCGTTTAGACAGCATTCTTACTGAAGTAAAAAAACTAGGTGTTTGCTGTAAAATGATATGCGAATTCCAAAAATATTTTGATGAATCAATACTTCTTTCAACTTTATTTGGAAGATTGATACTTTCTGGGGTTACTGTTTTTCTTCGTATATATGCTACTGTATCCCATACAGGCAAATTGCTGCTTATTGGCGTACCAGTGGCATTGTTGGCCATACCAAAGTAAGCACTACTAACTATAGAATAGGCACTGCCGTTTAAATGTCCTTCTACAAGATTACTGCGGCCTGACATATTGTGCGACCTAGATTTCTTCCACGATAACCAAGGAAAGCCATTGATAGCCAACCTTGCCCAAATAGTTTTTTCTGTATTATTAAATTCCCATACAGTTCCCTTAGTTCTTGTATTGAAATTAGTCAGCATACTCATGCCATCACCACCGTAGTTTCCATTCATAAACTGCTGTCCATGTTGAAAAGTAGAACCATCATACAGAAAACCTTGTACCGCATCTGCCGAAGATGCAACAATGCTAGGGTTATTGATAACATAAGGCAATTGATTTTTAACCATTCTTGAAATGGTATCCATCATTAAACTATCACCAGTAGCAGCCGCTATACCCATGAAACCATATAATCTATATCCTAAATTTGCCAAGCGTTGAGGATTGCTACTTACTAGTTGTCCAATTGAAATAAATCTAGTAGTATCAGTATTATTATATCTAGAGTTGTAGCCACCATTCCAACTAAATTTTGCAAAATGCTTAGACCTTTGAATGATTTCTCTTAGTATTGGTCCATAAGTAGTCGTAGTAAGGTCGCTTTTTACTACTTCATCATTCAGCAACATCAATAAAATATGTCCAATTGAGGTATTCTCATAAAAACATGTTTTTACTAAATCCCAAGTTGGTGGATTATTTAACCAATGACGCAAACCATTATACAACTTTCTTTTAACATACACTTTATTGCCGTTAACAATTACAGAATCAACATGATAATAAACATTACCTGGAGTAGTAAATCCAATGGCAGCTTTTCGTAACGTATCTATTAAATCATCAGATATTGGAGTGCTAACTGTTCTATTAAAAGTCCCATTATCTCTTATTCTATTAAAACTCATTTCATAGCTTAATACACTATCGTGTGGTGGTTTTTCAAATGGAGGAGTTTCAGTTTTAATAGCACTGTTTATTTTATTTATATCAGTTACAACTTGTGCCTTTATCAAAAAAGGTATCAAAATAACAGAAACCACAATCAGTATTTTTTTCATAAAGCAATCTTAGAAATTGAGAATGTCGATTGATTAAAAAGGTAATTGGGGTTAATCTTTAGAGTTGTACTGGCATATAATCAAGTAAAATGTACATAACCAATGTCTAAAAATTAACCCTATTACACAATCATTATTTATTGTCTAAGAAATTGGCAGTATTTCGTTTGTCGCGTAATTTTTTTGCTCCAATGCCGATACCAGCAGCTACAAGTAGCGATAACCCACCATCAATAGGCACATCATTCACATCATCGTCAAAACCACTAGGTTGACCTTGAGCCCTCAATGCATAGGGTAGAAAAAAAATTACTGTGAATATTGATATAGAAAAGATTGATTTCATCAGTTTAAATTTTTAGAGTTTTATAACTTTTTTCTGAAAGTGTTTATTACCCATTTGCACGTCTATGATATAAGTGCCGTTAGATAATCCATTAGATGGTATTAAAAACTCTCCACTTTCTACTATTCCCAGTGAATATTGTTTCAAAACTTGTCCATTGATACCAATTAATTTGATATTTGTTTTTAATGCTTCTGGTGCCATATATCTTACAGAAATACCATTGGAAATGTTATTAACTACTAAGGAATAGAATGTAATAGGATCATTAGTGTTTCCGATACTTGTGGTTGTTTTAGCATTAATTATAATACTAAATCTATTTGTTGCTTTACTTGCAGTATTAGATGTGATTTCAAAGGGTATATCTGTATCAGCACCGATTAGTAATGATGTATTTGTTTTCAGATAATTATCAACTAATGTTGCCTCCATTTTTTTACCCGCAAAATCATTAATACCAACACGTAAAATATACTGCTTGGATGCAAGTAGAGAAGTTTGAAGTTGGATAGAATCAGTCGTGAAATTTATGTTCCTACCTTCAATGGCGTCAGTTACACCTTGGTTAGCAATATAGATATTATCTACGCTGTTAAAAAACTTTGGTACTTTGTAAACACTACTATATTTAATCCCATAAACCACAAGAGCAGCATCAGCAGCTTTACCGGTTGTGCTATTCTCAGGCAATATCAAACTCGCCTTTACTATTGCATTTGATGCTTCATTACCAAAAACAACTACAGCATTATTAGCAGTAACAGTATTTTTTACCGCTTCTTTAAAAGTAATTGAGGGTGAAGTACTTGTACTTTGAACAAATATTGCTTGCCCACTCTGTATATATCTATTAATGTTACCACCACCCGACGAAGTTTCTGTGTTTGCATCATATACAGTATATCCACCTTTACTACCACTATTGCTTACATTAGGATCCCATATATAATAATGGCCGCCTACATTTACAAGTGAGCTAGTGGTAAACATATTCTGCCAGTCAACGGCACAGGCATAGGGGTTACCAATTAATGACCAGCCATTAATATTTGAACTTAATGGTACCGATGAAGTAGTATTGAATACAACATCACCAGTTGTAAGTATGCCTGTTGCACTTAATGTGGTAGCTGTCGGTGTTGCTGCATTATTAGATAAACTTATAGTTCTATCACCACGTATTAACAAACGATAACCGGCACCAGCATTTAAGTTTGTAGCGTTTGTATTTGCAATAGAACCCCAGTTTTGTGTTCCTGAGTTATAAGTAAACATAGATGGGCTACCACTTACAGTATTATCAAAGCCAGTTGTTCCATCAACTGTACCTACTATACCAATAGAACCTGTAATATGAGTAGCTTGTTGCCAGTTATTACTGATAAAACTTGCTGTGGTTACAGGTGATGCTAGAAATCTAAATGCACGTCTAGCAGGTATATAACGCTGAACAGTTACACTGCCACTTATAATGGCAGTAGTTGCAGCTGGCACAGCAGCAAAAGCAGCTGTTCCACTTGAAGTAGAAAGTAAAGAAAGGTAACCACTTGTTGTTAAAGTTCCTCTTGTAAGTGTAAGTATGCCACTTACACCTAAGCTACCGCCCAAAGTGGCTGTTGTGGCTAAGGCACTTGTGTTTACTGTAAGATTTCTAACCGTATTATTTACAAAACTGTTAGCTGGTACAGTATACCCTGTGCTACCGCTTAGTGTTACTGTTGCTTGCGTTGCATCTATCTGATTACCTGCACCTGGTGTACCTGCAAAAGTTACACCAGCACTAGAAGTACCAAACGTTAAACCAGTACCAGATGCCATTGTCAATACACCAGCAGTAAAGGTGTACTTTGCCCTTGCTGTTAATGTACCTGTATTTACTGTTACACCTTGGGCATTATTTAATATTATTTCATTTGGGTTAGACAAGCCACCTGCATCTACTGTTTGTGCAGTAGTACCACTAAACGTAAGTGTGGTTGCACTGCCAAGGTTGTAAGAACCTGTTTGGGTTGTGCCATTTCTGTAAACATTCCCTTTTATGCTGCAACTACGCGGTGCCGTAATGGTACCACGTGTTAAGGTAACATTGTAATACGTTTGAAATCCTCCACCTGTTAAGCCTGCTGCATTGTTCAACTCTATATTACCATAAGTGATGGAAAAAGTATTATTTAATATGGTTTGGGCTGCTGTACCATTAAATACAATAGTGCTGGTTGGCGATCCAGGTGCACCACTGCCTGTAAATGGATAAAATGTACTTGCAGTACCATAATACAAAGTTGATGCATCGTTTACTTTCCATGCTACATTTATCGTTGACGTTTGACCACTGATAGTAACTGTACTTGGTATGGTAGCGGTGGCACTGCCTGTATTATCCCCTACTATCACTTTCGAAATAGCGGCAGTTGCAATCATAGTGATGTTGGAGCTAAAGCTAACATTGGCAGTACCTAACAAGTTAAAAGTTACTGCACCCAAAGTAATTGGAGTACTAAAGGTTGCGTTTGTTCCCGTAGGAAAATTAAACACATCGTTCGCAGTTGTAAAGTTAGAAGGATTGCCTCCACCTACTGTATTGTTCCAGTTTGTTAATACTCCAGCATCACCGCTGCCTGAATAAGTATACGTTGCAGCATAGCTAGCTACAAAAAAGAAACACTGGAGAACTGACAATAATTTTTTGATAGAAATTAATTTCATAGCAAGTCGTTACTTTTTTAAGGTTAATTAAAATGGCTTAAGTATTTCATAGTATAAAAATGTAATAGATACATATTTATAAACGTAAAATTGGAGGAGTATTCAGGAGGAATGGGGTGAATTTTAGAGATATTTAAAGCTAATTAGGGCTATTTTTGACTTTTTGTTTTTTAAAAAACTAATTGTCAATTAGTTTGCAAAAAAGATAGTCGTTTAATCTAAAGAGTAATTAAGTAATACCAAATAGCAGAACAAAAATTTACAAAATGCCGAATTTTTGATTTTTTATAAATTTCAAAAAACATTCTTTTGTTGAGTAAAACAATATGATATGTGTGGCCAGAAGGTAAGTAATTAATTAATTGTACACAGAAGCTAGAGATGCTTTATGTAGAAAATTAAAACAATAACTATTTGCAATTTTTATGAACCCGTCTATGATTATTTAAGGGACTAATGCATAAGTGATATTTGAGCGTAAAATGGCAATACAGATAGCTTTTGTATTGTAGCCATAGTTTAAAATTGACTGTGAATAACAAGGTTATTACCTTCTACTAAAAAACTAGATGAAGCTTATTTACCTTCTAAGGTGTAAAAACTACCTTAACAGCACCTCTTTTCAAATTTTCTTCTAAAACAATGCCTAATCGATGGAAAACAGGTTGATTCTCATGTATATCTTCTGATACAATCTTAAATTTACAAGGTGCAGTAATAGTAGCCACCATACTACTTTTTTCGCCAGTAAACTTAATTTGTGTAGCATTTATTTGTTTCCATTGTGTACGAGTTGTAAAAGCCACTTCAAACGCACTATGCTTACTTAATTCAAACTCATCCATAACCGTTAAACTGCCTTTACCTGTTCTATCAAAAGTAAAACTGCGTGTTAAATTTTGTAATTCAGGTAGGTTATATGCTGGTTTTAAATCTACTATATAAATATCTTTTTCAGGGGTAAAATCAGTTTTTAGAATAATTGCTTGAGTACCTTTACCCGCAACTTGTTGTTGATGTGCCACTAAAGGAACTGGATGTCCAAAGGAGGCAAAAGATTTAAACAACGTATACCTTTCGTCAGTAAAAGTTTTATTATTGTATTCATAAGGCCCCCCTGGATCACCCATTAGCTTTTCACCACTTACAACAATAGTAAAAGAGCCAACGTCGTTATGATTATGAGATTCATTATTACTGCCAGCAACTAAACAAACACCAAAATTATTTTTTGAAACTGTATCATTAGGTCTACAAATTAGCACCCCTGCTTTATCAAAAAAAGACCTGATTGGCTGCTTATTATGGTTTTCCAGTCTCTTATTATCTGTTGCTCTATTTAAGAAATTAAACATCATGCCGTAAAGCAAATCCGTAGGGGTTGCAACAAAATCGGTTAAAGGTTTACCTAACTTAAACTGATTATTGTTGTACCACTCTATCGCTGCATCAGCGGCAACATTGTTTTTACAATCACCAATAGTTGGAAAAACGCCGTCAGTAATCTCTAAATTACTAGTGTACAAAGCAATTTTTTTACATTTTTCACTATCCAGTAAATCTATTTTACCATTTGTGTTTTGATAAATAATTTCTCTAGCCAAAATATAATTTCCATAACCGTAATAGTAATAACCTAAACCTTCTTCACAATATCCATCATCGTAAAATCCGTTAATAAAGTTTTTTATATACCGCTCTGTAATACTTACATAAATAGCTCTGTCATTTTTGTTTGGCAATATAGATAAGGCAGAAATTGACAATCCAGCTAAACAAACAGCAGTCCAATTATTGGTACTGGTCAAAAACCAATGATTATTATCTTTAGTGTCTATAGATTGTAATATTGGTTTGAAAACTCTCTTTGTAATTGCGGTAATTATATTATTTTTTGTTGCATCACTTATTTTAGAATGCAAAACATAGGAACACTCAGCAAGAGAAGCAGCTATTAGAGACGAGTACAAATCTAGCGTATATTGGCTACCATAAAAGTTCGTATTTCTTTTATCATGTGCAGGTAATACCCAAGATTTTTGATTGATAATATCATTTATTGCAGTCTCAATAGATGATAAAAACCGTCCTTTATTTTCAAGACATTCTGCCCAAAATAAATCTTTTAGCCACTCAATTCGAACCTTCATCATTTTTTCACCATTAGGCCTAGAACCAGTAATACTAAATTCAAGATAAGCAGTATCGCTCCAAGCAGGTATAGGACTTTTAAAGCTTTTTTCTGCTTTCTGAATTATAGCTTTGTAAGAGCTTAAACTTGCTAGCTTATTCCATATTTCACGGTTCTCAATTGGATGCCCAAAACCCTTTGGTAGTTCAGGTAACATTTTAGCAATCTCTTTCACTCTTACAGTGTCAATAGGTGCTATTGAAATTATTTGCTTTTCAAAATTGCCATTCGTTTGTGCTTTTAAATAAAAACAGTTAATAATGGTTAATAATAAACAAAAAACAACTGGCAATAATTTTTTGATAGAAAATAATTTCATAGTAACTCGTTAATCTTTGAGACTAATTAAAACATATTGAGTAGACAATTATATTAAAAACGTAAAGCATACAATTGCTTTTTAACTCCATCAATGAACATTAAAGTATCAATTCTTGATTGCCAATTTGTAATTATAAATAGGCAACATGTATATACTATTGATAGCCGCTTTCGTCCATGCTTCTCGTCTTGGTTGCTGGTATGCATCTTCAACATAGATATTATTTTCTAGCTTCATTGGTAATACTTGAGCCATTAAACTTTTTTTACCCTTTATAATATAGCCTAAACGGATATCACAACTACCTTTATCCATATATTGATCGTAGACTAGCTGATTACTAGCATTGTATAATGCTAAAACATCTCCCTGATAATTGAATTTAGCTATCCAATCTTTTACCAAATCATTGTTACCAATATCAAAACTGATGTTATATTTAACTTGGTTAGGTAAATCCAAAAATTTATATTGGTGTAAACTACCAGGTTGATTTGTTATAAATCTTTTGCTTTTTGAATAAACAGTAATGATTGAATCTTGACTTTGCTGCATGGTTTCTAGGGGCACATTATTGCTTAGTTTCTCTACATGTGCTTTTGCAATTGCAATTGAATTCTTGGGTTTAATACTATAGCCCCAAAAGTTATTCTTATACCCAATTTTTTGAAAGACAATATTGTTATCTAAAACATTGAAATCAATCTCGGGATAAACGTCAAATCGCACCAATGGTTTTTGATCCAATTTTTCAAAATTGATAATTTCATCGTTTTGATAGACAGTAGCATCTGCCAATATCAAGTATTCTTTATCGCTAGAAACAATTTTGTTTGCTTTAAGAGCTTCAGCTTTTGTTAAAAGTATTACTTCAAACGCTTTTTTATCTTTTGTAATTACTTTGAAAAAAGCAGATTTATTCTTGGGTATTTGAATACGAGCAGTGTCATTTTCCATATTAACGCGTACAACACTTTGTGAGGATTCAATAGCAGCTACATTGGTAAACAAGAACTCTGATAATTCATCTGAGAAAAAAACGTAAGTATTATTTTTACCATTTTTAAGTTTACAAAGTGGTTGTGCTGTGGCATATTTTAGCACCGCTGTTTCTAGCTTTAAATTGTATGGCAAAATTAAATAGCTATTAGCTGGAAAAATGAAGGAACTGGTTGGAATATGTTCTATCGTACCAGATGATTGCAACAAATGGATTTGCACATTTTCTACCGCAGGTAATTGAATATTACGTTGATAATTATTTAGAAAAATAAAGCCTGCATTATCATGTATTCTTACACCAACTTGAACGGTATCATTACTATTGTGCGTTTTAATCATTTGTTTTGGAAAAAATGCTTTGCATTGGGCAAGCTCGGTACCAAAATCTTTAATAAATAAATGAAGAAGTTTTAACTCGTTATAGGCATTGTCTGTAACACCCATAGAAGTGATTGGTGCATGAAAATCATAGTCAATACGTGCCAAGTCGTTGGGATATCCAGTAAGCCGTGTTTCCTCAAGTGTATTATTAGCTCCTACAGGATTAATACCACCATGAAACATATAGTAGCCCAGACCATTTAAACCACCAGCAACTCTTGTAACCGCAGCTGCCGCAATATCCAAAGGCGTTGTAACAATTCTTCTGTGGTAGGTAGATTGTAAACCACCTGCAATTTCTGCACCGATTTTTGGATGGATATTAGTAATGATTGAATCTCTTTTACCAAAAAGGTCTGCACCGATGTCACTATCTTTTTCAAGAGGTTTAATAAAATACAAGGTTTTGAAAAGCTTTTTCGTACCTTGATTCCAAGGGCTATCAGGATAACCGCCTATGGTGTACAAAAATTCGTTTTGTGAATCAACCCCTTGTTCAAAAGCAGAATAAAAAGGTACGTCAAAGCCTGCATCAATTGCTTGCTTTTTCAAAGTAAGCATGTGTTTAAAGTCAGCTTCCTTTTTAAAGTCAAGCTCATTCTCAATTTGAACCCCAATTACTGGCCCGCCTTCTTTAAATAATAATCCAGTTACCTGCTTAGCTTGTTCCTTAATAAAACGCTTGGTGTAATGTAAATAGGCAGTATCATTTGTCCTAAGAGCCAATTTTTTGTTAATCAACCAATCAGGAAAGCCCCCATATCTAATTTCTGCATGGCTCCAAGGGCCAATCCTTAACCAAACAAACATGTTGTGCTTTTTACAGAGTTGTAAAAAAGTCGTCAAATCATTATTGGCAGTCCAATCAAAAGCACCTTCATTTACTTCATGAAAATTCCAAATGATATAAGTGGAAATTATTTCAATTCCACAAGCTTTCATTTTAAGTATTGATGATTCCCAATCTAGGTAGTTTGTTCTGCCAAAGTGCATCTCACCCATAATAGGAAACCAAGGTTTTCCATTTTTGGTTAAGTATCGATTGTTGTAAGAAAGTGTATTTCCATTAGGTGCAAAGTTGCTGCCCATTTTTAAAAAATTTTCCTTAATGGAATAAGACTGATTACTAATATCTATGGTGTAATAGGGTTGGGAAAAAGCTGTTAGAGTGAATATGCTAAGAATCGAATTTAACAAGATAATTTTTTTATACTTTTCATATATAAAAAATATAGCCATGATTATAAATTTAATTAAAAAGTTCATCGTACATGCTTTATCACGTTAAAATCTGCATTATAATGAGCCTTGAAATACTCATTAACTTTCACCTGTGAATAGCAGAAAAATCAATAGCATAATCTGATTATGTCATTCACTACTACTTTTAACGTGTCATTAAACACTAAAACCATTTATTGATTATAGAATTTATGTCCTAAGTTCTAGGATTGGGTATTACTTCTATCAAAAAGGAATGTCTTGTATTATAATTGAAAACAATTATTCCAATTGAAAATTATAATAATCAACCCACTTGATTAGTGCATCTACTAAACATTGTTTTACACTTACCGATAGAGAAAATTACCTATACTGTTATTATAAATTAATTTACAATTATCTTCAAATACTTTTCTAAGCTTTTTCTATTGTTGTTATTGGCATTAATTCCTACAAAAGTGGCATCATACACGCCAATTTTAGCATATCTAAACGAAAATGCTGGTTGCAGTTGTTCGGCACTTAGTGATAGACTATTTTTAACAATTGCAGTAGGCACATCATGCAATACAGCCGTTAAATCAATAGGCCCTGCAATAATCCACTGTTCTGTTGCAATGGCAGTAAGTGCATTCGAGTTGCCACCCACGGTCAATGAAGTAGTAGAAGCGGTTGCAACAGTAGGTGCCCATCGTTGTGCAGCAGTTGGGTTTCTGCTTGTATTAACAGCCACCCAACCTGGACTGGAAATTAAAGGCAAAGAACCTACAATATAATTAGGCAATGTTACAGCAGTAGTTGCAAGCGTGTAGGTGGTATCACCAACAGGTTGATGCGTTAATGCTAAGGAAGATATCGTCCATTTCTTTTGTGTTACGGCCGAATCAGCCACATATTTAAAGGCTAAATAGATGGGCTTTTTTAAAATTTTATACCTGTTTAAATCGATACTGCCTGAAGAAGTAGCGGTAGCACCTGTTGCCCAATTAATTGTGGCAAAAGAACCTATGTCTGTCCAAGTTGCATTTGCAATTTTAGAAGTATCATTTGTGTAATTATCAGAAATAAATAAATTGAGATTTCCAGAATTACCAGCAGTATTTACAACCGTACTAAAAGAAAGCAATACATTACCACTAGTATCAAAGTACCTATCTTTTCTAGCATATTGATTCCCTTTTGCACCAGAATAAAAAATGATATTATCAGGATTACCAGAGAAACTAAATTTTGTAATACTTCCTTGTCTGTATGTACTACTGTCAGAAGATACATCAAAGTTAGGTTCGTTCAAAGCTGTAATCTTCTTACATGATAAGGTGTGCAATAATATAGCTATTAAAAAATAATATGTTTTCATCGTTATTAATTTATAAATGTTACCAGCCAAAATTTTGAGTTGCTAGAGAATTAGTACCTAGTTCACTACTAGGAATAGGAAATAGTAAAAATTTATCTGAAGACGTTGCGTTTTGTGCCATCAATGGTCCTAATGTAAAATTTACCGTATTATTTGCTGGCAGAGAAAAGAATTGATTTGCTCTGCTGGCTAAGCCATCTGCCATCATAGTAGCAAGAAGATCACTCATAGAAGATTTCCAAATACCCCAACGTCTCAAATCAGTCCATCTTACACCTTCAAAACATAATTCTCTCGCCCTTTCATCCATAATGTTTTTTAGAGTTAGTGAGGTTAAATCTGCTGCCGCATTAGCGGTTGCAATATTTACACCATATCCTCTTCTACGCACCATGTTCACATATCCTAGGGCTTCTGATTTATCACCATTTGGTGAAAGTAATTGTGCTTCGGCTAACATCAACAAAACATCCGAATATCTAATAATTGGAAAACTTGCAGGTGAACCAAATCTACTTTTAGGAATTAATGTTTCAAATTCACGACGCCATTTACCGTTGTACCGATTGTACAATACATTATCATAACCTCTTTTACCAATACCAGCAGAGGAAACCGCTGGATTACTTGCCGAACCTGTATAATAATAAGGTGTGATACACCAATCCCTTCTTAAATCTCCCGTGCCATAAAGTCTATACAATGTGGCAGTAGCATTTACAAATGAAAAATTAAAACCAATACTAGCATCATTGAAAGTTCCTGCGAAAGGCGGCCCTGTGTGATAGCCTACAAAGCCTGTAAGGGTAAACGCCCCTGTAAGATTACCAGAAAAAGTAGCCTCAAATAAACATTCTTTAAAATCAGTTCTCTGCTGCGATTCATTAATAAATATTTGCGCATAACTACTGTCTGGTAGGGTAACCCCCTGCTTACTCACATTAAGAGAATGCACACCAGAATTAACAACAGCTTTTGTGTAAGTAATCACACTATCATAATAAGTTGAATTTGCCAAACCAATGGGTTTTGCACCAGCCATTGTTAAAAAGACTCTGGCTAAAATGGCCTGTGCAGCTGTTTTTGAAATTCTACTTGTAGTATTTAAGGTAGTTGCAGTTGGTAAGTTATCAATGGCAAATCGCATATCATTTACTATTTGCAAATACACAACATCCGTTGAAGCTCTTACTGCTGATATATCAGCGAGATTGGAAGTAGATTTCAAGCGTAAAGGAACATCACCATAATGACTTACTAATAGGTAATAAGCAAAACTTCTTAAAAACAATGCTTGCGCATAATAATTATCCCTAACATTTTTTTTAAGATTTGCTTTGTCGATATTTTCTAAAAGAAGATTAGCATTATTAATACATGTATATAATTTTTGCCAAAAATCATTAATGACAGGATTTGTATAATCAAATTGATATAAGTAAACATTATTGGCTAGTCCATTTCCCCCGCCGTTGCCACTTGATGTATACGCTTCATCAGATGAACTAAAATCTGCAAACATATATCTGCTGTAAGAAGCATTAATAAAGCTACTGTACACCCCAGTCAAGGCAGCTTTTACTTGGGCATCATTATTATAATAATTTTCTACAACAACATTATCAAGTGGGCTTACATCCAAAAATTTTTTACAGGATATGCTGAAAAGGGTGATAATTAAAGCGGCAATAGCAATTGTTTTTTTCATAACTATTTTTTAAAAGGTTAAATTAATTCCAAAAGTGTAAACACGGGCTCTTGGGTAGGCACCCCAATCAAAACTTGGAGATAATACTGAATAATAAGTAGAAACCTCAGGATCAAATCCTGAATACTTAGATAACGTAATTAAATTTTGTCCAGAAATGTAAAAACGAAGTTGTTTCATTTTCCATTTTTTCATAATAGCCTGAGGTAAATTATAAGCTAATTGCGCAGTTTTTAATCTTATATAAGATGCATCTTCAAGTGTTCTTGTGGAATAAAACGTAGGCCCTTGTGGCCCACCAGTACCAGCCCTAAACATTTCATTATTTTGATTGGTAGGCGTCCATCTATTAAGTACAGATTCAAACTGATTGCCAGGACCACCATTAATTTCATAACGTAATCTGTTGGCGTTGTGTACTTGTTGTCCATAACTCCATTGAAAGAAAATACTTAAATCAAAATTCTTGTAGCGAATATTGTTGGTAAAACCACCTGTATGTAATGGAAAGCCATTTCCTAAAACAGTTTGATCACTTGCATTAATCACACCGTCTTTGTTTATGTCTACAAATTTAATATCACCAGGTTGTGGTGCAGCACCAGCAGTTGCTGTACGAGAACTTTGATTAGATGGAACATTATCACGTAGGATATATTTGCCTGATGAATTTAAAATAAAATCAGAAAACTGATAATTACCATCCCAAACCAATCCAAATAAAGAACCAAGTGGTTTACCCACTTTTAATAAATAAGCAGGCGATGACCCATACGAGTTATCCCAACCAACAGTTACAGGTACAACATCTAATCCTTCAGTTAGCGATAAAACTTTACCACGATTGAAGCTAATATTGAAACTAGTTGTCCAAGTAACATTCTTCTTTTTAATATTAGTCGTATTAACAGTAAATTCTAAACCCTTGTTTTGTATGCTACCAATGTTTTTAAATGCTCGCTGAAACCCTGTAGAAGTTGGTATGGGTGAATTATATAAAAGGTCATTTGTATTTTTGATATAAGCATCTATTACTATGGAAATTTTTCCTTTTAATAAGCTAGCGTCAAGTCCTAAATTATAAGTAGTAGTTGTTTCCCATTTTAAATCTTTATTGCCCATTACTGTAACAATGGCACCAGGAAACTGGTTTGCTTGAGGGTTACCGACATTAAAAGTATAGCCAAAAGCACCTAAACTAGAGTTGTTAGATACCGACCCTATAGAAGACGCAATTTGTGAGAGATAAGAAAATGCATTGATTCTATTATTACCACTTTTTGCAGCACTAAATCGGATTCCTAAATCATTAATTGTGCCTTTATATTTTTTAAAAAAAGGCTCTTCGGTAACTTTCCATTTTAAACTTAAAGCTGGAAAAAAGCTCCATTGCTTATCACTTACAAACTTAGATGACCCATCATTTCTAACACTTGCAGATATATAATATTTAGACAAAAAAGTATATTGCACCCTTCCAAAATAAGAGGCCAAGGTCCATAAAGTACTATTCTCACCCACACTAACAAGCCCAGCAGCGTTTGACTGAGCTATACCATAAATACCCAAATTAGGAAATGCTAATCCTGAATTAGATACAGTAAATGCAGACGTTTTGTAGCCCTGTAAGCTTAATCCACCTAAAAAAGTTAACTGGTGCTTTTTACTAGCTGCTAACGAATAGGTTAATACATTTTCATTAGTCCATTGAGAAGTAACAACATGCTGAACAGAGCCGTTAGGACCATTTGCCCCAATCACAGAAAATGGACTTCCATAAACAGTATTTTCGTTATTAAAAATAATGTTTTGAGCATTTGTATAATCTATACCACCAGTAATACGAAGTCGCAATCTTTTGGTTAAATTATATTCTAAATAACCATTCACAAATAAGTTACCAGCCTTATTTTCACGTACAAGATTTCTTTGGTTAAGTAATGGATTAAAAGTATAGTTTGTAGAACTAGTATTGCCAGCATCAATAGGCTGCTCAAGAAATGCGTTATTAGCACTATCTGAATTGAACACAAAGGGTCTAAAACCTAAAATACTCGACATCAAACTACCAGATGAAGAGCCATTAATACCCAAACTTGGGCTTATTCCAGAAGTTTTATTATAAGAATAAGTTGCATTAATTCCAATCTTTATTTTATCGCCAATTTTTTGATCTAAAACCAATCTTCCCGAATATCTAGTAAATCCAGAATTGATAATCGTACCCTCCTGACTTAAATAATTGCCTGAAATCGCATACTGCGTTGTTGCATTTCCGCCATTTATGGAAATAGAGTAATTGTGCATGAATGCCTTTTTAAATATTACATCCTGAAAATCAAATGTTTTCGTACTATCAGTGTAAAATTTAAAAGGCCTTCCATCAATAAGATAGTTATTGTAATCTGTAGGAGGTGTACTTAAGGTGTTGTCTATTTGTAATTTAGCCCAATCAATATTATTCAGCATTCGCATCCTTTTAATATTAGATTGTTGTGCTACCCAGCTAGTAACATTAATAGTGGGTACAGCATTTTTACCACGTTTTGTTGTGATAATAATAACGCCATTTGCACCACGTGCACCATAGATTGCTGTTGCTGCACCATCTTTTAAAACATCCATGGTTTCAATATCATTTGGGTCAATTCGACCAGCATCAGCACCTTCACGTGGAAAACCGTCTATTACGTACAGTGGTGAGTTATCTTGTGAAATGGAATTTGCACCTCTAATGATGATATTAACATTACTACCTGGTTGCCCATCATTTGAAGAAACTTGAACGCCTGCTTGCCGGCCAGCTAATGCTTGATCAAAACTAGATACAGGGGCTTTTTTTAAATCATCTACATTCACTGAACCAATCGCAACGGTTGCATCTTTTCGTTTAACAGCTTGGTATCCAATTACTACAACATCATCTAGGTCGGCAGATTTTAATTTTAACGATGCGTTTACTACTTTTTTATTTCCAATATTTACCTCTAAAACCTCATAGCTAACAGACGAAAATATTAATACATTGTCAGGTGCAGCACTGATAGTATATGCACCCTTCTCATTAGTTTGAGTTCCTACAGTGTTTCCATTAACTTTATTTTTTAATAAAACAGAAACCGCATTCAACGGTTTGCCAGTTTCATCGGTAACAATACCTGTAATTTTTACTGTTTGTTGGCAAAAAATAGTTTGATGATTAACTAAGGAGAAGAAGAGTGTTAAAAACAACAAAGGCAGAATACCCCTGTAGAATGGCATTGTGATCATAACAAGCAAATTTTATAATGCGAATTTAGAACGTGTAACCACTTAAAGGGGGGCTAAAATGTGTTTAGCTAGGGGTATTTTTAGTTTTTATGGTATTTAAAAACGCTTAAGCATGAACATAATATTGATTTTTTTTACATAATCCAGTTGCCTCTAAAACTGTAGCATCCTCGCCTAACAGCGATAACTGTATGTCTATTGCATAACCATATTGTTTTAGCTTCATATTAAAAGAGGGCTGAAATAAATTCAATGATTTACCAACATTTCCACCAAGAATAATAATATCAA
>Ga0209398_1000933_pt1 | contig 16296 bp, 19 predicted proteins | sample AshMeaBigSpring_FD_184125 | JGI IMG/M metagenome (GOLD analysis project Ga0209398, IMG submission 184125) | Groundwater microbial communities from Big Spring, Nevada to study Microbial Dark Matter (Phase II) - Ash Meadows Big Spring (SPAdes)... | ecosystem: Environmental > Aquatic > Deep... | reverse complement strand
CATACCAAAGGCCCCGGATGCTGACGCATGGGGCCTTTGAAGACCCTGAATTGATCAAATGCAGTCAATGGCTTGATAAATTCAGGACGGAATACCAAAGAGTCATTGTTAATGACCTTTGGTATCATTCCTCCGCGCCCCAGCGCTTCAGCGCCGCCTCATCCCCCGCCCCGGCCTTTACCCATGCGCCGGGCGTGCCTTGTGCGGGATGTTCCTTTTTCCAGAAAGGCGCGCGGGATTTGAGAAAATCCATCAGGAAATCCGCCGCCTCGAACGCCGCCCGCCGATGCGCGGCGGCGGTGATGACGAGAACGATATCCTCGCCCGGCGTGATGACGCCATAGCGATGCAGCAGGGTGAGCGCCTGCAGGGGCCAGCGCGCCATGGCGTCTTCGGCGATGCGGGTGAGTTCCATCTCCGCCATGCCGGGGTAATGTTCGAGCTCAAGCGCACTCAAAGCGCCGCCCTCACTACGGCAAAGCCCGGTGAAGCTGACAATCGCCCCGATATCGCGCCCGCTCTTCTCGATGCGCGCCATCTCGTCCTTGATGTCGAAGCCCTCGCGCTGAACATGGATACGCGGTGTTATCACCTCACCCCCCTGTCATGGGCGGGAAGAGCGCGAGTTCACGCGCGGCGCCCAGCGCGGTTTCAGGCTTGGCGTGCTGCCGGTCGAGCGCAGCGCGGATGAGGGCGGGGTTTTCAAAGGCATAGGCATAGCCCTCGCCGAGCGTTGCCAGATGCGCAATGGCATCGGCAATGGTAACGACATGCGCCGGGAAGGCGATGTCCTCCTCAGGCGTGCCGACACGCTCACGCAGCCAGGCGAAATAGCGGATGTTCATCCCTCGTCGCTTTCAATGAGGTGGCGCATCGAGGCCTTCATATAGTCAAACCCGGTGACCAGCGTCAAACCCGCCGCAATCCAGAGCAGGATGAGCCCGATCACCACCGTTGCGCCTTTTGGCAGCAAGGCATCGCCCGCCGGGCCGGCAATGAGAAACCCGACCGAGACGAGCTGCATCGTGGTTTTCCACTTCGCCAGCCGCGAGACCGGCACCGAAACCTTCACCTCCGCGAGAAATTCGCGCAGGCCTGAAACGAGAATCTCGCGGCTGAGAATGACGATCGCCGCCCAGATCGACCAGGAGGCAATCGTGTTATCCGCCACCAGCATGAGCAGGCAGGCGGCGATGAGAAGCTTGTCCGCGATGGGGTCGAGCATGCGGCCCAGCGACGAGCTTTGCGCATAAATACGGGCGAAATAGCCATCGAGATAATCGGTAATGCCCGCAAGCGTATAAAGCGCCAGCGCATACCAGCGCATCATGGCATCGCCCGGCCAGAACAGAAACCCCACGACAAGGGGTATGGCGGCAATGCGGCCATAGGTGAGCATGTTCGGAAGCGAGAAGGCCCGTGAGGGCCGCAGAACCGGTTCAGCCATGTTTCTTAGCACCATGCCGGAAAAGCCGGGTCAAGTGCAATTTACCCATTACTTTTTTCATGGAAAAAGTCATAAACCAGCCGCGCGGTGGCATCATTGATGCCGGAAACGCGGGCAAGATCGCCATAGCTCGCGCGGCTCACGGCTTTCGCGGTGCCAAAATGCAGCAGCAGCGCGCGTTTGCGCGCGGGGCCGATGCCGGGAATATCATCGAGCGGGTTTTTGGTGAGCGCGCGTTTGCGCTTCGCCCGATGCGTGCCGATGGCGAATCGATGCGCTTCATCGCGCAGGCGCTGGATGAAATAAAGCGTCGGGTCACGCGGCGGCAGGCGAAACGGCGCGCGGCCCGGCAGCAGAAAACTCTCCCGCCCGGCATCCCTGTCCGGCCCCTTGGCGACCCCCACCATCGGAAGATCGGTGATGCCAAGCTCGGAAAGAACGCCGCGCGCGGCTTCGAGCTGGCCCTTGCCGCCGTCGATCAGCAGCAAGTCCGGCCAGAGCGGGAGGGTGTCCGCCTCCTCTTCCGGCGCAGGCGCGGCATCGCGCGGGGCTTCCTTGAGGAGGCGCGAGAAGCGGCGCTGCATCACCTCGCGCATCATGCCGTAATCATCCCCCGGCGTGATCTCGGTCGAGCTGATCGTATAGGTGCGATAATGCGGTTTCGAAAAGCCGCGTGGGCCTGCGACGATCATCGCGCCCACCGCATTGGTGCCCATGATATGCGAGTTATCGAACACATCGATGCGCCGGGGCGGTTTTTCAAGCCCGAAAGCGGCGGCAAGCCCGGCGAGAAGCCGCTCCTGCGAGGCGGTTTCGCTGAGGCGCCGCCCCAGGGCCTCGCGCGCATTGGTGAGGGCATGCTCCACAAGATCATGCTTCTCGCCGCGTTTGGGCACGCTGATCGCGATGCGATGCCCGGCGCGAAACCCGAGAGCCTCGCCAAGAAGATCGCAGTTCTCGACCTCGATATTGAGCAGGATGAGGCGCGGGGCGGGCTTGTCATCATAAAACTGCGCGAGGAACGCATCGAGCACCTCGCTAGGTTCGAGGCTGCGATCCGCGCGCGGGAAAAACGCACGATTGCCCCAGTTCTGGCCGGTTCTGATGAAAAACACCTCGATGCAGAATTGCCCCGCCTCGGCATGGATGGCAAACACATCCGCTTCCGGAATGCCTGAGGGGTTGATGCCCTGATTGGCCTGCACAGCGGAAAGCGCAGCGAGCCTGTCACGCAGCCGCGCAGCGGTTTCATAGTCCAGCGCTTCCGAGGCCTCCTGCATCTGCCCGGCGAGGCGTTTCTGGATCGCCTGGCTGCGCCCTTCGAGAAAATCGCAGGCCTCGCGCACCAGCCCCTGATAGGCTTCCGGCGTAACTTCACCGGTGCAAGGGGCAGCGCAGCGCTTGATCTGATGGAGGAGGCAGGGCCGCGAGCGGTTTTCATAAACGCTGTCCGTGCAGGAGCGCAGCAGGAACGCGCGCTGCAAGGTGTTGAGCGTGTTGTTCACCGCCCAGCTGGAGGCGAAGGGGCCGAAATACTGCCCCTTGCGGTTGCGCGCCCCGCGATGCTTGAGGATTTGCGGCGCGGCATGATCACCCGTGATGAGGATATAGGGGAAGGATTTATCATCCCGCATCAGGACGTTGTAACGCGGCTTCAACTGCTTGATGTAATTGGTTTCGAGCAGCAGGGCTTCGGATTCCGTGGGCGTGGTGACGCATTCCATTGCCACGGTTTCGGAGATCATCCGCGCGATGCGGTTATTCGGCGCGTCGCCCCGCGCATAAGAGGCAACCCGCGCCTTGAGGTTGCGCGCCTTTCCCACATAAAGCACCTCGCCATCCGCCGCGAGCATGCGGTAAACGCCGGGCGCGCCGGGCAAGGTTTCCCACACCGCGCGGATGGCCGCCATGCCGGTCGCGAGCTTTTGCGGCGTGAGGATGATCTCCGGCGTCGCCTCCGCCTCTTCTGGCAGAGGGGTGTCATCCTGCTCATCAAGCTGATCAAAAAGCGGGGGGGGCGGCTCACGCGCGGTCATGGGGGAGAGATAAGGGCGTTTTCAGCCGTTTTCAAGCAGAGCATTTTCCGATCAAGTAATATAAAAACCCAATAAATATCAAGTATATAGATTAAAAAAGGGTAATTCGAAACTTCGTTCGAGTGAGTTTTAGCTTGCTTTTTAAAAACATGCTGTCTAATATATCCCTTGAAAAATAAAAAAATGAGCAACAGAAAACTTTTTTATTTTTCTGTCATTTGTCAACAGAAAATCATTGTGGTAATGTAAGAAAAAATGAAAAAAGCAATCGATCGTATTCTCAATGCCCTCCCTGTTGTTGGAAATATTAGAGCACACAGACAAATACGTTATCTCAGGCGTTCAATATCATCACATGACTTTTCACAAGTTCCGGAAGTTATAGTTCAGACTACACGTATACTTAGTAAAAACTCAAATAAAGAAAAAATTATAGATGATGGCTCAAAAGATTATTTTATGTATAACCCATCTATTGCTAAGTTTGACTCTGACGTCTTGATCAGCGTAAGAAAATCGTCCTATACATTACGGCATGGACGTGGTGGTTTTATTTTACCCCCCCCCCCTCCTTACTTCCGCTGTTTTTCGATTTCGTGATCCAGTTTTCAGTATTATGAGCTTGTGCACACTAAAAGATGAAGTTGTGCATTTCTTGGGCGATGTCGATCATTCTATTCTGTTTAATACACCAAATTTATGTGAAAATGGACTTGAAGACGTCAGATTATTTATATGGGATGGTCTTTATGCTATAGGCGTTGCTCACACGCGCAGTAAAAATCTATCGACCCAGGTTCTAATGAAGATAGATGGATTGAAAGTTGTAAAATATTGGCCTCTACAATCACCTTTCGGGCACTCTGTTGAAAAAAACTGGGTTCCAATCGTCATAGGAAAATCACTTTTTCTAGTTTATTCTTTTCACCCATTAATAATATTTGAATTCAAAAATGATAAATTAGAGAAAGTTAAGCATGATGACGTAGGTAATATTAGTTATGGCTTGCGTGGAGGAAGTCCGTTTATTAGATTTAGCAATAAATATATTGCTATAGGACATTACAAAGGTTTTAAAAGTGAAGGAAAATTTTACTATCGTCATTTTTTTGTAACAATGGACGAAAATTTAAATATTGAGGAAGAATCAGAGCCATTCTTTATTCACAAGCCGGGAGTAGAATTTGCATGTGGGATTTATTATGATAAAAAATTAGATGAATTGATAATATCTTATGGCCGCAATGATAGATTTGCAGTTTTGCAAAAATTTTCATCTCGTACAATAAAAGATATGCTCACTGGTTTCTCACAAAATATTAATGCCATACAATAATAGAACATATTTTTTAAGAATTTAACTTGAATTAAATCTCTACACAAATTGATAAATTTACAGAAAAATGGTTTCAATGGACATATTATTTATGTTAGGCTTTAATCTGCCTTTGTTTTACTAGGAGCAAAATTCACGCCTTCCTGGATGGATTGGCCGATGTTCTATCAGGATAACCCCTGGGTGCTCGAACCGGGCATGGTGATGTTCGCGCATATGATTCTGATGGATTCGACAAGCGAAACCGCCATGTGCCTTGGCCGCACCTATCTCATTGGCGAAGCAGGGGCGGAGCCGGTCAACGGCGCGGATCTCACGCTTGTCATCCGGTGAAGCGCAGCATGCTTTGCCATTAACCTTGATTGGCAAATACGTAGCGGTTTGGCTTTGCACGCGGCGCATTCAGGGTTAAAGAGAGGTTAATGCCCTTTATTCCGGCTGGTGCTGATGCGTTTTTCCGCCCCCTCCTTTTTGCGCTTCGCGGCATCGGGCGCAAGTTGCCTCCTGCTTGCCGCCTGCTCGAACACTTCCGGCATGCGGGCAACGGCGCCGCTTGCCGGGCTTTCGCCGCAGCAATCCCGGCTTGCCATTCTGGCGGTTGAGGGGCCGATGCCCGAGCTTGGCAGCCGTTTTGGCAGTATTCTGGCAGAGGAAGCGCAAAGCCGTGGCTTCATGCTGGCGCAGGGTGCTGAACCGGCAACGCGCGTAAAAGCCTATCTTGAACCTTTCGCCGCGCAGAATGGCGTGCTTGCGTTTTCCTATGTGCTGCAAACCTCGCCCGACGGGCAAACCCGCGCCAACCGCGTCAGCGGCTTTGCGGAGGTTTCTGCCCCGGCCTCCAGCGCATGGGCGGCTTTGGATGAAAGCACCATGCGCGCCATTGCCGGGCGCAGCCTCGATGACCTTGCCCGGCAATTGACGCTGAACGCCGATATCGCCGCCAATGCGCCGGAAGAAGCGCAATAAGGCCACCTTGCTTTCCTGAACGCAAAACAATGCCTGCATGCCTGCCGTTTTGCTGTTTTCCGCACAGGTTTTCTTCGCCGTCATCGCTTTGTCATGTTGAAACATGGCGTCTGGCGGGCTAAACCCGCGCAATCAGTGTGAGTGGGGGAGTTTCGGCATGGATCGCATCAAGCTTGTCGCGGGGAATTCAAACCGCCCTCTGGCTGAGGCGATCGGGGCGTATCTGCGCCAGCCTTTGGCGAAATGCCAGGTGCGGCGCTTTGCCGATATGGAAATTTTCGTTGAAATTCAGGAAAATATGCGCGGCGAGGATGTGTTCATCATCCAGTCCACCGCCTTTCCCACCAATGACCATCTGATGGAATTGCTCATCATCACCGATGCCTTGCGCCGCTCCTCGGCCAGGCGCATCACGGCGGTCATCCCCTATTTCGGCTATGCGCGGCAGGATCGCAAATCCGCGCCCCGCACCCCGATTTCCGCCAAGCTGGTCGCCAATCTCATCACGCAGGCGGGGGCGGACCGGGTTTTGACCTTTGATTTGCACGCCGCGCAGATTCAAGGGTTTTTCGACATTCCGGTTGACAACATGTTCGGCGCGCCGGTGATGGTGAAGGACATCAAGGAGCGGTTCGACACGGATAAGGTGGTGGTGGTTTCGCCTGATGTCGGCGGCGTGGTGCGCGCCCGCGCGCTCGCCAACCGCATCAACGCCCCCATCGCCATCGTCGACAAGCGCCGCCCGCGCGCAGGCCTTTCCGAGGTGATGAATATCGTGGGTGAGGTGGAGGGCTGCTCCTGCATTCTCGTCGATGATATCGTGGATTCCGGCGGCACGCTCTGCAACGCGGCGGAAGCCTTGCTGGACAAGGGCGCGAGCGATGTCTCCGCCTATATCACGCATGGCGTGCTCTCCGGCGGGGCGGTGGCGCGGATTACCGCTTCCAAGCTCAAGGAGCTGGTGCTGACAGATACGATCCAACCCACCGAGGCGGTGCGGGTGGCAAGGAACATCCGCGTCATTTCCGTCGCTTCACTGCTCGGCGAAGCGATTGGCCGCACCGCCAGCGAAGAGAGCGTTTCGAGCCTCTTTGATTGATGCCAATGGCCTTGGATGCTGACGCATAAGGCCATTGGTATAAAGCCTGCCCCGCGAAGGCTGGGCTGGAGCGTTTTCGACAAAGATCGAGTCACTTGAAACGCTCTAGCAGGCTGTTGAAAAACGCTGGAGCTGTCATTGCGAGGAGCGCAGCGACGTGGCAATCCAGATAACATTTCCGCTGCTGTCCGCAGACTTGGCAAAAAAGCGGAAGAAAGTCTGGATTGCTTCCCGCCACGCTTCGCTCGCGGTCGCAATGACGGGGACAGGAACCGCTTTTTTCAACAGCCTGCTAGAGCATTTTCAAGCGAACCGGTATCAACGATGCTTGAAAACGCTCTAAGGATGGTCAGAGTTTTTTCGGGTTGCCCTCAAGCACCTCATAGCGGCGATCTACCCCGTCATCCCCGGTGAAAGTGGCGATTGAACCATCAAGCGTCACCTTGTAGCAGGTCTCTTCCTCATCATCCGGGAATTCGAAGCAGACTTCGCCCGTTTTGAACGACCATGTTCCGGTGGCGATCTCATCATCGATGCGTTGTTTGACAGTGCCATCCTTCTGATAATATTCAACAAGAGCACTGCCCTCGCTGTCCTTGCCAATAATGCTGTTGCCAACGAGCGCATTCCAGGCATCAAGCCCCGCCCGTTTCGGGGGTGCAGCAGGAATGGGTGCGTTGGGCGCTGCCTGAGCCTTCGCAGCCGGTTTTGCCGCCGGAACCGGGGGCATGGCTGGCAATGTTGCAACAATACCGCCCGCCTCGACATCAAGCTCGATCCTGGCAAGAAACGCCATGGGGTCTGTCATCTGCGCAAGATCAAGCATGGCAACAAGCCCACCTTTGGGCTGGAGCACGATGCCAAGAGTGCCGGGTTTTTCAACAAATCCGGCCAGGGTTTCCGCGATTTTCGGGGCCTTTGGTGTGCCCCCGAGCAGGAATGGCACGAGTTGGCGGATAGTGGTGGCAGCTTCCCTGCGCAGGGCCTCCGGCGTTTTTTGCTGGCTTTGTGCAAGAAGCCCGATGGTTTTATTCACAAGCCCGGCATCGGCGTAATGAAGGATGAGCGTGCCGATATAACCTTGCAGCGCGGCGGCGATTTTCTCCTCCTGCGTGCCGGTGAAGATGCTTTTATCCATGCCGCCAAAGCGGGTTTTAAGCTGAAGGCTGCCTGCCTCCGCCCCCGTCAGCGTCAAATCCTCGAGCGAGAGCACGCGGGTGGTGATATCATAGGTGCTCAGATAGCTTAAGCCGAGATCGAGCGTGTCATAGCCTGCAATTGCCAATTGCCGGGAAAGGGCGCTGGCAGGCGGGGCTTGCAATGTCAAACCCTTCATGCGCATCGCCGCCCTGACGGGGATGCTGCCTTCGAATGCGGTTTCCGCCACGAGGGAACCGAGCTTCAGCGTCATGATATTGCCGCCGACCGCTGTTTCCGGCGTATCCCTGTCCGGAAACGTGAAGGCGAGAGCTTCCAAAGCCAGTTTGCTGAAAGCCAGATTGCCGGTCGAAAGCCCAAGCAGGGACGAGAAATCCGCGCCTTCAAACGAAATCGCACCGGAGGACAAGGTGCCCTTCCCGCCCTGTTCGGGGCTGAAATTGCCCTTGATCCCCTCAAGGCTGGCCTTGGCGACCTTGCCTTCGCTGATGCCCGTAGCTACAAGATTGGAAAGGGTGACGGTTGAGGTTTTATCCGTCACCACCATGTCGGGAATGGCGATTTTATCAGCCCTGAGCCTGGCAAGCAGCGTCTTGCGTTCAGGGTCGGCCACGGGAAGCACGAAAATCCTGCGTAGTTCCTCCTGCGTGAGGTTGGCCCCGGTAATCTCGATTTTTGTAAAGCGCGTGCTGCCTTTTTCACCCTGATCGAGCGTCAGGGTTTCCAGCACCGTATCCAGCGCGTAACCAGGCGAGGCAAGCACACCCGAGACTGAAAGCGAAAAGGCGAGCGCAACATACCGCGCAAAACGAGATTGGCTGATCATGGAATAGCCCCCCTGAAGACCCGCACATATTGCAGCGCAAAATCATTGTTCCCGCTCTAAAGCAAGCCACCCAACCCTGTAAAGGCCGGGATCATGGATGTGCAGGATCACATCTTCGAGAGTTCAATCGTCAATTGGAAGCGGGACGATCACGCCGGTTCTTTCAAAAGGCCTTTGCCTTCACCAGTTCAGCCTTGCCTCCCATGCGTAAAAACGCGCCATCGGTTGCAACCGAGAGCAGGTGAAACCCGCGCGCCGCGAGTATTGCCGCCCTTGCGCCATCCGTGCAGAAGGCGGCGGCGATCTTGCCCTGTCTGCGCGCTGCCATGACGATGGTGGTGAGCGCAGCGTCAACTTCCGGCCCGTTGGGATCGATTTTCGCGCCATGGCTCAGGGTGATCGAAAGGTCACCGGGGCCAACGAAAATGCCATCAAGCCCCGACACAGCGAGAATATCATCAAGCACGCCAAGCGCCTCGCGGGTTTCGATCATCGCCAGCGCGATGGAAAAGCCATTGGCGTGCTTCAGATATGCATCCGCTGAAAGCCCGGTGGCGGCCATGGCGCGCATCGGCCCCCAGGAGCGCGCGCCGATGGGCGGGAATTTCACCATATCGACAAGGCTTTTCGCATCATGCACCGAATTGATCATCGGCGCGATGACACCCGCTGCGCCCCAGTCGAGAAAGCGCGCGGCGGCGTCAAACTGCCCGACACCAACGCGAACAAGTGCGGGTTTCTGCGCCGCGCCCGCCGCCGTTATGCCGGAGAGGATGGAGGAAAAATCGTGAAAGCCATGCTGCCAGTCGAGAATGGCGCAATCATAACCCTCACGCAGCAAGGTATCGACGACCGCAGGGTCTTTCATGCCGCACCAGGCGGCAAAGGCCGTGGGGCCCTGATGAAGCCGCGCTGAAAAATCGAGAATGGCCTTGGCTGACATGATCGTTTCCCCTGATGATGCTTTTTATCGCATCATCATGCGGAAATTTATCGGCTTGGCCAGCAATTTGAGCGGATGCGCCTCAGGTTCCGGCCTGAATCTCGGCAATCGCTCGGCCCATCAATTCATCCATGGTGCGGCGGATGACGTGATCAGTCTCGGCAACCCCGCCTGCGTCGAAATCCTTGCGGATCTTGCGGAAGACATCCTCATCGCCCGCTTCCTCGAAATCCGCCATCACGACAGTGCGGGCATAGTCTTCCGCGTCCTTGCCGGTTTTGCCCAGCTTTTCAGCCACCCAGAAGCCTAAAAGCTTGTTGCGGCGCGCACTCGCCTTGAACTGCAATTCGGCATCATGCGCGAATTTCTTTTCCGCCGCATCTTCACGCTTGTCGAAGGTTGTCATGCTCATCCCCGGTTTTCGTTGAACTACGGCAGGAACTAAGCTTTGCGATGGGCAAAATCAATGCCACCCCGCATGGCTTTTCGGCAAAGCATCATGAACAGCCAGAAGGCCCTCAATAACACTTTGCGCTGCAACATTGTAACTTGCCGCAGGATGGGCTAGGAAGGATGGAACGGAGATATGGCGCGGGCCTTCTCAACCCTGCCTCATAAGCCATCCGGGTATCGCCCTCGCCGGCGCTCATCCAACAAGGAGCCGCGGCACCCATGGATTTCATGAACCCACGGTATAAATCAATGAAACCGCGTCGTCGTATTTATGAAGGCAAGGCCAAGGTGCTGTTCGAGGGGCCCGAGCCGGGAACGCTGATCCAGCATTTCAAGGATGACGCGACCGCGTTCAACGCCAAGAAGCACGAGATCATCGATGGCAAGGGCGTGCTCAATAACCGGATTTCGGAATATATCTTCACGCAGTTGAACGCGATCGGCGTGCCGACGCATTTCATCAAACGCCTCAATATGCGCGAACAATTGATCAGGGAGGTCGAGATCATCCCGCTCGAAGTGGTGGTGCGCAATGTCGCGGCAGGCTCGCTCGCAACCCGGCTGGGGCTCGATGAAGGCATGGCCCTGCCGCGTTCCGTCATCGAGTTTTATTACAAGAATGACGCGCTGAACGACCCCATGGTCTCCGAAGAGCATGTCACCGCCTTCGGCTGGGCCACCCCGCAGGAAATCGATGACATCATGGCGCTTGCCATCCGGGTCAATGATTTCCTCACCGGGCTCTTTCTGGGCGTCGGCATCCGGCTCGTCGATTTCAAGATGGAATGCGGGCGATTGTTCGAGGGCGACATGATGCGCATTGTCGTGGCGGATGAAATCTCACCCGATAGCTGCCGCCTCTGGGACATCAAATCCTCCGACAAGATGGACAAGGACCGGTTTCGCCGCGATATGGGCGGCCTGATCGAGGCCTATTCGGAGGTCGCGCGCCGCCTCGGCATCCTCACCGAGGGGGACAACCCCATCGCGGGCGGTCCGAAACTGGTGCAGTAACCGGGAAGAGACAGTTATGAAGGCTCGCATTACCGTGACGCTGAAAACCGGCGTTCTCGACCCACAGGGAAAAGCGATCGAGGGCGCGCTGAAATCCTTCGGCCTTGGCGGCATCGAGTCCGTGCGGCAGGGCAAGCTGTTCGAGATCGAGCTTGCCGCGCAAAGCCCCGCCGAGGCGGAAACCAGGCTGAAAGAGGCTTGCGAGAAGCTCCTCGCCAATACCGTGGTCGAGAATTACCGCATCGAGGTCATCGGCTGATGCGCGCCGCCATCATCACCTTTCCCGGCATCAACCGCGAGAATGATATCGCGCGCGCCGTGACCATGGCTGGCGGCGAGGCTTTGCATGCCTGGCATGCGGATGCGGATCTGCCGGCGAAAACCGATCTCGTCGTGCTGCCGGGCGGCTTCTCCTATGGGGATTATCTGCGCTGCGGCGCGATCGCGGCACGCGCGCCGATCATGGCGGCGGTCAAGGCGCATATTGCGCGCGGCGGCCATGTGCTTGCGGTGTGCAACGGCTTCCAGATCGCCTGCGAGGCGGGTTTGCTGCCCGGCATTCTCATGCGCAATGCGGGTTTGAAATTCGTCTGCCGCATGCAGCACCTCAAGGTCGAGCGGACGGATACCGCTTTTACCGCTGCCTATCAATCCGGGCAGGTCATCGCGGTCTGCATCGCGCATGGCGAGGGCAATTACGTCACGGATGATGAAACCCTTGCCATGCTCGAGGGCGAGGGCCGCGTCGCCTTCCGCTATTGCGATGCGGCGGGTGATATCACCAAACGCAACCCCAATGGCTCACGCAATGCCATTGCCGGTGTTTATTCGGAGAATTTCCGCGTTCTTGGCATGATGCCCCACCCGGAAAACCTGATCGAAATATTGGTGGGCGGCACGGACGGGCTGGGATTGTTCGAAAGCCTTATGAAGGCAGCGTGATATCCGGCGCTCCTTCTTTACAATGAAGGAGCGCATGATGACGCAAAGCACCAGACCAGAGCCTGAAAAACCGCCTCTGGTGATGAAAACTGCCAATGCGGGGCGCTTTCACCTCGCGCCGGAAGATCAGGAGCGTCTGCGCGCCCTGCGCAGGCAGCGCCCCAGGCTGCGTGCTCAGCCGGAGCAGATGCCCTTTGGCGCGAAAATCGCCGATTGGGTGGCAAAAACGGTTGGTTCCTGGCGCTTCATCATCCTTCAGAGCATCATTCTCGGGCTGTGGATCATCCTGAACATCATCGCCTGGTGGACGCATTGGGACCCCTATCCCTTCATCCTCCTCAACCTCGTGCTCTCGTTTCAGGCGGCCTATGCCGCGCCGATCATCATGATGAGCCAGAACCGGCAATCCGAGATCGACCGCCGCCACGCCGAGAATGATTACCGCGTGAACGAGAAAGCCGAGCTTGAAATCGAATTGCTGCACGCGAAAATCGACGCCCTGCGCGAGCAGGAAATCCTACGCCTCACGCGCATCATCGAAGGGCTGGCGAAGCATCTCGCGCCCGAAAGCGCCGAGGCGCTGCTCGCCGAAGTCGAGCCAAAAACGGAATGAATGCCCGGAGTGGCTGGTCTATCATCTTGTTTTTACAGCATTTTCTTCACGCGAACCGGTATCAGCGATGCTTGAAAATGCTCTGGAGCATGTTGCGCAAAAGTGGACACCGGTTTTGCGTAACAACATGCGATAAAACAAGAAGATAGAGCATTTTCCGATCAAGTGGTTGCCGGTTGATCGAAGAAAATGCGATAAAAACAAGAAGGTAGAGCGGCCGACCTGATTCAATCAGGTCGGAAACCGCTCTAGAGCATTTCCGGCGAAGGTTGAATCGCCTGAAACGCTCTATCTCTTTGTCTTAACGCAATTCCTAACGCGAAACCGGTTCCCGCTTTCGTTGGAAACGCTCTAGAAAACGCCGAAAACAATTGCTGCAAGCAGGCTGAAGGATGCGAGAAACGCGAGTACATCAAACCGCAGAATCATGCTCATCAAGGTCATGCTCATGGTAGGTCTCCCGTTGCCGAGACAATACGCTCACATCTATGTTAATCCATTGTTCATCATTGGCAAGCCCCTTCTCCTCAAGCTTGAAAAAGGACTGATAGAGCATTTCGTGATTAGAGCATTTTCCGATCAAGTGGTTGCCGGTTGATCGAAGAAAATGCGATAAAAACAAGAAGATAGAGCGCCTGTTACGCGAGTGCTGCTTCCAGAAACGCCGCAGCGGCAAGGGTGCGCTGATCCTTGCCAAAGGCACCCACCACCTGAATACCCACCGGCAGGCCGTCTTCATCCCTGAAAACCGGCACATTGACGGCAGGCAGGCCGAGCAGGGTGACGAGCTTGTTGAAGCGCGGGTCACCCGTCGTCTCGCGCGTTGGCGCTGCGCCGGGAGCGGCGTAGGTGAGAAACGCATCGACCGGGCCTGAAAAATCGCGCGCCGCCTTGCGCGCCTGATGGGCGATGCCACGCGCCCGATCATAAGCCTCCGGTGCAACCGCACGGCCTTGATCGAGGGTTGCCCGCAGGATCGGCGAGAGCGCGGCTCCATGGTGGCGATGCTCGAACCCGAGCGCCTGCGCGGCTTCATAAGCATTGATCACGCCATGCGCGGCTTGTGCCTCGACAAAAATCTCTGGCGTCTCAAGCGCGGTGACAGGCGCACCGGCGGCTGTGAGCGCTTTCACTGCCCGGTCGAACGCCGCGATACCACCCGCTTCCGCTGCCCCCAGAAACGAAAACCGGCTGATACCGATATGCGGCACGCCAAAATCCCTGCCGTCCACCCGCAAATCCCGCCCCGTGATGGCCGCAAGCCCGAACGCGACATCGACAACCCGCGCACCGAACAACCCCAGCGTATCGAGCAGCGGCGCGAAGGGTTTCACCCCCGTCATCGGCAAGAGGCGATAGGAGGGTTTCATGGCGGCGACACCGCAAAAGCTCGCCGGACGAATGATGGAGCCGCCGGTTTGCGTGCCAAGTGCGAGCGGGAAAAACCCGGCCGCCACCCCAGCCGCCGAACCGGAGGATGACCCACCCGGCGTGCGCCCGGCATTGTGCGGGTTGAAGGTTGGCGCAGGGTTGAGAAAAGCGAATTCGGTTGTCACCGTCTTGCCGATGACCAGCCCACCGGCATCTTCGACCTGAACGACAATCGCCGCATCCGCGCGCGGCTGGTCATCGGCATAAAGCGGTGAACCATGGCCTGTGGGAAGGCTGGCGGTGTCGATGATATCCTTGATGCCCACGGGCAGTCCGAAAAGCCCGCCTTTGCCTGTGAGCCCCGCCGCTTTTTTGCGTGCACCCGCTGCATCGAGCGCGGCGAAAGCCTTGATCTCATCCTCCCGTGCGGCAATCGCCTCAAGGCAGGTCTCCAGCAGCTTGCCGGGCGTGAGGCGTCCTGCCTCGATGGATTTGGCAAGGTCAAGCGCGCCCAGCATGGATTATCCTTCAAGATGTTTGAGAACAAAGGCCGTGCCGCGCCGTGCCAATGGCGCAGCGATCAACGCCGCGCAATAGGCGAGCGGCCAGGCCATGAGATAGGCCTTGAACCAGCGCGGCACGAAATCGGCAACAAAGCCGAGATTGAGATAGGTGACAAAAGCCGTCATGAGAAAAGCCATGATGCCGGAAAGAAAAAACGGGAAAATGAAGCGGGCCTTGCCGTCCATGGGTGCTCCTGAGGGGTTCCTGATTTGCAGAAATTGACCTTAACCGCGCAGCAACCCTGTTTCTTCATCGAAGATTACCGGACATGAGTCATTTCTGACGAATGTTGCGTTTTGGTCGAAGTTTTCATCCCACTCCTCCCGTGCTGCGTTTGAGCTTGCGCCTTGCCGTGCTCGCGCTGGGCGGCGGTGTTTTCCTCAGCGGCTGCGGCTTCCTGCGCTTCGAGCAGCGCGAAGCCTGGCGGGCGGAGGCGGAACTCGCCTGCATGCGCGCGGATATCGTGCGCGAAACCCCCTATATCCACCCCACCAAACCGATTGATGGCCCCGGCCCCTGCGGCACAGACCTGCCCCTGAAGGTTGCAGCGTTTGAAATCGACCCTGCAATCCTTTCGAGTTATGCCGCGACGCCGCAGGGGGGTGGTTCCGGCTCCGGCCTCACCGCCATCAAGCCCGAGGCGACAATGGGCTGCCCCATGGTCGCCTGGACGGATGATTGGGTGAATGGCGCGGTGCAGCCCGCTGCACGAGCCTGGTTCGGGCAGAATGTGGTGGAAATCCGCACGGCAGGGTCTTATGCCTGCCGTCGCCGCAACCATAACCCCAGCGCCAAGCTTTCCGAACACGCTTTTGGCAACGCGATTGATGTCATGTCCTTCGTGCTTGCCGACGGTTCCATCGTAACGGTGAAGGGCGGCTGGAAGGGCACCGGGCAGGAGCAATCCTTCCTGCGTGATGTGCTGTATGGCGCTTGCGAGCGGTTTAAAACCGTGCTCGGCCCCGGCTCGAACGCACTCCATTACGACCATTTCCACCTCGATCTTGCCCGTCATGATGCGCGCGGCACACGTCGGTATTGCAACCCCAAGGTTGCCGCACCCGCTCGTCCGCAGCCAGGAGAGCGATTGGCCCCGGTGTTTCAGGCGCAGCGGCCCTTGGGCGGGCCTTTGACCTCGCCCGGCTTTGCAACCCCGGTTCCACCAGTTCAGGCGCGGCTTGCACCGGGCCGAAGCCTCGGCCAAACCGGTGAAACGCAGCCGCTGGAGCAGGAAGAAGATTTCAACCCGCGCGATTTTGACATTACAAGTTCAACACTCGACCTTCCCGCGCCCCGCTATCGCGATGCTGTAGCGCAGCCCATGCCTGAACCCACGACCCGCCTTTCGCCCATTCCGGGCAACGACCAGGAAGAAACCAGCCCCTTCCTGAAGCCCACCCCCTAGATGTGGAGCCTCAACAGGTTGTCCTCTTTTAGATTGAGGCGGCTGATTGGTGGCTTTGAGTTTAAGCTGCCGTGCGGCCGATGCCAATTGTACATATGGGTCCAGTCTGGCAGGTGCTGTTTT
>Ga0209398_1000930_pt1 | contig 16344 bp, 11 predicted proteins | sample AshMeaBigSpring_FD_184125 | JGI IMG/M metagenome (GOLD analysis project Ga0209398, IMG submission 184125) | Groundwater microbial communities from Big Spring, Nevada to study Microbial Dark Matter (Phase II) - Ash Meadows Big Spring (SPAdes)... | ecosystem: Environmental > Aquatic > Deep... | reverse complement strand
ATTGCACCAGGGCGATCCCGAGCTGGCGGAGGTTGTTCTGACAGCGAGCCAGTTGCGCCTGGTACCGCCCGTTGGCAATCGCAGGCAGGAAAAGCAACGCGGCCGCCAGGCAGACCCCGGCGGCCACGAGCAGGTCGGCCAACGACCAGCGTCGGGCACTCAAGGCCCCCGCGAGTTCCGCGGGCAGGTAGCCTTTCGCGCCCAATTCGACCCGCGCACCCTGAACATGATCGGCGACCCGGGCGCAGGCCCGTTGCGCGAGTCCGGCCGGCGGCTGGTACTCCCGTCGACCCCAACCCAGCGGCAGCAGGCAGTGACGCACCTTTTGCAGGTCCGCCCGCAGGTTTTCGTCGTGACTCAGCCGCCGCTCTACTTCATCCTGCACCGGCGCGTCCGCTGCGCCGAGCAAATAGCCGATCAGATCTTCCCGCATGGCTCATCTACTCTTGCTCTTGATGCGCCTGCCGCCAGGCTTCGTTCAGCTTGAGTACGGCGGCATGCATCCGGCTCTTGACCGTCCCCACCGGGATCGACAGGGCCTCGGCGGTTTCCCGGTACTTGAGGCCCTGGTAATAGACCAACTCCACCACGATGCGCAGGTAATCCGGCAGTTCACCCAGCGCTCCCTGCAGCCACTGGCCGCTCTCTTGCACATCGGCCGTAAACTCCGGCAACGGCTCGGAACTGACCAACAGGTCAGCCAGCTTACTGGCGTCATCGTCCCGGCCGCTTGCTCCGTCGAGGCTCAACATACGGTGGCGCTTACCGCGCCGCTGGGCATCGATCGCCTGGTTCGTGGCGATCGTATACAACCATGGCCGGAACTTGCGCTGCGGTTCGAACTCCCGGCACTTCAGGTGCACGCGCAGGAAAGTGGCTTGGAACACGTCCTCCGCCATCTCCGCGTTCCCCAGGTAACGGCGGAGGTAGTTGTAAAGGGGATGCTCGTACCGCTCGACCAGTTGGGCGAAGAGGGCGGGATCCTGCGTCCGGCGATAGTCGAGCATCAGCGCCTCGTCGCTGAACTGCTCCGCCGCGCCCTCCCGTCCGGTTTGAGCGTTCGATCGTTGCGTTGCCGTGGCCATGTTTCCTTACGAATCGACCCGCGGAGGGTTCGCGAGAATCTTCGCCTTCAAGGACGTCCCGCCCCCCGCCGACCCGTCTCCCCGTGATGAACATCCTAACATTTCATGCTGTTACGCGCGCCCGCCTTGCTGTCCGAATGGAGTGCCGAATCGGCCGAATTGGCAGTTGGCGGGAACGCGCCAGCAGTAGCCGCGTGTTCCTATTGCAAAACCTGTGCCCAGTGGTCCGAATGCCATCGCCTTAGCTGGGTAGCGAACGAACAACGGCGGTGCTAACCGGATACGAAACTTAGGCTTAGACAGTCGACACCGAAAACCAGTTCCCCTCGGACGCCCCGGTCGACCGCTTTGGAGTTCCTACAAGTCGTACTACCTGGAGCGGTCTGCCGGTGGGGATTGGGACAAGGTGACCTGTTTTCGTGCAGCGACCCAGATTCGGAATCTTCCGCCCGGCTTGTCGGCGGGGGTAACCGTTCACACCCCGGCTGAGCATTTCGGGGATTCGAGGGGGTCAGGTACATGTTTTCGGCCTGCGCGTCTTCGCCCGGTCGGGCGGATTGGCCGAGAAATGTACCAGACCCCGGCCCGTGAACAGTTACCGGCGGGGAGGCGGTCGCCTTGGGGAACGCTATAACCGTGCTACCGTCCATTCGCTGGGGAAAGGTGTGCTGTCGCCGCAGGGGGGTCCGATCCTTGTCGTCGGCCAGTCCGCCGGGGCGTGGTGGAGCGCAAAGAGCCTTGTGTCATCCTGGAAGATCGGGGACGAGCGAACCAGAGTTGCACGAACTTGGGAGGACCAGGCTCCTGCCGAACCGCCGTGTTGCACGGGTTCTCGGCTCGACGGGAGCCGCGCCCTCCCGGAATCACGAGACCCCTTATGGCGGCCAGGAAGGAACCCGACATCGAGCGGTGAACGGTGGCGGGAAGGCATAGGCAGTCGAGAATCCCATGCTGACAAGGGTCTTGGAAAACGAATCGATGGACACGCTCCAGGAGGCCCTGGAGTACGACGGTATGGCGCATGACGAGGTCAACCGCCAGTTCGTCGACGACCTGTTGGTGCCGGAACCCCTGGCGGGCGAGGTTCTGGATCTGGGTACGGGGACCGCCCGCATCCCGATTGAGCTATGTCGCAGGGCCCCAGGCGTACGGGTGCTGGCCGTGGATCTCTCCGCGTCGATGTTGATCGTGGCGCGGAACAATGTCGAGCTGGCGGGAGCGACCCGGAACATCCTGCTCGACCGGGTCGATGCCAAGCGGTTGCCCTACGAGGACGGCCGGTTTGCCGCCGTCCTCTCCAACAGCATCGTGCACCACATTGCTCGACCGGAAGCCATGCTGGCCGAGGCGGTTCGGGTGGTGGCCCCGGGAGGGCTCCTGTTTCTTCGGGACCTGCTGCGTCCTGCTGACGAGCAGACCCTGCGACAACTGGTGGGGACTTACGCGGGCGGCGAGACGGACGCCGCGCAGCAGATGTTTGCCAGCTCGCTGCGCGCGGCCTTGACCTTGCACGAATGGCGGAACCTCACGGGCGAGCTGGGGTTCCCGGACGACGCCGTGCGGCAGACGAGCGATCGGCACGTCACCTGGATGGCCCGCAAGGGTGCGACCGGGTCTGCGGAGAAGATGTCGGCTCCATGACGCGCGGTCGCGGCGCGCGTGGCAGCGTGGATTCGTAGACGAAACCCCGCGGGGCGTTAGCGTGGTTCTCCCGCGGTCAGGCGGAGGTTGTCGCCCAGCGCGTCTGGCGCGACGTGGGGTTTAGCGGCCAGGAGATCACCCTTACGCCGACCGAACCAGGTGGTCCAGGAGGGAAGGCAGACCGTGTCCGACATCGAGACAGGGCGGATGCCCGAGATTCCCGATCAGGCCTTGGGTCCCGACGCGTCATCCGACGGCGGCGCGGCGGGGATGACACGCCAGCAGCTGGCCGAGGCCAGGCAGTACGGACGTCAGACGCTGGTTTGCGATCTGGCTGACCGGCTGCTGGACGTGGCGTACCTGGCGATCTTTGCCCTGGTGCTGGCCCGGCCTGTCGACCAGTGGCTGGGGGGCTTTGCTCCCCTGGCCGCACCCGCACCGCGTCTGGCCGCCGTGTTCGCGCTGGTCACCCTGCTGCATGCTGTGGTCTCCTTTCCGTTGTCGTGGTATTCCGGCCATGTCCTGGAGCAGCGGTACGGGCTAAGCCGTCAATCGTTCGGCCGCTGGTTGTGGCGCTATGCGAAGCGTAACGGTTTGGCCCTCGCCCTCGGGCTGGTGCTGACCCAGGGGCTGTTCTGGGTGATCTGGCTGTCGGGCGCGGCCTGGTGGCTGTGGGCGGCAGCCGGGTTCTTCCTGGTTGGCGTGGTGCTGGGCCAGCTGGCGCCGGTGGTGATCCTGCCGCTCTTCTACCGCGTGGAGCGGCTGGACGATCCCCGCCTGGCCGAGCGTTTGACGCGGCTGGCCGAGGGCACGGGGCTCTCGCTGGAGGGCGTTTATCGGCTGGAGTTGAGTGCCGAAACGGCGAAGGCCAATGCGATGCTGGCCGGATTGGGTCGCACGCGTCGCGTGATCCTGGGCGACACGCTGCTGGATCATTTTTCCCCCGACGAGATCGAGGTCGTTTTCGCCCACGAGGTTGGGCACCACGTGCATCGGCATATGCCCAAGCTGATGCTGGCGGGATTGGGCTTCAGCACCCTTGCTTTCTGGGCGTGCGACCGCGCGGTGGGGCTGTGGCTGGCGCGCGAAGTGGGCGCGTGGAGCTATGGAGCATTGCCGGTCTTCACGCTGCCGCTGCTGATGCTGGCGATCACGCTGTTCTCGCTGCTGCTGGAGCCGGCGCAGAATGCACTCAGCCGCCGCTTCGAGCGTCAAGCGGACCGGTACGCGGTGCAAAGGACGGGGATGGCAGCCGCCTTCCGTTCGGCCCTTCAGAAGCTGGCCCGACGGAACAAGGCCGATCCCCATCCGCACCCGCTGGAGGTGCTGTTGTTTCACAGCCATCCGCCGATTGCGGAGCGCCTGGCACAGGTCGAACGTGCGTAGGGGGCTGGCGCTGCGTACGAGTGCAAGTGCGCGTGGCTGCTCTCGCGGTTACTCGTACGCCTGCTCCTGCTGGTACTCGACGAGGGGGCGGCCGTTGTCCGTCCTCCGGGAGTCTCGTGGCCGGCGACGCTCCTGCGAGTACGAGTACCGCTGCGCTGAGTACGCGTACGCGTTGCTGCCTTCAATCTTGTCTTCCGTTCGGGTGGGAATCGAGGCCGGCGCTCTTACGAGCGGACGACCGTGTTGCCGCTCAAGCGGGTTACCAGGCGGCGCATCTCCAGGACGCTGATCGTCGACAGCACGCGGTGGACGGGCAGTCCGCTCCGCACGACGACCTGGTCGATCGTGGTCGGTTCCTCCCCGACGGCGGCCAGGACCTGCTGTTCCTGTTCGTTCAGCCGCAGCTCTGCCGGGTGGCGCAGGAGGGGACCGCCGCGGTTCCGCGGCACGTTCTCGACCAGGGGTCCCAGTTCGTCGAGGATGTCGTCGACCGTTTCCACCAGCTTGGCGCCGTCGCGCAGCAGGCGGTGGCACCCGCGCGACGCGCGGCTGTCGACCCGTCCTGGTACGGCGAAGACCTCGCGTCCCTGCTCCATCGCATGATTTGCCGAGATGAGCGCCCCGGACCGGAGCGAGGCCTCGACGATCACCACGCCCACGCTCAAGCCGGTGATCAGGCGGTTGCGGCGGGGGAAGGTGCCCCGGCGGGGCCGGCTGTCGGACGGGTTTTCGCTGAGCACCGCCCCGTGCTGCGCGATGTGGACCGCCAGGTCGCGATGTTCCGCCGGGTAGACCTCGGTCACGCTGCCAGGGAGGACCGCCAGGGTGCGCCCGCCCGCCTCCAGCGCTGCGCGGTGGGCCGCGGCGTCGATGCCGCGGGCCAGACCGCTGACGATCGTCACGCCGGCCCGGGCCAGGCTGCCGGCCAGGCGCTCCGCCTGCCGCACGCCGTAGGCGGTCGCGTGGCGTGTGCCAACCACGGCGATGGCCAGCGAATCCTGCGGCTCGATCGTCCCGCGCACGAATAAGACCCCGGGCGGATCGGGGATTTCGCGCAGCAGGCGCGGGTATGCGGGCTGACCCTCGACGACCAGCGACACGCCATGTTGACGGCAGTGTTCGATTTCCGCCGGCAGGCCGTGGTCCGCGCTGGCAGCCGCGATGGCCGAGCACAGTTTCTGTCCGACGCCTGGGACCTCGCGCAACCGGCTGGGGGCCGCGGCCAGCACGGCGCGGGCGCTGCCGAAACGGGCCAGCAGTTCCTGCCGCATGCGCGGGCCCACGCCCGGCACCAGGTTCAGCCGCAGCGCCGCGAGGACTTCGTCGGACAGTCCGCACGGGTCTGACGTGGGGCGGATCTCCACGGGCGTCCACCTCCTCCCGCCCGGCGGGCGCGTCCGGGTGCGGGCATGTATGAGTCGTTGGGCAGTCTATCCCTCACGCCAGCGGCGGGGGCGTGCCCGCCGCGGCCAGGCGTTCCCCTCCCGGACACCTGCCATGTTGGCGGATGGAAGGGAGTCCGTTGCCTCTGCCGGCGGTCCGGCCGGGTAACCGTTTACAACCCGGTGGAAAACTTTCCCTGATTCCAGGGGGTCAGGTTCATGTTTTCGGCCAGCGCGTATCCGCGAGGTCGAGGTTATCGGCCGAAAAATGGACCAGACCCCGGCCCTACCTCTGCCGGCGGTCCGGCCGGGGTCTGGCTCATTTTTCGGCGGCAAGACGTCCGCGCTCGGCACGAACGTGTCCGCCGAAGAATGTGCCTGACCCCCTAAGGTGCAGCCGATCCGGCGTCCATCCCGTGAACGGTGACCCAGGCAACTCGATTCAGCATTCCAGCGCGGCGCGGACCAGTGCCGGATCGACATCCTCGACCAGCGCGACCTGTCCCAGGCGCAGCGGCAGGACGAATCGCAGTCGGCCGTGGGCGACCTTCTTGTCGTATCGCATCGCCGCGACCACCGCCGCGCGGTCCACCTCGGGCACGGCGACCGGCAGGCCGAGCGCAGTCAGCAGTGCCGCTTGCCGCCGGGTGAAGGCCGCATCGACGTGGCCCAGCGACTCGGCCAGCCGCGACGCGCAGAGCATGCCGATCGCGACCGCTTCCCCGTGCAGCAGCTGGCCATATCCGCTGACCGCCTCCAGGGCGTGGGCAAAGGTGTGGCCGTAGTTCAGCACGGCCCGCGCGCCGGACAGCTCCCGCTCGTCACGCCGCACGACGTCGGCCTTCAGCTGGCAGCAGCGGGCGATGACGCTGGCCAGCAGCTCGGAGCGATGCTGGTTCAGCCCGTCCACGTTGGCCTCCAGGCAGGCAAACAGGTCGGCATCGAGGATCACGCCGTACTTGACGACCTCGGCCAGGCCCGCGCGGTACTCGCGGTCGGGCAGCGTCTGGAGGACGTCGATATCGACCAGCACGTAGGACGGCTGCCAGAAGGCTCCCACCATGTTCTTGGCCTGCGGCAGGTTGATTCCCACCTTGCCGCCGACGCTGCTGTCGACCTGGGCCAGCAAGGAGGTGGGTATCTGCACCAGGCGGATGCCGCGGGCGTAGGTGGCGGCCACAAAGCCGGCCAGGTCGCCCACGACGCCGCCGCCCACCGCGATCACGACGCTGGCGCGGTCGGCGCCGCCTTCGAGCAATGACTCCCAGAGCGCCGCCGCGGCGCCGATCGACTTGGAGGGCTCGCCGGGGGCCACGGTCAACAGCTCCGCGGCCACGCCCGCTTCGCGCAAGAGCTGGCCCACGCGCTCGGCGTGCGGCCAGCGGACATGCTCATCGGTGATGAGAAAGACCCGCTGCAGATCCAGGTGCGCACGGATCAAGGCCGGCGCGTCGGGCAGCAGGCCGCTGCCGACGTCGATGGCATAACTGCCAGACCCGAGGGAAACCGGGACCGTTTGAATCGCGGCATCCAAGGGCCTGGGCTCCTGGTGAGAACATCTTGCTCGAGACCGCGCGCAGCGCCGCACGGTGCTTAGGCGCTGCACGACAATTACCTACCGGTTTTGTGGATCAGCCGCGGGGCGCTAGCCCGCGGTCTTTCGCGGATGAACCGCGGGCTAGCGCCCGGCGGCTGATGAGTGATTTCGGCAACTTATTGTTGAACAGCGCCTTGCGCTCCCAGCCGGGCCACGTCCTCGGGTGTGACGACGATCTGCCGGCAGAACCCGGTGTGCGTGCGGACGTACTCCAGGTGCGCGGCGCTCGCCGGATCGGCATGCAGGGCCCGGGCGAGGCGTTGTTTTTCCGCGGGATCCCACGCGTCGTACGGTTCCGGCCAGATGGTCCGGGTCTCCATGACCAGCGATTCCCGGTAGGGATCAAACTTGTCGGGCATCGACCTCGCTCCTGACCGCCACGGCACCTCATCCCCAACCGCAGCTGCCGGAACCGTTACCGGCAGCCGCGGCTGGTGATCGACGCTGCGTGACAATATACTCCAACCCGGTACCCGGAACAGGCAGGACGGGCACGCTTGCCTGGCCTCGATTGCGGGAATCGGGTGCCGGCGGACCGGAGGGGGACGGTCGCCGGAACCGGGCCTGTACGGATTTTTGTGTCAATGGCTCTGCCGAAGGGGACAGTCCCATTTTTCTGGCATCCATGCCACAAAAATCGGGACAGTCCCCCGGAACCCGCCTCTTTCCGCCAGGTCGATCGGAGGTTTGCGTCTGTCGCATTTGCGCGCCGCATGCCGACCCCGGTCGTCCGCAGGCGTTGTGTGATACCTGCCGCCGCGCGGAGCGTGTCGGCGACTTCGGCCGCGGCCCGGCCGCGTTCGCACCGGCTGGTTCTGGCAGGGCCGCAGCCCGATGGCGGACTCGTTTGCGGACTTGGCGCCTGCGCGGGGACTTTCCATGGTGACCGGCGGTCGAGCCGAGACACGTCTGGTGGTGGTCCGCGGCCGATTGGTGATCGCGCTGATCGTGCTGCTGGGGCTTTCGGCCGCCGGGTTCGCCTGGTGGTTCCGTTGGCGGCAGGGGCATCGCGCGGTGGCGCTGTGGGGTGGCGAGGCGGCGGCGCTGCTGGTCCGCGCGCCGCGGGTCACTGCCCTGCAGTTGGGCGAGCCGCCCGGGTCGGCGGGAGCGGACGATCCGTGTCTGGAGATCGATTCCCGGCGGTGGCCGATCCGGCGCCGCCGGCCGCTGGAGACTGCCCCGGGCGTCGTCCATGCCCGGCAGGCGCTGGTCGAGGACGCCAGCTACGACTGGACATCGCCGGCCCCGCGGTGCGTTCGGCATTGGGATTACGCGCTGGAGTTCGGCGACGGGTCGCGCCGCCGGACGTTGGTGCTCGACCTGCAATGCCGCCGCGCGCGGCTGTTGCCGGGATCCGTGGAGGCCGACATCAGCCCGATCGCCAGCGGGATGCGCACGTTCCTGGAGGAGCAGTTCGCCGGCGATGGCCGCTAAATAGGGTTTCGTGATTCCGGGAGGGCGAGGCTCCTGCCGAGCCGAGAACCCGCTCGACGCGCCGGATCGGCAGGAGCCTCGCCCTCCCAGGATCGCGCAACTCTGGTTTGCACGTCCCGTATTTCCCAGGATCACGCAAGGCCATTTAGGGGAAGGGCGGAGCGCTACACACGCCTCGTTTGGCGGTCGCGCCGACCGGAACCGTTCACGCCCCGGGTCACCGTGGGCGGTCGTTCGAGGGCGGCAGGTCCCCGTGTTCGGCCAGTGCGCCTGGGGCCTGGTGGAGTCCACCGGCCGAACGACGGATCAGACCCCCGACCTGTGTACGGTGAAGGTCAATCAGGTTCGAAGTCGGTAAGGGACAGGCTCCGGCACGTGCGCCGTTGTGCTCGGCGGCCCGCGGCTCAGCCCGCGCGGCGAAAGTGGCGGGGGAGGAATCCGATCGCCATCCCCACGAACATGCCCCCGCCGTGGGCCCAGTTGGCCACGCTCAGCCCGAACCACTTATCCAGCACGCCGGAGAAACCCAGGAACAGCCAGACGACCATGATCGCCACGACGTCCCGGCTGACGCGGTACCCGGCGGCGGGGTCGAGCAACATTTTCATCCATACGTAGCCGAACAGGCCGTATACGACGCCCGACATGCCGCCAAACGAGGGCCCCACGGCCAGGGCCTGGGCCACGTTCGACAACACGGCGGTTACCAGCACGAGGGCGGCCAGTTTCGGCGTGCCGTCCCGGGCCTCAATCTGCGTGCCGAGGTAGTAGAGCCAGATCAGGTTAAACACGACATGCACCAGGCCGTAGTGCAGAAAAATCGGCGTCACCACGCGCCAGACCTGCCCGGCCCGGATATCCACCCAGATCGAGGACTTCATGGTCGGCGCCGGGCCCCCGCCCGGATCGACGAATCCCAGGCTCCGCATGACCGCGCCGTTCCACTGGTCGCCGAAACCCGAGGCCAGGCCGACGAGCACGCAGAGCACGATCAGCGTCATGGCCAGCGGTGCCCGCCGCGCCAGCGGCTGCCGCCAGCGCTGGCCCAGGTCGACCGTGTTCTTCCGCGCCGCCTCGTGCCGCTGAGACTTCTGCTGGCGGAGCGTCTCGGCCTGCCGCTCGGCGTCACGGTAGCGCGCGTGTTCGGGTTGCTGGAGAAAACGCACGATTTCGGCCCGCGCCTTGGGCAGCTGGTTCTCGTCGCGAACCCAGATCAACCACTGTTCTCCCTCTTTTTCCGCCAGGGCCGTGATCTCCAGGGTCAGCAGGAAATCGACGAACTGCCGGGCCGCCTGTTCGCTGGATATCGATCCGATCTGTCTCATACCTGGTCCCGTGGGGCAGGGGGATAGGCGGGCGATGCGAAGCGCGGGATCGAACGCATCGGTCGCCGGCGTTCCCGCGCTGCGCGGTTCCTTTGTAGCCGAATCAGGGTCCGCCACCAACCGGCAGCGGCGACCGATCTAGGACGGGCGGGCAGGGCACTCGTATAATCCACGTCCTGGCGGGGGCGGCCACACGGGCATGATCCTCGGCCGGGGAGGGAGGTCCCGCGGATGCGGCGGTTGGCGATCATCAACCAGAAGGGGGGCGTCGGGAAGACGACCACCGCGGTCAACCTGAGCGCCGCCTTGAGCGCGATGGGCCAGCGGGTCTGCCTGATCGATCTGGATCCGCAGGCGCACGCCTCGCTGCACCTGGGCGTAACGGACGACGGCGCCCGCGCCACGATTTACGAGGTCCTACTGGGTGAGGCCGCGCTGGCAGAGGCCCGGCGGGTCGTGGATCAGCGTTTGAGCCTGGTCCCGTCCCACCTGAATCTGGCGGCGGCGGAGCTGGAGCTGGCCGGCGAGGCAGGCCGCGAGGTAATCCTGCGCCACAAGCTGGACGCCGATCCGGTCCGCGACGATTTCCTGCTGATCGACTGCCCGCCCTCGCTGGGCGTGCTGACGCTCAATGCCCTGGCCGCGGTCGACGAACTGATCCTGCCGCTGCAGCCGCACTTCCTCGCCTTGCACGGCTTGAGCAAGCTGCTGGGGACGGTCGAGGTCGTCGCCCGGCGGCTCAATCCAGGGCTGCGGCTCAGCGGCCTCGTGTTCTGCATGTACGAGACGGGCACGCGGCTGGCGGCCGAGGTCAGCCAGGATGTGGAGCGGTTCTTTTCGGCGGAAACGCCCCCCCCAGCGCCCTGGACCGGGGCCCGCATTTTTGCCACGCGCATCCGGCGGAACATCCGTCTGGCCGAGGCCCCCAGCTTTGGTCAGGCGATCTTCAGCTACGCCCCGCAATCGCATGGGGCGGAGGATTACCGCCGGCTCGCGCAGGAGGTACTGGAGCTTCCGGCACAGGCCAATCGGGCGGCAGCGCCCGCCGAGTTGAGCCTCCGCTGAAGGGCCGTGCATGGTCCTGGGAATCAAGTACGAGCCGGCACGCGTTAGCTAAATGGGCTTTCGTGATTCCTGGGCGGGCGAGGCTCCCGCCGAGCCGAGAACCGGCTCAGCGCGCCGGCTCGGCAGGAGCCTCGCCCTCCCACGAGGGTGCCGCTCTGGTTCGCGCATCCCGCATCTCCCGGGATCACGCAAGGCTATTTAGAGCTCTGTCCATACAAGAAGTTCGGGTTCGGCAAATCAGCCGGAGGGCGCTAGCCCCCGGTCCTTGCCGGATGGACCGCGGGCTAGCGCCCGGCGGCTGATCCGAATCGATGACCTGGACAAGGCACTCGAGTTCCACGATTCCTGGGCGGGCGAGGCGCCTGCCCAGCCGGTGCGCTGCCTGGGTTTTCGGCTGGGCGCGCGTCTCGCCCTCCCGGCAACACGAAACCGTAACCGTTCACACCCCGGCTGAGCATTTGGCTGTGTACGAGGGGGTCAGGTACATGTTTTCGGCCTGCGCGTCTTCGCCAGGCCGGGCGGATTGGCCGAAAAATGTACCAGACCCCGGCCCGTGAACGGTCACCACGAAACCCGATCCCGATCAGACGACCACGCTGGTGATGGTGAGAAAGTCCGGGTGGGCCCGGACGGCATCGAAATCCCGCTCGTCGGCCACCAGGTCCCGGAAGGCCGGTTCGATCTCCAGCGCCTGGGCGAGGTACATCAGGGCCAATTCGACGTTCCGCGCGAGCGACCAGTAGCAGGCCAGGTTGTAGTAGAGGATTCCCTGCGCGCTGTCGACTTCGAGCGCCTCTTCGAGCGCCTCGATTGCCAGGTCGACGCGGCCGAGGCGCTTGTAGCACCAACCCAGCGACAGGTAGGTGGCGATGTCGTCCGGAGCGATGGCCAGGGATGCCCGCAACGGCTTGACGGCGTCGGCGTAGCGCTCCATCACGCGCAGGGCCTGGCCGCGCAGCTGCAAGGCCTCGCTGCGTTCGGCATCGGCCCCTTCCAGTCGCGCCAGCACATCCAGGGCGCGCTGGGCCACGCGATCGCGCACGGCCACCTCCAGCGACCACCTGCCGTCAAAGACCGTTACCAGGTCCAGGTAGCCCTCAGCCTCTCGGATCAATTGCTGCCGGCGCATGCGCGGGTACGTGGCCACGGCCGTTTCCTCTTCAGCACGGAGCGGAACTCCAGGAATCATGCCTGCTGACACAATACTATTCTAACCGCCGTTGGAGGCAAACCCAAACGAGCTGGGCCGCCGTTGGCCGAATCTGTCCGTCCCGGCAGCGGGATCCGCGTTTGCCGCAAGGGCGAGGGGAATCGCGGGACGCAGCGGCCGCGCAATATTTTCCAGTTGCGTCACGACCGGCCGGTCCCGGCCCGTGCGGCGAGTCCGCGGCTGTGGGGCGTGGGCCGGCACGGGCCGCCTGCAACCACGGCTGCTGACAATTTGCCTCACCCGATCGGCTGCCGGTGGCGAAAACGCCACGTCCCCGCCGCCGGGGCGATCAGGGCCCCGGTGTCTCAAGTCGTTGCGGCAAGCCGGCTAACAACCACTGTACCGTGATGCCACGCGCCCGCGGCGTGGTGCTTGCATCCTCCAGCGGCATCGACCCGCTCGTCTCGACACCCCAAGGGGTCAGGCACATTTTTCGGCGGCAGCGTTGCACGACGATGAGCGGTCCCCCCACCGAAAAATGAGCCAGCCCCCGGCTTGTGCGTCTCGTGGGTGGCTTCTACCCCAAGTTCATGCGGAGTTCCCGCGTGCGTCCCATCCTGACAACGCTGCTGGCGGTGGCGGCCCTCCTGTGGGTTGGTTGCCACCTGGATGTCTGCCAGGTTCCGGCGACATGGTCCGAACGGCGGGACGCGCTGACGTTCGAGGCGGTCCCCGCGGTCTGGCGGCGGACGCCCGACGGCTGGGAGGATCGTACGGCGTGGACAGGGCCGAGCCCCAGCGCGAGAGGGCTGCGATCGGCCTCGCCGCATCCGGCGGTGGTGGCGTCGCTGCAGTTGCTCCTCTCGCTAGGTTCGCTCATCGCCCTGGGTCCGATCTCCCGGCCGGCAGCCGCGGTCCCGCCGCAGCGAGCGGTCCACCGCGCTTTGACCGGCCACTGCCCGCTGCGCGAAGCCCGGTGCAGGACCCCTGAACGCCAGTGCCGCGCCGGCTGAGCCGCCTCGACCGCTGCGGTGAGCGGGGCACGCGGCACGGCGATGCAATTCGCGGTCCAGGTTCCGGCAGACCTTGGGTTGGCCGGCCCTTCGGAGCCGGCGGACCAAGGGGGCGCGATACGGCACGGACCGCGGTGCTAAAAGAGGTTTTCGCGATTTTGGGAGGGCGCGGCTCACGCCGAGCCGAGAACCGCCTGAACGCGCCGGCTCGGCAAGAGCCTCGCCCTCCCAAGATTTTCAGCTCTGACTGCCGCGTCCCGCTTCTCCCAGGATCACGCAAGGCTATTTCGCTTGCACCCGGGGTACGCAGGCCGGGTGGGCGGCGTCCGCCGTTGGGCTGCCCAATCTGCTGTGTCACGCCCAATCTTCGGCGGCGGGTGGAAAAACGGCCCCGCGGCCTGTACGGATTCAGTCCCCGGATGCCACTAAAGGAGGTAGCGGCGGGCCTTTTTTTTCCGCGAGTCGCCCCGATGAGGGGCGTGGCAGAGGCCGGCCCTGGGGACTTGCGGCCGGAGGAGCGAACGATGCGACTGACGTTGCGCACGATGTTGGCCTACCTGGACGATATCCTCGAGCCGGAGGACGCACAGGAGCTCGGGCGAAAGATCGATCAGAGCGAGTTTGCCGGGGCCCTGGTTCATCGTGTCCGCAGTTCGGTGGGGCGTTCGCGGCTGGGGGCGCCGCGGCTGGACGCCAAGGGTACGGGGCACGACCTGAACACGGTCGCGGAATACCTGGACAACACGCTGCCGCCGGAGCGGATTCCCGATTTCGAGAAGGTCTGTCTGGAATCGGACCTTCACCTGGCGGAGGTGGCGTCCTGCCACCAGATATTGACGCTGGTTCTGGGTGAGCCGGCGGATGTCGACGAGGCCCTGCGGGACCGCATCTATCGCCTGGGCGACGCGGGCGCGGGGCCGCAGGCGCGCGGGGAGTCGAGCGCCGATGCGGCGGCCGCGTCGTCGGTCGGCCAGGCGCCAGGGACCGGCTGGCAACCGGCAGGGCCGGCCCCGGGGGGCGACGCCGAGCTGTCGCGGGCGGCGCGCCAGAGACCGGAAATTCCGGCGTACTTGCTGCCCGAGCAGAAACCCCGGTCGTGGCTGAAGCCTTGGGCGGTGGCGGCGGCCGTGGCGTTCCTGTTGGTCGCGGTGGCGCTGCGCGGGATGGGCCCGCTCGATGCGACACACCCCTTGGCCCGCCGGTTCGGCCTGGCGGAGACCCCGCCCGCGCCGGTCCAGCCGCCGCCGTCACCCACCACGACGCCCGACGCGCCGCGCGACGCGGCAGCGCCAGCCGCCCAGCCAGAGGAACCGGCCCCTGCGCCGGACCAGCCAGCGGACCTGCCGGAGTTGCCCGAGCCGCAGCCGGCGGACGTCGATCGATCCAGCGTGTATACGCCGCCGGCGGTAGCGGTCGAGCCACCCGCGCCCGAACCGCGGCCGGAGGTGCCGGCCGCCCTGCCGCCGCCGGAAGCGGCCGTTGAGCCTCCCGTTGTGCCGCCGCCGGTGGCGCCTCCCACGGGCCCGGGAGCCGAGGTGAAGTTTCTCCCGAGCGATCCCCCGCCGGACGTGACTGTGCCGCCCGTGCCGCCCGTGCCGAGCGGGCTTCCGCCGGTCCAGCCCGCGCCGACTCCGCCCGACGCCGCAGGGGAGCCAATGCCACCCGCGGATGTCCCGGTCCCGACCGAGGCCCCGGCACCCACCGATCTGACAAGCTCGGACAGGCCGCCGGCCAACCTGGAGGACGGGCCGCCTGCAGCTCTGGAGCCGCCCGCCGTGGCAGCCGACGTGGGCCGCTACTCGTCCGACGCGCAGGTGCTGCTGCGTGGGGATCCCAACGTGAACGCCTGGATGCGGCTGGCACCCCGGGTACCGCTGAGCTCAGCGGATCCGCTACTCAGCCTGCCCACGTACCGGCCTCAGGTCCTGCTGGCCAACGGCGTGCAACTTACCTTTGCCGGCCACGCCGCGTTCCAGCTCGGTGCTGCGGCGGGGGACGACCTGCCGCTCTTGATCCTGGACCAGGGGCGTGTGGTGATGGTCACGGGGGGCAAGCCCGGTGCCGCCGTGCGATTGCGATGCGGACCGCGCACGGCCACGGCCACCTTCGGCGACGTGCACTCCGCCATGGCCGTTCAGGTGCGGCGCCTGCATCCCTTGGGCGCGGACCCGGAGGCCGAGCCGGCTCACGTGGTGGTGGAGGCGGTGGCGACGAGCGGCCACATGCTGTGGATGGAAGACCAGCAGCCGCAGGTGCGGATCGATGCCGGCCAGCAGCGTACGCTGGTCGATCAACGTCCCGGGTGGACGACCAGCGTCGCGACGATGCCGGATTGGATCGACGGGCGGGAGATCAGCGATATTGACCGTCGCGCGTCCGACACCCTCCGGGATTACCTGACGCTGGAGCGCGACGCCAGCCTGGCGCTCCAGGAGCGGGCGCTCGATCGGCGGGCCGAGGTGCGTTCGCTGGCGGTGCGTGCCCTGGCCTGCCTGGGCGACTACGAGGCGGTCCTGGGGGCCCTGGACGACGTGGGGCAACGCTCCTCCTGGGGAGCGCACGTCGACATCTTGCGCGAGGCGATGGCCCGCAGTCCGCAAGACGCGGCGAAGGTCCGCGAGGCGGTGGAGAAGGTCCATGGCGGCAATGCGCCGTCGCTGGGGCGGATGCTGTGGGGCTACAGCCCGCGCGACCTGGACACGGGCGGCGCGGGGACGTTGGTGCAGACGCTGGACGACCAGTCCCTGCCGCACCGCGTCCTGGCCTTCGAAAACCTGCGGCGGATCACCGGCGCCACACTGTTGTACCGGCCGGAGTTCCCCGAGGCCCGCCGTCGGCTGAGCGTCGTGCAGTGGCAGGACAAGCTGCAGAAGGGCGAGGTCGTCTACAAGACGCCGCCGACGGTGCTGCCCGTCAATCCGGCCGAGGCCGCGGGCGTGCCTTGACCGCGCGGCGGTGGGCGGGTCAACCCATCCCCCGCCGCGTTTGTGAGGCAGGCCGGTGGGAGTCCCCACTCTCGCCCGCGCGTCTCGATCTGTCAGGCCTTGGTCGGCCAGTTCGCAGGGGCCGCTCCATTCTCTCCCGCGTCCTGGAACCTCCGGGGCGATTCCCATGCCACGCGCCTGCCGCCGAAAAATGTGCCTGACCCCTTGGGGTGCGCAACGTCTGCAGCCTCCCTCGTCGCAACGTCTGCACCCTCCCTCCGGGAGGGTCGAAGGCGAGGCACGAGCCTTCGGGGAGGGTGCGGGCCGACCGGCTGTGCGCTA
>Ga0209398_1000924_pt1 | contig 16469 bp, 13 predicted proteins | sample AshMeaBigSpring_FD_184125 | JGI IMG/M metagenome (GOLD analysis project Ga0209398, IMG submission 184125) | Groundwater microbial communities from Big Spring, Nevada to study Microbial Dark Matter (Phase II) - Ash Meadows Big Spring (SPAdes)... | ecosystem: Environmental > Aquatic > Deep... | reverse complement strand
TTTATTACTACATCATCCGTACTGGTGCAGCCGCTCAATGTGCCGGTAATAGTGGCAGTATAAACTTGTGTAGAAAGAGGACTGACAATGGGATCTGCACAGGTAGTACAGCTCAGACTCGGAGCCGGATTCCAGCTGATCGTATAAGGCTCCGCATTAGTACCGATAGATAAGCTGAGAGGCAGACTACTCCCGACAAGCATCTCTAAGGTATCTGCTCCATCGGATATGGTGACACTGATGGGTTCATAGACTTCGATATGAACACTGCGGATGATGCTACAACCCTCATCTGTGATGGCTTCTACCCTGGAGGCTCTTCCAGCCCTACACCGATCACGTTTAGCCACGGCACTTTTTTCTGACCGCATGACTACTCGCGGTGCTTGGGCTACAGCTTGATTTGTTTGGTATTTCTGGTTGCCATAAAAAAAGTTTTTTGCAAACTTATTTGGCAGATGAACACATCTCGTCTCGTCTGAACAACAAACAAAAATTATTTTGCCAAACTATTGTATCCGTACCACCAAGTACAGGGTGGCACGGATACTTTCTAATAATGGCAGGCGACCGGTAAAGTCATGCAAGGACCTCAATCTGGTGCTCATACCGGGGCTAATGGCCCCTCCTAGAAAAGCATTTTCTTCATCCAAAAAATTGTAAGTAATACAGGTACTGGCATCTATGGTCAATAGTGAGCCGGATGGAAAAAAATATCGCGCACCTACTATGCCTGCTATGCGATCTCTACCCAGAGTTTCCGGTGTATTATAGGCTCTAGTGATAGGCAGCTTAGTCTGTGGACTAAAAAAATCAAAACCATATTCCAGCATTAATTTTTGTTCCCATTCCAGCCCTTATTTTCTCACCGAACTAAGCAGCTTATAATCAGGGTTACGGTCTCCTATCCATTGCAAATACTGCCCTATTGAAAACTCTTCCATGGCCAAATAATCGATTTCCTCTCCTTCAGAATAAAGAGCCATCTTCACCCTCGTATTGTCGGCATCTATGACGAGAACAAGTTTATTCATTGGCCAATATTAAGTAATTTTGTATTCATGTACGGATGGGATTTATTTTGGGGCATCCTGAGTTTATTGATAGTTATACTTACCTTCATAGCTATTCTCTATCGTATCACTTGGGAATTTCCTTCACTACGGCGAAAATGGATGGGTAGTGATGATCATCCTTATAATCATGAAAATAAAGATAGTAAATAAGATGTCGTATATCAGCTTATTCCTCTTCAAGACTTATTGATAGTTAATTATATTTATTTACCTCGGGGCCATCCTGTATTTTTATCATCACCATCGGCTATATCATTTTCATAAGAATATAGAGCTGATAAAAATACAGGACCAGGCTATCCGCTACTACTCCTCGCCACCTCCTATCTCTACATCACTACACTATAAATCGGCCTTATCCATTATCCATATTCAATTTTTAATTGCGACAGTGGCTGTGGGGTATCCGCTTCTATCCTTTGTCCATTTTCAATCTACACGATACGGTACATCCTGCATTAAGCTCACTGATCATTACGGCTTATAACTTATAATTTATCAGCAGGTATTTGATTGATAAAAAATCCTTCATCTATCTCCCACACTTTAGGATATTTCATTATGGCCTTGCGAGCGAGTTCAGGCATGGTCTCCCAGCTCTGACCACAGAGGAAAGCAGCATATCCATTAGCTATCACATATACACTATCTTGCGCAGCGAATGTATATTTTTCTACCTCATTAAATAAAATGATTTTTATATGATCGGGTATTTGATAAGAAGAAAAATACTTCAGTAGATTCAATTCCGCTTCATTAGCTATGTATATTCCTGCCCGGGCTTCTTTGATAAATCTATCGTGATATCCTCTTTGCTTTTTATATCCATATTTCGATTGTTCTATATAAGTTTTTATCGGTAAGTACATTGATATCAGCATCAATGCTACAGGTAGTAAATAGGTATTATAAAAACTATTCCTTACTATTGGAAGCATTACTACTACTGTAAGCGGAAATAGCCAGCCCCAAAACATGTGATAATCAAAAAAATAAAAATACCCACACAATAGGATGATAGAAAATGGGACCATAAGATTATTCTTAGGCTGATCTATAAAACCAATCCATAGAGGCAGAAAAGACAATATACCTGCTGGTACTATGAATAAAAAATGTCTAGTATCTGCACATAGTGGCGAATTGGCAGATAAGGATGCGGGGAAAAAATTTCCGGTGAGCGTGAGAATGATAAAAGATATCAGCCAATATCTTTTCTGGTCGGATAGAATAGGTCTCGCATAAAGATAGTAGAGAAAGTATAAAATCACCGTAGTAAATACTATAGCAAACTGACTATTCATAAATGCTTGTACATATTCATAACCTAATCGTCTTAACAGCATGCTGATAGGCTGATTATAGTATAGGCAAGGGTTTTTTGTAAAATTTGCAGCCAGTGCATCAAACCTCATCCCTACATCATTATGAGCGCAGTGCATATATAAAATATAGGCTATGCCACCACAACTACAAAATCCTAAAAGTAGCAACCAATAAGAGTAATTTGATCTCCTATATAGATCCCTTAGCATCCAGTAGCAGACCAGCGGTAGGATCATGACTATGACTTCCTTTGTAAACCATCCCATTAGGACCGAAGCAGCTCCTATGATGGCCGACTTGCCAGCAGACCACAAATTATCTCTGAGCATATAATAGGAATAGACCCACCCAAAAAAACAAGCTAATAATGGAATATCCGCCAGGCTCTTATCTGAATAATACATAAAGCCTGAATAACTTACATAAAACAATGCAGCATAATAGGACCCTCTTAAGCCATAATACTGAAATGCTATACCACATAAAGAAGCTATCAATAAGAAGCTAATAATCATAGCGGGCAAGGCTGTAGAAAAATCATTGATACCCAAAATATAACAGCCGGGTACTAATATTAATGCAGGTACAATCCTATGAGAAAAAACATCGGATGTCATCTGAAACTTACCTGCGATCATATCAGCAGCATATCGAGAATAATAACAGTCATCGAATCCGCTCATGCCATAATACATAAATCTAAACTTGACTAAAATAAAAATTCCTATCACTGCATAGAGTAAATATAGATATCTTTTTTTGTTCATAATTAATTCATAGACAGTCACAGCAAATATAATGACATTAAGCCAGATGGTAATGAATTCATTTCGGACTATAAAATAAGTAGATTGCATTATCTTTGTAGCTTATAAAAAATCCAAAGGTCACATATAAATTTTTAGGTACATGTACATCCGGCGGAGTGCCCATGATCGGCTGTAGCTGTGCTGTATGTATATCTGATGATTCACGAGATCAGCGGCTGAGATCATCTTTATTTATCACTGATGGAGATACTAATATTCTTATAGATGCAGGTCCTGATTTTCGACAGCAATTACTCTCACATCATATTCAGCGATTAGATGCCATTATACTCACTCACGAGCATAGAGATCATACTTCCGGATTAGACGATATCAGAGCATTAAATTTCATTCAGCGAGCACCTATCCCTATTTATTGTACAGAGCAGGTACAGAAAGGTATAAGAGATCAGTTTAGTAATGCCTTTATACCCAGTATGATACCCGGATTGCCCGAGTTTTTATTTAAGACTATTAATGATCACCCCTTTTGTGTGAATGGGATCGAAATAATACCTATCCAAGTGATGCATTACCGACTACTTGTCTTGGGATTTCGCATCAGTAATTTCACCTATATCACCGATGCTAATTATATCTCTGATACCGAATTAGATATAGTAATGGGGAGCGAAGTATTTGTATTAAATGCATTGAGACACGAATCGCACATAAGCCATTTTTCATTATCTGAATCATTGATGATAGCAGCGAGAGTAGAAGTGCCTATTACTTATCTTACTCACATCAGTCATCAGATGGGATTGCATGATGAGGAAGAATAAAAACTGCCTAAGAATATTTTTTTTGCTTATGATGGTCTGGAGATAGTATTATAATAATTGTTTCTGTGATTTTTATAGAAAGATAGATTCTGTACAGATCTAAGATGGTCTATTCATACTAGAATGTCTGCGATAGCGATGTGTAGGGTTTAGTCTGCTCAGCTACTCAGCGATGTATGAAGCCATAGTAAGGAGACCCGGCCTCTTGACTGTGTATCATAGCGAAGGAAGTGTATGACTCTCTCGGCTGAGTAGCTGAGCAGACTGAATACCTCATTGGCTGAGAATTTTAATAAATTAGTAATAGATTCCGTCTATACAAATGATTTGTTAGCAGATTATGGCGATACTTATTTTGATATGCGCGAGCGCTATTTTACCATAGCTGCAGCTCCTAAATCTAAGATAACCCTCATCCTAGATCATACCTATAATAACAAATGTAATACTGTATTGAGATTTACCCGATTTGGAGCAATGGACATTGCTGAATGGTGGTATGAAGAAAATCAGATAGATAGATACAAACCGCGTATTACGACCGATCTGTCTTTTGGCTATACTATCAGAGAAAAAGTAAAATTAGTAGTGGGAGCAAATAACCTTTTTAATGTATATCCCTATGTAAAAAAACCCTCCGAACTACTGGATGTATATGTAGATGGAATGTTTAATCCTGCAGATACCGAGTCTGGCGGAACTTGGAATCCGGTACAGAGGGGCAATAACAGAAGATTTGTCTTTATTCGCACCAATTGGAAATTTTAAGTAAGTAATATCCATTCTTATAAGATAATGACACTTCCGGTGGAGTGCCTTTTTTTTATGTCACATAAAAATGGATTCCTAGTAAACAGGGGCTAAAAAGAATAGCCTATATACAGGGAGCTGATCTATATATAACGGGCTTATGTCAGAAATAAAAAGAGGAATTATATGGTCTCATACACCTTTTGAAAATAAAATTGTAATTTTCTGAATAAAATTGCATTGAAGATGAATAAAAGTAACATTGTTGCCTATCTATTCTGCCTTATCGCTGTAGGAGGATGTAGTCCCAAGTATTATATACCCAATACCCAAAATATACCCCGTATCGAGGAGCCAAAGCAGGTCCATCTCACCTTTGCAGGAAATGGAAATCAAATCGAATTTCAGGGAGCATACGGCATAAATAATAAGCTGGCTCTTCAAGCTAATATGGCTCGTTTTTCTTCTCAAAATGAAGAAAATGGCAATGGGGGTACAGGCAATATGGTAGAAGCCGGAATTGGCTATTACCGTAAAATAAACCGCCACTTTTTGGCCGATGGCTATGGTATATTAGCTTTAGGCGACATGGAAAATCATTTTCCGGATACCCGCGATTCGCTACCCGATACCGAGGGGAAAATTTCGGCTAAGATCACCAAATGGACGCTACAGCCCTCCTTCAGTTATATACATAAATATTTCAGCATATCGCTATCTAATCGTTTTTCGCTTTTAAATTACTCCGGCATTGATGGAAGTCTTTACTTTGAGGGTGTAAATGAAATCCAATATCTTAACGAGCTAAAAAATCATTTTCTTCTGGAGCCCGCCCTCACAGCCAGAGTGGGGATAAGGAAGGTGAAACTACAATTACAATGGATGAAAAGTATAAATATAAGTCATCCCGATTTTAAGCAAGAGAAGGGTACCTTTACCATCGGCCTTAATTTTAATTTTAATGCCTGTAAAAATTAAATAATTTGTGTAACCATAACCAAAACAAATAATATGAGGTGGACGAATGATCTACATCCATGTACTAAAAACATAACAAGAACAAGAAAAACAAAAGCTAAGAAATATATTTTCACGATCCTATTTTACCTTGCCCATACACTGGGACTTATATGCCAAAATTTCAATGCCAATCTGTCTGACAAACCGGATCACATGTTAGATAGTTTAGTTACTTATTTTGCCAATAATACCATGGGGATGGCTGCCGGAGTATATGTACCCGGTATGGAGATATGGACCGGAGAGAACGGCTTATCTTATGCCGGGGTTCCTATCACTGCAGATATGGAATTCGGACTGGCGAGTAATTCTAAATTGTTTACCGCTGTAGTGATGCTCAAGCTAGCAGAAGATAATGTGCTTAGCCTCGAAGATCCACTGAGTATGTGGATCCCCACATTTACAAATATAAATTCCTCTATCACCATCCGCCAATTGCTCAATCATACCAGCGGGGTATCCGATCCTTTTATTGATACAGGATTAATGGATTTTATAGATAATAACCCCACTTATTATTTTACACCCGAGGAGGTGCTGGGTTGGGTGGGTGTTCCTCTTTTTGCCCCTGGCGCCGGATATGGATACTCTAATGCCAATTATATCTTAGCCGGTGTGGTAGCGGAGAGTGCTACCGGATCCCCTATCTCTCTGCTTATACGAAATATTATTCTCGAACCCCTAGGGCTATCCCATAGTTTTTATGACCTAGAAGAAGCGGAGCTAGGCACTATCGCCCATCGCTGGGATGATGGGGTAGATATGCACAATGTGTCTCGTATATCACTAAATACTGCCGGTGGTGCTTCGGGTTCTCTTTTTTCTACCGTAGCCGATATGGCTCAGTGGTTTCATGCTCTTATGACCGGTCAGGTAATCAATGAAACTTCTTTGGCAGAAATGACTACCTTCCTATCGCCGGGAAACTATGGACTAGGAATAGGACTATTTACTTTCTTTGGTCATACCTGCTGGGGACACGGCGGCTCCACTACCGGATATAAAAGCCGCACTATATATGATCCCTGTATGCAAGCCGCCGTCATAGGTCTGTCTAATTCTAACCCATCTGCCGTAGATGGTATCACTGCTAAATTATATGAAGTGCTCACCCTCTACCTTCCCGCCTGTGCTACTGCCATAAGCGGAACTACCACCCTATGTGCCGGCACTTCTTCTGTGACTTATACCCACCCCGTTATTGCTAATGCCAGCTCTTATGTATGGACTCTCCCACCGGGAGCCACAGGCACCAGCAATACCAATACCATTACTGTAAACTTTGCAAATAATGCCAGCTCCGGAGAGATAACCGTAAGAGGTAGCAATGAATATGGCGAGGGTAGTGCCACCAGCTTATATATAAATGTAATCTCAAATCCACTGCCGGCGATATCCGGTGTGCAAAACAGTTGTGCAGACCAGGTACAAACCTATACTACCACCGCCGGTGCTATAGGAACCATTTACAATTGGATTATCTCAAATGGCAGTGTCCTCAGCGGCTGCGGAGAAAATGATATTAGCTGCACCGTGCAGTGGAATGAAGGAAGTACGGGTACCATTACCCTTACTACTACTACACCCTAATTTTATTTCTGCTTCACTTGGTACTCACCTCTTCTTAGGCTAACCTTCCTTTGGCTTGTCTTAAAAAATTTTTATCAACTATCCCGATCATTTTAACCTGAAAACGGATTGGCTCCTTATTGTTTGCGCTGCTATAATAATGTCTCCCCTTCGGGGTTTTGTTATTACCGTGTTGAGTTGCGTGTCATCAGTATAGCATAAATACAAACTCATATTGCATTAGCCAAATAGTTACCATTTTTTTGAAAACCTTACTATAGGATGACGGTTGTTTATATAAACATTTATGCTCCGAAAAACCTAAGTCGGGCCTAGCAGGGCGTATCTACAAAATAATAAAAAAGTCATTCTAAGGAGTGGCTTATAAATATTTTTTGAGGGGGCATTTATTTGTTCTTTAGATTAGCCGGCACAGAAGGTGGGATAGACTTGCATATATCCTTACCATTCATATCTTTTACAGATAGCTCTACTCGGCGATTATACTGGCGTCCGCTATCATCTTCGGTATTTTGAGCGATGGGATCGCTTTCGCTATTGGCAGTAGTTTGTATGCGGTCAGCACTTATACCCATCCCTGTGAGTATTTTTTTAGCCGCAGCAGAACGATTTTTGGATAACTGGTTATTATATTCATCAGATCCCTTGCTATCGGTGTACGCGCGCAATACAGCGGTATAGTCAGGATTTTGCTTGAGGATACGGCTCATTGTTTGTAATTCGGTATTGGCATCCGGGCGAATATCAAATTTATCGAAATCAAACAATATCCAATGCAAATCACAGCTGGGAGCGGCTGGAGCGACAGCTTTGGTTTCGGCAGCTTTGGTTTCGGCAGCTTTATTATTGGCCATTACAGCAGCAGCACCTCTTCCTGTGGTATCGGTATGGGTAGAGATAGTGGTTTTGATGGTATCCGCTGGGATAGGGATAGGATTGGGTTTTGGTGCGGGAGTAACGGCAGTAGTCGTGTCTGATTTTGTAGCTATAGCTCCTTTATCACCACAGCTTCTCCAAAGCAGAAAAAGCGGTATAAGCAATAAAAGCGGCAATAGCCATTTCCAGTTAAATCCACCGCCGGCACCATCCACGGGCACTACAGGAGCAATGGGAGTAACCGATGCTATAGGAACAGAAGGCACCGGCACTATCGGTGGGGGCACTACAGCCACCATTTTTTCGGGACAGGAGCGTCCTACCTCGCGGCCGGATTTATCCTTGAGTACTTTTAAGCGATAGCCTGCTTTTTCGATGGTAGCATACATCCTATCATCGCTGTAATGACGTATCACTTCTTTCAGCTCACTATCTCTCTCTTTTTCGGTCTGAAAGCCTTCACTGCGCAGTCTTACAGTACCATCTTTGTGATACATAGCGAAGTAGAATTGTCCGTTTTTATGTTTAAATTTTGCGATGCGGTTATTTTGGTCGGTGATTATGTGTCCTCTATATTCCTCACATACTAAGTAGTCATCTTCTTTATCTCTAGGAGGCTCAGATACGATAGTGGCGGTGCCGGCTAATGGAACGGCTATAAGCGGTGCTAGCGGTGGTATAATTACGGGTGGTGGTATTATTATTTTTTCATCTATTTCCATACAAGAGCGGCCTAGTTCTCTTCCAGTCTTATCCTTTAGCACTTTTATAAAATGATCGCCTCGGCGGATCACCGTGTACATTTCCGGATTATCTATATTTTTGAGCATAGCACTGAGCTCGGAGTCACGGGCATCGGCAGTTTCAAATCCTTCGCTGCGAAGCCGCACATTTCCATCCGAAAAATAGACTACAAAATAGAACTGTCCATTCTCGTGTTTAAAGAGGGCTACTTGGCTGTCTTTCTCTCTTACGGCGCGAAAGCGATATTCATCGCAAGCCAGATAGTCGTCTTCTTTTTCTTTGGATTTTTCTTCTACTGCCAGGGCAATAGGTGTATTAAGTGCTGCCGCACTGAGGGCTACTGCGCCGAGATCGGCAGGATCATCGAGCAGGGCCCAAGCCTCTGCTTCGCTCCGCTTTGGACAGGAGCGGGCGATCTCCTGATTATTGCCGGCTCTTAATAGGAGAAAAAACACGCCGTGGTGTTCTTCTACTTTAAATCTATTGCGATCACCCCGGTTTATTATAACTGATGCGATGCCATTATCACGCCCTAGGGTAGATGGATATCCTTCGCCTCGCATCACTATTTTCCCATTGCGCACCCAGGCAAAATAATGTTTGCCATTTTCGTGCTGAAAAGAAATAAAGCCAGGATTATGGGCATCGTTTTGTCCTATTTGTTCTTCATACTCCCTGCAGATGAGGTAATCATCGTCATCATTTTCGTCGCGAACGGCACTTTGGGCAGCGAGCAGGGCAGCTGCCTTTGCTCTTTCGCTAGGTAGAGAGGCACGGGCTTCTGCTTCAGTAGCCTGCGGACAAGTTCTGGCTATTTCCTGATGATTTGCAGCTCTTAAAGAAAGTACCCAGCGGCCATCTGCCAGCTTAGAACTGACATAGTGAGATTCCTCATCACGGTTTTTAATGACCGAAGTAATGCCGTTATCACGGCTCGCTTCGCTGCCATATCCCTCGCTGCGAAGAATCACTTCCCCAGTATCATCACACCACGAAAAATAATGCTGGCCCCCTACCATAAACCTGGAGAAACCCTCGCCATCCCTGTTATGACCTCGGTAGTCCTTGCAGGGCAGATAATCATCGTCTCGTAATAAATCATTAATCATTATTGATTGGGTTTTTTGTGAAATAATTTGTCAAATTTAACTTATTTTTTAGGTAAAATCAAATGAATTGATTTACTGAATTAGGCATTTAAGCAATAATAGATTTATAGGGAGCTGGAGCATGGTTAATCATCCTGATAATCAATTCTCTGAATACACCTGTCTTTTCCAAATGATTATTAAATCTGTAACAATATTCATCAAGATAACTTTGAAGCAAATTCACATGATGGTGGGTGCCTCTAAGCCAACCTTTTAATCCCATAATGACTCGATGCATCAATTTGAAATTCCCCCCCCTTTTTTTCCGATTTTTCACATTTCATTTTGGGATAGTCATTGCGGATACTTTCATATGTTCACCACTTATCTGTTCTTATATCACTCTCTTTTTCTATTGTCTTTTCCATAAAGCCTCCTATTTCTTTTTTTGATGCCTTGCTAATTGTCTTAGCTGAAATACGACTTACCCCTTTTCCCTTTTTTTTCGATGGCAATTACTACCAGTTTTTTGTTTTTATTTTTCCTGCCTACTGCACCAGATTCTTTACCCAACTACAAATTCATCCACTTCTACTTCTCCGGATAATTTTTGAAAATTAAGGGGATCCATGGCCACCATGACCTTTTGCTTAAATAACCACCATGTCTTTTGCCTTAACCCTAATTTTCGGCTTAATTCGCAACTAGAAAGACCTTTTTATGATTAGAAACATAAAAAACGATCCAAAATGCCTTTAACAGGTCAAATTTGATCTTATGAAAAATTGTACCTGCTGTTGGGCTATCTAGGTAATTACATTTAGTACACTGCCTATCAAGCGGCTTTATTCCGTTGCAAAACTTGTCATTTTTGCATTTAGAACAAGAATAGCCAGCACCCCAATTGATTTCTGCTAAATATCTTAGGCAATCCTCTGTAGTCTTACATTCCGATTAAAACTCAAAAATAGTGTGGCTAATAAACTTTGCCTCCATAATAAAACTAAATATGTTGGTAAATATACGGCATTTTAGTTATTTACTAAATGACTAATTCAGTTTGTTTATATCAATTAACTAAATAATACTATTTATTATATGATCCTTATAAAAATAAATTCTATCTTGGCGCGTCAAATACATTCCTAAATGAAAAAACCTATTCTATCTCTTTGCCTCTTGCTTCTTTTATTGAGTTCTTGTACTAAGTCATCTCATATAGCTTGTCCGGATTTTAAACCCGGATATGAAAAGCTTGTCCATCGCTCTACGCCCGAAAAAAAGAGAATGGCAAAGAAATCTAACCCTTCTAAAATACCCCTTGAATTTGTCATACCTAATGATGTTTTGTCCGCAGATCTAGCCGCCGCCCCTTATGTAGAACCCTTGGAAGCAGGCATCCTACCCTTGGAAGGAATAATATCCCATATCACAGAAGCCCCTTTTAAAGGGTCGACAACTACCGATATCGTAGCCCTAGCACCCACCCATAGTAATAATACTATAAAGACTTCTGAATCCAAGCCTATAAGGGTACTAAATGCCCAGCGAAAATCCAAATTACCCAAGCTCCTTCAACAAAAAATTATACCCGGAGATGTTAATAAAATGATCCTACAAGATAGTCCTAAATCCCGGGAAGATAAAATGGCCATCGCTTCCTTATCTTTGGGTATTGTATCTGTGGTGCTCCTCGGATATGGATTTATTGCTGGGATTGCAGCAATTGTATTAGGTGCCATAGCACTTAAGAGAGGTGTCCGCCATCGTGGTAAGGCTATCGCGGGCATCATTATGGGTGCAGCAAGCATATTATTAACATTCTTAACGATAGGGCTATTGCTTTTATTTCTTCGTCTCCTTGGTAGGTTAGAATAGATTGTATAGAGTCTTTGAGATAAATACATAGCTTTAAGTTATAAGGGGTAAATAAACATAGATGTGATCATTATGACTTCAGAGCAGCTGTCCACTTTCTATGGCTGGTTATTAATGGGGAGTTTTTAGTGATCACTATATAGAGACGAATGGGTGATTTTATCACCCTATTGCTTTTGTAAAAAAACGACAAAAGAAATTTATTCTTCCTCTCTATAATGAGCTACCTAATGCTGAAAGAGGAGCGACAATATTAGCTTACATGGTATCTTGGCTAGTATTAGATGATTCCCGGCACTAATACCCTGGTATTTTTTTTGTACGTAGCATAATCTGGTTTTGTACAGAGTAGTCTGTTTTCCATGAGAGGGATACTAACCCCTGCAAACATTACCGTAATCATAATGGCACCGGTGAGTAGCCACCAGGATCCGGGTGAGGCAGCTATACCAAAAATTCCCAATCCCCACCAGAAACCTATTTCGCCCAGATAGTTTGGATGCCGGCTATATCTCCAGATACCCCTATTGCAGATATCCTGTGGCTTGGCCGTTTTTTTAAACAAATATTTCTGCCTGTCTGCTATTGTTTCTAATAATATAGATAAGAAAGTGATGGTGGCAGCTATGATATTTAACCAGTGATTATGAAAAGAATGATTAAAAATATAATAGAGGGGAATACAGCCCAGAAATACCATTATCGTAGGAAACAAATGCAGTCCGGTGAGACTAATGATCCAGTAATAACGGGGCAAACGCTCCCTAAACATTTTATAACGCCAGTCTTCATGTGATGGTCCACCCCAGCCTGCAGCCCAATTGAGCGTAAGTCTTATTCCCCAAAAAAATACGAATACAAAAACAATATAATGCCACAGGTAAAATGGTCTCAGTGGGCTAAACAGCCATATAGCCGCTATGACCGGTGGAATCACACTCCAGAAGGGATCGTAAACACTAGTGTTATTATATAGATAACTACCTGCAAAAACTAGGAGGGTAGCTATTATATCGGCAGCTAAAAATCGCCATATAGGCTCCTCTATAGGCAACCAAAGATACGATCCACAGAGGGCAACAATGGCCAGCACATATACAATGCTTATTTTTATTAAATCTTTTGTCATGCTTTTTTTATTAAATATTTATTTCTCTAAATTCCTCTATCTATACAGTGACTAATAGAATATTATGTAATCTGGGTTTTTATAAAATTTGAATAATGCTTTTTCTTACACATCTTTTAGTCTTCAGTAGGTAGTACCGCTAAAACATACAAGCGGTAAAAAGGATTATACTATCAATCTACAAAATCCCATCGGAGACCAAACTCGAAATTTCTATCCTGGCCAGGCATGTCCGGCAAACTATAATAACCCCACTGAGGCCATCCCTGATTTATGAAATTGAGTCGAAAAAACAGCAACGCATTTTTAATGGTAAACTGTGCAAAAAAATCCATACAGGGCATAGCCGGCAATTTTACTGTATTATTAAAATAAAAGGTACCTAATGATGGGCTATATTTCCAGGGCTTATAGGCACTGGTATATTGCAGATTTATACCTATATGTGCAGTAGTGGCTTTGCGCAGTAATGAACGCTGCCAATAGGTGGTAATACGACTCAGCAGTGCTGGCCAGGGCATACTTATACCATTGTGTATCTGATAAATAAGCTGTGGTATAATATGTATATCACCGGCTGTAAATTCTCCTTGTATTTTAAACTGATTATAATGCCATATAACCTCGGATTGCAAGGGTTCTTGTAATCCACTAAAGTATAGTCCATTCCTCTTTAATCCCTCCTTTATATAAAGACTTATCGGCAGCTTATACAATCCTATACTGCCTTCTAATTCATATCCGAAACTGCGATTTCGCTTTTCTCCTTCCGGCATACTCCAGATGTGAAAATTGCTGAGATTTTGACTATAAATCCAGTCCGGTGTTTTTAGCATCTGTTCGTATCCCGCCAGAACCCATATAAATGGGAGATTCCATTGTAGCTTAGTTTTTAAATGATGATCTCCTGCCTTTATACCCGCTAAGCTCTGCTTATAGAACCCATTGATAATTATTTGCTTTTCCCTGCCCATCGTGAGGTTACCTATCGCATCTATCCAATAATGTGTAGCCCGGCGAAATTGCCAGCGCTCCAGGTCAGTCACATTCATGCTTTGTTCGAAGAGCATTTTTTCGCCATTTATACCGGCAGACAGTTGCAAGCGATTTCTAAGAAAATGGGTGAGCCATATTCTGGCTCCATATCGCCATCGGAGGTCCAGGGCAGTATCGCTGGCAGTGCTGTTATTATAATAGATGTTTGTATAATAATCATCAGGTATGTTCACATCTTTATAGGCATATTGTTCGCTCATATATTGGGCATATACACCGGCTTTAAAGGCTGGGGCATCCCTATTTGTAGTATCTGTACGCAAAAAGTTATAGCTATGGACGGTATAAAACTGCTGATCCTGCTGTCTTCTTATTGCATCACTTAGTTTTATATTTATCAATGAGCGTTTGCGATATTGATCTTCAAATAAGAGATAGGATATACCACCATTTTCTTCCTGCTTTAAAGCGTTATAAATAAATCTATACTGCGCTTCATATTTTCTATTTTCGGAAATATTCCAAAGCATGAAATGAAAATTATGTACGCCGGCTTTATTACGCTTATAAGGTCCGGGTGAGGTGAGGCGGCGGTAGTCCATATTGTAGAACCATTTTCTCTTTATGTGATGGGCAAAAACTAAATGAAAGAGCTGATGCTGTGGACTGCCAAGGATATAATTGAGAGAGGAATAGGGTGCTTTGCTTTTAAAGCGCCTTGTATTTTCTAACGTATATCTATAATAATCAAAATCGCGCAATCCATAAGATTGATCGAAAATAAAAGATGCCCGGGCCTCTAACTGCACGGCTTGCTGTCCGGCATATCCCGTATAGCGTACAAAGGGCGTCTTCAGCTGATCTGCATGAAAAAAAAACGATTCGTGATGCAGCGTATCTATAGCATTAAATTCATCTAACCACTGTCCTTTTGTATAGCTCACCATCTTCATCCTGCCTTCATAATCGAGGGTGTCTTTCTTGAGCTCCTGGGCACCTAACGGAATAATTCCTAATATATAAAGGCCATATACCCTATTTCCATAGCCACAGTAACGGATCTCCCTGTGATAGCTTAGTAGGCATCTTATTGCTGATACAATATCTCTGTACATCGGATTACTTTATGTCCTTTGGTTTCATTCGTTATTATCTAGGTGGGCTCATAATTCCCGGAGCAACCCGCAGATTATTTCAGTCATTTTTGGTTCGGCTTTTTTTGCTACATTTATCACTTCTTCCGCCGATACTTTTGTTATTTCACTTAGAGGAAAATTTTTGTCCGTAACCACTGATATGGCAAAGATTTCTAAACCACAATGCACCCCTACTATTACCTCTGGCACGGTACTCATTCCCACTATATCGGCTCCGGCACGGTGAAGCATCCGATATTCGGCCTTGGTCTCCAGATTTGGACCACTTACACTCGCATATACTCCTTTATGAAATCGGTAACTCTTTTTTTCGGCTATTTGGCAGGCTATCTGTATGAGCCGCATCGAATAAGGTTCGCTCATATCCGGAAATCGAGGACCCAAGGATTCATCATTTCTTCCCCTAAGAGGATTATCAGCCAATAGGTTTATATGGTCTTCTATAAGTACGATATCTCCTTTCTCAAAGACGGGATTTATACTACCGGACACATTAGAAATGAGAAGTTCTTTTATGCCCAGTAGCTGCATCACTCGCACCGGATAGGTCACTTGCTGCATCGTATATCCTTCATAATAATGAAACCTGCCTTGCATCACTACTACTTTGCGACCGCTAAGTATCCCGAATAGTAATCTCCCCCTATGACTCTCCACAGTAGCAAGCGGAAAATGCGGAATACTGCTATACGGGAGCTGATATTTTATTTCTACTTGTTCTACCAGATTGCCTAAGCCTGTGCCTAAGATGATACCCGTCTCCGGCTGGAATACTATTTTGCTGTGAATATAATCTAGCGTCTGCGTTATCTTGTTCCACATAGGCATAAAAACCCAAAAATAAGGTAAAGAAGGCGAAAGAATAAAATGTGTATAAAATAAAAATAAGTACCATAGATATCCATGCTAAGGAAATCTTCCAAATCATCTTACTGAGTAGGCTGCTTTGGTGAGATGAAATACTCATTCGGCGTAGCCTCTAATGACAAGCAGGTCAAAGCTATAAGCAGATCGATGATACAATATAAAATGATCTTAGCGATCGAGTAAAACTAATAAACGATAAGAAATATAATTGCTATTCTATTACTATTCCCTAACAAAAAAATGCCGGTTTCTAAATAATACAGCAAGGCTCTAAAATAAAGAAGCTAGCCCCACTCGCCTCATTCCCTTTCTAAAAAAATAAAGTCAAAAGCACGACCAGAAGATGGAATAGGAAACAATAGCACAGAAGCCCTG
>Ga0209398_1000920_pt1 | contig 16523 bp, 13 predicted proteins | sample AshMeaBigSpring_FD_184125 | JGI IMG/M metagenome (GOLD analysis project Ga0209398, IMG submission 184125) | Groundwater microbial communities from Big Spring, Nevada to study Microbial Dark Matter (Phase II) - Ash Meadows Big Spring (SPAdes)... | ecosystem: Environmental > Aquatic > Deep... | reverse complement strand
TCGGTATTCTCATCATCGATCATTCGGGGGCAAGGCATGAACTTACGTTTCCCATCGACTACACCGGCATTCGCAACGCCCATCCCACCGCGTTCTTCGGCAATATGAATGACCCGAAGCGCGTTCCCTTGAAAAATCCGGGTCGAGCCAAGGAAATCGCCATTCGGTTGCTCGATGACTTCGGCAAGGAATTCGAAGATCCGAGCGTGGAATCCAGTGACATGACCGCCAGAACCCGGCGTGCCCTGGCGTCGCCGCCCGATGTCTTGGTGGTTCGGGCGTTTGACAAATTGCGGAGGACCTTCGGGTTCTGAACGGCTGTTCATCCATCCGCCGTCCGGCCTCGTTTTCCCGCCTATTCCGGGCCGTTTGGCCGGGGAAATTTGCGCCAACTCGCCGCTTTACAAGGCTGGAGGGGGCACCCATAGTCCCGCGCCCATGACTCTTGCCGCTATTGATTGGCTCTCCATCAGCATCAACCTCCTGTTGGTGATCTTTGTCATCGTCTGCCTGCTGATGACCCTGCTCATCCTGATGCAGCGCCCGAAACAGGAAGGGCTCGGTGCCGCTTTCGGAGCCGGGGTGACCGATCAGGTCTTCGGTGCCCGCACGACCAACGTGCTCCAGCGCGGAACGGTGTATCTGGGGTCAATGTTTTTCATTCTCGCCCTCACGCTTGCGGTGCTGATCGGCCACAAGAACAAGAAAACCAGCATGCTCGCCCCTGCGGCACCCGCCGCCAAGGTGGAGGAGGCCAAGCCGGCGAAACCGGAGGAGGAGATCAAGCCGAAGTCCCTCAGCGAGGAGCTTCCCGTAGATGCCCCGGCCCCGATGAATCCACCGGCTGAGACTCCCGCAAGCGCTCCCGCACCGGCGGATGCCGCCGTGCCGCCCGCAGCCCCGGCCCCCGCCACAGACTCTCCCGCACCGGCACCCGCGGTGGAACCCGCCGCACCGGCCGACGCCCCCAAGCTTGCCGACGAGGCAGCGCCCGCTGGCGATCCTCCGGCCAATCCGGAAGAAAAATCCGGGCAACCTTGACGCTCCCGAGGAGTGAACTCCCCTGACCGGATTGATTCCGACATGCCGGTCTGGGCGCGGCCCGACGCCTTTCCCGAATCCCCGCGCGGCTGGGGCTGGCTCGATATCAAGAAACGGGCCCATCCCTGCGAATCCGCTGAGGCGCTCGTTTCCACTCTCCGCAACGACCGCGAGGCCGGCGTGATGCTCGTCTGGACTCCCGGGCACGAGCGCATGATCCTGCCGGAAGAGTTTGAAAGCGCGGCCGACGCCGTGTTGGTCGCGCGGAAGCGCCGTGCTGCGGATGATCTGCTCGATTCCTTGGACAAGCTCCGCTGGTTCGGGCTCCTGCTGGCCGGGCTCTCCGCCTGGATGCTCTATCAGGGGTGGGCGCTCGCTCCGGGCATCCTCCCGCCTGCGGAGCGGCTGGGCTTCGCGCTGCGCGGGACACTCGGTTCGGTGTCGATCGGCCTCACGCTGTTGATGTTTGTGATCTTCGCCTTCATTCCCTGGTATCAGGCGCGGAAGCGCATGAGGGAGCTGGCCGCTTCGAACGGCGACGACCTCGCCGGGCTCATCCCCCTGCTGCGTTTTGAAACGTGGCTGGAATGGCAGAAGGCTCCGGCCACGAGATCGTTGCTGGGTCTGATCGTGCTGGTGGCGCTCGCCCAGTTGCTGCCGGGGGATTCGATTTCCGCGGCCGGTCTGGTGAAGGAGGCCTACCTGCACGGCGAGTGGTGGCGTTTGCTGACCGCGCCGCTGATGCACGGGAATGTGATTCACTTCCTGATGAATTCCGCCGCTCTGCTCTATCTCGGCAAGCGGCTGGAGGTCTTCGCCCGTTGGCCCCATGTGCCGCTGGTGTTCCTGTTCTCCGCGTGCATCGGCGGCGAGGCGTCCGCGCGTTTTGTGCACGCCACCAGCGTGGGCGCGTCCGGCGGCCTGATGGGCTGGCTCGGTTTTCTGTTGGTCTTCGAGTCCCTGCACGGCCGCCTGGTGCCGCGCAAGGCGAGGCGCCGCCTGCTCGCCGGCGTGCTGCTGACCGGGCTCATCGGCGTGATCGGCTTCCGGTTCATCGACAACGCCGCCCACGCCGGCGGATTGCTGGCGGGCATGCTCTACGCCGCCATCGTCTTTCCGCGATCCACCTTGCCGAGCCGCCCGAACTCCACGCTCACCGACCGCCTCGCCGGAAGCGCCGCCTTCGCCATCCTGTTTTTCTCCGCCCTGCTCGCGGTGCTGAAAATCCTGCGGATCTGACCGCGCGGGCCTCCTCCCGGAGCGGTTCCCCACCTGCGCGGCCTTTCTCCAAGGCGGCTTGGTGAGAGAGTTTTTCCATGCCAATGCCTCAGGAGCCGGATTCAGAACAGGAGAACCCAGCCTATGGAACGAGCACCACCCGCCAGAAATTCCGCGGCTCGGACGAAGTTACGGGAATCGTGGTCAATCCAGGTCCGCAAACAAACGAGGCTCCCACATCACTCCACCCAATCAGTGTGGTGCTCTCCTTCACCTGATACCTCCGACCCACGGCACCCACGAAATCCAGCTCGTAGCTGTTCGGTCCGGTTTTGCGAAAGCCCGTGATCTTGGGCAGCACGGGCGCGCTGGGCATGAGCGAGGCGTTGATTCCACTGACCGTGGCGGCAACGCCCACCACGATGTCGGTGGCCGTCTCCACCGTGGCCGCGTTGTGGTAATATTCGCCAAGGTAGTTTCCACTGCTCCAGTCGTTGAATTGCACCCGATAGGTTCCCGCGGCAAGGCCGCCCAACGAGTAGCTGCCATCCACCTGGGTTTGGGCGGAGAGACCGTAAACAGGTTGCCAAGGTATTCCATACGGCGAGGCCCGATAAGCCTGCACCGTAATGCCCGCCAGCGGGGTGGAACCATCCGGGCCGGTGACCGTGCCGGTGATCCGGCTTGCCGCCGCCAGCGAGGCGTTGATCCCGCTGACCGTGGCGGTTGTTCCCACCACGATGTCGGTGGCCGTCTCCACCGTGGCCGCGTTTTGGTAATACTCGCCAAGGTAGCTTCCACTGCTCCAGTCGTTGAATTGCACCCGATAGGTTCCCGCGGCGAGGCCACCAAGACTGTAACTGCCGTCCTCCTGGGTTTGGGTGGAAAAAACGAAATCCCAGTATCCGTTCCCATAGGTCAGAGCCTCCACCGTGATGCCCGCCAGCGGGGTGGAACCATCCGGGCCGGTGACCGTGCCGGTGATCCGGCTTGCCGCGGCCAGCGAGGCGTTGATTCCGCTGACCGTGGCCGCACTGCCCACCACGATGTCGGTGGCCGTCTCCACCGTGGCCGCGTTTTGATAATACTCGCCAAGGTAGTTTCCACTGCTCCAGTCGTTGAATTGCACCCGATAGGTTCCCGCGGCAAGGCCGCCGAGGCTGTAACTGCCGTCCTCCTGGGTTTGGGTGGAAAAAACGAAATCCCAGTATCCGTTCCTAAATGCCCAGGCATCCACATAGATGCCCGCCAGCGGGGTGGAACCATCCGGGCCGGTGACCGTGCCGGTAATCCGGCTTGCCGCCGCGAGCGAGGCGTTGATTCCGCTGACCGTGGAGGCACTGCCCACCACGATGTCGGTGGCGGTCTCAACGGTGGAGGCGTTTTGGTGGCACTCGGCAACGTAATTTCCATCCCAATCACTGAATCGCACCCGATAGGTTCCCGCGGCGAGGCCGCCGAGGCTGTAACTGCCGTTTCCCCGGGTTTGAGTGGAGGAAGCGAATTGCCAGTATCCGCTCTGAAACGTCAGGGCCTCCACTGAGATGCCCGGCAGCGGGGTGGTGCCATCCGGGCCGGCGACCGTGCCCATGATCCGCGAACCTGAGTCGGGAGTGATGTTCAAATCGATGATTCCCTGATCGTAGGATCCTTCGTAATCCCATCCGTAAACGGCGATCCGGTAGGTTTGTCCCGCTGTTGCATCGAAAAAAACCGCGCTCTGATCGCCGTTGAACTGATCATTCTCCGTCACCTCGACCAAAGATGCCAATTCATCTCCGGTCCAGACGACCAGCACCGTATCGAAATCACTGCCCAAGGTATCGACACGCACCGCGCCCGAGGACGTGGGCGTCCATTCAAACCACACCGATGCTCCCGCGGAAGGGCCGGACACGTCGGGCAAGGGTTCGTCCGGCTCGAGGGTGGCGTCCAGATTTGTCCCCGTGCCGGATACGGGCAAGCCCGATAGGACGGTTGCCTCGGAAAAATTGTCGTTGGCAGGTGCCGCATTCAAGTCATGCGTCCACGATGCCATCGAAAATAGACCAGCCAATAGACAGACGGAGGGGGATTTCATGGAGGTATTACTCTGGAATGATGGTTTCCAAGGAGTCCTGCCTTGCAGGGCAGGAAAATCCTGCCACGGACAGATATGACAGCGGGCTTATCAGGCATCTCATGACCTCACAAGATCAATCTGAGGAGATCTGAGTTTATATCTCCATGCGTAATGATCGGATAGGGTGGAGGCGGGGGCCGCTCAAGGCTTCCCGACCGAGCCGGATCGGAGGCTCGGCCCGGACAGCAGGATTTGCACAATTCATCGCAGATGATGAGTAGCCCGGGGCTTCATCCCGGCTGAAACTCCCGACGCTATCCAAGCGCAACCCCACAACACATTGAAAAAATCCTTCACATCCATCGCCAGCCTCGGACTTCTCTCGGCCGCCGCATTCGCGGGCACCGTGGTCACCGACACCGCCGCTCCGGCTCCCGTCGCATCCTCGGACGGATTCGCCCAAGCCCGCCGTCCCATCAGCAACCCGACGCTTTTCGACCTCGCGCTGCCGACCACCAACGTCCATCCGATCTACATGTTCCACCGGCTCCCGGACAGCGTGTCCATCGCCGGCGGCAAGTCCGTGGATCTCGGCGGCGACGTCCAGCTCTTCGCGGTGCAGGCGGAATTCGCCATCAACGAGCGCCTCTCCATCGTCGCCACCAAGGACGGCTACGTGGACATGAACTTCGAGGACACCTTCGGTGACGAGGAAGGTCTCGCCAACCTCGGCGCGGGTCTCAAGTATGCCTTCATCCTCGATCCCGCCTCCGGCACGGCGGTCAGCGGCAGCGCCACCTTCGAGGTGCCCACCGGCTCCGACGACGTGCTCCAGGGCGAAGGCAACGGCGCGGTCAACCTGATCGTTTCCGGCCTGAAAATGGTGGACGCCTGGCAGTTCGCCGGCGGCGCGGGCCTCCAGATCCCCTTCTCCGACGAGCAAGCCACCGAGGGCTGGATCAGCGCCCACGCCAGCTACGAGGTCTGCAAGTGGTTCATCCCGCTTGTTGAAGTGAACTGGTTCCACGTCCTGGATTCCGGCGACGGCGTCGGAAACTTCCCGGACTACCTCGGCGGAGCGCTCCCGGGTGCCATCAATTTCGAGGGTGGAGACCTTTTCAATCTCGGCGCCACCCACGCCGGTGAGAACCGCGATTTCGTTTCCGCCGCGTTCGGTTTCCGTTCGCGTCTCACCGATTGCGTTGACGTGGGCGCGGCCTACGAGCTTCCGCTGACGGAGAATGAGAGCAGCCTGATGCAGGACCGCCTCACCGTCGATCTCATCTGGAAATTCTGATTCGTTTTCTCTGGAGTATTGGGTTGTTTCGAAGCCCGGGGCGGTCCTCCGCTCCGGGCTTTTTGCGGGGTGATGGTGCGCCGGCCCGCTGCAAGCCTCCCGCGCCCGATCCACAAGCCTCTCTCCCGATCCCCATGAACCGCCGCCATTTCATCCATGTCTGCCTGCACGCCATGATCCTCACCGCCACGGGGGTGATGGCGCAATCTCCTCCCGCGCCGGCTCCCGTCCCCGTTTTCCGGAACGGCGCGCGCATCCTGTTCCAGGGAGATTCCATCACCGATGGCAACCGCGGCCGCACTCCGGACCCCAACCACATTCTCGGCCACGGATATGCCTTTCTCATCGCCGCCAGATACGGTGCCGCCTTTCCCGAGCGGAAACTGACCTTTCTCAACCGCGGCGTGAGCGGCAACACGGTCACCGATCTCGAAATGCGCTGGCGCAAGGACACGCTGGATCTCAAGCCCGACGTCCTGAGCATTCTGATCGGTGTGAACGACCAAAGCGGAAACGTCCCGCTGGATGTGTTTGAGCGGACCTACGACAAGCTCCTCGCCGCCGCGCGCGCGGCGAATCCCGGTGTCCGGCTCGTGCTCTGTGCGCCCTTCACGCTGCCGGTCGGCAGGAAAAAGGAAAACTACGATCGCTGGTTGGCGGGAATCACCCGGAGGAAGGAGATCGCGGCCGATCTCGCTCGGAAATACGACGCCGCGTTCGTGGATTTCCAACCGGTTTTCGAGGCCGCGTGTGACAGGGCTCCCGCGGAATATTGGATCTGGGACGGCATCCACCCCACCTACTCCGGCCATAAGCTCATGGCGGATGAATGGCTGCGGGTCGTCGGAGGGTTCCAGCCGGAACCTTAGTCCGTCATTTCGGCAGGCCGGAGGAGATCTCGTCCCAGCGCTGCTTGAAGACGGGGCTGGTCTGGGACAGCACCGAGGCTGCGGCGAGGGCGCGTTCGCGGTTTCCGGCGAGCCAGTCGAAGGCGATGGCGCACTCGTGGCGGCGCAGGCGCTCAGCCTCGCTCTTCGGATTCCGGACAATGACGCGGTGCAGGGCGATCAATGCGTCGGGCGGAAAATCGGTCCACTCGCAGGGGCGCGACCGGCCGTCGGCCAACATGGCCGTGATGCCGCCTTGGGTATCGATGGCGACCCTGTTGACGGATTCACCGGACTTGAGTTTCAGATCCGCGGAAACGGGCTCCGTGGCGAGATCCCGCTCCAGATCGGAGAGAACACGGCGGAGGAAGCGGCCACGGCGCGAAGGGAGGAGCGGGTGGCCCCCTCTGGATCGGCCGACAGGGAGTCGAGGTAGGTGACGGCTTCCCGGAATTGGAGTGCCCGTGAAAGCTCGCCGAGCCGGGTGAGCACCTCGGCGAGGTTCGGGGCCGGCTGGGGTTCCCCGCCGGTCCCGGCCGGAGTCCCGGCTGCCGCGGTTTCGAGCAACTTGGCCCGGCGTGCGAGGTCGAGCTGCCAGGCGCGCACATTGAAACGGGCCCGGCCGCGGGTCTTCAGGCTGGTGAGCGTGCCGTTAAGCTCCTCGATCGCGGCCTCGCAACCCGCCTTGTCCGACGGGACCTTCGTGAAAAGCGGGCCGGAGAGGGTCTGGTGGTCCGCGAGATAATCGGCGGCGAGTTTCTGATAGATCGAGGCCCATTCGTCCTCCTGCGGAAGTTTGGCGGTGGCGGCGGCGCGGAAGGACTCCGCGGCGGGACCGATCATGCCCTGTTCCCAATTCTTGAGTCCGGCCAGCATGGCGGAAACCACCAGGGACGCCCCGTTGCCGGAGGCGGGCGAGGGAACCGGCCGCAGGGCGTTCAGTTTGGACAGCGTGTCCGCCGTTTCTCCATCGATGCGGCGGGCGTCCTGCGGCAGCGAGCGCAGATGCTCCAGGGTTTCCACGGCCTGGGTGCGGGCTTCCGCCGGGCGGCCGTTGAGGTAATGCGCCAGTACGGCCTCCAGCCCCGCCCAACTGCGCGTGGGTTCCTGGACGTCCGGATTCTTGAGCAGGGTGCGGAACCGGGCGGCCGCTTGCTCGAAATCGCGGGCCTCCATCGAGCTGCGGGCTTCCCGATAGCTGCGGGCGATCTCCGCCGAATGATCGGGAGCGGCGGGCGTTGACACGGGTGGCATGGGCGGCGGGCTTGTCACCAGCGGTTCCGGCTTCGGGCGGTTCAGCCACCAGATGGCGGTGCCTGCGGAGGCGATGACCACGAGAGCCCCGGCGGCCAACACGAGCATCTCCCGACGCTTTTTCCCCGCACGGCGCTGTGCGGAACTGCCCGTGGACTCGGCTCGCCCCGATTTCACGTGGCTGAGCGAGACGGCCAGGCTGGCAATCATCTCATCGTAGGAATCGAAACGCTTGGCCGGGTCATAGGCCATCGCCCGCTCGACGATCCGGCAGGTCTCCAGGGAGATCGAGGGATCCGCGGCGCTCAGCGGCACCACTTTCTTCTTCGCCTCGCGGAGCACGTCGGTGGCCATGGTTTCCTCTCCGCAGGACGGCTTGCCGCTGAGCGCGTGGTAAAGAGTGGCGCCCAGCGCATAGATGTCCGAGCGGAAATCCTCGGCGTGTCCCTCCACCGTTTCCGGAGGCACGTAGTAAGGTGTGGCCCACAGTTCGGTGGCCTGGGCCTTGCCGCCCTGGGTCACCAGCGCCAGGCCGAAATCCACCAGCTTCGCGTGGCCCTCGGCATCGAGCAGGATGTTGCCGGGCTTCACGTCGCGATGGATGAGGCCCGCGGCGTGGGCCGCCTTGAGGCCCTGCGCCACCTCGATGGCCAAGGGCAACAGCTCCACTTCCGGGATCTTCCCGCGCTCGCGGATCTGGTGTTCGAAGTGCCCGCCCGGAACAAACTCCATCGCGATGTAAAAACGGCCGAAGGCGCGGCCCGTCGTCAGCACACGCACCACGTTCGGATGGCTGAAGGAGGCGGTGATCCGCGCCTCCTCCTCGAAGGCCGCGATCCGCCGCTCGTCCGCGGAATAGTCCTCGCTGAGGATCTTGAGCGCCACCTCGCGGTCCAGCGTGTTGTCACGCGCCGTGAAAACCATGCTCATGCCGCCCACCGCGTGCCGCCGCGTCAGCGTGTAGGGGCCGAACTCCCGTTTGACGCGCGTGTGCTTGCCGCATTGCGGGCACTCGACGTTGGTGAACGGAGCCACTTCCGAGACATCCATCGGCGCACCGCACGAATGGCAGTAGGCGATGGTTTCCGAGCGGTCCGGCATGCTCACAGGCTACCGATACGGGCCCGCCGCTGGCAAACTTGAATCTTGCGGCAACTTTTTTCCCGGAGAGACTCATGCCGTGGAAATTCAAGTGGAGGTCTCCGGCGAGCGGCTCGACGCGTTCCTTGCGGCGCGCCTGCATGACCTCTCTCGCTCCCGCATCCAGACGCTCATCCGCGAGCAGTTCATCGTGGTCAACGGAAACCCCGCCAAACCGCGCGATGCGGTGAAAGCCGGCGACCGCATCGGCATCGCCATCCCGGAGGCGGTGCCGCTCGACGCCGCGCCGCAGGACATCCCGCTCGACATCCTGTTCGAGGACGACGACCTCGTCGTGCTCAACAAGGCCCCCGGCATGGTCGTGCATCCCGCGCCGGGAAACCCGGACGGCACGCTGGTCAACGCGCTGCTTCACCACTGCCGGGGGAAACTCTCCGGCATCGGCGGAGTCGAGCGCCCCGGCATCGTGCATCGCCTGGACAAGGACACCTCCGGCTGCCTCGTCGTCGCGAAATCCGATGCCGCCCACCAATCGCTCGTCACCCAGTTCTCCGAGCGTTCCACCATGGAGAAACTCTATCTGGCCGTGACCCTGGGCATCCCGAAGCCTGCGAAGGACACCGTTTTCACCCACATCGGCCGCCACCCGGTGAACCGCCAGAAAATGGCCGTCGTCAATCCGCCCGGCGGCAAGACCGCCATCACCGATTACGAAGTCCTCGCCACCGATGCCGCCACCGTGACGGCGCTCGTCCTCTGCCACCTCCACACCGGCCGCACCCATCAGATCCGCGTCCACATGCACCACAAGGGGACGCCGCTGTTAGGGGATCCGATCTACGGCAAGCCCGTGAAAAACCCCGCGCTGCCGGATCGGCTCATGCTCCACGCGTGGCGCTTGTCGTTCGACCACCCGATCACCGGGAAGCGGCACAGTTTCGAATCCCCCATCCCGGAGGAATTCCGCCCGTGGACGGCCAACATGTAAAGAGGCGCGACCTTTACTGTCGCGCTCTTCAAAGGCGCAAGCATGCGACAGTAAAGGCCGCATCTCCTTACCGCACCTCCAGCGCCCGCGGACCCTGCCAGAGGGTGAACGTATCCGGCCGCAGTCTTTCGGGGTTCCTTCGGATGTAACGCACGGCATTGGCGAAATGCCCCGCGTCGCGGATCAGGGTGTCCCGATAGTTTTTCCGCCAGATGCTCCCTCTTCCGAGCCGACGTGCCGAGGTTCCCTTCCATACCTTCATGAGCGTCTCGATCGGCAAACGTGGAGTGAACAGCAGGTGCAGGTGATTGGGCATGATGACCCAGGCATGGTGCTCAACATGCCTGCCCTGCCCATGCATCAGGATGTCCTCCGGGATTCGCCTGGCCCCCGGGTCCTTCCACAAACAAGACCCGGCCCCCTTCATCGAGCCAGCGCTCCAGTTTCCATGTGAAACGCCGATGGTATCCGGATTCCTGTTCCGGCGTCCAAGGCTTCGGATGATGGCTGAGCCATGCATCCCGTTCCTCCTTCCACTGGCGGATCTTCGTGGCGGGCATGGAATCGCCCAATCGGAACGTGACGAACTGCATCACCTCGCCCTGCTGCCAATGGGGGAGCACGGACCCGTGTTTTTGGATTTCTTCCGATTCATTGAGGAAGTCCATGGGCTTCTTTCTATCCGAACTATCCGGGACCGTAAATCAGGAGCCGCGACTTTTACGGTCGCGCTTATCGAGCAAGGTGGCGCGACCTTTACTGTCGCGCTTTCCAAAGCCTGCAGAATGCGGCAGTAAAGGCCGCATCTCCTCATGTCCGACGAACTCCTTCCCGATCTCCTCGCCGCCGTAGAGCAGCAGCTTGCCTCGCCGCAGACGAAATACGTGGCGAAAACGCTGGAGCGCCTGCTGAAGACCGGCATGGAGGAATCCGAGGTGAAGCAGCAGATCGCCATCTGCCTGGGGGAGGAAATGGACCAGGTGCTGCGGAAAAAGCGCGGCTTCGATGAGAGGGCGTATCGCGCCGCGCTGGAGGAGCTTCCGTTCCCGGCCGAGGTACCGGAGGACTAGGGCGCGCTACCGGATGCCGCGGAGTTTCTTCTGCTGGTCGATCCACGCCCGGTCGGCATCGGACAGCTTGTTTTCGTGGGTGCGGGAGCGGGTGCCGTCCGGTTCGATCAAGGTGAGGGTGCCGTTGGAATAGCCGGTGAGTTTGGCGAGGATTTTCCGGCCCTTGCGGTCCTGCCACTCGCGGTAGCCTTTCTTTTCGAGACCCGCGCGCCACTCCTTGTATGCACTGGCGGAGGCTGCCTCGCCCTGTTTGATGAGGCCCCAGGTGAAGTCGGCCTGGCCGCGCTTGTAGCCGCGGTAGCGCCCGATCACCTCGCCGCTGGGGTTGAGCAGGAACAGCGAGGGGTGGCCGAGAACCTTGTATTGCTTCTTGAGCCGGGTGACGTAGTTCCGGAGGTCCGCGCGGCGGGTTTCCTTTTCGTCCAGCGAGAGATTCGGATCGTCCAGTTGCGGGTTGGCGTCCACGCGGAGGCGGATGAGTTTTTCCGAGGCCCAGGCTTCAAACGCCGGGGTGGAGAACAACTCCTGGGAAAGCGCCTTGCACATCGGGCTGCGCGCGGAATCGGTGAACCAGATGAGCAGCGGCTTGCCCTCGCGGGCGGCGCGTTGTTTGGCGGTGGTCTCGCTCTCCTCCCAAGGTCCGCGGCGCTTCGGCGCGGTCAAGAGGGTGGAGAGTTCGGGCAGCGTGGCGTCCGGGTTGTCGGGATCGGTGAAAACGATCTCCTCCTCGGGAGTGAATGCGGCCGAGCCGGCGGCGGGCTGGGCCGGGCTCGCGTTTCCACCGGGCGTGACGGGCGTGCCGCCTTCCGGTGCCTTCGCCCTGAGTTGGGGTGGAATCCCCGACTCGCCGAAGGGGCCGTCGGGCTTGGGTGGCTCCACCTTACGCGGGGCGCAGGAGGCCAGCGCCGCGGCGAGCGCGACAATCCACGGGGTCGGACGCCTCATCGGGAAGCACATCGGGTTTCGTTCCTATTCTTTCAAGCGGACCGGAGTGCCGCAATGCGTGCATCGGAACCAACGGAAGAGCAGCAGGTGGATGCAAAGCGGCAGGATGTAGCCGAGCCCGCGGAAGTGGTGCGCCCGCGAGTTCTTCAGGTGGGAGCGGTGCACGAAGAGTTTTTGTCCGCAGATCCGGCAGCTTCCGGAAAGCCCCCAGATCAGCCAGGCGAGTCCGAACAAGGGCAGCATGGCGGGAAACACCAGTAGCCAGCGCGGCACCCAAGCGAAGGCGGCGGGCTTCAGCACCGAGAGCAGCAGCAGCCCGGCGGAACCCACGGCCACCGGGACCATGAACATCACCAGCAGCGTCACCACCGCGCCGACGGTGATCGAGATCGGGTGGCTGTGGAGAACACCCCGGATGAACCAGCGGGAGTTCGGGTCCTTGCCCACGTTGGTGGAGCTGCGCGGCGCGCGGAGCAGGGCCACGCGGTCGTTCGAGGGCGAGGTCTTGACGGCGGCGGTCTTCGGCAGGGCATCTCCCAGATCCTCGGTCGAGCGGATCTTCGAAACGTCGATTTCCAAGCGTTGGGAGCCGCCTCCGTTGTCCCCGAGCCGCACGTATCCGGCGGTGGCCACCGGCACTGGCTGGCGGGATTTCGGGATGCGCCGCTCCACCCGCACGTCCAGATCGCCGGAATACCGGTTGAGGAGGATTCCGGCCGGGATGTCGGAGACTCCCAGCTCGTTTTCCATCAGCACCTTGGAGGGCAGGGGCAGCGCGAAGGGCGCCACGGAAAGCATCGATGCCACCTGGGGAGTCGCCTCGTGGTTGACGGGCATCGTCACCGGTTCCTCGGAATCCGGCTCCACTCCGGCGAGTTGGCGCGCGTCCTCGATCCACTTCGCCACCGCGGACAGGCCGGGATTGCGTTTCGAGATTCCCAGCATGGAATTGGCCCGCTGGAGTTCCTTCGCCAGCTCCTCCACGCCGGCCTTGGCGACCGCCTCGACGTCATGAAAACCAGCCGCCTCGAGCAGTTCGAGCGAGGTTTTGCCGATTCCTTTGATGTTGCTGAGATTCACCGTGCCCGATTTTCGGGTGCGCAAGCTTAGTGGCCGGAAACGCCTTGGCAAGCGGTCATGCCAAAGCGGCGAGCATGTCGCCGAGTTGGGCGAGCTTCGCCTGCCATTCGGCGAGCCGGGCCTTTTCCTGCTCAACGACTTCCGGCGGCGCGCGGTCCACGAAGCTGGCGTTGCCGAGCTTGCCCTCGCACTTTTTGACTTCGATCCTGGTCTTCTCGATCTCCTTCGAGATGCGGACGCGCTCGGCCTCCACATCGATGAGGCCTTCCATCGGAAGGTAGATTTCACCGACGGGAGTGAGCGAAACGGGCGTGCCCTTCGGCGCTTCGTAGGCGGCGTCGATGTCGATCTGGCCCGCACCGCAAAGCAGGGCGAGCACCTTGGTTTCCGGAGCAAGCCATGCGACCGCGCCCTTGACGACGAAGCGCACGTCCTTGCGGGTGGCCACGTTGTATTCGATCTTCAGGTTGCGGAGGCGTGCCGCGGTTTCGTAGATCGCCTCGGCGCGGGATTTCGCTTCGGAGGCATCGAAGGAAACGAGCGGCTCGGAGGGCAGCGCCTTCTGCATCACGAACTCGCCGTCCTTCACATAACCCATGCGTTGCGAAAGCTCCTCCGCGATGTGCGGCATGTACGGGCTGAGAAGCTGGAGGAAACGTGCCATCACCGCATCGAAGGTGCCGAGCGTCGCGTTGCGGGCTTCCACGCTGGCGGTCTCGCGGAGGTCGAGTTTCACCGCTTCGAGGAACTTGCCGCAGAACTCGTTCCACAGGAAATCATAGAGCAGTTGCGCGATCTCGCCGAAGCGATACTCGGCATAGCTTCCCTTGAGGTTCACGGCCAGCTCGTCGAGCTTTGCCATGATGTCGATGTGATAGGGCGGGTAGGTGGTGAGATCGCCCAGCTCCACAAACTCCGTGCCGGCCATCTGGCGGAAGCGGCAGGCGTTGTAGATCTTGTTGGCGAAGTTTCTTCCTTCCTCGACGGACACTTCATCGAAGCGAAGGTCGCTGCCGACGGGTGCGATGCGCAGCAGGCCGAAGCGCAGGCCGTCCGCGCCGTATTTTTCCATCAGGTCGATGGGATCGGGCGAGTTGCCGAGGGACTTGCTCATCTTCCGCCCTTGCAGGTCGCGGATGATGGAGGTGAAGAACACGTTCTTGAACGGCAGCTCGCCCGCAAAGCGGAAGCCCGCCATGATCATGCGCGCCACCCAGAAGAAGATGATGTCCGGACCGGTGACGAGGTCGGTGGTCGGATAGAATTTCTTCATTGTCGCGCTGTCCTCGCCGAGGTCGCTCATGGTGGCGAAGGGCCAGAGCCAGGAAGAGAACCAGGTGTCCATCACGTCCTCGTCGCGCACCCAGTTTTCAGGATCGGCGGGAGCTTCGGTGGAAACATAGAGGTCACCATGAGACAGATGGGACGTATCGAGAGACTCCGCTTCCTTCAGCACGGCGAGCTTGTCCTTGTGATACCACACCGGGATCTGATGGCCCCACCAGAGCTGGCGGCTGATGCACCAGTCCTGGAGGTTTTCCATCCAGTGGGCGTAGGTTTTCGCCCAGCGTTCGGGGCGGAACTGGATGTCGCCATTCGCCACGGCGTCCGCGGCTTCCTTCACGCACGGATATTTGAGGAACCACTGCATCGAGATGCGCGGCTCGATCGGCACGTGGGCGCGTTCGGAGAAGCCGACGTTGTTCTCGTATTCCTCGACCTTGATGAGCAGGCCCATCTCTTCGAGTTTCGCCGCGGCCTTCTTGCGCGCGACGAAACGGTCGAGGCCGTGTAGGTCCGGGCAATCCGGGCAATTGATGTGCGCGTCCGGCGTGAGGACGTCGATGATCTCCAAGTTGTGGCGCGCGCCGATCTCGAAGTCCGCCTTGTCGTGTGCGGGCGTGATTTTCAGCGCGCCGGTGCCGAACTCGATGTCCACATGCTCGTCCGCGATGACCGGAATCTCCGCATGCGGGAACGGACGCTTCACCTTTCGGCCGATGTATTTCGCAAAACGCGGGTCCTTCGGGTTCACCGCCACCGCCACGTCGCCCATCAAGGTTTCCGGACGGGTGGTGGAGATTTCCAGAAACTCGCCGGGGGCGTCGGCGAGCTCGTATTTCATGAAGTACAGCTTCGAACGCTGCGGCGTCATGATGACCTCCTCGTCGGAAAGGGCGGTTAGGGAAACCGGGCACCAGTTGACGATGCGCTTGCCGCGGTAAATGAGTCCTTCCTTGAAGAGTTCCACAAACACATGGCTCACCCACTTCGTGTAGGCCTCGTCCATGGTGAAGCGCTCGCGGCTCCAATCGCATGAGCAACCAAGGCGCTTGAGCTGCTTGATGATGATGTCGCCGTGCTTGTCCTTGAAATCCCAGACGCGCTTGAGGAACTCGTCGCGGCCGAGATCGCGGCGGGTTTTCCCCTCCTGCTCGCGCAGCTCGCGCTCGACCTTCGCCTGGGTGGCGATGCCCGCGTGGTCGGTGCCGGGCAGCCACAGCACTTCCCTGCCCTCCTGCCGCGCGCGGCGGGCGAGGATGTCCTGAAGCGCGTTGTTCAGGACGTGGCCGAGGTGCAGGATGCCGGTGACGTTCGGCGGCGGAATGACGATCGAATAAGCCTCCTTCGCGGACGAAGGGTCGGCTTCGAAGCATTTTCCGTCGATCCAGGCCGTGTACCACTTGGCTTCGACGGCTTGGGGTTCATAGGCTTTCGCTAACTCGGACATGGGGGCGGAGGGATGCCAGAGCGGGCCGGATTTGTCCAGCATCGGCGAATCCCGACGCCCGGCGCTCAGCGCGCCCTTCCGTCCAACCTGCCCGCGGCATAGGCGCCGAAGACTTTCCGGATCTCGTCGCGGACCCTGCGGAAGACCGCCATTTGCTCCTCCTCGGTGCCCGTGGCGTGGGCGGGATCGTCGAAGGGCCAGTGGTGGCGGTTCATCTGTCCGGGAAACACGGGGCAGGCCTGGTCGGCGTTGCCGCACACGGTGATGACGGTTTCCACCTCGTCGGCGAGGAATTCGTCGAGGTGCTTCGAGCGGTGGCTGGAGATGTCGATGCCGATCTCGGCCATGGCCCTGATCCCCAGCGGGTGGACGTAGCCTGCGGGTTTCGAGCCCGCGCTCTCGACGCGGAAGCCGTCGCCGAGGGCTTCGCGCAGGATGCCTTCGGCGAGGTGGGAGCGGCAACTGTTGCCGGTGCAGAGGATGAGGATGGCGGGTGGTTTCATCTGTCAGGAAGCGGGATAGAATTTGCGGCGCAAGAGGAAGGAAACATGGACAAGCCCGATCAATGCGGGCACTTCGATCAAGGGCCCCACCACTGCCGCGAAGGCGACGCCGGACTCGAGGCCGAAGACCGCGATGGCCACGGCGATGGCGAGCTCGAAGTTGTTTCCCGCAGAGGTGAAGGCGACGCTCGCCGTGCGCGGGTAGTCCGAGCCGAGCTTCGCCGCCATGATGAAGCTCACGAGGAACATGACCGCGAAGTAGATGACCAGCGGGATTGCGATTCTGAGCACGTCCATCGGCAGCCGCACGATGGCGTCGCCCTTGTAGGTGAACATCACGACGATG
>Ga0209398_1000918_pt1 | contig 16557 bp, 11 predicted proteins | sample AshMeaBigSpring_FD_184125 | JGI IMG/M metagenome (GOLD analysis project Ga0209398, IMG submission 184125) | Groundwater microbial communities from Big Spring, Nevada to study Microbial Dark Matter (Phase II) - Ash Meadows Big Spring (SPAdes)... | ecosystem: Environmental > Aquatic > Deep... | reverse complement strand
GAAATACGACTACAATGAGGTTAAATATGTTCGTGCGAACAAAAAGGTTCGTATTGTCTGCCGCAAGCACGGGATCTTCATGCAAACGCCAAACGGACATCTTGGGGGCGCGGGCTGTCCAAAATGCGGAGTAGAAACGCTCAGTGAGAAATTTGCGCACGACAAAAGCACGTTTGTTCGCAACGCCAGAAGGATACACGGCAGGCGTTACGCCTATGTCGGTGAATATTTCAACAATAGAACACCAATCCAAATACGATGCCGAGAACATGGCGATTTCGAGCAGGCACCAGTCAGCCACTTGAGCGGCAGCGGTTGTCCAATGTGTGGGCAAGAAAAACTCAAAATCGTTCATCTGTTGACTCACAGTGACTTCTTGAGAAAAGCTCGGGCAGTGCATGGAAATAGATTCCGCTATCCAGAACGTTACGTAAAAGCTACTCAGAAAATTCAGATCCGTTGCCTGAAGCACGGAATTTTCAAACAGACCCCGAACAGTCATCTAGGCGGACAGGGATGCCGGTTTTGTCAGGCGGAAAATGCTGCGGAACGCGGGAGGATGAGTCACGATGATTTTCTTGCTAAGGCAATCAAGGTGCATGGAACTAAATTTGAATATCCAGAAAAGTACCACGCAGGAATTATCCCGATACGAATCGTTTGTTCAATTCACGGCGAGTTCAAGCAAGCTCCGAACAAACATCTTGGTGGACAGGGATGTCCCAGATGTATCGAGTCGCTCGGTGAACGTCAGGTCTCAAGGGCATTGGAGCGGATGGGCATTCGTTTTATCCCACAGCACAAATTCCCTGATTGCGTAGACAGGAGACCACTCCGATTTGATTTCTGGCTTCCCGATCACAAGATCCTCATCGAGTATGACGGCCCACAGCATTTTGAGCCAAGGAGCTACTTTGGTGGCGAAAGCCATTTTGAAGCCACAGTGCGCAGGGATCGCATTAAAACGACCTATGCGAAAAAGAAAAGAATCCGCCTGATTCGCGTGAAATATACTGAGCGTAGGATCGAGTTGTATTTGAAAAAACTCATTCGGAGGGCATTTCCTGCGCAATAGTCGATTGCGGCAGGTGCGACTGTTCCGGATGATGCCGATAGTGAGGGCAAAGCATCTAGCGTTAATTTTGTGTTTTGCTTGATTTACATCAGGCTTAAACGTCTTGTTTTTCGGGAAAACAACCGTTCGTCACATAATACGCCCGTTCGTCCCATAATTCTCTTATTGTGACGAATCTACGATATTCTGCCGGAATGCACTCCTCCCGACAGTTTCACCGTAGCATGCTGACGTTTATTCTCTTGTGCAGCACACTCGGCCACGCACTTGCGGCTACTATTTATGTCGCCGATGGTGGCAATGGTGACGTCAGGGCTCTTACCGCCAAAAATATTTCCACCTCATTCGCCTCAGGTTTTAACACGCCGGTTGGTTTGGCTTTTGACAGCAGCGGAAGTCTTTATATTTCAAACAACGGTAACGGCACAATCACCCGAATCACGCAGGCAAACACACGGACAACCTTTGCAAGTGGCTTGAACAAGCCCGGTCAGATGGCTTTCGACAGCAATGGCAACCTGTATGTTGCCAGCTTTGCTGGCAACTCGATCAACATGATTACCCCCGATGGAATTGCCACAGTTTTCATCACAGGTTTGAACAGTCCGACCGGACTCGCGTTTGACAGGGTCGGTTCCATCTATGTCTCAAATTGGGGGACCAATTCTGTGCTCCGGATTACACCCCAAGGTTCTGTCTCCACATTCGCTACGGGGCTGACAAATCCGCAGGGGTTGGCGTTTGACCTTGCTGGTAATCTCTATGTCGCCAGCTCAAGCGTGATCACAAAAATAACGCCGGAGGGATCATCATCTCGGTTTGCGTCGGGCTTCTTCAACGTCTGTGGAATCGCGTTTGATAATTCGACCGGCGATTTGTTTGCTGTAAATAATAATGGCGGTAATAACGGCTATGTATCACGTGTTACCGCTGGAGGGGTGGTATCATCATACGGGGGTGCATTTCTCGGCGGGAACGGAATTGCAATAGCTTTTATCGCGGTTCCAGAACCGTTTGCTGGAGGCTTATTTACACTAGCTGGGGTTGCCTTTCTGGCATTTAAGCGCATAAAACGGCGTCAGCACCAATGAATGAATAATTGTCTCCGAACTCACAAAAGACAAGAGATCACGAACTGCCTTCAGATTGCGGGGATTGAAATATGCTGACCGCCAGTTGCATCGCCGTCTTCTTGCTTTCGCTCTTCACCACTCTATCTGTGGGGTTTGTGCTGGTCGGTCTGGTGGTGGGGTTTGTCAATGGCTATTGGTTAATCCTGATCAGTAGCGTTGTTGGTTTTTTGCTGCAGGTTCTCATCAGGGGGGCATCGGCATCAATAAAGTGATGCCGTGGAACTGACCATGCGAAAGCCGTAGCGGTCGTTACAGAACAGGTCGATAGAACCGCTGGATTTTTTCGTAACCGTCAGAATGGAATAATCTGACGTCTCCCACAGTTACGCTGCAGCTGACCTTACGATTGTGGGAGATTTCACCGGTGCAACATTCGATGCCATCAATTTTGGCGCCACGTTCTCGGCATCCGGTTCGCTCGCCTTCACCCTCACAAACACCGCTCCGGGAACATACGACCTGTTTTCGACTGCCCCGGACTCATTTTCCTTCACCAGCGTCTCCGTCGGTGCCTTGCCACTCGTGGATTCCGGCGGCACATTCACCGCCAGTGACGGTTCGTTCACTTACACGTTCGTGAACGACACGAACATCCTCGAGATCACCGCCATCCCCGAACCCGCCACCTGGGCGCTCCTCGGCCTCGGCCTTGCGTTCCTCCTCCACCGCAAACCCCGCCGCATCGACTCCTGAAGGCAAACGTATGTAACCTCGCGAGCATCAAATGCCGTAACATACCATGCGCAAGCCTCTTACGCTGTGGAGCACACCCGGCCCCGGGTGTCGGGCAACCTCCCCTAAACCCCTCAGCCCATCCGCCCCTCAACCTTTCTCCAATCAACCCATCCCCTCCTCAACCTCCCGAGGTATAGTTAATTTTAGCGACATGACAGAACTTCCAGTTTCAGCGATATTTGCTGCTGGCAGCAATTAGGCTTCCCCAAAATCCGTGCTTCAATACCCCTTCTTCCCCATGCAACCGCCTCCCGCCTCCTTCCCCGGACCAGCTGCCCTGCCTGATTCCGCCTCCCGCCAACCGCGATTTTCCTTGGCCCGTGAGGTAGACCGCTACTTTACCAGGCTCCTCTCTCTTCTCGCGTGTGTTTTTGCGTTGTTTGCTTCGCAATCCGCACGGGCGGCATCTTCAACCTGGGATGCAGGTGCGGGCGGCGGCGACATCAACTGGTCCAGCTTCGACAACTGGAGCGACAACGCCGCCCCCTCGGACAAAGACATCATCTTCAACAACACCGGCGGGGCGGCGGTCGGGACGATCACAAGCATCCTCGATACGAGCTACACAATCAACTCGCTGAACTTCCAGCAGGACAACACGAGCAACCAGACGCTTTCGATCCCCGGCAGCCAGACGCTGACGGTTAACGGCTCCTTTACACCGACCTCAGGCGGGCCCACGGCGGTGCTCTTCGGGCAGCCGAACGTTTCCGGCACAACGGCCAGCACCACGAATATCACCGGATTGGGAACATTGACGGTCAACAGCACTGCCAGCCATTTCCTGGTCGGCTACGCGAATGCCACGGGAAATCCCACGATAACGGTCAACATGTCCGGCTTGAGCAATTTCAATGCGACCGTGGACATCTTCGGCGTCGGGCGCAAGGGCACGACAAGCGCGGATGCATCCCGCCAGCAGGCCGGTTTCCTGACTTTGGCAAAAAACAATACGATCACCGCCAACGAGATCAGCGTCGGCAGCACGACCCACATTAACGGCACCACGGGCAACCACAACAACGGCGGAACTTCGACGCTGAACCTCGGGTCTGGGGGCGGCGCGGTAAACAACCTGTATGCCGACAAAATGAGCTTCGGCATCGGCAAAGCGACCGGCAATATGAATTTTGCCGCAGGCGTCGTCGCGAGCGACACGGTGACAATCCGCGCCAAGAACACGACCGGTGCGGTTGGCACGTTTGAAGTTGGCGTCCGCAACATGAGTTCCTCCAGCGGCACACCGGCCGGCACCGTGAACTTCGGCGCGGGCAAGGTCGACGCCGTGATCACGACTTTAAATGTCGGTCAGTGGGCAAGTGGTGCCGGAACCTCAGGCGTTGATCCGACGGGGACCTTCACCATCGGCACCAACGCGGCATCCACCGTGACGGTGACAACCCTGAACCTGGCCAACTCGGGCAGTTCAAATGCGGTCACGGCCCGGGTCGTCACCGGCAACCTTAATGTGACGGGTGGCGTTTTCTCGGCAACCACGGTCAACCTGGCGACAGGCACTGCGACCAGCGGCCTCACCAAGACCGCCAATCTCAACGTCGATGGCGGCACGTTCCGTTTCGGTGCCTTCGGTTCCCCGACCGGCACCAATGCGGTCGCGATCAACTTTAAAAGCGGCACGGTCGCCTCCATTAACGGCACGGCGAGCAGCCTCGGATTGGCCTACAACCTGGGCAAAACCGGCGGCAGCACGGTGACATTCGGTCAGTCGAGCGGCGGCACCGGCACCATCTCGCTCAATGGCGCTGGCACCCTGCTCGGCAATACCACGGTGGCAACCGTGCAGGAAACCACGCTCGGTGGAGCCGTTGGCGGAGCGTTTTCCCTGACCAAGACGGGCGCTGCCACCCTGATTATCAACCAGAACCAGAACTATTCCGGCGGCACCATCATCAGCAATGGCATAATCAAGATGTCCGCCAGTAAAACCTTCGCCTCCGGCAGCAACATGGAGGTGGGCGCATCCGGGACTTGGCAACTCGACGGCACCTCCCAAACGCTCGGGGAACTCACCGGCACCGGTTTGGTCACAAGCACCTGGGCCACCAGTGGCTTTGATACCCTGACCGTCGGATCCGGCGACGCCACCAGCACCTTCGACGGCACCATCGCCGGCGGCAACGGCACCAGCGTGAGGGGGGTCAATCTCACCAAGACGGGCGCAGGCACGCTGACGCTCACCGCCGCGAACACCTACAGCGGCAATACCACCGTGAGCGCCGGAAACCTGACGATCTCGACGACTGGCGGGCTCGCCAATTCCGGCAACGTCATCATCACAAACAGCGGTTCGCTTCTTGTTGGCGCAAATGAGGCGATCAATAACGGGGCAGCAGTCAGCTTGGGCGGAGGCACACTTAAAATGGGAGGTGCCTTCACCGAAACCCTGGGTGCGCTCACTCTGACTGCTAACTCGATACTCGACTTTGGAAGTGGTAATTCCGTATTTAACTTCCTGAATGGGGAGTCGTCTGGATTTACTCCAGGGGACTTCACTCTCACCATCTCCAACTGGACAAGCGCGAAGCAGCTTGTTTTCACGGGAAATCAGCAAGCAAATATTGATAACGCAAAATTCACGTTTATCGGGTTTTCCTCAATATCCCAGACTTCTCTTGGCGACAACCAGTATGCAATCGTCGCCGTCCCCGAGCCCGGCACGATCCTGGCTGGCCTGCTCCTCCTTGGCGGGCTGTTCTTCTTCGAGCGGAAGAGGATGAGGCGGCTGTTCGCTGCCGTGGCGACGGTCGAGTGACGAGAGCGGCAGGAACCAAGAACGAATAATCCGAAAGAATTTTGAAGACGCCCCTGTGATGAGCGCTCGGTTGTGAAGAGGCGTTGTGAAGAGGCGGGCACGGAGACGTAGGGTGGATCTGCCAGCCGGCACGGGCGGATGATACTGGCGGGTGTGTGGCACGGGAGTAATCACTCCCCGCTCAGATCGACGGTCACAGCCGGGCAGGGCGTTTCGAGGTAGGGCACCGGGACGTTCAACGTCACGCGCCCAATGATGCGGGGTGGTGGTCTGGTGGCCTGCACGGGCCTCTGTGAGCCAAGGAGATGGCCTCTCGGTTTCGAGTGTCATGGTCAGCTTTCCAGCGGATCGCAACTTGTGGCGCAGATTTGATCGCAGGGCAGTCTCGCCTTTTCGCCTGAGACATGATGTTCACGGCTACACTAAGTATAGCCGGTGTAAACATCTCTCAGCGGGTCTTGCGCGGGATGTTTACACCGGCCCGTGAAGATGTGCAGATCTACCGTGAAGATCTCATTTCGAGAGATCTACAGTGTTTGTTGCGCTGCATCTTGAGACCATAACTGCCGGTTGCGTTCCCGTTCGTTTCTCGCCCTTTGATTCTGTTAAGATCTCGTCGGCAACAAAAAGACGGAGTTTATTTCGGCATTTATTAAGCCCGATCCCCATATTTCCCCAGCGAGCAAGCAAATCGTTTTTTGGAATACTGCTGCCAAATTCAGGAACAAACGCCAGCAGTTGCAAGTCCGTGGCCCGGCCCTTTTCTTTTTTTGAACGAGCATTGACACGTTCTTCCTCTGTTGATTCACGCCATGCAATCGAATTCTCACTGTGACAAAAGATGCGTTGATACTCCGATGCTCCCTCGTTATCCCGCCATCCCAGACGCTTTCCTCGTTTTGCGCCGATGAAACGGAATGCGGAGGGGTTGTCTGTCGGTTCGATGACAAGGATTGCCCGAGACCAGTTTGAGAGATCAGCCCCCCCTGCTCCGGAATACATCCAATCCGATGCCCGCCATGTGGACGTGTCCCGGTTGGTTGTTTTCGGGGTGTGGTGGTTCAGGATGACAGCGCACTTGAATTCCTCCAGAAGAGGATTCAGACCACTCCGGCAGAAAGCTGCGAGTGCCTTCGTTTCGGTAGGATCGTTGCCTAGGTATGCCAACAGGGGATCTATCCGCAGGATGTCGGGTTGATGTTCCTGAAGCAGAGGACGCACGACGTCGGTCAGAAACGTGTCACTCGTCCGAGCCTTTTCGGAAGCGACAAGGAGATTTTCCCGACACAGCCGCTCTTCCTCTTCGCTGAAATTCTGTGCTTCATAAACGCCACGAACCATTTCATGAAGATCCCCGTCATCGTTTTCTGCCTGAATCTGGAGGATCTTCAATGCGCCCGATGGGGCAATCCCGAATGCTTCCCGCCCTGCGGACCAACAAAGATCCGCTTGAATCGATGCCGAGCTTTTTCCGATTCCGCTCGGGCCGACGAATAGCATGCCCCCCTCTCTGCACAGAAACCGTTCCCCGAGCAGCGTATCGTCCTGATTCGGGTAAATGTCGCGGAAGGATAGCAGTGGTCTGGCGACAGGCGGGGGTTGGCAGTTTTTTTGTTCCTCTGCGCTTGGGCAACCCCCGCCATTTTCGGGCATATGGATAATCCGAGACATGGCTCCTCTAATCTCGGAGCTGATTGTAGTGGCGGGTCGCTCCTCATTCTCTCCAGCGAAGGAGGGATGAACTGTGGTTGCAGTTTGGGTTTTCATAAATTAAGCTCTTTCGCCACGGTTTTCTCGCCATGTTGTTTCACCAGGTCGTTCAAATCTCCGCCTAGAAGCTGCTCGGGTGCAATGGTCGCACCGGCCTGAATGAGCTGTGCGCTCCATCGTGTCGCAGCTTGGAGACCGGCGTTATCGGGGTGTGCAAGAATTCGGACATGTCTGCCGCGAAAGAGTGGCAAAGCGGTGGCATGGATTTGCTGCCCTGCGCCCAGCATGGCGACAGGCAGAAACTCACGATCCGCGAACTGGAGCAGTGAGCATGCGGTCAGGTAATCCGGCCCCCCCTCGCAAAGCACGATGGGAGATCCGTGCAACGTGTTCGCGCATTCAATGCCTATAGGCCACGACTTGACGCTACCGGGGAGTGTGTGGCTTTTTCTTTCGCTGAGGGTGTCATTCGCAGGGAAAGGCTTGCCGTCCATTCTGCGGGCTTCTGCAAGGTATTGTCGGGCATCCGAAAGAATCCAGCAGTTGAACCCGCATGACATCGCGAAGCCGAGGGTCTCAAATGTCTCTGCTGCGCGGATCGGTCCCGTGATGTTTATTCCGCGAAGTGTAGCGAGATCCTCAAGATTATCGCGCCGGTGCTTCCGGGGAGGGATGCAGAGTTGTTTCCTCTGCGTGAGAAGCGGCTCGGGTTTTGATGGAACTGTAGGGGCTGGCATCTTTGCCAGGGTTCGGATCGCCTCGCGGTTCGTGATGCCGTTATGTGCGGCGAAAACTCCGATCACATCAAAGCGTTCGTTGGTGGTTCGGTCAACGATCTGCTCGTTCCAAACATCGCAAGACGGGTTGTTGTCCTCGCGGAATGGGGATGAAAAGACTCCGCTTTCCGGCAAATCGATTCCGCATAATTCGCACATCGCCTGCAACGACCATTCGGATTTGATTCGTTCAATGGGGGATTGTGCTCGGTGGGTATTAGTTGAACCTGCGCCTGATTTGGCTATAGTTGTCATGTTGAAAATAAATTACCCCGGCTGTCCTCTTCCAAAGGTAGTCGGGGTTTTCGCTTTTCCGGCTTCGGGGCGGGTTGTTAATGGTTGTATCTTTCGGGAAGCGTTTTTCTGAAGGCGTCCAAATCATCCCGCAGAATCCGGCAGCGTGCGGGCTCGTCAAAGTTATCGACAGCATCGGAGATGGTCGCCAGCCGCCACAATGTCTGAGGCGGTAGTTTGATCTTGCCCCACTCCCCAAGGAGGCGGGTTGCCTCCTTCAGTGTCAGAAGTTCGGCGGGGGCGGGGTTGATAATTTCGCGGGTGTCGAGCCTGCGCCAGACACTCCGAACAATCGTGTTGGTGCTCCCGTCCCGGTGGTGGATGACCCGCAAGGGATTGAAAGCGTCCCGCTGCCGTTCAACAAAGCGAAGCCTGGACGCACGAAGCCAGACTTGTTTCGCATTCAACAGCCAGCCGCCCTGCCGCTCGGGAATCTTCATCCCCGGAATAAGCCCGTCCCGCAAAAGCGAGGTCAGCCGATACGGGCAACCCAGATTCTGCTTGTAGGAAAGCATCGCAGTCCAAACATCCACCAGCTTATCGGGCGGGGACGGATAACCGGCATAGAGGCGGGCAAACCTGGCCTCTGGGTCATGCGGATAGACAATCCCGTCGTAACTCAGAGGCGGCAGCGGGCGTTCTGTATCGTCGGAAAGTTGCGGCGGCAAAATATCCGGCAGGGCTTGCGGTGAAATGGCGGCGGCTTTCATAATCAGCGGGCGTGCGGCTCCAGCAGGAGGGGGCGGAAGTTTTCCAAATCCGATCTCAACACACGGTAGACGTAAGGCGTCCCCCATCCTGATGCTTGGCTGATGCGTGCCATGCGCCAGAGCAGGGCGCGGGGTCTGCGGGTGGGAATTCCAAGTTCCTCCCCGGCTTGTTTCAACGTGAGCAGCTCGCCGGGGTCGGGATAAACCACCTCCCGCGAGTCCGTCCTTTGCCAGAGCATGACGGGAACGATGATCCTGATCCCCGCCCGGTCATAGCCGCCCATCGCCCTATCCCTGCGGCGTGCGACAAAGCGCAAGCGGCAAGCGTGCAAGAAGCAGGCTTTCGGGTTTACCCACCACGTCTTGCCCTGTCCGCGCCCCGTAGGGCAGCCGGGTATCAGTCCGGCCTTTATCAATTCCGTGATCTTGCTCGGCCCGCCAAGCCGCCAGCCAAAAGCAGCATCTTCAGCAGTAACCATCCGATCTGGAGGGGCCGAAAACAGGGGGTGATCGGACAGCCCGCCATATACCCGCTCGAATCTTGCAGCCGGGTCATGCGGCAGGATATTCCCGTAACAGTCTGGCAGGCGGTATTTGGGGACGGGGGTCTGGGCGGCGGTCATAGTGCCTCGGAGAAGTAAGAATCTGCGCGGGCTGGCCGTGCATTTCGGGCAATGAAAGCCTCTAAATCGCATTGCCGGAAGAGAACGCGCCCCCCAATGCGGACAAAGCCAATCTCCCGCCGCGCAATCAAGCCGTCGAGATTCCGCAGGGAAATGCAAAGCAGCGGGTGCGCTTGCTGGCGGCTCATTAAAAGGGGAACAGGGACCGTGCTCATTTCGAGGCGAGGCGGCTTTCGATGTAGTTTTCCAGATCAGAAGCTCGGACGCGCAGGGCGCGGGCATTCAGCTTGAAGGACGGGAATCGACCTTCGCGGGTATATTTCCAGCACGTCAACGGGCACACCCCAAGCAGGGCGGCGGCTTCGGAGATCTTTAGCAATCGTTCGGGGTTGTTTTGGGTAGGTGTCATAGGTTTGGGTGCGGGGGCTGCCCTGCTATCACAAAGTGGTAAAACGACCTTCGAAAATCACATTATATTTTTGATTTATTAAAATTTATATAATATGCTGTTATTAAGCATGTTATACCGAGCTAACGGAGCTCTTGATAATAAATTGAGCCGAAAAGGTGCGGTTTGTTCCTCTCAAGACACTGTGCAGAAGACATCCAAATGTGGGGCCCGCTGACCATCGATTCCGCGCACGAAGACGGTTCACAGGGCGATAAGCGAGGGGCTCCTTGAGCTCCCGATGAGCCTCGGTGATGTTTCGGAACGGGTCTTATTTCTACAGACGCCTTACCCTACTACCTGGTGCTCCTGAAACGACCCACCACAGACCGATAAACGCAAAACCGATCCCTGCCAACCCGGAGCGGTCACCTTTTTCCTCCGGTGCAGTCAATAAAAATCGGCAGCCTAGTTTTTAATGTCCCTTCAAGTCTTCAGTCCGGTTATTTTGGCTACCCGAAGACCCAACAAAGAGAACACACCGAAAACCGCAGGCTGAACTTCGAGAATCGGGAGAGCCCGAGTGGCGAAACGACGAGAGCATGGTCTCGGGTTCATAGATGTACCAGCACCCGCCTCGAACTACGCGATTGTTTCTCCCGCTTACAGCTTCTTTCAAGGCCGGGTATTTTTCCAGCACCGCGCCCTCGTTCATGCCCGCACGATACCAGTCCTCGCACCACTGCCAGACATTTCCGCCCATGTCGTAGAGTCCATACTGATTCGCCAGAAGTTTCCCACACGGTGAGGTATTCTCGTAAAAATCCACTCCAAGTGACGGATTGTAATTCCCTGCTTCCTTCGGTGGCGGCCACTCATCCCCCCATGGGTATTCCCCAGTCCCCGCTGCTGCGCTCCACTCCTCATCTGTTGGCAGACGGTATTCCATATCCATTCCGATCCGCCCCTTCTTTCGCTCTTTTGCTGTAAGCCACTGGCAGAACGCCTTCGACTCCTCCCAACTCACACCAACCACCGGATGGTCTGTTGTCTGCTGAAAGCCTGGCATCTCCCAATTCGCAGTTCCAACCAGCATCCATTCCTTTCCGCTCCGCACGTACATCTTTCCCTGCTGCACATAACCCGTCTCCATCACATACGCCCGGAAGTCATCTACTCTCGTATCCCAGATCGAAAATAACACTCGCGTTCCCGGGACAGGGACAAACTTCATTCCCAGACTATTCACAAATGGAGATTCCTTCGTTGCTCGAAATACTCGTGCCTTATGCAATATGTTATTAGCGATCATAAGGAAAATAACAACGGCACCGGCGACAAGGATGCTCGCTACGAGAATGTGAAACATTCTTTTTCTTTGCTTTGATCCAGCCACTTCTTTAGTAATCAACTCGGCATCCGCCCAGTCGATCCATTCTTTGGCTTGCTCAAGTGGAGGCCTGCATTCTTGCCCGACTTCAGAGCCCGGGTTTGAAACAACTGTTGCTTGCCATAAATCGTTGAAATGCCTTCGCAGCGTGGCCAAGTTGGCCTTTTCAATGTCAAGTTGGGTCTCTTGTCGACTAGTTCCAGTTACTTTTGCAAAGCGCTCAACGCTATCGCGGCATTCGTTGGGGAGGGAATAAGCAAACTCTATAGTTTTGTTAACTTGGTCGTTTTGAAAGCCGGCTTGATTTGATGGGCCATAATCCAGATCTTTAAATCGGCAAGAAGAGTTCGCACCGATTTTCGCTTGATCGAGTAGTTGACAAGCATTACGAAAGCTTCCGCTTACGTTCAGTGCAGCAACTTGAGTTAAGGTTTTCCTGTGCTCGGAGTGGGTTGTAAGCAGAGCATTAATGCGGGTTAGCACTGTGTCGAAAAAGCGCCCAATATCTGCGTAATAGCGGCCTTCACCCTGCGTCAGAGAGCGGTATTCTAATCGGCAGGTCACGTCAGGCAGGCTGATATCTAGCCCTTGAGCACAGATCAACAACTCCGAATGGAGGTCTGCAGATGATAAAGAGCCTTTCCAGTCTAACGGAGAGAATTCGGCCTCAAGAGAGGATAATTGTTCTGAAAACTGGCGCGTATCGTCCGCAAGCATTTTTTGCATCTGAGTGAGCTCTACCAATGACGTCACAACAGAAGTTTCAAATAGAGATTGATATCGATCTTGAAAGAAAAACTGGAACCTTGAGATTTTGTAAAATACCTGGCTGAGCTTTTCTAGTCTTCTTTTAATTTCACCGAGAGGGTCGAAGGGCAGAGTTCCAACTCTGCCGTGCGCGTCGATGTAGGTAGTCAGATTTTCGTTAATCCGGCGATGAGTTTGGATGTCGGATAGATCGGAAAGAATTTCGGATTGCTGGTCAAGAGACCTACATTTCAACTGTAAAACGGCAACGGCACGCAGCAAGTCTTCATCCCACACTGTGTGGCTTTCGAGCGGCGCGCCACTCATTGTTGCTGGCTACATGCTGGGGCAGGGCGAATTACCTTGAGACGTTCAAGTGATTCAATGCAATCAACCATGAGCCTACGAACCTGCTTCAGCTGTTTGTCTTCAAGGTGTCGTTGTTTCCGCTCGGACTCCTCGGCTGCAAGGCGTTGCTTTTCCAAGATGACACGGTCTTGCTCGAGGTGGTTTTGTTCTTCCAGCGCGCGAGTTTGCGCTCTAATTGCGTCGGTTTGGTCCTTTTGCCTGGCAATCTGCTGTCTCCGTTGTGTGATTGCCGTGTATTGGGAGAACGCATTGATTGTCCCGGAATTTTCATTTAGGTAGTCTGATAAATCACTCATACAAACGGGGGCGTGCGGAATAAAACACTTCTACGTTTACAAAAGAACAGAGGGCATGGTCAAATAAAATTGAGAAAACGCGTCAGGCACGCTGTTCGGCCTCATGCGGTTGGGTGTGATTTTTGTTAACGCATTTTGGCGCCAATCCGCATCACTAACATAAACGCGGCAAGTAAGTTACAAAAAACTATAACCAAGGGGCATGCTTTGTACCTTGCGCTCCATGCTCGCAGGAGAGCGAGATTTTCATTGATTTGGTCAAGATTTCTCGACCACACGCCCGAGAGGCGGAATCGGGGTTCCTGCTAAATGGAATGCGGCGGGCGGGTGCTTGGCAACGCTCTGGTGCCGTTTAAGCCGCTGCGAATTGCCGGACATTTACCGGGGTGTCCGGCATGATCGAGAAGAACAGCTTGGCGGCTTCGGGCTTTGCCAACCCGTTGTAATGCCGCTGAACAATGCCGGGGGAGTTGCCTGATTCATAGGCAATCTTCGCAAGGTCGCCTTCAAGGGCAACCCGTGAACTGATCGCCGTATGCCGTAAGGCGTTGTGCGGCCAAGGGCGCAAATCCTCCCGCGTCTTCTCTGTCGCCGGGTCGGTCTGCGCCTTATTCACGACGGATCGGGTAGAGAAGAACGGCCCGAAGCCCGCCTTGATGCGGGCGAGGTTCCAGAGGTTTCGGGCATCCTCCGACTCTGGCCAGACTTTGCCCGATTCTTGAGCGTTGAGGGCCAGCCAAGCCCCCGCATTGTCGGGGATAGTGCAAACCCTGCGGGAGTTGGTTTTTGCCACCCCTGCGCCGATTGTGACGTGGCCTTGCTTGAGGTCGATAGCCTTCCAGTCGAGCCTTTCAATCTCGGCCTGCCGTAGTCCGCAAAACATCCCAAGGACAACGCCCGGAAGTATGGCGCGATCACAGTTCGCCAGCAAAGCGGCGGCATCGGAGGGGGTCAGGATTTCAACCTCCTCCCCCGTGACCTTGATCGGACTGGTCTTCTTGGCGGGATTCCCGGCGCACCACCCCCGCGCTTCGCAGAAAGCGAAAAATACAGAGAGGTGCGTCCGGTAGTGGCTGGCAGTCCGGGGGGAATGCGTGGCCGTAATTCCATCGAGGAGGGATTGACAGTCCGCCGGGGTGATACTGGCGGTTGTCCGGCCTGCCCAAGCCTCGCCTATGTAATCCATCCGCCCCCGGAGGGTAATCCGGTAGTTTAAACTTTTCCCCTCCCGTGATTGCAGGAAATCCGCCACGGCATCCTTGATCGGTCGCCCCTCCTGTTTGCGCTTCCAATCAGCCAGCACGAAGCGAGCGGCTTCAGTGAGGGAAATGCCGGTCCCCTCCAGAATCTTTTCGGCGGCGGATGCATCGGCGCGGGTGGCAGAGGTCAAGGCATTGGCCGATTCACCAAAGCGTTTCTGGTCCGCCTTCACTTCCTTCAGCCTGGCCTTGGCTTTCTTTTCATCAGTGAAGTGTTCCCGCTTGCGTCCGGAGGCGGTCGGATATGTGACGCGAAAGCGGACCTTGCCCGCGATCTTGACCTCACTGATTGACGTGCCAGCAGTTCTCATAAAATCCCCTCCCTCGTTTTTACCGCTTTTAACCCGATAGACAACATTTTCATGCAATAATAAGCAGGTGTGAGCAGCAGAGGCTTTTTCAAGAGAAGGCCCGCAGAGCCTTTATTCATGGGGTTCTCCTCGTGGTTTAAGGAGAGCCAGCAGTCGGATTCGAACCGACGACCTACGGTTTACAAAACCGTTGCACTACCACTGTGCTATGCTGGCGAAGTTAATTTAAATCAACTACTTGCGATTTCCGGATAACGACATCCTACACGTATGCTCTGGTCAGCGTCTGGCTGGACCGAAACACTGGGCGCAAAGCATGAAGAAGCAGGAAAATCGGAATTCACGAGTTGCTGAAGGCAACTACCGCTGCTGGCGCGGCGGCATTCACCTGCGACGCAAGGTAGGGGGGAAGCCGGTTTGGCACAAGCTGAAAAGCTGGGATCAGCAGGCGGGGTGTTGCCGGCCGTCCGGCGGCATCACCTGCGGTCAAAGCGGCAGACTCATCTGCAAGCCCGGCGGACCCAGCCCGCTGACGCCGAGCCCGAGCAGGCGGAGCGGTCGGTCGACCAGCCGCCCGCGCCGCAGGATCGAGCACGCGATGCCGTAGATCTCGTCTGCGCTCTCGACAGGATCCTCCACGCTGATCTGGCGCGTGAGTGTTGTGAAGTCGCTGTAGCGGACCTTCACCTGGACCGTCCGGGCCGCGAGCCTCTCCTTGGCGAGTTTGACGGCCAGTTCGCCGGCCTGCTCCTTGAGCGCCGGGACGAGAACCCGGCGGTCATCCGTGTCGCGCTCGAACGTTTCCTCGGCGCTCACGCTTTTCACCTCACCGTCGTAGTCGAGCGCCCGGTCGTCCTCGCCCATGGCGTAGCGCTTGAGCGACGGACCGAACGACCCGACAAGCGCCCGAAGGTCGCCGGCGTAGTCCTGGAGGTCGCCGATCGTGCGCAGGCCGGCCTGTGCGAGCACCTCCGCGGTGACCTTCCCGACGCCGTGGATGGCGGATGCCGGGAGCGGTCGCAGGAACCCGACCTTCTCCTCCTCGCCGATTAGGAAGAGCCCGTCCGGCTTACCGTGGTCGCTCGCAATTTTAGCCAGAAGCTTGTTTGCACCGATCCCGATGCTGGCTGTCAGCCCCCGCCCGGTGCGGATGAGGTCCTTCATTTCCTGCCCGAGCTGCATGAGTAATGCCGGCTCGGGCTCGCCAAACCGGTGGCTCATATCGAGGTAGGCCTCGTCGACGCTGACCTGCTCGACGGCCCCGCCAAACCGGGCGAGCATGGCCATGATCTCGCGGGATTCGGCGCGGTAGGCTTCCATGCGGGGGCGGATGAAGACCCCGGCAGGACAAAGCCGCTGGGCGGTGCGCGAGGCCATCGCTGAGCGGACGCCGAACTTCCGCGCCTCGTAGCTGGCGGCGCAGACAACTCCGCGGCGATCCGGGGATGCGCCGACGATGACCGGCCGCCCGCGCAGGCCGGGCGCGTCGCGCTGCTCCACCGAGGCGAAGAACGCATCCATATCGAGATGGAAAATCACACGTGCCACAGCCCGGAAAGCTACCAGTCGTCAGTCGGGCCAACAAGGGCGGACGGCCTCGATGATTGGGCAGCGGGTGGATTCCGCGCCGGCTGGGAAGGCTCAAAAAACGACGACTGTTTTTCCGACGCTCCGGCGGTTGCGGATCCCGACGAGACGGTCGCCGGCTTGCTCTAGAGAAATGGTTTCCAGCGCCGGCACCGAGAGGCCCCCATCCGCGAGCATCCGGCAGCAAGCGAGCCCTGCCCGGACAATGTTCGCCTCCGCAGACGGGCCGGCGCGGTGCCCCGCACCGAGCGCGAGCTGGTGGAAGCTCAGGCTCCGGGAAAAAACATCCCGGTATTCCGACGGGCGCACGACGTCGACCATCTCGACCATCTCGCCCTCGAATGCCAGGCATTCCGCCACGACGAGATCTTCCTCCGGCCC
>Ga0209398_1000914_pt1 | contig 16572 bp, 13 predicted proteins | sample AshMeaBigSpring_FD_184125 | JGI IMG/M metagenome (GOLD analysis project Ga0209398, IMG submission 184125) | Groundwater microbial communities from Big Spring, Nevada to study Microbial Dark Matter (Phase II) - Ash Meadows Big Spring (SPAdes)... | ecosystem: Environmental > Aquatic > Deep... | reverse complement strand
CGCCGCGCGATTCCGGTGAACCCGAACGAGCGCGAGGTCGAGGGCGCCGCCTGCGTGGCGAGCGTGCTCGACCTGCCGGACGACGTGCAGAGCATCTCGGTGATCACGCCGCCGCCGGTCACCGAGCGCGTGGTGCAGGAAGCGATCCGCCGGGGCATCCGGCACGTGTGGATGCAGCCCGGCGCCGAGAGCGATCGGGCCGTCGCGGATTGCGAAGCCGCCGGGATCAACGTGATTGCGGACGGCAGCTGCGTGCTCGTGGTCCTCGGTTATCGGGAACGCTGAGCCGTCGGCTCGAAGCTGGACACTATCGAATTCAACTAAAAATTAGACCAATAAAGAATGGCTTTCCAAAGATTGTTGTTAATCTGGCGGACACAGTGAATACGTCGACTTCGGTCGTTGCAGCCGATCTGCCGGAACGCCGGGGTCCGCCCGGCTCCGCTAGTCGCTGAGGAATTGCCGCCAGCGAGGCGGGATCCCGCACGCCCCGGTTGAACACAATTGCATCCCGGGCACCCGCGCGGCACGTGCCGGCGATGCTCCGCTGCCGTATCGCGCGATGTGTCATGCTGATCGCCTCTCCTGCCGCGACAACAGGGGGGCAACGGAAGATGGCTGCAAAACCGAACACGCGGAAGGCCCGACCGGTCGGCGGCGCGCGCGACAAATCGCGCAAACAGGACGCCGAACTCGACCTGCGTCGCGCTCCGCTGCAATCGCGCGGACAGGCGACGTTCGGCCACATTCTCGACGCCACGGCCCGGCTGCTCGACGAAGTCGGGCTGGAACCGGTCAACACCAACGCGATCGCCAGGGCGGCGGGCGTCAACATCGCCACGCTGTACCAGTATTTCCCCAACAAGCGGGCGATCCTGCTTGCCCTGTTTCAGCGGCAGGCCGACCGTCGCGTGAGCGTGGCGCAAGCCTTGCTGGCCGGCATCGGTCGCAGCGCCGATTGGCCCGCCCGGATCGACGCCTTCGTCGACGGCATGGCGCGGCTGCGCGCCGAGCTGCCCGGCACGGCGGCATTGATGCAGGCCATGCGGGTCGATCCCGAGCTGCGCGAGTACAACCTGCGCACGAGCGATGCGGCGTCCGCCGCGCTCGCCGAAGAACTGATTGCGGCGGGCAGGCTCGCGCGCGAGGACGCCAGGATCGTCGCCCGCTGCATGCTGGAAGTGAACGCGGCGCTGATCGACGTCTGGCAGCAGGCGTTCGATGGACGCAACGGGCGCCTGCTCGGCGAGTTGAAGCAGCTGCACAGCCGCTATCTCGCGCCCTATCTCCGCGAGCCGGCGGCGCCGAAGCGCCGCCGCAAGGTCCAGGTGCCTGCCGCCCGAACGAAGTGACGGTGGCCTGCGGGCGTCAGGTGTACGCCCGGTACTTCTCGAGATAGCGCACGGGCTTCGACAGGGCGTCGCGCCGGAACGGGTCGCCGAGTTCCTGCGTCACCATCATCTCGATCACGGTGCACTGGCCGGCGGCCTGGGCCGCGACGGATGCCCGCAAGGCAGGGCCCACGTCGGGCAGCCGATCGACCGTCACGCCCTCGCATCCGAAGGCCTGCGCCACTCTGGCCCAGCTCGGACTGGTGAGGTTCACGGCCTGGAAGCGCCGCGAGTAGAAGTCCACGTGGTTCTTCTTCTCGGCCCCCCACTGCCCGTTGTTGAACACCACCACGGTGACGCCGATCTTCTCGCGCGCGCAGGTGAGGAGCTCGTTCAAGCTGATGCCCCACGCGCCGTCGCCCACGTAGGCGATGGCGGGCCGGTCGGGCGCGGCGATCTTGGCGCCGCAGATCACCGGGAACGCGTAACCGCAATTGCCGAAGCTCATCGCGGCGAACATCGAGCGCGGCTGCTCGAAGCGCAGGTACGAATTCGAGACCGAGCAGATGTTGCCGATGTCGGTCGAGACCATGGCGTGCTCAGGCATCGCCCGCTCGAGCTCTCGCAGCATCTGGCGCGGGTGCATGCACTTCGAGTCCTTCGCGACCTCGAGGGAGAAGGCGTCGCGCTCGTGGGTCCATCCGGTGAGTTCCTGCTCCCAGGCAGCCTTCTCGGCTTCCATCCTGGCCTTGCGCCCGGCCCGGTCGGCGTCACATGCGAGCTCGCGGCCCCGCAGGCGTTCGACCAGTGCCGCCGCTGCCGCCTTCGCGTCGCCGTGGATGCCGACGCTGATCGGCTTCACGAGGCCGAGGACCTTCGCGTCGGCGTCCACCTGCACGATCTTCGCGTGGGCCGGCCAGTAGTCCATGCCGTACTGCGGCAACGTGCCGAAGGGCCCGAGACGCGTACCGAGCGCAAGCACCACATCGGCCTGCGCAATGAGCTTCATCGCCGCCTTCGAGCCCTGGTAGCCGAGCGGCCCGCACCACAGCGGGTGCGAGGCCGGGAAGGAGTCGTTGTGCAGGTAACTGTTGCAGACCGGCGCCTGCAGCAGGTCGGCGAGTGCAATCGCTTCGGCGGTGCCGCCCGACAGGATCACGCCGCCGCCAGCGAGGATCACCGGGAACTTCGCGGTCGCGAGCAAGGCCGCGGCTTCATCGAGTGCCGCGGGATCCCCGGGGCCGCGGCCGATGCGCATCGGTGGCTGGACCGTCGCCTGGATGTCGCCGTAGAAATAGTCGCGCGGGATGTTGAGCTGGGCCGGGCCCATCTCGAGCATCGCGCGGTCGAAGCAGCGGCCCGCGATCTCGGCCATGCGCTTCGGGTTGTTCACGTGCCCCTGGTACTTGGTGATCTTCGAGAAGATCGGCAGCTGCTCGGTCTCCTGGAAGCCGCCGAGGCCCATCGTCATCGAGCCCGTCTCGGGCGTGATGAACACGACCGGCGAGTGCGCCCAGTACGCGGCCGCGATCGCGGTGACGAAGTTGGTGATCCCCGGTCCGTTCTGTGCGATGCACACGCCATGGCGCCCGGAGGCGCGTGCATAGCCGTCCGCCATGTGCGCCGCGCCCTGCTCGTGCGCCACCGGGATGAAGCGGATCCCGGCGGCGGGGAAGATGTCGAGCGCGTCCATGTAGGCCGAGCCCACGATGCCGAATACCTCGGTCACGCCGTTGGCGGCCAGTGTCTCGACCAGGGCTTCGGAAGGCGTCATGCGCAACGGGGTGGGAGCGGTCACGAGGTGTCTCCGGGGTATTTGCGCGCGCCGAACGATGCCGCGCCGGTGAATGGTTTGCGCCACGATAGCCCTTCGCGCGCACGCGAGAATGAGGGGCTGCCGAAACGAGAGCGGCCGGCGCGGCCCACCTCGGTGAACCGGCCGGCCGCGAGTGCGGACGTCGCGTCGACGGCGACGGTCAGGTGGTCGGCTCCTCCGCCGGCGGGACGATGGCCGTCCACGTGCTGTCCGGATCGAAGGCCCGGATCGACTCGACGGCGATGGCTGTGTCCTCACCGAGGTCCTTCTGGAAGACCACGCCGTCCTGGTTGACGATGAACGTCATCACGCCGCTCGAACCGTAGTCCGTCGGCCAGGCCACCAGCGCAAAGCCCTCCGTCAGCAAGCCATCCTTGAAGTAGTCGCGGGCGCCGCCGTTCGCGTTGGCGCCCTGTGCGTACAGCATGCGGTAGAAATAGCCGTGGTACGGAGTCCGCGCGTCGTCCTCGGCGCGACGGTAGCCTTCCGCCGCCGCCGCCGCGACGAACGGGCCCGCCGGACTCTCGGGTTCGTCCTCGCCCGTCGGCCAGTACAGGCCGTTGTGCATCCCTTCGTCGCTGATGAGCTTGAGCGCATAGATCCCCGGCGGATCGCCGTCGCGCCCTTCCGATGCGTATTCGAGCTGCGCCGACACGAAGCCGCGGCACACGTCGATCGCACCGAGCTCATTGCTGCCGACGCGGCGGTAGATCAGCTCGTCGACACCGGCTTCGCCATCGAAGGACCACTTGCCGTCGCGCTTCACCAAGGGCACCGGCATCGGCCAGTCGTCCTCGCCGATGACGAGAATCTTGCGGTCGGCGCCTTCATCGTCGAGGGCATGCTTCGCGCCGTATCTGGCGCGGAAGTCGGCACGGTCGCCGGCGTCCTGCACCGCGTCGCCCGAATTCAGCAGCTCGTCGCTGCCCGGCCCGAGCAGCGCCTTGAGCTGCGCGAGCTCGTTCTTCTCGAGCGCTGCAACGAGTGCGGCGACGGCCGCTTCGGGGGTATCGAAGCCGGCGGCCGACGCCGCTTCCTGCGGCTCCGGCTTCTTCGCACAACCCGCCGCGATCGCGAAGCCGACCACGAGGAGCGCCAGGCGCAGGCGCGCCATGCCCATTGTGTACTTGATGTTCATGTGTGTGGTTTCCTGCGATCAGCGCTGCTTCTTCTTGCCGCCGCCACCGCCGCCCTTGCTCCGGGCGCCTTGCGGCAGGCTCTGCTTGCCGCGCTGGCTCGCGGCGCGGTCCGCCTTGCCGCCCTGGCTTCCGGACACCGCGGTACGGTTGCCGGCCGGCGCCGGCCGGGATTTCGGCATCGGCTTGGGCGCCGCACGATCGACCTGCTGGGGCCTGGCGGCAGGCTTCATGTCGGGCTTCGCGTAACCGCGGTCGCCTTGCGGCTTTGCCTGCTTCGGCAGGTCGCGAGTCTGCGGCTTCGGCAGATCCCGCGTGGCCGGTACCGTGGCGGGCTTTGCACGATCTCCCTTCGCTCCCGCGTAACTGCCCTGCACCTTTGGCGGCGCTTTCGGCAGGTCGCGTGTGCCCGCCTTGTTCGTCCCGGCCGCCGGTTTCGAGTAGCCGGGCTGTGCAGCAGCGATGCGCTCCTGCGAACTCATCTTGTCGCGGCTCTTCGTGGCGCCTGCGTAACCGCTCTGGCCCTTCCAGTTGGCGGCCGTTGCGTTCGGCGACGGGCGCTTCACGTCCGCCGGCATCGCTCGCGGCTGGCGCTTGTTCAGCTCGTTGAGCTCGGGCCGGTTCGGGCGCGCGGCCGTGATCGGACTGCTCGCCTTGTTCGCACGGTTATACGTGGTCGTGCCCGGCCGGTCGTCGTAGCGATCCCAGTAACCACCGTTCGGCCGGTTGCCACCGGTGTTGATGACGATGTTGCCAGTGTTCTGGAAGCCGCTGTTGTAGTTGGGCGGACGGTTGTAGCCGTTGCTCGGATAATACCCGCCGCCGTACGACGGCCGGTACGGATAGGGCGGGTAGTAAGGCATGCCGCCGTAGCCGTAGTTGGGATAGTAGTAGTCGTACTTGTGATTGTGATCGTCGTCGTCGAACAGCTCGTTGACGAGGATGCCGGCGCCGAACGCGAGCAGGCCGGTGGTGACCATCGCGCCGGTCGAGTGACCTTTGTCTTCGGTCGTGGTCGTGGTGGTCGTAGCCGTGGTCGTCGCAGGCGGCGCATAGGCCGCCACCGGGTCGTACTGCGGCACGTACACGACCTGCGGGTCGGCAGGCTTCAGCACGACGACGTCCTTGCCTTCCTGCTGCTGCGTCTCGACCTGCATCTGCTGCGAGCTCTGAAGGTTGCCCGCCTCGATTGCCTGCGTGCGCAGCCGCTGGATGGCGTCGAGCACGCCCGCCTGGTCGGCGACGAACGCCTCGCCGAGCTCGGTGGTCCAGCCGAGTTCCATGCACATCATGTCCACTGTCTCGGGAAACTGCACCAGCGCACGCATCGGCGGCGTGAAGCCCGCCGCTGCGGCGGAATCGTCGAGGGCCTTGCCCTTGAGCGAGGTGTTCTGCAGCAGCCAGTTGCCCGCGTCGAGCACTTCCTGGGGATTGGTCGAAGCGATCAGCACCTGCGACAGCACCGGGTCAGGGTACAAAGCGACGGGCGCGAGCAGCTCCTCGAGCGCCTCCGGCGTCCAGGTCCGGGTGATTTCAGCAGCCGTCACCGGCTCGGGGGCAGCCGCGGGGTTTGCGGTGGCGGCCGGTGCCGTGGGGGCCTGCGCCTGTGCCGGGGGTTCCTTGGAGCCGCAGGCCGCCAGCGAGGTGAGCGCGCCGAGCACGGCGCAGAGCGTGAGCGATCGTAGATCGGCAGCGGGGCGCTGCATGTGAGTACTCCCCCCGCGGCGAGCGCGGGACAGCTTTTATGACTCGATACCGACGGTCACGATCGCTCATGGCGACCGTGTCGCGGCACACTTTCCACGCCCCAGCGCCAATCTAGCATGCCGGTCCCCGGACAGCGATCACGGACGTTTCCCAGCCCGGCTCCACAAGGCAGCGCGGGTCCGGCGTGGGAACACGGGACTCGCGCCCATCGAAATTCGCACTGACATGGTGCGGCGCGCTGAGCGCTCGCACCACGAATGTGCGTATAGTCGATGCATCGGCTGGAAAAGAACCGTATTTTCACAGTCTTGCGCAATTCCGGTGCGCTGGCATACTTCCTGCAACCCATTGGGTCCCCAATACCACGCTTCCGGGCCGTCGCGGCGAGCGGCCCGAAGCACCCGACTTCGCTGCATGCGCAAGGAGTTCCCATGACGACCGCGGCCGACGTTCTGAAGCTCATCAAGGACAAGGAGGTCAAGTTCGTCGACCTCCGCTTCACCGACACCAAGGGCAAGGAACAGCACGTGACCGTCCCGACCCGAGTCGTGGACGAGGCCTTCTTCGAGGACGGCAAGGGCTTTGACGGATCGTCGATCGCCGGTTGGAAGGGCATCCAGGAGTCGGACATGATCCTGATGCCGGATCCCTCGACCGCCATCGTCGACCCGTTCTTCGAGGAAACCACCCTCAACCTGCGCTGTGACATCGTCGAGCCCTCGACGATGCAGGGCTACGAGCGCGATCCGCGCTCGCTCGCCAAGCGCGCCGAGGCCTACCTCAAGTCGACCGGCATCGCCGACACCTCGATGTGGGGGCCCGAGAACGAATTCTTCATCTTCGACAACGTGCGCCACGGCGCCTCGATGAACGGCTGCTTCTACGAGGTCGATTCGCTGCAGGGCGCGTGGAACTCCGGCCGCCAGGTCGAGGGCGGCAACCTCGGGCATCGGCCGGGCATCAAGGGCGGCTACTTCCCGGTCCCGCCGGTGGACACCTACCAGGACCTGCGCACCGCCATGTGCCTGGCGATGGAAGAGATGGGCCTCAAGGTCGAGGTGCACCACGCCGAAGTCGCCACCGGCGGCCAGGCCGAGATCAACGTTTCCGCCAATTCGCTCGTGAAGAAGGCCGACGAGGTGCAGATCCTCAAGTACGCGATCCACAACGTCGCGGCCAGCTACGGCAAGACGGCCACCTTCATGCCGAAGCCGCTGGTGGGCGACAACGGCAACGGCATGCACGTCAACCAGTCGCTCGCGAAGGACGGCAAGAACCTGTTCGCCGGCGACAAGTACGGCGGCATCTCCGAACTCGCCATCTACTACATCGGCGGCATCATCAAGCACGCCAAGGCGCTGAACGCGATCTGCAACGCCAGCACCAACAGCTACAAGCGCCTGGTGCCGGGCTTCGAGGCGCCGGTGATGCTGGCGTACTCGGCGCGCAACCGCTCGGCGTCGATCCGCATCCCGCACGTGATCAACCCGAAGGGCCGTCGCATCGAGGTGCGCTTCCCGGACAGCACCGCGAACCCATACCTGTGCTTCGCGGCGATGCTGATGGCCGGACTCGACGGCATCCGCAACAAGATCCACCCGGGCGACCCGGCGGACAAGGATCTCTACGACCTCGAGCCGGAGGAGGCGAAGAACATCCCGACCGTCTGCCACGCGCTCGACATGGCCCTCGAGGCGCTCGACAAGGATCGCGCGTTCCTCAAGGAGGGCGGCGTGTTCACGGACGACGTCATCGACGCCTACATCGCCCTCAAGATGCAGGAGGTGACCAAGCTGCGCATGTCGACGCATCCGGTGGAGCTCGAGCTCTACTACAGCGTCTGACGCGTACCCGGGGGCGGGTGTCGGGGGCCGGGCGGCGGCAGAGCCGCCCGGCGCCCCTTCCCGCCAAACCCATGACACGGTTCGCGGATCCGGGCTCCAGGCTTGGTTTCGCGGGATAGCAGGGGCTATGCTCTGGCGCCATGAACACACGGGTGCTGTTGCTCGGATGCCTGCTCGCCCTGTCGGTGCAGGCGCAGGAATCGAGGCGCGACATGTGGACCTGGAAGGACGCCAACGGCGTCACCCAGTTCTCAGACCGGCCAGTGCCCGGTGCGCGCAAGATCACGATCCACTCGTCGTCGCCGGCGCCGGTGTCCGGTCCGGTGACGAGCGCGCCTGCCGCAGCCGCCTCGTCTGTGCCCGCCACCTCGTCCGCCGCGGCCGTGGTCAGCTACCAGTCGCTCGAGATCTGGGCGCCCGAGAGCGGCGAGACGTTCTTCGGCGCAGACGCCACGGTGAACGTGCGCATGCGCTCCGAGCCGAGACTGGCTGCCGGCGATCGCCTGCTGCTCTACCTCGACGGCAAGCTGATGGAGGACGCCACGAACTCCTACGAGCACGCGCTCTCGAACCTCGAGCGCGGCGTGCACTCTCTCGCGGCCGTCATCCTCGACGACAAGGGCAACGAGAAGATCCGCAGCGAACCGCGCGTGTTCCACGTCAAATTGCCCACGACGATCGAGCCGCGTGCCGTCGGCCCGGCGCTCAGGCCGCAACCACCGCCGGCGCCGCAGCCCCGACCGAACTCTCCCAAGTAGCGAGCGGCGGTTGCGCGTCATCGCGCCTCCGGGAGGCGTGACGTGGCGGCCGATCCCCGCAGCATCGTCCGCCCCGGCTGCGCCGCCGTCGGCGAGTTGCTCGACGGAATTTCGACTTGTGTAATCTGGCTCGACGCCGATGGCGTCGTGCTGCACCTGAACGAGCCCGCCGAGGACCTGTTCGGCACGAGCCGCAACCATGCGGCCGGCCGCGCGCTGCGCGAGCTGTTGAAGTCCAACGCCGAACTCGAAGGCGTGATCAGCCGTGCCCGCGTCGCCGGCGCACAATACTCGCGGCGCGACCTGCCGTTCGATCCCGGCCCGGGCGCAGCGTCACGTGTCGTGAACGTGACCGTGACGCCGTACGACGCGCCGGGCTGCCCAGGCGGTGCGCTGGTCGAGATTGCCGACGTCACACAGCACCAGCGCATCCAGCGCGAGACGGCCCTGCTCACGCAGCTCGGCGGCAGCCGCGCGATGGTCCGGCAGCTCGCACACGAGATCAAGAATCCGCTCGGTGGCCTGCGCGGCGCGGCGCAGCTGCTCGAGCGGCAGCTCAAGGACCCGACGCTTCACGAATACACCGCGGTGATCATCGCCGAGGCCGACCGGCTCGCCGGGCTCGTGGATGCACTGCTCGGTCCCGTGCAGCCGCCGCTCAAGGAGCCGGTCAACATCCACGAGCTGGTGCAGCACGTCGGTCACCTGCTGGCGGCCGAGGCCCCCACGGGTGTCGTAATCGAGCGCGACTACGATCCGAGCCTGCCGCGCCTGCGCCTCGACCGCAACCAGATCATCCAGGCGCTGCTCAACCTCGGACGCAATGCGGTCCAGGCGGTGGGCGACAGCGGACGCGTCGTGCTGCGCACGCGCGCGCTCACCAACGCGAGCATCGGCAGCCGCCGCTACCGCGTGGTCGCGAGCATCCAGGTCGAGGACGACGGCCCTGGGGTGCCCGGCGACATCAAGGACACCGTTTTCTATCCGCTCATCACGGGCCGCCAGGGCGGCACGGGCCTCGGCCTGGCCGTCGCGCAGGACCTCATCGGCCGCCACGACGGCCTGATCGAGTTCGACAGCCGCCCGGGGCGCACCGTCTTCACCATCCTCTTGCCATTCGACAACCATGAACTCGGCCAAAGCGCTTGACGTCTGGATCGTCGATGACGATGCCTCCATCCGCTGGGTGCTGGAGCGTGCGCTCAAGCAGGCGGGTCTCGAAACCCGGGCGTTCGAGCAGGCCGATGCCGCGCTCGCCGCGCTGCGCCAGGGCGTCCCCGACGTGCTCGTCACGGACATCCGCATGCCGGGGCGCAGCGGCCTCGAGATGCTGGAGGAGATTCGCGCGAAGCGGCCGCGCCTGCCGGTAATCGTGATGACCGCGCACTCGGACCTCGAGAGCGCGGTGGCTGCTTACCAGGGCGGTGCGTTCGAATACCTGCCCAAGCCCTTCGACATCGACCAGGCCGTCGAGCTGGTGCGCCGTGCCGCCGCACAGGGCCAGCGCTCGGAGACCACCGCCGCTGAATCGCGCCGCATCCCGGAGATGCTTGGCCACGCCCCGTCGATGCAGGAGGTGTTCCGCGCGATCGGCCGCCTGTCGCGCTCGAGCATGACGGTGCTCATCACCGGCGAGTCGGGCACCGGCAAGGAACTCGTTGCGCGCGCCCTGCACCGTCACAGTCCGCGCGCCGCAAAGCCATTTATCGCGCTGAACACGTCCGCGTTCACGGCCGACCTGCTCGAGTCCGAGCTGTTCGGGCACGAGAAGGGCGCGTTCACCGGCGCCGCGGAGCTGCGGCGCGGCCGCTTCGAGCAGGCGGACGGCGGCACACTGTTCCTCGACGAGATCGGCGACATGTCGCCGGCGCTGCAGACCCGCCTGCTGCGCGTGCTGGCCGAGGGCGAGTTCTATCGCGTGGGCGGCCAACTGCCCGTGAAGGTGGACGTGCGGGTGGTCGCTGCCACCCACCAGGACCTCGAGGCGCGCGTGCGCGGCGGCCTGTTCCGCGAGGACCTGCTGCACCGCCTCAACGTGATCCGCATCGAAGTGCCGCCGCTGCGCAACCGGCGCGAGGACATCCCGGAGTTGCTGCGGCACTACCTCGACGTTGCAGCGCTCGAGCTCGGCGTCGCGCCGAAGGTCCTGGCGCCGGACGCCGAGGCCGCACTGCTGGCGTTCGACTGGCCGGGCAACGTGCGTCAGCTCGTCAACGCGTGCCGCCGGCTGACCGTGCTTGCCGCCGGCCGCGAGATCACGCGCGCCGACATCCCCGCGGACCTCGGTGGCGGCGCCTCGGGCGCAGCGGCCTCGAGCGACTGGGCGCAGGCGCTCGCGAGCTGGGCGCAGGCACGCTTCGCCGCCGGCGGCGCGCCGCTGCTCGAGGAGGCCCTGCCGGAGTTCGAGCGCACCGTGATCCGCGAAGCGCTCAAGGCCACGCACGGCGGCCGCCAGGAAGCCGCCCGGCTGCTGGGCTGGGGCCGCAACACGCTCACCCGCAAGCTGAAAGAGCTGGGGATGGAGGACGCGTAGCGACGAACCGCGCGGGTACAATGCGCGCGCGTGACGACCACCCCGCAAGAACCGCTGATCCGCACCCAAGGACTCGTGCGGCGCTACCGCATGGGGCGCGAGACCGTCGAGGCACTGAGGTCCGTCGACCTCGTGATCCACCGCGGCGAGTACGCGGCGATCATCGGCCCTTCCGGCTCGGGCAAGTCCACGCTCATGAACATCCTCGGCTGCCTCGACACGCCCGATGAAGGCAGCTACTGGCTGAACGGGCATCCCGTGTCCACGATGCGCGACAGGCAGCTCGCCCACGCCCGCAATCGCGAGATCGGCTTTGTGTTCCAGTCGTTCGCGCTGTTGCCGCGCGCCACGGCGTTGCAGAACGTCGAGCTGCCGCTGCTCTACGCCGGCGTGCACCGGCGCGATCGCGCGCAGCGCGCTGCAGAGGCGCTCGCCCGCGTCGGGCTGGCGGACCGCGCCAAGCACCGTCCGGCGGAACTCTCGGGCGGCCAGCGACAGCGGGTCGCCATCGCCCGGGCGCTCGTGACGCAACCGAGCCTGCTGCTGGCCGATGAGCCGATCGGCAATCTCGACACGGCGACCGGCGAGGAGATCCTCGCTCTCTTCGACGACCTGCACCGCGCCGGCAACACCGTCGTCGTCGTGACCCACGAGGCCGACGTCGCCGCGCGCGCGCAGCGCATCCTGCGCATGCTCGACGGGCGCATCGTCAGTGATACCACCCGGACAGGATCCCACGCCGCATGAAGAAGCTCGCCGGCCTCCTCCTCATCGCCCTGGCGGTTGCCGCCTGTGGCTCGCGCGCACCCGGGCCGGCCGCGGACCAGTACGAGACCGCCACGGCCGAACGCCGCCCACTGGTCCTGGTGGTCGAGGCCGCGGGCGTGATCGAGCCGATCCGCACCGTGGAGCTCAAGTCGAAGGCATCGGGCGAGATTCTCCAGCTCGGCGCGGACACCGGCGACACGGTGGCTGCCGGCGCGATGCTCGTGCTCATCGACCCGCGCATCCCGCGCAACCGCCTTGACCAGGCGCTGGCGCAGCAGAAAGCCGCAAAGGCCAAGCTCACCAACGCACGCAGCCAGCTCGCGCGCGGGGAGAAGCTGCGCGAGAACGCGTGGATCAACCCTGCCGACTACGACAAACTGGTGCTCGACGCGGCCACCGCGGAGTCCGAGGTGGTCGCCGCGCGCGTCGCGGTCGAGAACGCGCGCATCGCGCTCGAGGACACGGAAGTGCGTGCGCCGATCGGCGGCACGATCCTCAACAAGCGCGTCGAGCGCGGACAGGTGATCTCATCGCCGACCACCGACGTGGGCGGTGGCACGCTACTCATGTCCATGGCGAACCTCGATCGCGTTCGCGTTCGCACGCGCGTCGACGAGACCGACATCGGCAAGCTCCTGACCGGCATGGAGGCTCAGATCAGCGTGGCGTCGTTCCCGGGCAAGCGCTTCGCCGGCACCATCGAGAAGATCGAACCGCAGGCGACCGTCGAGCAGAACGTCACGCTGTTCCCGGTGCTGATCTCCCTGCCTAACGAGGAGCACTTGCTGCGCCCGGGCATGAACGTGGAGGCCCGGTTCGAGGTGGCGCGCCGCGACGATCCGCTCACGATCCCGGTCACTGCGCTGCGCACAGAGCGCGACGTCACCACGACGGCGGAGATCCTCGGCATCGAGGAGAGTGCGCTGCGCGACAAGCTGGCCGCGGCGGGCGTGGAATCCGAGCCGCGTGCTGAGCGTCGTTCGGCCCGCGAAAGCGCGGCAAGCCTGCGCGGCAGCTTCTGGGTCGTCGCCGACCGCAAGGGGACGCGCGAGCCGGTGCCGGTGGAGACCGGCGTCACCGACCTCGATCGCGTCGAGATCACGGGCGGCCTCGCCGAAGGCGACGTCGTGCTGGTGCTGCCGAGTTCGAGCCTGCTCGAGACGCAGGAGCGCCTGCAGAACTTCATGCGCGGCCGCGGCGGCATCCCGGGCATCACGCAGCAGCCACAGCAGTCCGGCGAAGCGCAGGGCGGGCAGCGTGGCGGCCAGGGTGCGGCCGGCAGCCAGCGGCCGGCGGGCGCGCAACGACCTGGCAACGGCCAGCCCCCGGCAGGGGCACCACGACCCGCGGGTGGCCAGCCGTGATCGAGATCCTGCGGGTCGCGTTGACGTCCATCCGCGGCAACCTGTTCCGCGCGGCGCTGACCATGCTCGGCGTGGTGATCGGCGTCGCCGCCGTGATCACCATGCTCGCGCTCGGCACGGGCGCGCAGCGCGCCGTCGAGCAGCAGCTCGAGGCCCTGGGCGCCAACGTGATCACTGTCACCACCTGGATGCGCTTCGCGCAAGGCATTGCGCGCGAACAGGCGCTCACCACCGATGACGCCGTGGCACTGCGCAACGATGCGCGCAACGTGTCGGCGGTCGCCCCCGAGCAGAGCTCCCGACAGCAGGTGAAGCTCGGCAATCGCAACCTCAACCTGAGCGTGATCGGCACGACACAGGACCATGCAGTGGTCAACGGCTTCGAGCTCGAGGCCGGGCGCACGCTGACCGCCATCGACGACTCGAGCCGGCGTCGCGTCGCGGTGCTCGGCGGCGAGGTGCCGGAGCAGCTCGGCACGACGGGCGAGGCGCTTCTCGGCCGCAGCATCCTCATCAAGTCGCTGCCGTTCGAAGTCGTGGGCGTGTACCGCAAGAAGGGCGCGATCGGCTTCGGCAACCCGGACGACGACATCTACATCCCGGTGAGTACGTCGGAGTTCCGCGTGGTCGGCAACGACCGCGTGCAGAACATCGCCGTGCAGGTCGCGCCGGGCGTCGAGCCCGCGCAGGCGATGGTGGAGATCGAGCGGGTCGTCCGCCGCGAGCACGGCCTCGCGCCGGGCGCCGACAACGACTTCACCGTGGTGGACCGCAAGCAGTTCCTCGCCACCCAGCAGCAGACGACCCAGATCCTGTCGTTCCTGCTCGCGGGCATTGCCGGTGTCAGCCTGGTGGTGGGCGGCATCGGCATCATGAACATCATGCTGGTGACCGTCACGGAGCGGACGCGCGAGATCGGCATCCGCAAGGCGCTCGGCGCGACGCGAACGAACATCCTCACGCAGTTCCTGACCGAGAGCGTGGTGCTGTGCGTGCTCGGCGGCCTGCTCGGGATGCTGCTGGGCACGGGTGCGGCCCGCGCGCTCGCAACGTTCGCGGGCTGGCAGACCTACGTGACGCTCGACGCGCTGCTGCTCGCCTTCGCGTTCAGCGCGGGCGTGGGGCTGGTGTTCGGGTTATGGCCGGCGCGACGCGCGTCGAAACTCGACCCGATCGCGGCCCTGCGCTACGAGTAGAAAACAGGGGACATTCAGCTAATCTCTGGCAAGGCGTTGTCGCGGATCTGTGCCGGCCTTCGCCGCCTGTTCGGGTACAAAGCGGACACTGGCCGAGGGCCGGAGTCGGCCAGAAGCGGTCGGATTCGGCTTTCCAAGTTAAACGCTGATCCACGCTCGCGGGGGGTGTCCTCGACGTGGTCTCCGGATCTTGATATCCGATGCACACGGTCCCGGCATCGCCGTCGGTGCAGCAACGTGTCACCCCGGCGAAGTCTTGCGGCCGCAGTCCTGCACGCCGCAGTCGCTTGATTCCACCTGCAAGGTGGAGTGCTCAATTCCGAAGTCATCGTGCAGTGATTCATTGATACGCCGGCGGAGCGCCTCCACGTCCGTGCCCGTGTTGGCGATCACGTGCGCCGCCAGCACCGCTTGCTTGGAGCCGAGCGCCCAGACGTGCAGGTCGTGAACGCCGGTCACGCCGGGTTGACCGACGATGGCGGTGCGTACTGCCGCCAGATTTGTCCCATGCGGCACGCCTTCCAGCAGGACGTTTATGGCCTCGCGCGCCAGCGTCCAGGTGCGCGGCAACACCCACAGCCCGATCAGCACAGCCAGGACTGGGTCAAGAATCAGCCAGCCGGTCAGCTTGATGAGCGCGGCCGCGATCAGCACGCCGAGCGAACCCAGCATGTCGCTCCAGACTTCGAGGTAGGCCCCCTTGACGTTGAGGCTCTCGCCGCTCCCGGCCTTGAGTAACCGCATCGCGATCAGATTGACGACGAGGCCCGCGACCGCCACCACGATCATCCCGGTCGCGGCAACGGGCGGGGGCGCTCGAAACCGCCCGACCGCCTCCCACAGGATGTAGGCAGCCACACCCAGCAACAGCACGCCATTCGCCAGAGCTCCCAATGCTTCGAGGCGCGCATAGCCGAACGTCCGCCGGGCATCTGGTGGCCGGCGAGCCAGGCGCACCGCGACCAGTGCAATGACGAGCCCGGCCGTGTCGGTGGCCATGTGCGCGGCATCCGACAGCAGAGCCAGGCTGTTGGTCAACAGGCCGCCGACGACCTCGACAACGAGAAACGTGCCGGTGAGTCCCAGTGCCCACCACAACGGCCTCTCATGCCGCACGTCGCTCAGCCCGTGATCGTGTCCGTGGCCCATGTCAGTCACCGCCGATCGCTTCTGCGTGGTCGATGCTGGAGACGAACAGCCACCCCGACGTCGCCTGACCGGCCCTGCCGTTGCGCTGGATCAAGTCCACGACGGTAGGCAACTCGTCGTCGACGCAGTACACATCAAGTTGGATCTGCTGGGTGATGAGTTCTCCCAGCTCGACCGAGTAGGTCTGCTCGCGAGCACTCAATGCCTGCAGCAGACCCTGGCCATGGACAACACTGAAGCGGCGGTGGCCCGCCGCCGCCAGCGCGTGCACGACTTCGCCGATGCGGTTCGGGTGGAGCAGGGCGGTGATGCGCTTCATAGTGCGGTCTCCTCGGTCGATGCTGCGGCGCGCGTTTCCATCCATTCGTACAACACTGGCAACAGCACAAGGGTGAGCAGGGTCGAGCTCAGCAGGCCTCCGACGACGACAGTGGCGAGTGGCCGTTGGGTTTCGGCTCCGACGCCCGAAGACAGCAGCATCGGCACCAGGCCCAGGATCGCGACACTCGCGGTCATCAGCACCGGTCGCAGCCGCAGGGCCGTGCCCTCTGTCACCGCGTCGCGCACGCTCAAGCCCTTGTCGCGCAGCTCGTTCAGGAAGCTGACCAGCACGATGCCGTTCAGCATAGCCACGCCAAAAACGGCGATGAAGCCGATGGCTGACGGCACCGACAGGTACTGCCCGGTGATGAACAGCGCCACGATGCCGCCCAGCGTCGCGAACGGCACGTTGGCGAGGATCAGGGCCGCGTACTTCACCGAGTTGAAGGCCGTGTAGAGCAACAGGAAGATGAAGAAGATCGTCACCGGCACGATCACCGCGAGCTTGGTGAGTGCGCGCTGCTGGTTTTCGAATGCGCCACCCCATTCGATCCAGTAACCCGGTGGCAAATTGACCGCGGCGTCGAGCGCGGCCGCGGCTTCCTTGACGAATCCGTCGACGTCGCGACCGCGCACGTCCATCTGGATG
>Ga0209398_1000913_pt1 | contig 16580 bp, 10 predicted proteins | sample AshMeaBigSpring_FD_184125 | JGI IMG/M metagenome (GOLD analysis project Ga0209398, IMG submission 184125) | Groundwater microbial communities from Big Spring, Nevada to study Microbial Dark Matter (Phase II) - Ash Meadows Big Spring (SPAdes)... | ecosystem: Environmental > Aquatic > Deep... | reverse complement strand
AGCGCCCCCTGCGAATAGATCGTCCGCCCGAACTCGCCGCCCCACACGACCAGCGTGTCCTCCAGCAGGCCCCGCTGCTTGAGGTCCCGGAGCAGGGCCGTCGTCGGCTGATCGGTGTCCCGGCACTGCCCCTTGATCGCATTGGGCAGGCCGCCGTGGTGATCCCAACCCATGTGGAACAGCTGCACGAACCGCACGTCCCGCTCCGCCAGGCGGCGGGCCAGCAGGCAGTTGGCCGCGTAGGTTCCCGGCGTCTTCACCTCGGGACCGTACATCTCCAGCACACTGGCCGGCTCCTGCGAGATGTCGGTCAACTCAGGCACGCTGGCCTGCATGCGGAAGGCCATTTCGTACTGGGCGATGCGGGCCTGAATCTCGGGGTCGCCCACCGCGGCGTGTCGATGGCCGTTCAGGGCGCCCAGGTCGTCCAGCGTCTCGCGGCGCAGCGCCCGATCGACGCCCGGCGGATTGGACAGGTAGAGCACCGGGTCGCCGACATTGCGGAACTTGACCCCGGCGTGCTGCGTCGACAGGAACCCGCTGCCCCAGAGGCGATCGTACAGCGGTTGGTCATCCCGCCGCCCCGTGCCGAACGAGGTCAGCACCACGTAGGCGGGCAGGTCCTGGCACTCGCTGCCCAGGCCGTAGCTCAGCCACGAGCCCATGCTGGGGAACCCGGATAGCTGCCGCCCGGTCTGAAAGAAGGTGATCGCCGGGTCGTGGTTGATGGCATCGGTGTGCATCGACTTGATGAAGCACAGGTCGTCCACGACGCCTGCCAGGTGCGGCATCAGGTCGCTCAACCAGGCTCCGCTCTGGCCGTGCCGGGCGAACTTGAAGATGGTCGGCGCGACGGGAAAGGTCTTCTGGCCGGAGGTCATCGTGGTCAGCCGCTGGCCCTGGCGGATCGAGTCGGGCAGATTCTCGCCGCGCCGGTCGGCCAGGGTCGGCTTGGGATCGAACAGGTCCATCTGCGACGGGGCGCCCGACTGGAACAGGTAGATCACGCGCCGCACCCGGACGGGATGGTGCGGCCAGTTCTTCAAGGCCCCCAGCGACGCGGCGGGGACCGGGGCCGCCGTCGAACGCGGGCCGTCCAGCAGCGAGAGGGCGGCCAGCCCGAGCCCGGCGGCCGAGCGGGTCAGGAACGTGCGCCGCGCCACCGCCTCGCGGGCCGCCGCGTCCAGCCCCAGAAACAGCCGGTCGTTGCAGTTCATCGCTTACTCCTTGGTCACTACCTCGTCCAGGTTGAGCAGGATGTTGGCCGTCAGCGTGTACGCCGCCAACTCGGTCTTGTCGAGCGCCGGGTCGGGCCGGGCCGCGCCCATGGTCAGCAACTTCTCCGCCGCCGCAGCGTCGGCGCGAAAGCGGGCCGCGTAACGCTCGAAGCCGGCCAGCAGGACTTGCAGCTCCGCGTCGTCCGGCAGTCGGCAGGTGACCCGGCGAAAGGCCCAGGCGATCCGGTCGCGGGGCGTCGTGCCGCCCGCGGTCAACATCCGCTGGGCCAGCGTCCGCGCCGCCTCGACATACGTCACCTCGTTCAACAGGGCCAGGGCCTGCAGCGGCGTGTTGGTCCGCGACCTCTTGACCGCGCACACCTCGCGGGAGGGAGAGTCGAACATCAGCATCGTGGGCGGGGCCGCCGTCCGCTTCCAGATCGTATAGAGCGAGCGGCGGTAGAGCCCGTCCCCCTGGTCGGGCTTGTAGCCCCGCAGGTCGCCGTACTTGCTCGTCTCGTCCCACACGCCCGCCGGCATGTACGGCCGCACGCTGGGGCCGCCGACCTTCTCGACCAATAGACCACTGACCGCCAGCGCCTGGTCGCGCACCAGCTCGGCCGACAGGCGGAACCGCGGGCCGCGGGCCAGCAGGCGGTTCTCCGGGTCCCGGGCGAACAGCTCCGGCGCGACCCGCGACGACTGGCGATAGGTCGCGCTCATCACGATCTCTTTCTGCAGGGCCTTCATGTCCCAGCCCAACCGCACGAACTCCGTGGCCAGCCAATCGAGCAGCTCCGGGTGGCTGGGCGGTTCGGACTGCAAGCCGAAGTTGTCAATCGTCTTGACCAGGCCCGTGCCGAAAAACTTCTCCCACTGGCGATTGACCCAGACGCGGGCAGTCAGAGGATGGTCGGGCGCGACCAGCCACTGGGCCAGGCCCAGGCGGTTGAGCGGTGCCCCGTCCGGCAGCGGCGGCAAGGCGGCCGGCAGCGCCCGCTCGACCTTCTCTCCCCGCTTGTCGTACTCGCCCCGCACCAGCACGAACGCCTCCCGCGGCTTGGGCAACTCCTGCATGACCATCGTCGTCATCGAGTAGTTGCTGCGGAACTCGTCCCGTTTCCTGCGCGCCGCCGCCAGCTCGGCCGTCGCCCGGCCGAGCGGATTGTCGGATCGTGTGGCGAAGTACGCGGCCAGTGCCGCCCGCTGCTCGGCGGATCGCCGCTCGGGCTCGGTCCCCCCGGCCGCGCGGACCGCCTCCGGAACGCGATCCCCCTCCAGCGACACGTCGGTCGGTGGAACCCCGGTGGTGGCCAGCCGGAACCGCCCGATCTGGTGGCTCTGGAACTGCGATTCGAACTTCAGCCGCACGACCAGCGTGGAGTCCGCGGGAACGGCCGCCACCGGCTCGGCGACAAACATCGCCCTCCGCGGCAACCGCTTGGCCGGTTCGTTCCCGTTGATGGCCCATCCCTTGCCCGGCGGATTGCCGACAACCGTTTGCACCTCGTAACCAGGCTGGTCGTAGTCGGCCGCGGCCTTGACGAACTTCACGACGATCGCCTGCGCGAGGGAGGGGGCCGTAATCTCGGCCTCCAGGCCGGTGAGCACAAAGTTCCCGTTCGTGGCCCGCCCAAGGCTCTGGTTCGGCAGCGAAGCGTCGGGAAACACCTCGAGCCGCAATCCACTCAGCGCACCCGCCGGCAACGGGCCGGTGATCGTGTAGACATCGCGAGCCGGGTTCGGTCCACCCGCCAGGTACGACCCATCGTCCAGCCGGATGAACGTTGTACCGCCCTGGCTGGCGACCGCCGTCGGCTCCAGCTGTTCCCACCCGGCCGCCGTCTGATCGCCCCGCACCGCGGCCATCGCGGCGTCCCAGTCGGACCCTTGTTCGCCGGAGGCTGCGGTCTGGGCCGCCGCCAGCTGTTGCTCGGCCGCACCCACCCGCTGCTCCGCTTCCCGAATCGCCAGCTCCAGGGCCACCTCCTGCTCCCGCTGCTCGGCCGTCGGGGCCGGGACCACGGGCCGCGAATTGCCGCCGCCGCGATTGCCCCCCTCGCTGTCGAGCACCCCGGTTTCATCGATCGAGTTGAAGAAGGCAAACAGCTGGTAAAAATCCTTCTGCGTGATCGGATCGTACTTGTGGTCGTGACAGCGGCAGCAGCCGAGCGTCAGGCCCAGCCACGTCTGTCCCGTGGTGTCGACCCGGTCGATCACCGTCTCGGCAAACCATTCCTCGACGATTCGCCCGCCCTCGCCGTTCAGCCGCGGGTTGCGATGAAATCCCGTGGCGATCACCTGCTCGGGCGTCGGATCGGGCAGCATGTCGCCCGCCAGCTGCTCCACGGTGAACTGATCGAAGGGCAGGTTGCGGTTGAAGGCGTCCAGGACCCAATCCCGCCAGCGCCACATCTGGCGCGACGAATCGGTCTGAAAGCCGTTGCTGTCGGCGTAGCGGGCGTAGTCCAGCCACTGCTGCGCCATCCGCTCGCCGTAGCGGGGCGACTGGAGCAGCCGGTCGACCAGGTTCTCGTACGCCTGCGAGGTCGTATCCGCCAGCAGCGCATCGACCTCCGCCGGAGTGGGCGGAATACCGGTCAGGTCCAGGCTGACCCGGCGGATCAGCGTCGCGCGGTCGGCCTCGGGCGACAACGTAAGCTTTTCTTGCGCCAAGCGGGCCATCACGAAATGATCGATCGGGTTCACCGCGCGGGCCCGCTGGGCAGCGTCCGTGATCGCCGGAACTTCTGGCCGCTCCGGCGGCAGGAACGCCCAGTGTCCCTGGTACTCGGCCCCCTCGGCGATCCACCGCTGGAGCACCGCCTTTTCCCGCTCGTCCAAGACCTTGTGCGCCTTGGGCGGCGGCATCATGGAATCCGGATCGTCCGACAAAATGCGGGCGACCAGTTCGCTCAGTTCCGGTTTGCCCGGCACCAGCGCCTCGGCAGCCACCGCCTCCGCGCGCACGTCCAGCCGCAAGTCAGCCTCGCGATGCGTCGCATCCGGTCCGTGGCAGTAATAACAGTTTTCCGACAGGATCGGCCGCACGTCGCGATTGAACTGCACGCGGTCCTCCGCCCCCACGATCGACGGCGCCGCCGCCGCGAGCAGGGCGGCCAGCCAGATCGCAAAGCAATTCGCCCGCAGGGCAGTCCGTCGAACGCTGATTGCCGCGCCGGCGGCGTTCCATGCCAGATTCATGACCACCTCGCGAATTCTGGGCGTCTGGTTGTCGGTTCGAAAAAGGCGAGCAGAGGACGAGCCTTGAGGCACTCGCATTCTCCCGCACTGCCTGGCCAGGCAGCGCGGAGCAGGGCAGGGGCGTGGGCCGTCGCGTCGGGGTGGGCCGGCGGGGCGAGGCGGTGCGTTGGCCCGTTACGCCGTGCCCAAGTATTTTAGCAAGCTGCGTCGCGCAGCGAAACGGGCATCGGCGGCTGTCGCCCCGGGAACCCCCGCCTGGCTGACGCGCCGGTGATTGATGTCGCCGCTGAATCGCGATTGCCCGCGGGCACGCCGCTGGCCGCAGCGGCATTTCCTGCCCCAGCGTACGCAGTTTCTGTCCGCCTCCGTAACCGTAACCGTTCACAGGGCCGTGTCCCCGTGTCCGAAACATGCGTCCTCCCAGCTCTCACCGGCGGCGAGCCGTTCCGCAGCATTCACAGGGCCGTGTCCCCGTGTCCGAAACATGCACGTCAGGAGCGTCGCGGCCCGGTGGGGCATTCCGGCGCGTGTGAGAGCGAGAAATGAACCGCCAACCCGCTGGCCCGCAGGGCCAACGCAACCTCTGCCGGGACCGTGAGGCCCCGGGCGGGGCCAGCCGCCCGAGGCCCAGGCCCGCAGGGCCGGCACCGGAACGCGCCCACAAGGAAACAGGCAATGCGTGCGCATCTTCTGGGACGTGCTGGTGGCTGACATGATCTCGATCGGTCCGAACTTCTCGCTCGACACGAGCATGGTCCAGTTCACCAGCGCGCCCTATCGCGGCTGGGCGTACGAGATCGTGGACCTGGGCAACGGCCGGTTTGCGTTGCGGCTGTTCGTGACGCCCGAGCCGGCCAGCGCGCTGGTCTGGGGCGTGGCGGGCCTGGCGGCGCTTCTTTACGCGCGTCGCCGGCGCGACCGATCAGCCGGAGGGCGTTAGCGTCCGGGTAACCGTTCACAGGGTGGGGTCTGGTCCATGTTTTCGGCCCGCATGGCCGCGTTCGGCCACGGAGTGGCCGTCGTTGGTAGCCAGGGGCGTCAGCCCCTGGACGAGGAGAACCGTACCAGGACAGCCAGCCCCGGTAGGGGCGACCGGACCGTGCGTCCACGGGTCAGGTCGATGTTTTCGGCCCGCGCGGATCCGCCAGGTCGAGTCTGTCGGCCGGAAAATGGACCAGACCCCGACCCGTGGACGCTATACGCCGCGCCCTCCCCAACGGCGCAAGGGAGGCTCGGCGGGAGCCTCGCCCTGCCAAGATCTCGCCACTTCCAATCGGCAGAGCGCAGGATCGCTGGCCCGAAGGGCCAACACAACGTCTGCCGGGGCCGTGAGGCCCCGGGCGGGGCCAGCCACAGGCTGCCCAAGGCCCGAAGGGCCGGCACCGGGATCGATCGAAGTGCAGCTGTTCCCCGGGCGGGGCTTGGTCCAATTTCCGGCCGACAAGCGCCACCACGCCCCAGCCCGTTGGCCGATCACATCGACCTGGCCCTCGGAGTTGCGGCGCTACTTCTCCCGGGCTGTGAACGCATTCGGCACACGGAGTGTGCCGACTACAATACGTCCACGGCACACGGAGTGTGCCGGCTACGGTGGACCATTCGGCACACGGAGTGTGCCGGCTGCAATCGTGGGGCTTGAGCCACCCGCGATCCGCCCGGTTTGCGGCGCCACGATCGTGCAGTTCTGGTTCGTTATCGCACCGCTTCCAAGCCAGCAGCCATCTCCTCCGGTTTGCGGCGCCACGATCGTGCAGTTCTGGTTCGCGCGTGCCGGGTCGTAGCTTGAGCCGGCGGCAACGCGGAACGCACGTTGGTACGAAGCGCCTGCCACGAGCCCACGCCGAACCTGCCAACCGCGCCACCCTCAACTGCTTCGGCGAGGCGCGTGACTGGGCTCCTCGCCCAGGCTATGCTGGTGTCGAGACGCATCCCAACCAGGCAGGTTCCCTCATGGCGCCTTCGTGCAAGACAGTCGCGATCGTCAGTCTGGCCCCTCTGGTGCTCCTGGCGACGGGGCGCGACCGGGGGTCGGTCGCCGCGGGGGCGGACCGCCCGAACATCGTGGTCATCCTGGCGGATGATCTGGGGTACGGCGACGTGCAGTCGCTGAACCCCGCGCGGGGAAGGATTCGCACGCCGCACATCGACCGCCTGGCCCGGGAGGGAATGGTGTTCACCGACGCCCACAGCGGGTCTTCGGTCTGCACGCCGACGCGCTACGGGCTGCTCACGGGGCGCTACGCCTGGCGGACGCAGCTGCAGCGTGGAGTGCTGGGCGATTACGTGACCCCGCTGATCGACGCCGACCGGCTGACCGTGCCAGGCCTGCTCAAGCAACACGGCTATCATTCCGCCTGCATCGGCAAGTGGCATCTCGGCTTCACAGTCGACGGCGAGCAAGGGCGGACGGGCGACGGTTCCGGGCGGGCTGCCGCGCTGGGGGCGGTCACCCGCAATGGTCCGACCACGCGGGGCTTTGACACCTTTGCGGGGTTCCACCACGCCCGCATGATGGAGGCATTCTTTGAAGGGGAGCGGGTTGCGATGCAGGTCGAGCCCGAGGCGATGTTGCCGCTGCTCAGCGGGCGCGCGGTCGAGTACGTCTCGCAGCGGGCGGCCGCGGGCGAGCCGTTTTTTCTCTACCTCGCGCTCAACTCGCCCCACACGCCGATCGCTCCCTCGCCGTCCTGGCGCGGCCGCAGCGGACTGGGCAGCTACGGCGATTTCGTGATGGAGACCGACGGGACCGTCGGCGCGGTGCTGGCCGCGCTGCAGCGGGAAAAGATCGCCGACAACACCCTGGTCGTTTTCACGTCCGACAACGGGTGTTCCCCCCAGGCCGGAATCGCGCGGCTGGAAAGGCAGGGGCATTTCGTCAGCGCCGGCTATCGCGGCTACAAGTCCGACATCTGGGAAGGCGGTCATCGGGTGCCGCTGGTGGTACGCTGGCCCGGCAAGGTGCAGGCCGGATTGCACAGCGATCAGCTGGTCTGCCTCACCGACCTGATGGCAACCTGCGCCGAAATCCTGTCGACAACCTTGCCCGCACAGGCGGGGGAGGACAGCGAGAGCATCCTGCCGGCGTTGCTGGGCAAGGTGCGCGGATCCGGGCGAACCACGATCGTGCATCACAGCATCCAAGGCAAATTCGCCATCCGCCGAGGGCCGTGGAAGCTCTGTCTGTGTGCGGGCAGCGGCGGTTGGAGCCAGGGCGCGGCGGCCAACCCCCAGTTGTATGACCTGGCAGCCGATCCGGCCGAGACGCAGAATCTGGCCGCGGCCCACCCGGAGATCGTAGCGGAACTCGGGGCGCTCCTGCGCAGCCAGATTGCTCAAGGCCGCAGCACGCCAGGCCCCCGGCAGGCCAACGACGTCCCGGTCCACCTGGGTGCGGCGCGAGCGACGGGACGTTGCTGCACGCCAAGGGGTCAGGCACATTTTTCGGCGGCAGCGTCCCACGACGCCGAGCGGTCTACCCGCGGAAAAATGAGCCAGACCCCGGCCCGTGCACGGTTACCCGTTTACCTTGCGACTCCCCATCCGAGAAAGGCAGGGCGCCCATGCGCAGGCTGGTTTACGTATTGCTCTTCACTGGCTTCTGGGGTAGCGGGGGCGGCTGGGGCCGCGGGCTGGCGGCCGAGGCGAAACGCCCCAACTTCCTGTTCATCCTGGCCGATGACCAGTCGCCGTGGGACTTGAAGGTGTACAACCCGGCATCCTCGCTGGAGACGCCGAACCTGGACCGGATCGCGGCCGAGGGGATGGTCATTGACGGGGCCTACCACATGGGGTCGTTTACCGGCGCCGTCTGCACGCCGTCCCGGCACATGATCATGAGCGGGCGCACCGTCTGGCACCTGCCCGGCGCCCCGCGGGCGGAGCAGCGCGGCTTGTGCCCGCCGCAACTGGAGCAGCAGACGCTGCCGGCCGTCTTCAACCGCGCCGGGTATGCCACCATGCGCACCTGCAAGGAGGGCAACAGCTACGAGGCCGCCAACCGGCTGTTTGCCGTGCGCCACGACGCCACCAAGCGCGGCGGCACGCACGAGTCGGGCAGCGGCTGGCATGGCGACCGCGTGCTGGATTACCTCCGCGACCGCAAGAACGCGGGGGACAGCCGGCCGTTCTTTATCTATTTCGGCTTCTCGCATCCGCACGACGTGCGCGACGGGACGCCGGAGCTGTTGGCCAGGTACGGGGCCGTGAACCACACCAACCGCCAACAGCCGCCGCCGGCGGACCCCAGGCAGCCCGCGCTGCCGCCCAGCTACCTGCCGGCGCACCCGTTCCCGCACGGCCATCCGAACCTGCGCGACGAGGTGGCGGTCAGCGGCGTGTGGGAGCGGCGCGACCCGCACACGATCCGCAACGAGCTGGGGCGCGAGTTCGCCTGCAGCCAGAACATCGACATCCAGATCGGCCGTGTGCTCGACCGCTTGCAGGAGTTGGGCGAGCTGGACAACACCTACGTCATCTATACCTCGGACCATGGCATGGCGATCGGGCGGCATGGGCTGCAAGGGAAGCAGAATCTCTACCAGCACACCTGGCGCGTGCCGCTGCTGGTCAAGGGCCCCGGCATCCGGCCGGGCAGCCGCGCGGAGGGGAACGTCTACCTGCTGGACCTGCTGGCCACGTTTTGCGACCTGGCCGGCGTGGCCGCGCCGCCCACCAACGAGGGACTGAGCTTCCAATCGGTCTTGCGGGGAAAGCAGGCGACGGTGCGCGACGTGCTGTACGGCGTCTACTGCGGCGGCACACGGCCCGGCATGCGGAGCGTGAAGCAGGGTCCCTGGAAGCTGATCCAGTACGACGTGCTTGACAGCAGCGTCCGCCAGACACAGCTGTTCAACCTGGCCGACAACCCCGAGGAGTTTCTGCGGGAACATCATGACCCGGAGGTGGTCGCCTTGACGGGCGTCCAGCCGGCCGCGCACCAGGTCAATCTGGCGGACGATCCGCGGTACGCCGACAAGCGGCGGCAGCTGGAGACGTTGCTGCTGGACGAGATGCGGCGGCTGCACGACCCCTGGCGGCTCTGGTATCAGCCCCAGGACGGGGCGGCAAAGTCCGAACCAGCGGCCGCGGGCAAGACCTCGAAGGACGCACCCCGCAAACGGTCGACACGCGCGTCGGATCGGTGAACCCCTGGTGCGAGAGGCGGATCGACAGTCTGAACAGGTCCACCTGGCACGGCGGCGCGGCACGATCGTGGGAGGGCGAGGCTCCCGCCGAGCCGGCGCGCAGTGCGCTTCTTGCGGCTCGGCGGGAGCCCACCGGTCTGTGGCTACCGTAGTTCCTGGGGGTGCTAGTAGTCAGTACCCAGTACCCAGTACCCAGTACTCAGTACCCTGTGCTCAGTACCCTGTGCTCAGTACCCTGTGCTCAGTACCCTGTGCTCAGTACCCTGTGCTCAGTGCTCGGTACCCAGTACCCGGTACCGCGTGCTCAGTGCCACCCTGGCGATGCGCGTTGACGCCCGAGGGCGCGGCCGCCTAGAATCGGAGGATCAGGCGACCTAATTCATTTCCAGCTAAGGGGTTCCGGGGACCGCCATGCGTATCATCCCGACCCGCCGGGAGAGTCGCGCCGAGATGCCCGACGCGCGCTTGGCCCTCGAAATGGCCCCCCGCCATGACTTACCGGCGTGGTCGCTTTCGCTTGTCCTGCATGCCCTGCTCTTCATGGTCCTGATCGGCGCGATGCGGGCCGTGCCCCGCGGGATGGCGGTCGAGGCGGATCGGTCCGGTGGGATCGTCCTGGTGCGCCAGACGGGTGAGGAGCGCGAGTATCTTGACAGTCAGGACGCGGCGCGGACGGACGACGCCCAGCCGGCAAGCCAGGGCGATCTGCCGTCGGCCCTCCCGGGTGACGATCAGTTGCCGATCGACCTGGCGACCGTCTTGCCCGGCCCGGGGGAAACGGCCGGGAGCGGGGCCGAGGTGGAGCTGCCGGCGGCCGGCGAACTGCTGCAAGGGACCTCGGCCACCAAGGCGCTGGGCGGCAGCGTACAAACGCAGATCTTCGGCGCGACCGGGACCGGAAGCAAGTTTGTCTACGTCTTCGATCGCTCAGGCAGCATGGACGGGTACGGCGGCCGCCCGTTGCGAGCCGCCAAGTCCCAGCTGATCGCCAGCCTGCGCGATCTGGAGCCAGTGCACCAGTTTCAAATCATCTTCTACAATGAGCGTCCACGCGTGTTTCAGCCCGACGTGGGGGCCCCGCGATTGGTCTGGGCCGACGAGCGTCACCAGCGGCTGGCAGCGCAGTTCGTCGCGGGGATCGTGGCCGGCGGCGGCACGCGGCACCTGGAGGCGCTCGAGCTGGCCCTGGGAATGCACCCCGATGTGATCTTCTTCCTGACGGATGCCGACGAGCCGCACCTGACGCCGGGCGAGTTGGATCGCATCCGCCGCTGGAACCGCGGCAGCGCGATCCATGCGGTCGAGTTCGGCTACGGACCGAGCCGCGGCGAGAGCAATTTCCTGGTCCGCGTCGCCGAGCAGAACGGGGGCACACACACCTACGTCGATCTCGCGAACCTGCCGTGATGGTTTGGCGGCGGAAGGTGCGTGGTTCCAAGGGGTCAGGTCCATGTTTTCGGCCGGCGCGTGTGGGTGTGGCGACGGTGAGCGGCCGAAAAATGGACCAGACCCCGGGGCGTGAGGAGACGAGCGGTTTGCCATTTCGCGGGGTAACGTGCCGGCTGGTCCTGGCGGCGCTCGGCCTGCTGCTTGGCCAGACGGCGGGCGCGGGCGACGACGTCGTCCACTACAGGACCGACGGCGGCATGCGCCAGTTGGCGGGCGAGATCGTCCGGTACAACCGCCGCGAGATCGTGGTGCGAACCTCTGGGGGCCGCGAGACGACGGTCGCGGCCGATCGGGTCGCCGAGATCGACAGCGCATGGCACCCGGCCGAGCGAGAGGCCGACGCGCTGTTTCAGCAGCGGCGCTTCGACGAAGCGCTGGACCGGTATCGCGCGGCGCTCGGCGCCGAGCGGCGGCGGTGGGTGCAACAGCGCCTGGTGGCCGGGACGGTCCGCTGCTACCAGCGGCTGGACCAGGTGGTACCGGCGGTCCAGTCGTTTCTGGCCTTGGTGCGCGACGACCCGCAGACGCCCTATTTCGACGCGATTCCCCTCTGCTGGCTGCCGGTTCAGCCGGCGCCGACGGTCGAGCGTGAGGCGCAGGCGTGGCTTGGCAGTGACGAGCCGGCCGCGCAACTGTTGGGCGCCAGCTGGCTGTTGGCAACGCGCGAGCGTCCCGCGGCGGCGGCGGGGCTGGCGCGGCTGGCCGCCGCACCCGCGCTGAACGCGCAGTTGCGGGGTCTGGCCGCCGCTCAAGCCTGGCGGACGCGCGTGGCGACCGCCGGGCCGGAGGAGGTCGCCCGCTGGCAGTCCGCCGTGGCGAGCCTGCCGAGGGAACTGCAAGCCGGTCCCTACTTCTTGATCGGCCAGGCGCTGGCCCGCGGCGGTCAGCCCGACCAGGCGGCGCTGGCCCTGCTGCGCGTGCCGATCCTGTATCCCGACCAGTCGCAGCTGGCGGCCGAGGCCCTGCTGGCGGCCGCGGGGCAACTGAAGTCGGCCGGGCACGCCGCCGAGGCGGAAGCGCTGCTGAGGGAACTGGTCGCACGGCACGCCGATACGACCGCGGCCGATCAGGCCCGCGCGCAACTTGAGCGGCCAGCACCATGACCCGCCGCAAACACCAGGGGGACAGGCACCTCTTTCGGGCGAGGACCGGGCGGGGCCTGACTACTACTGCGCTGGGTCGCCGAAATGGATTTGGCATAACCAGCTACGGCCCATAACCTTACGACAGATCTCACGGACGGCGTTGTTTGCAGGCTCGGTACGCCCCGCCAAGTGTGCTAGCCCGACGAGATCCCAACGCGGTGCAAGCGGCAATCGACGCCGCTATCCGTGCCAGCAAAATGTAGCCCAGCGCAGTAGAACGAAACGAACCGCCAGGCCTCGCATCAGCCCGCTGGACGCCGCCAGGCCTGAGCGAACGGCCGACGAGCACGGGCAAGCCCGTGGCACCCGGCGGGGCGGCGTGAGGGGGGCAGGGAGTCGCGGTACAAGGAGGGGGGAGCAATGGAGACAGGCTGAATTTTGGGGCGGGGCGCAGCGGCAGGAGCGTCCACCGAGCCTTGCGCGATCGCGGGTGTACGGGACGAGCGCAACCGTTCACAGGGTGGACGCCGGACCTGCTGCGACCCAGGGGGTCAGGCACATTTTTCGGCGGCAGCGTCCGACGCAGCCGAGCATTCTTCCCGCCGAAAAAGGAGCCAGACCCCGGCCTGTGAACGGTTACGGACGAGCTAAGGCGCTGCACGACAATTACCTACCGGTTTTGTGGATCAGCCGCAGGGCGCTAGCCCGCGGTCTTTCGCGGATGAACCGCGGGCTAGCGCCCGGCGGCTGATGAGTGATTTCGGTAACTTATTGTTGAACAGCGCCTAACCAGAGTTGCACGATCTTGGGAGGGCGAGGCTCCTGCCGAGCCGAGAACCCGCCGAGCGCGCCGGCTCGGCAGGAGCCTCGCCCTCCCGGAAACACGAGAACCTCTGTAGGGGCCTGTACGGATTTTTGTGTCAATGGCTCTGCCGAAGGGGACAGTCCCATTTTTCTGGCATCCATGCCACAAAAATCGGGACAGTCCCCTCTATAGCGACGCAGGACGGGTCCAATCACCGCAGGTCGGGGTCTGGTCCGTTTTTTTTCGGCCGCGCAGCGCGACCCTGCCAAGCCGCGCGGACCGAAAACACGGACCTGACCCCTTGGAATCACGCAACACGGCCATGAACGATAGCCGGAAAGAGACGCTCTGGTCACGTTATCGGGCAGTCGGCGCGTGGCGGCTTCTGCGGCGCGTGGGGCTGACGCTGCTGTTGTTCGCCGCCGCGATCCATGGGCCGCTGCTCGCGGAGGCCCCGTCGCCCGCGGCCGCCGATCCGGAGCAAGCGCCGCACGGCCTGGTGCCAATCGTCTTCGCCGGCGGCTGGATCGGGATGCTCATCGTGCTCTTCTTAGTGGGTTTGTCCCTGTTGGCGGCCTACCTGGTGTTCGATCACGTGATGACGGTCCGCCGGAGCGAATTGATGCCCGACGGGCTGGGAACGCAGGTCCGCGACCTGCTGGCCGCGGGGCGGTTGGCCGAGGCGGAGGCGACGTGCCGCGCGCGGCCCAGTTTTCTCTCGTTCGTCCTGCTGCACGGGATCGCCGAGGTCGATGGCGGATGGGCTTCGATGGAGAAGGCCCTGGAAGACGCGCTGGCGGAACAGTCCGCGCGGCTGCTGCGCAAGATCGAGTACCTCTCGGTGATCGGGAACCTGGCCCCCATGTTCGGCCTGTTGGGCACGGTGACGGGGATGATTATTGCCTTCCAGCGGGTGGCCGCGACGCAGGGCACCGCCGGCGCGGGGGAGCTGGCCGAGGGCATCTACCAGGCGCTGGTGACCACCGTCGGCGGACTGCTGGTTGCCATTCCGGCGCTGGCCGCGTTTGCCATCCTCCGCAACCGCGTGGACCAGTGCGTGGCCGAGGCGGCCTACCTGGCTCTGCATGTCTTCGCACCGCTGAAGCGGCGCCGCCCCGCTGGGCCCCCACCGGCTCCGCCCCCACGGGGAGGTCCCTGATGCGCATCCCACGCTGCCGGTCCAGGGGCGACGCCCAGCTGAACATGACTCCGATGATCGACGTGGTGTTCCAGTTGATCATTTTCTTCCTTGTCTCCAGCCACCTGGCCCAGCAGGAGGTCCACCTGGACTTGCCGCTGCCGCTGGCGGACAGCGGGCAGCCGGCGCTGGACGATCAGACGCCGCGGGTCACGGTCAACGTGACCGGCGATGGCCGCCTGCTCGTGCGGGGCAGGGCGGTGGAGCCGGTCGAGCTGCGCGCGCGGCTCGAGCGCGAACGGGCCGCCGCGGGGGCCGACCTGGAGGTGCGCATCCGCAGCGATCGCCAGGTGGCGTATCGCAAGGTCGAGCCGGTCTTGCGGGCCGCGGCCCAAGCCCAGATCTGGAACGTCACGTTCGCCGTGTACCGCCGCCGGGAGGCACGACCATGAGACGGCCCTCGCTCTACCTGGATCGCCGCACCGGAATAGACGTCACGATGACGCCGATGATCGACGTGGTCTTTCTGCTGCTGATCTTCTTCCTCTGGACGGCCAGCTTCCGGATCGTCGAGCAGCTGTTGCCCAGCAGCCTGGTCTCGGCAGCGGGCAGCGCCGCAGCCAGCGACGTGGAGCTGGAGGCAGTCGACCTGGAAAACGTGATCGTCCGCATCGGCTGGCGCGACGAACGCCCGTCCTGGCAAGTCAACGATCAGCCCGCGGCCGACCTGGCGGCGGTCCGCCGCACCCTGGACACCGTTGCCGCGATCCGCACCGATCTGCCCGTGGTGATCGATCCGGATGCGGAGGTGCCGCTCGGGCACGTGATCGACGTCTATGATGCGTCCCGGTTGGCCGGATTCGACACGATCCACTTCACGGCCTCGGCCGAGGAGCCACAACCGGGGTGAACGGCGGTACACGAATTGGCGCGCACCCGTTTCCCGCGCCGGCTGGGGCAGGCGACCAGCTGTCGCGCGTGACGATCGACACGGCTCGGCAGGAGCCTCGCCCTCCCGGAATCACGGGGGCAGGCCACCAGCTGTCGCGCGTGACGATCGACACGGCTCGGCAGGAGCCTCGCCCTCCCGGAATCACGGGGGCAGGCGACCAGCTGTCGCGCGTGACGATCGACACGGCTCGGCAGGAGCCTCGCCCTCCCGGAATCACGGGGGCAGGCGACCAGCTGTCGCGCGTGACGATCGACGGCGCGCCTCGTGCCGGGCGCGCGGCGTCCCGCGCGTGGACCCTCGCGGGGCTGCTGGCGGCGAGCCTGCTGTTCAGTCTGCCGTGCGCAAGCGCGTCATGGCGGGCTGACGAGGCGGGTGACGAAGAGCAGTTCCTGGAGGGGCTGCGCCAGCGGCGGCTGTTCCGGCTGGCGGAACTTCACGCCCGGCGGCAGCTGGACGCGGCGGAGCTGGACCTTGATCGCCGGGCCCGGCTGGTGATCCAGCTGGCGCGGACGCTGGGCGAACGTGCCCTGCACGCGGCGCCGGCGGAGCGGGATGCCTTGTGGCGGGCGGCGCGGGAGGTGGCCGACGGCTTCGAGCGATCGCATCCGGCCGCGCCCTTGAGCGTGCTGGTCCAGCTGCAGCACGCCCTGAACGTGTTGGCTCAAGGCGAGCTGCTGCGGCAGGAGGCAGAGCTGGCCGCCGATCCGGCGCAGGCCGTCGCGGCGGCACGCGTGCCGCTGCGCGACGCGATCCGGCGGCTGGAAGCGGTCGAGCAGGAAGTGGCCCGCCAGCTGCGCACCATCGCCGGGACTGCCGCCCCGGCGGGGGGACTGGGAACGGAGCAGTTGCTGGCGCTGCAGAACCACCTGGCCCTGCACCAGGCGCGGGCCCTGCGCAACCAGGGGTTGTGCTACGAGGCCAACTCGGACGACCGACTACGGGCCGTGACCCTCGCCCTGGAACGCCTGTCGCCACTCACCCGTTCCGGGGCCAGCGACGCCGTGGTCTGGCAGGCGCGGCTGGACGAGCTGGCCTGTCACCGGCTGCTGGCGCGGTTTTCGACCGCACTGGAGCGGGCCGCGGCGCTGCTGGCGGCCAGCCCGCCGGCGGAGGTCCAGCCGTCGTTGCGAGCCGAGCAGCTGCGGACGCTGGTCGCCGCCGGGCGGCTGGATGAGGCGGCCGCCGCGCTGGACGAAGATCGCGCGCCCTCCCAGCCGACCGCGCCGACGCTGGACGTGGCCCGGGTCGAGGCCTGCGTCGCGCTCGGCAGTCGCGCGGCACGCGGCCCGCAGCCGGCGGACGCCGAGCGCTGGCAGGCGCGGGCCGAGCAGCTGGTCCGCCGCATCGAAAGAGAACATGGTGCCTACTGGCGGCGCGTGGCCGAGACGCATCTGGCGCGGACCGTCGCCGGCGAGGAGGGCCGCGCGAACCTGGACCTGCTGGCCCGCGCGGCGCGGCACTTCCACCACCGCGGGCAATGGGACGAAGCGGTCGCGGCCTACGACCGGGCCGCGCACGAGGCCCGCGCGGCGGGATGGGCCCCGCGAGCCGGCAACTTGGAGTTCTCCGCGGCCGCGATCCTGCTC
>Ga0209398_1000908_pt1 | contig 16616 bp, 11 predicted proteins | sample AshMeaBigSpring_FD_184125 | JGI IMG/M metagenome (GOLD analysis project Ga0209398, IMG submission 184125) | Groundwater microbial communities from Big Spring, Nevada to study Microbial Dark Matter (Phase II) - Ash Meadows Big Spring (SPAdes)... | ecosystem: Environmental > Aquatic > Deep... | reverse complement strand
CGGCAAGCAACCCCAGCCAGCCCATGCCCAGATAGGTGAGCAGCGAGACCATCTGAAAGCGTCCGACGAAGAAAATCTTGAAGATGATGCCCGCCACCGCCAGCGACCAGACGATCGCCATGATGATTGCGCCCATGCGGTCGCCGATGACGAGCAGCGTATAGGGCGTGTAGGTGCCAGCGATCAGCAGATAGATGGCGCAGTGATCGACGATGCGTAGCACACGCTTGGCGCCGTAGTGAGGAATGGCGTGATAGAAAGTAGAGGCGGCAAAGAGCAGAATTATGCTGACGCCGTAGACGATCATACTCGCCATAATGACGCCGCTCTCGGTTTGCAGCGTTTTCACGATCAGCAACACCAGCCCAATCGCCCCCAGAATGACGCCGACGCCATGCGTCGATGCGTTGAAAATCTCCTCCAACATACTGTAGCGATGCGTAGCGACCGCTGACTTGCTCACACTCTCCCTCCTGAACGATGGTGTACGTCACAGACTGCGCTGTTGCCCGCAGCCCATGGATTTTACCCTGTCCCGGAAAAATGGCGAAACCGTCCCCCAACCTCTGCGCGTGAGTGTCATGCAAGTTGAGAACAGCAGACCCTCCGTGCGTCGCGCGTTCGCCTGCGAGGGCGGGATGCTGATATAATCCAGCAGATATTCAACCCATTCAGGAGAGCCTACTATGAACTACCGACCACTTGGACGCACCGGGGTGCTGGTTTCGCCCCTTTGCCTGGGCGCAATGAACTTTGGCGGGCCAACCAACGAGGCCGACTCGATCACCATCCTCAACCGCGCGCTGGACGGCGGGATCAACTTCATCGACACGGCCAACGTCTACAACGCTGGCGAAAGCGAGCGTATCGTCGGCAAGGCGCTGCAAGAGAATGGCCGCCGCGACCAGATCGTGCTGGCGACCAAAGTCTACGGCAAGATGGGTGACGGCCCCAACGACCTGGGCGTCAGCCGCTACCACATCCTCAAGGCGTGCGAGGATTCGCTGCGCCGCCTGCAAACCGACCACATCGACCTCTACCAACTACACCGCCCGCCGATGGGCGTGCCACAGGACGAGACGCTGCGCGCCTTCGACGACCTGGTGCGCGCCGGCAAGGTGCGCTACATCGGCTGCTCCACCTTCCCGGCGTGGAAGGTGATGGAGGCGCTGGCGATCAGCGAACGGCAGCACCTGGCGCGCTATATCAGTGAGCAGCCGCCCTATAACCTACTCGATCGCCGCATCGAGAACGAACTTGTGCCGCTGGCGCAGCAATACGGCATGGCGCTGCTGCCCTGGTCGCCGCTGGCGGGTGGCATCCTGGCCGGGCGCTACGCTGATAAAGCGCAGTACCCGCCCGGCTCACGCGCCGAGCGCATGAACGAGACCTTCCGCAATCGCATCACACAGCGCGGTCTGGACGTAGCGATTGCGCTGAGCGAGATGGCGCGCGAACGCAATCTGACCTCCTCACAGCTTGGCCTGCTCTGGGTGATGGATCAGCCCGGCGTCACGGCGCCGATCATCGGGCCGCGCACCCTGGCGCATCTCGAGGATGCGCTGCCGCTGCTGGAGATGCAGTTGGCTGACGCCGACCGTCCGCTATTTGATGCGCTGGTACACCCAGGCACGGCGGTGGCCGATTTTCACAATAGCAATGAGTGGATGAAGGCGCGGGTAAGAGATTAGGAGTTTGGGAGATTGAGGACGCCGAGGAGACCGCTCAGTCGCTTAATCCCCATCTTCAAAATGACGCCGGCCAGAGGTCATGTCCCCTCTGGCCGGCGCTTCAACAGGGAAAGCGATTGACCCCAGGCGTTAACTTGTAATGCGAGCCAGCACGTCACTGACGTCCATCAGCAGGTAGGTCTGCCCTTGATAGGAGACCTCAGTGCCGGAGTACTTGGCGAACAATACCTTATCGTCCACCTTCACTTTGATCTCTTCATCGTCGCCGACGGCGATCACAACAGCCAGTTGCGGCTTCTCTTTGGCGGTCTCAGGTAGATAGAGACCGCTGCTCGTGCGATCTTCCTGCTCCACCGTCTTGAGCAACACCCGCGACCCCAGTGGCTCGATGCCCGGCTTGGTTTCATTTGCACTCATTGTGAATTTACTCCTCGTTCTCGTGATTTCAGTTTGTTTGTGCAGGCTCTATTTGATGCCCAGCATTTGATTGATCCTAGGACGGTCGAAACCGACGATAATCTTACCGCCGATATCGATCACGGGCACGCCCTGCTGACCAGAACGTCGCACCATATCGCGCGCTGCGGCCGGATCTTTGCTCACGTCAACATCGCGGAACTTGATCCCCTTCTGCCGGAAATAACTTTTAGCGGCAGTGCAGTAGGAGCAAGTCGGCGTCGAAAAGACGATTACTTTTGGTTGAGATGTGATTTCGCTCATCTTCATTCCTTTCCGTGATTCAACTGTCTGTCATGTTAGATGCAAACGTCACGGAATGGTTACAAATCCACCACACGAACTTTCAGCTTTTCGCGCAGCATTCGACAGCAGGCTCAGGCTGCCAATGCCGCCGCCGCCTTCTCCAGCCGCGCCCGCGCATCCTGAGCCACCGCCTCCAACACCGGGTTGTCGTCGATCAAGCCGATCATGGCAATCGGATCGCCGAGCGACACGACGGCGCCGCCTCGCTCCGTGTCTTCGTAGACGATCACGTTGCACGGAAGCAGCAACCCCACCGCCAGTTCGTTGCTCAACGCCCGGTGCGCCAACGGCGGGTTGCACGCGCCCATGATCGTGTACTTCCTGAAATCCACATCGAGTCGATTCTTGAGCGTCGCCTTCATGTCGATCGAAGTGAGCACGCCAAAGCCCTGCACCTTGAGTGCAGCCGTCACCTGTTCAATCGCGTTTTCATAAGATGTATCCAAATGCACCTGAATGCCAAGTTGAGCTGCAGTGGCCATGAGAAATCTCCTTTGCGCATACGGCGCGTATCAGTATGATTTAGCGGATAATAGTATCGCGCCAACGTACAAAGCATTGCGCCCTGCATTCACTTATGAGAGGGATAACCCCTATCTAATAGCTATTGAATTTGCCGGGGTTATGCCTGTGCTCCGGTGAATGTCGTCTGCTTATCGATTAGAGCAAGTTCGATAGAGCATGTAGCAGCACCGCCGGCCAGATGCCGCCGCGCGCGCGCTCCACCAACCAACCGAGCGCCAGCCCACCCAACACATGTCCAGGGATGGTGATAAGCGGCTGGCCGACCAGGTGCGCCACGCCAAAGAGCAGAGCGGCAAAGAGGTTCTTACGCGTAAGGATGCCCCATCCCTGCGCACCCCACCGTCGCCCGCCGACAGTCTCCTGGAGATAGCCACGGAAAAAGAACTCCTCAGCAGCGGCAAGCAAACCGATCATGAGCACCTGCCGGCTCAGCACAAGCGGATCGATCTGCACGAACCCGGGCAAGAATGTAGGGCCATATCCCTCGCGCATCAACACCCATGACGCCACAAGCAGATACCCCATCGCCAACATGGCGGCGAGTCCCCAACCATCGGTACGCAGAGAAAGTGTAGTCCGCAGACGCATCACATTCTGCTCGCCGCCCGTCGCGTGGGCATCCCACCACGGTAAACCAAGGCACGCACACACGAATAGCGCGCCGCCCCACGACTGGCCGCGATTGAACAGCCACGCCGCCAGCAGCACACAAACGAATAGCAGCGGCGCCAGCCCCCTCTGCGCCAGCGCCGTTGCGATTCGCTTGCGTGCTTTCAAGTCCCACCGCTGTACTGTCATGTTATGGATTGCGCGTGATCACAGGCAGGAACAGCCGCAGCGCCACCCACGCGTCCACGGTAGCCTGGTTGTTCACGGGGAACGCCTCCGACCCGGCGGAGCCGATTGCCAGCGCCACCGGCAACCGTGTGTCGAGCGGACCATCGGGCAGCCCCACCGTTAGGACAAACGCGTGATTGTCGCCAAAGGTAAGCGGCTGCGGCAGCGTCCAGACGAGCGTGCTGCCATTGACCACCGGCGCCACCCCCAGCGTATCGGCAACGTAGGTCAGACTTATGTGCAATGTGGCAGTAATCGAAACCGCCGTCGCCGTCGTGGCGCCCAAGTTGCCATACGCGATTGGAATTGCCGCCGCGCCCGCCGCCGGACCAGGCGCCAGTGCCGGCGCCATGATGTAGGCGTCGACATCAGGCGTCGTCACTTCCGCCATCTCCAACTTGAAGATCATGCCGTCGGGACAAGGGCTGCTGCCACATACGCCGCCGCCAAAGGCGGTGTCGAACGCGCCCGACGTGGTCGGGAAAGCACTCGAATACGTATAACCAGCGACCTGGACGATGCCTGGCGCCAGCACTGCAATGCTATTGCCGCCGTCAAGTTCGCTGGCGCCGATATAGCTACCGTAGACCAGATCATTTGCGCCCTGTCCTGCCAGGCGCAGCCGCGCGATATAGGCGTCATCACGTCCCGCTAACGTGCGCTGATAGGCGCCGGGCGTCACCGGAAAATCCGCAGATCTGGTTTCACCCGTGAGGTAGACATCGTTGTTGGCGTCGAGCGCCAGGTCACTACTCCAAATACTATCGGCGCCGGCCCCTCCGACGTAAGTTGCGTAGCGCAGATCGGCGGCGCCCTGACTGGCAAGGGTGAACTTGGCGACAAAGGCATCGCCCCATAAATCGCCGATGGTGCGGTCGAACGCACCGGGTGTGGTCGTCATCGCCGCGTCCGTTGTCCAGCCGCTGATGTAGAGATCGCCGGCTGCGTCACGCCCGATGGCGTGCCCCTCCGTGCTTTCCGAAGTAGTGGCGCTGGATGGTGAGCCAAAGAAGGTTGCGTAGCGCAGGTCAGCCGCGCCCTGCCCGCCAGGGAAGAACTTGATCACGAACGCGCGCGTCCCGCGCACCATCGGGCCGGGGTCGAACGCCCCTGCCGTCGTCGGGAAATCGGGCAGATTCTCGATGTAGGCGATCTGTGCGTCGTGATAGCCAGTCAGGTAAACAAAGCCTGCCGCATCGACCACGATGTCCTCACCTTGCTCCTCCCAACCGCCGCCGATGAAAGTGCTGTAGAGCAGGTCAGCGCGCCCCTGTCCAGCCAGGTTGAAGACGCTCAAGATGATGTCATCGTTCAGACCGTACTCCTCGCGCGCAAAGACGCGCTTGTAGGCGCTGTTGGTGGTCGGGAAATCCCACGATGTCGTGTAGCCGGTCACAAAGACGCGCCCATCCGCCGCCACGGCAATCCCCTGGCCGTCATCGTCGCCGCCGGTGTCGACGTAGGGCAGATAGGAGCCACCCAGGTAGGTGCTGTAGGCGAGCTGGCCGTCAGCCGCCAACCGCGTCACAAAAGCGTCGCCACAATTGAGCACCGTCTCGTTGACTTTGACGCACTCCTCGCCGCCGTTATAACTGGTGTCGTAGGCGCCGGGCGTGGTGGGAAAATCGTTGGAATAGGTGTGCCCGGTGATGTAGGCGACGCCGCTGCCGTCGATAACGATGGCGTTGCCATTGTCCATCATCCAGTCGCTGAGGTCGGCGGGCGGGTTGTAATTGCCGCCTAGATAGGTCAGGTAATGGACGCCGCTGCCATCCGCCTTCACGCGCGCTACAAACGCGTCGCTGTTGCCACCCAAGGTCGTGTCGAGACCGGGCGTGGCGGGCAGGTCAGGCGAGAAGGTGGCGCCGGTGACAAAGGCTGCGCCACTGCTGTCCAGGGTTAGGGCAGTCGCTTCGTCGTAGTTGCTGCCGCCGATGAAGGTGCTCCACAGCAGCGAGGCGGGGACATCGTGCGGCTGCGTGATGGTGCGTGCGCTGTCGGGCCGCAGCGATGGCAGCCAGGCCGCCGCCTGCACCGCGTCAGCGCCTTCGATGGACAGGCGTGATGCCGCCCCAGCAATGTCACCGCCGCCCGTTAGCCGCCACGTCCACTGCCCACCTTGTGCGTACACTTCCAGATCGACGCCCGGATACAACTCAACATAGCGCACGCCGCTCCAGACCGGAACGTGCGCCCGCCACTGCACCGGGTCATTGCCCAGGTAGTAATGAAGCTGCATCGCTTGGCGGCCAAAGGGAATCAGCGCCGATGACGGGCTGGCGTCGGCAAAGGTGAGGCGCAGCGCCAGCCGTCCCCCAGCTTCGACAGGCTGCGCCACCCACAGCGCATCGTCCAGCAGCCAGAGCGTGACGTCGCCGGCGCGCACCAGGAAGCGCACATCGGGCACAAACTGGCCGGCGTTCTCGACAAAGAGCAGCGAGCCGTCGCCGGGCGCCGCCGTTTGCGCCGCTGCCGGCTTCGCGCCGCGCCAGCCGATCAGCAGTACAAGCACAACTACCAATATACAGAGTCGGTGTGTATGCATGAGATACCTCCCCTTGCCCAGCGTTGGACGTTACACTCCTTTGAGGAACACAATGCGCAGCGCCTTGCGCACCCCGAACAGCACAAGCAGCACAGCCAGCCCACCAAGCAGATAGACCAGCGACGCATCGGAAGCGCCTTCGACGGCAAGCATCGAACATTTGCAACCACAACTGTTTGAATTGGCGGCCTGCATGGCGGCAATTTGTTCGGGGGTGTACTGTTGCACGACCGGCCGTTGGGGCAGGGCTGCCGTGGTTTGCACTGGCGGTTTGTTGCTCGAGGCGCGTACACCTGTGTTGGCCTGCGTCTGCGGCGCCGGACGCGGTAGGCCAACCAGATCGTAAAAATTCGTCGCGGATGGCGGCTGATGACCTTTGGCGGCAAGCGTAACAGGAATTTGCCAGGTGATGCGTCCATCCTCACTCACTTTGCCGACTGGAGCGAAAAGACTCGTATTCGCCGCATCGTTCTCACTAAGCCTCCCCCCATGCTGATCAATGTAGAAGTGTTCCAACCCGCTTGGATCGATGAAACTCAGCGGATTCTGTCCGGCGTATTGATAGGGATTGAGCGCCTTCGGGTCGGTCAGATCGGGCCAGCGCGGGTCGCGTGACAGAAACTGGATTGTGCGGCTGTCATAGGTGCGGGCGCGCATGGTATACAGCCCGCTCACCCCTTCCTGGCGCACGCCGTACTCGCCGACAAAGGTGAAGGGCTGGTCGCTGTCGCCCATGTGCTTGACCATCTCACCGTAGACGGTGTAGCCGTAAGCGTCACGCATGGCGCCGCTGCCGTCGGTCAGGAAGAGCGTCGTGCCGATGTGGTTGAAGTGATAGAAGCGCGGCGCCGGCGCTGTGACCGGCGTCTCCACGGCGTAGAGCAGCCGGCCAGCCGGCGTGTAGACGTAGAAGCGCGTGTACGCACCGACGCGTCGCTCCGCCAGGATTGGGCGGTCGGCGATGGCGTGGTTGTAGAAGAAGTCGGTCGTCACGCCGCTGGCAGTGCGGCGGGCGATGTCCCCCTGTGCCGTGTACTCGAACTCCACCACGGCGCCGTTCTCGGTAATGCGCGTCAGCCGGTCGGCCGCGTCCCACGTGTAGGCGCGCTGTGGATCGGCGGTGCGGCGGCCGCGCGCGTCGTAGGCGTAGCCAGCGCTCGTGATCTGGTTGGCGTCGTCGTAGGCGAACTGGCGCAGCTCCGGCGTCAGGAAGGCACTCACGTCGAGTGGCAGTTGCTCGATGATCTGCGTGATCTGGTCGGCGGCGTCGTAGCCCAGGTCGATGGCGCCGCGATTGCCGTGCGCAATGCGGGTGATGCGTCCGTTGGCGTCGCGCGTGATGTCGGTGTGGACGCCGTTGGCGCGCTCCATGCGCACGAGCAGCATGTCGTCATCATACTCCAGCTTGAGCCAGGCGCCCGTCTTGTCGTCGGCAACCTGGGTCAGCAGCCCCCGGCTGTCGTAGCTGTAGGTGACGACCATCTGCCCGTCGTAGCTGACGTTCTGCAGGTAGCCGCGCGCGTCGTAGGCCGCGCCCCAGTGTGTACCGCTCATGGCGGTGTTGGTAGGTTGGTTGCGATTGTCATAAGTGATGGCAACGGGTGCGCTACCAGTGGCGACCAGCCGGTTGAGCGCGTCATAGGTAAAGGTAAGACTCAGGCCATCGCTGAATTGCCGCGCCGTGAGGTTGTCGTTGGCATCGTAGGTGCGCGTCTCCGTCACGCCGTCGGGATAGGTAATCGTGGCGAGCCGCCCCTGTGCGTCATAGGCGTAGCGCCAGACGCTGCCCTTCGGGTCGGTGAGGGTGGTCAGCCGCCCCATGCCGCTGTAGGCAAAGTCCCAGTGCTTGCCGCGCGGGTCAGTGATGCGCGTCACCAGACCGAGCAGGTTGCGGGTATAGCTCACCGTCCCGATCACGGGCAGCGTGATCGAAGTCACGTCGCCGCCGCTGTTGTAGGTGAAATCGGTGGCGCGGTTGAGCCGATCCACGACGCGCAGCACGCGCTCCATGTCGTCGTATTCAACCGCAGTGGTCTTGCCCTGCGGATCGGTGATCTGCGTGAAGCTGCCCATGGCGTTGCTGCCGAGGGCGAGTTGGCGCCCCTCCGGCGTCGTCACGCCGCTGAAGATCGATTCGCGGTCGCGCGTCGCCTGCCAGGTGTTGCCCGCCGGGTCGGTAAGGCTGCTGAGCCAACGCCGCGTGTCGTAGCCGAGCGCGTAGGCCGCGCCGCCCGGCTGGGTGATCTGCCGCAGCGCGCCCAGGCTGTTGTAGGCGAAAGTGGTCTGCGCGCCGGCGGCGTCGGTGCTCTGCACACGGCGATCCATGGCGTCATAGGTGTAGGTCTCGGTTTGGATGAGCGACAGTCCCTCCCCGCGTGTAAGGCCAGTCAGGTTGCCGCCAGCGTCGTAGGTGTACGCATAGACCGTGCCCAGACGATCGGTGTAGCGCGTGATCCGGTCGTTGGCGGCGTAGGCGAAGTGCTCGCTGGCGCCGCCGGGGTAGGTAATCTGCGTCAGGCGCTTGTGCGCGTCGTAACCAAAGCTTACCATCCCGATGCCGGCGTCAGCGTCGGTGAAGGAAGCCAGCGCGCCCGCCGCCGGGTCGCCGTCCGGCTTGTAGGTGAAAGTGACGACGCCACCCGTCGGGTTCTGCGCAGTGAGCACCAGCCCGCGTGCGTTGTAGGTGTACGTCCACACGCCGCCGCGCGTGTCGCGCCAGGTGAGCAGGTTGCCCGCTGCGTCATAGGTGAACTGCTCATACGCGCCGTCGGGATGGTCGATGCGCGTCAGGTCGTAGGCGGTGGCGCTACCGCTGCGCAGCGCGTAGGTGAAGGTGGTCGTCTTGTTGCGCCCATTTGTCACCGTCGCCCGCCGGCCGGTGGCAGGGTGATAGGTAAAGCGCACGCTGTCCGTCAGCCGGTCGGTCATGCTGGCGATGCGCCCCAGTGCGTCGAAGGTGTAGGTTGTGCGCGTGCCAGCCTGGTCCTGACGCGCAACCAGGAAACCGGGGCGTTGCATTCCACCGTAGTCGAGGAAGTAAACCACCTCGCCGCCATCTGGCAGCTTCTCGGTGTTGCGATAGCCGCTATAGAAGAACTCGCTCTTGGCGCCCAGCGCGTCGGTCTGCTCGATGACGCGTCCCCACGTATCGTAGATATTGGTCGTCTGCGCTACAGTAGTCGAGTCGGCTTTGTAGACCCGCGTGAGCCGGTTGTCGGCGTCGTAGCCATAACGCCAGACTACGCCGGCGACGTCGGTGACAGCGGTCAATTGATTGGCGGTGTAGGTAAAGGTGACGCTGCGCCCCGCGCCAGTGGTGACACTGGCGAGCAGGTCGCCGGTGTAGGCAAAAGTGAGCGTCGCACCCAACGCGTCCGTCACCTGCGCCAGCCGGCCTTGCCCATCGTAGGCGAAGGTGAGCGTATTGCCGTTGGCGTCGCGCCACGTGACGATACGACCATTCGTATCGTAATCGTAGCGCTGGCCGGCGCGATCTAGCAGGTGAAAGCCGGCGCCATCAACGCTGAGCAGGTCGCTCTGCCCGACCGGCGCAGCATAAGCGCCATCGGCCAGGCGCGTAAACGTGTGCGTGGCGGCGTTGGTGCGCAGAGTGACGACATTGTCGAGTAGTTGATCCATCGCCCATTTGGTAGCGACGGCGGTGGTCGTCCAGCCCTGTGGATTGAGCTGGTTGGCAAGCAGGTCAAGCGCAACGTGCGTGTAGGCAACCAGTGCAGCGGCATTCACTGCGCCGCCTGCACCCAGCCCCGCAGCGCCGCTGCTGTGCGTCTCCGCCGTCCACTGTAAATTATGCGACCAGCCGTAGCCGAGCGGCCCGCGCAGATAGTTGTTCTGCCCGGCGTAGCTGCGGCTGAATTCCAGCCCCAGCGGCGCCGCGTCTGGTCCGACTGTAAGATCGGTGCGGTCGAGCAGAAACATCCCCGTGACCAGGTCGACCGGGTCCCGGCTTGCTATCTGGTAGATCGTCAACGGCGTGTTGGTCAGGTTGGGGTAGAAAGTGCGCTGCGTGCCGTCGATGACGGCGGTCTGCGTGCCGTAGCCACCAGCGAGTCCGCCGTTGATGATCATGCCCATCGACGCGCTGTTGGCGGTCTGCTTGCGCTGGATATAGCCGACGCCGCTCCAACTGCCGACGGTCTGGCGGCCATCCTGAGGCAGCACCAGCTCGTAGCCGTTGGCGATCAGCGTGTCGAACCAGGTCAGGTCATCGGCGGCGTAGTCGACCAACTGGCTACGAATCCCCGCCCAATTGCTGGCTTTGGCCAGAAAAGTCGTAACGCCCTGGGCGTTGCCATTCTGCAACATCCGGATCGTGGAGACAGCGTCAAGACCGGGAACCTGCTGCATCTGCAGCAACACGCCGTGCTCGAAGGCGCTGGCAAGCATCGTCGCCACGCGCCCGGTGAGCCACACGTCGCTGACGCCGTCAGTCGAGGCCAGCCCACTGTACCCAAGCGGGATGTCGATGAAGAAGCTCTCCTCTTGCCCCAGGATGCCGACGCGGTGCTGCGTGAGTGTGCGCGTGCGGTTCAGGCGATCCACCAGCGCGTCATAGAGCGTCGTCTGCTGCATCCACACCTGGCCGATGAGGTTGAGCGCCTCGCCGCGCACCGGCTCCGTGCTGCGGTGCAGCCCCTGAAAGACGGCCTGGCTGAGTTGCTGATTGCGCTGCGCCAGCAACTGCGCCGAGACGCCGTTCCAGTCGTGAACGAGCGCGTAGGCGCCAAGACCACTGCGCAGGTCGAAGTCACCCTGCTGGTCGGGGATTGTGAGCGGGTGGTCGATGGCAACGTTGATCGTGAAGGTCGTGCCGGTGGGCGTCGCCGTGTAGGTAATCGCTGGCGTCCCGTCCACGCGCAGGATCGACGCCGCCGCGCCTTCATCATAAAAGATGGTGACGCGACGGCTGGCGATGGCATAGGTGTAAAGGGTGAGGTTGTCACCCGACTGACTCCCGCGCGTGATGCTGAGCGTGTGGCGCATCCCGACCGGCGTATTCGCCATGCGCGCCGACTGGTTGGCGACGGCCTGGGCAAAGGGCAGGCTGGTCGCATAGTTGCTCAATTCCGCCGCCACGATGCTGCGCCCGCCCACCACGTCGTCGAAGCCAGCCGTCGGCAGGTTGGCGCGCAGATGGTTGACCAGGTTCATGCTGTAGGTTGCCAGGTCGGCGCGGATGTTGGCTTCGTTGATGTGCTGCGCGCTGTCGGCGGTGACGGTGGCGCCGCTCTGGGCGCGGCTCATAAAGCTGCTCTGGCTATAGCCGAGCACCGCACCCAGGTTGCTGATGCCGGTCTTGGCTGTGTACTCCTTCATCGCCGGGTCGAAGGTGTACCACGTCCCGCCGATGTTGGCCTGCGCCCACACGCGAAAGACCTTCACGCCGCCGGCAACGGCCTCGACCGGTATCCCACCGTTACCGAGCACATTGATCGACTCGCCGGCAGTAGCGCCCACCCAGTTCGCCAGCCGATCGGCGCTGTACGTGATGTCGCCGGTGACGAACTGGGCGTCGTAGCCGGCGGCGCGCATCAGGGCGATGAAGAGCGCCGCCTGATCGGCGTCGTTGCCGCGCCCGGCTAACAGCGTCGCCGTGGCGCCGTTGAGCGCGCCATAGACCGGCGTGTAGTCGATCTGGTTGTGGACGTAGTCGAAGATCAGCCTGGGGTCATTGCGCAGGGCGCGCGCCTGGGCGGCGATCTCCGGCGTGATCTCGCTTTCGCTCGGCGTGACGGCGGCGGGCGAGACGGTCGCGGCGGCCGCCAGTGCGGCTCGCGCCGCATCCGGCGTAATCGGCGCGGGTGCGGCGTGAATCCAGCCTGGGCCGGCGACAGGTGAGGGTGCCTGTGCCCGCACTGTTGGAAGTTTGCACCAACTCACCAGCCCAAACAACGCTGCCACTAGGCAAGTCAGCAGCGCCCGATTATGCGCCATCCACGCAGCCAATTTTAGTAGTTCACGATTCTGCCTCACGCAAGGGCACGATGCCGCGAAGGTGAAGATGGTCTTCTTCGCGGCTTCGCGTGGGATTCGTGAAGTCCTGAATTTGAGTTGCGGCATCATGGCAAACCTCCTACTGCGACTTCGTCACAACCGGTAGGTAGATGCTTGTCTGATATGTCTGCGTGATCAGGTTGCCGGACGCATCGTACTGGTAGCGCAGCGACGGCCCGCTGTAGTTTGCACCGACCAGGCGACCGGCGGCGTCATAGCTGAAGGTCACGCTGCGCGCCGCAAAGGTTTGCGTTGCGGCGGCCTCAAGTTGCACCACCGCGCCGGGCGACAACGCACGCATCATCAGAAGCAGGAAGAACAGGCAGACGGTCAACAGCAGCATCCAAACGCCTGGATGCACCCGTGAAGGTTGCAAAGCATGGAAAAGGCGCTGCATGGGTATGTCCCTTCTTGAAAACACCAAAGCCAATTCTGGCGCAGATCGTTCTCAAAAACTGGAGCGAGGAGCAAATCATGTACAAAAGTGAATCTTTTCACAGACACTTCGTACGTGCAGTATAGCACAGCCGCCGATCACGCTCAATAGTTTCGTAAGGTTCTCACTGCGTCGCCGGCACACACCCCGATCAAACCGTCAGTGCATACAAACAGAGATTTTGTGTTATCCTGATCGTGTCGCAAGTCAAAAGAGGAGGCAATGCTGTGTGGCCTGACCCGATCTTCACGCTGTTTGGCTACCCGATCAATCTGTACAGCCTGTTCTACGTATCAGGCGCGATACCCGCCTATGGGTTGGGGATGTGGCTGGCGCGCGAACGCGGCATCCCGCCAGGACGCGTGCTCGATGCGACGCTGGTCGGCGGCATCGGTGCGCTGGCGGCGGTGTGGGCAGTCAACCTGGCGACGACCCACTTTCAGTTGCAGTTGCCTAATCTTTGGGGAATACCGGCGCTGGCCGGCGCTATCCTGGCCGTGACGTTCTACGGCTGGCGCAACACGCTAGTCAAGGGCAACCTGTGGCCGGCGCTCGACGTGATCTTTGCGCCGCTCGCCTTGTACGACGGCATTTCGCGCATCGGCTGCTTCACGGCCGGCTGCTGTCACGGTCGCCCGGTCTGCCCGGAGTGTCATTTCCCGTGGACAGTCACCTTCACCAATCCCCACTCTGCCAGCATCTATCTAGGCGTTCCGCTCTACCCCACGCAATTGATGTTGGCGCTCGGCAACTTCTTGCTGGCGGCGTTTCTGGTGGCGGTGCGCAATCATCCACTGTTTCGGGGTGCGCTGCTCTGGGTCTACCTCATCGGTTATGGCGGGCTGCGCTTTGGCGTGGAGTTCTACCGCGGCGACGTGCGCACGATGGTCGGCGATCTCTATCTGAGTCAGGTGCTTGGCCTGCTGGCGGCGCTGCTCGGCGGCGTGATGCTGACACGCCACGTCGTCATGCACACACGCACACACAGGGTCAGCATGGCATGAACATCGACGTTGCGCACGTGACCACTCACACCGACCTGGAAGCCTTCGTCCGTCTCCCGTTTCGCCTCTATCGCGCTGATCCGAACTGGCCGCCGCCGCTGCTCCGTCAACAGCGTGCGTTGCTTGATGCGCGGCGCAATCCCTTCTTTGCGCGCGCCGACGTTGCGCTCTTGCTGGCGCGGCAGGGTGGTGAGGTCGTGGGTTCGATTGCAGCCTTTGTCGATCACCGCCACAACCAGGTGCATGACGAACGCACCGGTCACTTCGGCTTTTTCGAGAGCGTGGACGACGCCGCAGTCGCGACACGCCTGTTGGCGACAGCACAAGATTGGGTCGCCGCCCAGGGCATGACGACGCTGCGCGGCCCGCTCAACTTCACGCGCGAGCAGGGCGAAGGTTTTCTAGTCGCCGGCGCCGATCACATGCCGAGCATCTTGACGCCCTACAACCCGCCCGCCTATGCTGCGGCCTGCGAGCGCTTCGGCCTGCGCAAGGTGATGGACGCCTTCGCCTACCGCCTCGACCTGACCCGGCTTCCCGTCGCCAACGCAGCAGAGGATACGCTGGTGCAGCTTGCACAACGGTCGGCGCACGCCAGCCGCGTGACCCTGCGGCGCGCCAGCCGCACCACGCTGCGCCGCGACTTCGTGCGCGCTCGCCCTGTGCTCGACCAGACTTACGCCCGCAACTGGGGCTACACACCCTTCACCGACGACGAAATGATGCGCACCGCCGCCCGGCTCGGTGCAATTGCCGACCCCGACCTGGCAGTCGCCGCCGAGGTGGACGGCGAGATCGTCGGGCTGGCGCTGGCGATTCCCGACTACAACCAGATTCTACGCCATCTGCGCGGGCGCCTGCTGCCAGTTGGCTGGCTCAAGGCGCTGTGGCTGCGGCGCACCGGCGCCATCGACCGTGCCCGCTTCCTGGTGATCGGCGTGCTGGATCGCTACCGGCAGCAAGGCGTCGAGGCGCGTATGCTGGTGATGCTGGTCGAGACGCTGCTGCGCAAGGGCTACCGCACCCTTGAATTCGCCAACGTGTTGGAAAGCAACACACCCATCAACGCGCTGTTGCGCTTCTGGGGCCAGCCTTACGGCGTCCACATCTGTCGCACCTATCGGATCTACGAGGGTGCAATACAGCCGTCTGGGAACGCAGCATGTGGCTGAGAAATCTGGCAGGCTGGGCGTTCCGGCTGTGGCCGCGCCGCGACTATATCATCTACGGCGAACAGCGACTGACACGCGGCCAGGTGTGGGCGCAGATCAACGCACTGGCGGCGGGTTTACAACAACTGGGCGTGCAGCCGGGAGATCGCATCGCCGTGCTGTTGCCGGCCCGCCCGGAGGCGTTCTACCCAATCTTCCTACCCGGACGCATCGGCGCTGTCATCGTGCCGCTCAATCCGCTCTGGCATCGCGCTGAAATCGGGCACGCGCTGCGCGATGCCGGCGTCCGCGTCGTCATTACACAGCCGACCTGGCTCGGCCAGAATTACCCGGCGCTGCTGGCGGAGCTGGCGCCGACGCTGCCTGACCTGCAGTACGTGCTCGTGTGCGATGCCGAACAGGGCGACGGCGACCGCTTCCTGCCGTACAGCGCGGTGGTTCAGCCCGACCGCCGCCCCCACTCCGTCCAACTCGATGACGCTGGCCTCAACTTCATCCTGTACACGTCCGGCTCCACCGGCGCGCCGAAAGGCATCGCCCATACCTTTCGCAGCATCGGCCGATTACCGATGCGCGCCGGGCTGCGCCATTTGCGCCGCAGCCCGCTGCGTGCGCTCTTTCTGCCGCTGCCCCCCTTCCAATTTGCGGGCATTTTTGGCGCTGTGGCCGCGCTGCTGGCCGGCGGCAGGCTGGTGCTGCCGGAGCGATTCACCCCGACGCGCGCGCTGGAACTGATCGCCCGCGAACGCGTCACCCAAATCGGCGCGTCGCCGACGATCCTGCGGCTGCTGTTGCGCGCACTGGACACGGGCAAGTACGATCTCTCCGCGTTACAGCGCATTACCCTCTCGACCGAACCGTGCCCGCAGGCATTGGCGGAAGCGGCGCACACCCGGTTTGGCTGCCATCTGCAAAACATCTACGGCATGACCGAGACGCTAGTTATCGCCTGGACATCGCCGGACGATCCCTGGGAACGCGCCGCGACGACGGTGGGCAAACCGATCCCCGGCGTGCAGGTGCGCATCGTCGATGACGAGCGTCGTGATCTGCCGCCTGGGAAGACGGGTGAGATCGCCGTCAAGACCGACCAGATCATGTGCGGCTATTACAACGACCCGGCGCTGACGGCGCAGGTGATGGATGGCGACGGCTGGTTCTACACCGGTGATCTCGGCTACCTGGGCGCCGACGGTTATCTGCGCCTGGTAGATCGCAAGAAAGACCTGATCATTCGCGGCGGGCAGAACATCTTTCCTGCGGAGATTGAGGCGCATCTGCACACGCACCCGGCGATCCGGCGGGCGGCTGTTGTCGGTATTCCCGATGCGTTGAGCGGCGAGGCGGTGTGGGCGTACATCGAGCGCTATCCCGGCGCCGTGCTGAGCGCCGGCGCGGTGCTGGATTTCTGCCGGCAGTCGCTGGCGGCGTACAAAGTTCCCGCACAGGTGCGTTTCATCGATCACGCCCCCGTAAATGGCGCCAACAAGGTCGAGAAGTACAAACTGCGCGAACTGGCAAGTAAGGAGTTGAATCATGACGCGGCTTGAGTCGCTCACCTTCGAGCAATTTCAAGCGATGTTGGCCGATCTGCTGCAGATCGACAGATCTCGCTTGACGCCGGAGACA
>Ga0209398_1000907_pt1 | contig 16635 bp, 11 predicted proteins | sample AshMeaBigSpring_FD_184125 | JGI IMG/M metagenome (GOLD analysis project Ga0209398, IMG submission 184125) | Groundwater microbial communities from Big Spring, Nevada to study Microbial Dark Matter (Phase II) - Ash Meadows Big Spring (SPAdes)... | ecosystem: Environmental > Aquatic > Deep... | reverse complement strand
CAGGCAACCCGATCTAGTGGATCGTCCAAGTCAAATTTTCGGATCAGCCGCCGGGCGCTAGCCCGCGGTTGCTCCGGGACAAACCGGGGGCTAGCGCCCTCCGGCTGATGTGCCGAACTCGAACATTCCGCAAGCGCGCGCCCGCTCCCGGAAACAGGCAACCCGATCTAGTGGATCGTCCAAGTCAAATTTTCGGATCAGCCGCCGGGCGCTAGCCCGCGGTTGCTCCGGGACAAACCGGGGGCTAGCGCCCTCCGGCTGATGTGCCGAACTCGAACATTTGAAATGGACAGGACCCTAGTACCGGTAGTAGTCGGGTTTGTACGGGCCCTCGACCGGCACGCCGATATACTCGGCCTGCTCGGACGTGAGGCGGGTCAGCCGGACCCCCAGCTGATCGAGGTGCAGCCGAGCGACCTCCTCGTCCAGCAGCTTCGGCAGCACGTGCACGCCCAGCGGGTACTTGTCGGGCTCGGTCCAGAGTGCGATCTGGGCCATCACCTGGTTGGTGAACGAGTTGGACATCACGAACGACGGGTGCCCGGTCGCGCACCCCAGATTCACCAGCCGGCCCTCGGCCAGGACGATGATCGAGTGGCCATCGGCGAAGGTGAAGCGGTCGACCTGGGGCTTGATCTCGACCTTCTTCACGTTCTTCTGCGCCGTGAGCCAGGCCATGTCGATCTCGAGGTCGAAGTGGCCGATGTTGCAGACGATGGCGTCGTTCTTCATCGCCTGCATGTGCGGGCCGCGAATCACGTCGCGGCAGCCGGTCGCCGTGACGAAGATGTGCCCTTCCTTGACCGCTTCTTCCATCGTGGTCACCTCGAAGCCTTCCATGGCCGCCTGCAGGGCGTTGATCGGATCGATCTCGGTGATGAGCACGCGCGCCCCGTAGCTGCGCATCGCCTGGGCGCACCCCTTGCCGACGTCGCCGTAGCCCGCGATCACGACCACCTTGCCGGCCACCATCACGTCGGTGGCCCGCTTGATGCCGTCGGCCAGCGACTCGCGGCAGCCGTACAGGTTGTCGAACTTGCTCTTGGTGACCGAGTCGTTGACATTGATCGCCGGCACCTTCAACTCGCCCCTGGCGTGCATCTGGTACAGCCGGTGGACGCCGGTCGTCGTCTCCTCGGACAGCCCGCGGATGCCCGCCAGCAGTTCCGGGTACTTCTGGTGGACCATCGCGGTCAGGTCGCCGCCGTCGTCCAGGATCATGTTCAGCGGCTGGCCGTCGGGGAAGAAGAGTGTCTGTTCGATGCACCAGTCGAACTCCTCGGTCGTCTCGCCCTTCCAGGCATAGACCGGTACGCCGGCCGCCGCGGCGGCGGCCGCGGCATGGTCCTGCGTGGAGAAGATGTTGCAGCTGCTCCAGGTGACCTCCGCCCCCAGTTCGGTCAGCGTCTCGATCAGCACGGCGGTCTGGATCGTCATGTGCAGGCAGCCGGCGATGCGGGCCCCGGCCAGCGGTTTCGGCTGGCCGTACTTCCGCCGCAGGGCCATCAGGCCGGGCATTTCGTTTTCCGCCAGCATGATCTCGCGCCGGCCCCAGCCGGCCAGCGAAAGGTCTCGGACCTTGTAGGGAAGCCTGGTTGCTACCTGGGCCACGACGATTTCTCCTCTGGGTGGTTCTTGACGGTTGACGGCCGTCCTCAAGTTCGTGCCGTGCCGCACGGCCCCTATCATAAGTTCCAGGCCGGACCCCGCAAGGCGACCGGCGGGACGCGCCCTCCCCCTTCCGGAGCCTGGAGCGGGGGCTCGTTTCGTTACATTACGACAGGGCCGCGAAGGCCTCGCGGGCCCGCCGAACAAACTGTGCGCAGCGGTCCGCGTCCTTGCACCCCGGCTGGGACTCGACCCCGCTGGCCACATCCACCGCGTCCGGTCGGGCTTGGGCGATCGCCAGACCGACGTTGGCAGGGGTCAGTCCCCCAGCGAGTATCCAGGGGATTCCGCTCCATGAGGGCGGCCGGTCCCGCACGGCCGTCCAGTCGGCCGTGCGGCCGGTCCCGCCGTATCGGTCCGGCTCGTAGGCGTCGATCAACACGGCCGAGGGGCACTGCCCGAGCCGCTGGCACGATTCCAGGTACGCGGCGATGGGCGGGACGCTGCCGGCCTGAAAACGAAACGCCCGAACGACCGCATGGCCGGCCAGATGCGCGACCACCTCGGGCGGTTCGTCACCGTGCAACTGAAGGAAATCCAGCCGCAACAGTTCGTGGGCCTGAATCATCGCGGGGACCGGTGAATTGACAAAGACGCCCACCCGCGCCACGGAGGCTGGCAACTGGGCGACGATCTGGCGGGCGCGGTCCAGTTCGACATACCGCGGGCTGGCCGGATGGAAATTCAATCCCACGGCGTCGGCCCCCGCGGCGATGGCGGCCCGGGCGTCGTCGGGGCTGGTGATGCCACAGATCTTGATGCCAAACACCGGCCCCCCCCCACACACATTGCCCGCCCGCGGCGAGCGGTTGCACGCGATACCGTTTCATCACGAGCCGCGGGGCGCTGACCCGCGTTTGCCAGGACGATCCTCTACCGCACCCGCCTGGTGCATCGTCCAAGCAAAATTTTCGGATCAGCCGCCGGGCGCTAGCCCGCGCTTGCTCCGGGACAAACCGGGGGCTAGCGCCCTCCGGCTGATTTGCCGAACTCGAAAAATTGAAATGCAACCGTTCACGGGTCGGGGTCTGGTCCATTTTTCGGCCGACAAACTCGACCTCGCAGATCCGCGCTGGCCGAAAACATGGACCTGACCCCCTGGAATCAGGCAAAATCCTCCACCGGACTGTGAACGGTTACTTTGAAATGGACAGAACACCAGGTTGGTCGCCTGTCGCTGCGCGAAGGCACGCTCTTTCGCGGAGCGAAAGACGACGATGATGTGCCAAAGTTGACCGGCGGCAGCATACCTCGAACGAACCATGGGCTAGCACCCGGCGGCCGGTGTCTATCCCTGGCCGGAAGGAATGGTGAGGGGCCGAGACGGCCCGGTTTCCTGCGGCGGCGGGTGCGGGCCCAGTCGGCTTCAAGCATTCGCCGGTCCGGTGCCGATCACGACAAGGTGATTGTGCGCGCCGCGGGACGAGCTCCACGCGGCGTCTCCGGCCGCCGCAGCGAGTTCCACCCGCATGTCCCACGCTATTATACCTGCTGAAGAATGCCCGGCCGTGCCGCAGACGCGCCGGGCCTTGCGTCCCGTGTACATCGGGGTGGTGACCGGGCTGGCCACGTTTCTCGTGGGGCTGGCGCTGTGGCCGAAACCGCCGCGGGTGTACGAGGCGCGGACCGTTCTTGCCCGCGTGATACCAGCGGCGGCGGGGGAGCAGTCCGCGGGGCGGACGGCCAGCGCGGCCGAGCAGGCAACGGGGCCGGCGGACAGGCAGGAACCGCTGGCGCGTGACACGCTGATTCGCTACACGGCCGAGCAGGCCGGACTGCTCGTGCACACGGCGGGAGAGGCCGCCTACGAACAGCAGTTGAAGGCCCTCTGCGACCGCCTGACATTCGAGCCGACCCGCGGACCGGGCCCGCGCGAAACGCAGTGGCTGATCCGCTTTTCCGACACCGACCGCGGTGTGGCACTGAATTTTGTGGAGAGGCTGGCCCAGGCCGTCCTGGAGGCCAACGCGGCGGACCAGAACCCCTCCCAGGCGAGTGCCGATGCCGACCGCTTGAGGCGGCAGGTCGTCCAGGCCGCGACGCGGGCCGGCACGGCCAAGGAGGAATTGGACGCGTTCCTCCAGGCGCACTGGGAGCCGCGCCGCCGCGGCCAGGACGTTGCCGCCCGCTCCGCCTTGCCCGTTGCACCCGCGCCCCCATCGTCGGTCGGTACGTCAGAAGGCAGGAAGCGCAGCCCCGACCTGCAGGTGGTCGAGGAGCAACTGGCCCAGATGCAGGCCCGTCGCGAACAGCTGCTGCTGACCCGTACTCCGGCTCACCCGGAGGTGGAGGACGTCGCGGAAAGAATTCGCGTCCTGCGGGAACGCGTCGAGGAGTTGTCCGGCGCCACGCGGCTCGACGACCCGGCGGGTCTCCCCGCGCACGCTGATCCGCCAGATTTCGCCGCCCCCGAGTTGGCCGGGGAGCCGGCGGTCGCGGATCAGCCGCCCGACACGCTCTCCGCCGAGCAGTGGTCGCGCTACGAGCAGCTGAGCCGCGAGTACCAGCGGGCGCTGGCGGCCCACCAGGCGGCCCTGACGGCTGAGCGGGCATGGCTGCTGGCCGGCTCCATCCGTCAAGGCGTGCAGCTGCAGTTGGTTCATCCGGCGCAGGTCGAGCGGATTGCCGGCGGGACCCTCGGGCCTTCGCAGCTGCTGCAGTTGAGCCTGATCGCGACCGGCCTGGGCGGCCTGCTGGCCTGGGCGTCGATTCGCTGCGCGACGCGCAGCATTTTCGGCAGCGTGGAAGAGGTCGCCGCCACGCTGCCGGTGCCAGTCGTGGCCAGCCTGAGCACCGGCGAACCCCTCGTGCTCCGCGGCAGCCCCGAGTGGCACCGGCACCTGGTCCGGTCGGTGACACGGTTGAGCGAGGCGGTTGTCGCTGCAACGCTGTTGTTGGTCGTCTACCGGGTGGTCGCGGAAAGCGCCTTCGCCCTGCAATTCTACCAGCATCCATTTGCCGCCTTCGGCGAGGCCTTGGGGGGCCTGCTGGGCTGAGCGGGCGGCGCGCGCCGGACGGAGTTTGGTGGGTGGACGGTGAAACGTTGAAGGTCAAGGGTGGGTGGCACGTTGTGACCTCGCACGGGACAATACGTCGTGCCTCAAGCCCCCAGAAGGCGCCACAGACCGGGCGGATGGTCGATGGCTCAGGCCCCGGCCGCGAGAAGGCCCGTCAACGGGCCTCACGTCATCCGGAGGCGCGGCTCGCGACCCCGGCATGAATGCCGGGGCTCATACCGCTTCGCGGACAAGGGCCGCAAACGGCCCTCATGCGGCGTGCCGCTGATCGAGATTCCCCGTGCGGTAGGAATGTGACGTCGGACCCCCTGGAATCGCCGGAGACCAGCTGCAGTGGTAACCGTTCACGGGCCGGGGTCTGGTACATGTTTCGGCCAATCCGCCCGATCTGGTGCAGACGCGCAGGCCGAAAACATGTACCTGACCCCCTCGAATCCCGCTCAATGCTCAGCCGGGGCGTGAACGGTTACGCTGCGGTGTGAACGGATTCCGAGGACGCTGACAGCGTGGCAGCAACGCGGGTGGCAACTCTTGTCTTCGCTTGTCTTTGACCCGCGGGGATGCAGTTTTCACGCCCGGGTGCCGATCTTACGGAGGAAGGTGTGTTCCCGCGCGCCCGGGTCGTGCCGTTGTCACGACTGCGGCAAGCGGGACGGATATCCGTCTTGCCACGGGTCGGGCCTGGTCGATTCTTCGGCCGCGTGGCCGATCCATCCATCCGACACGCGCCGGCCGAGACCATGGAGCTGAGCGTAACCGTTCACAGCCCGGTGGAAGATTTTCCCTGATTCCAGGGGGTCAGGTCGATTTTTTCGGCCAGCGCGTATCCGCGAGGTCGAGTTGATCGGCCGAAAAATGGACCAGGCCCCGACCCGTGAACGCTTACACCTGAGCGTCTGGAACCACGGTAGACCGGCGACGGTGCAAACGGTTACCCAGAGGCTGGAAGGGACCGAGGAATGTACGAAGCGCAGTTTGGGCTCGAGCGGCGACCATTTCCCGCCGTGGCCCGCGTCGATACGTACTTCCCGTCGGCCAGTACCCGGAGCGCGCACGAGACGCTTGCCCGCTGTATCCGGCGAGGCGATGGCCCGGGACTGATCATCGGTCCGGTGGGCACCGGCAAGACGCTGCTCTGCCAATTGCTGGCCGAGGAGTTTCGGAACGAGTTCCGCGTGGTGGTGCTGTCCAGCACGCGGCTCTGTACGCGGCGGGCCCTGCTGCAGGCGATGCTTTACGAGTTGCAGCTGCCGTTCCGCGACCTGGAGGAGGGCGAGTTGCGGCTGTCGCTGATCGACCACGTTGTTCGCAGCGAGGCCTGCCCCCACGGCCTGCTGCTGCTGGTCGACGAGGCCCATTGCCTGCCGCTCGTCCTGTTGGAAGAGATCCGCATGATCACCAACCTGGTGCGGGACGGCCAGCCGCGCGTCCGGCTCGTCCTGGCGGGGACCCCCGCCCTGGAAGAGCGGTTTGCCAGCCCGCACATGGAATCGTTCAACCAGCGGGTCGTCGCACGCTGTTACTTGGAACCGCTCGGCGGCCAGGAAACGGCCGCGTACGTGCGCGGCCAGGTATCGCTGGCGGGCGGCGACCCCGACCGGCTGTTTGACGACGAGGCGCTCGCGGCGATTTACCGCGCCACCCACGGCGTGCCGCGGCTGATCAACCAGCTGAGCGACCATGCCCTGATCCTGGCTGCCGCCGGCGGGGGATCGCGCATCGACGGACCCGGCGTGGAGGAGGCCTGGGCCGACTTGCAGCAGCTGCCAACGCCCTCCCACCTGCGGTGCGTTGCCGACTCCCGCCCCCATTTGAGTGTCGTCGAATTCGGCACGCTGTCGTCCGAGCCCGAAGCGGGCGCGACCCGGCCGGAGCACCTGGCCGCCGAAACCGAGCAGCGGCTGGACGAAATCCAGGCGCGGGTGGACGCCGTGCGGCGCGACGCGCTGGACGAACTGCCTGGCGGCGGCGCCGACGACGAAAGGACCGCCGCCGACTCCGCCGGCCAAGGCGGGGACGACCGGTTCGTGCCGGCCGGGACGATCGGTCCGGAGATCGAGCTGGTGTTTCACGGGCCCCACGCGCCGTTCTTCGAGAGATACAGCGAGGAAGAGGTCGTCCTCGATCATTACGCGGTCCTGCAGGGCGGGCGGGCCAGCAGCTGGCCGCGCGTCTCCAGCGGCGAGGGACAGGCGATTGCCACGATCCTGAAGGCCAGCACCGCCGCCACGGACCCGGGCGCGGCCCGCCGCGGGGCGCGCGACCCCGACTACCCGGGGTTGGACCCGGCGAGCGATCCCGTGCTGCCGGAACCGTCGGACGAGTTGCTCGTGGTCCATGCCGGACAACGGCCAGGGCCCGAAGCTGTGGCGTTGGCGGCCGAGGCAGCCGCGGCCGCGACCCGCGCGCGCAAGAAGGAATTCCAACGGCTGTTTACCGGGCTGCGGCGGCGGTAACCACCCGCGCGCCCGCGGTGGCCGCCGACCCACTCGGCATGGCACGCCGCAGCTCGATGCACGATCGGGACCCGCCATGAGCCTGCTGCTCGAAGCCCTCAAGCGTCTGGAGACCCATCCCTGGGCGCCGGAGAATTCTCCCCCGACCATGCCGCTCCGCGCCGGGCACGACCTGCAGCGTGTCCCGCCGCCGGCCGAAGCGGAACCCGTTGCGGCCGCGACGGCAGCTCCAGCAACATCGACCGTCGACGATCCGCCCGCCGTCCCTGTCGAGGCAGACTTGCCGGGACCGGCCCGTTCGTCCGACGGGGAAGCCGACGCGCTCGCCGGACTGCAGACCGTCATTCCGGCGGTGGTGGAGCTGGCGATCGGCCCGGTGGACGCGGAGCCTTGGGAGGTGGTCGACGCCCAGGCGCAGGTCGAACAGTGGCAGTCGGTCCTGTCGGACCTGGACGAGCCGGATCACGATCCGGACCTGGCGCCGCTCGGGCACGGCGTCGTGGCGGACCAGGTCGCGCCGCTGACCACGTCGTACGAAAACCAGGTTCAACGACGCTTGCGCGAACCGCGGTTGGGCAGCCAGTACCGTCAGCTGGCTCAGCTTCTGTCGTCGCAGTATCCCTCGGACGTACCGGCCGTCATCGCCTTCCTCGCGTCGGAGCACAACCCGCACGTTACCGACGTCGTGGCCCACGTGGCCACGCTGCTGGCGCAGGCGGGGGCACAACCCGTGCTGATGGTCGACGGCAACCCCGCCGAAAAGGGCCTCACGCAGCGCTTCGAACTGCTGGGCCAGCCGGGGTTGTCCGAAGGCCTGGACCGGCTGGCCGATTGGCATGAATCGCTCTCGCCCACCGCCCACCGTGGGCTGCACGTCCTGCCCTCGGGGGCGGGCATCCCGCGGGAGGCGACCAGCGCCCGCGCGGCGGCCACGCTGGTCCAGCAGTTCAAACGTCGCTATGCTCTGACGCTGGTGGACGCCGGCAGCGTCGGATTGCCGCTCGCCGAGCGCCTCGCGGCGGCCTGCGACGCCGCGTACGTCGTAGTCCGCCTGGGGTTCACTCCGCCCGAGGAGGCGACGGCCGCCGTCGCCACCCTGCAGCGGCGCGGGGCCCGGGTGCTGGGCTGCGTCGTTACCGGCGTCCCCGTCGCGGCATGACGCCCCCGTCGCGGCGTCCGCCGGGGTTTGCCCGTCCCGCGCGCGTCCACTGCGGATGGAACCCTCCCCTCAGGCAGTCTCAGACCATGCGAACGTTTCTCGTTACCGGCGGCGCTGGCTTCATCGGCTCGCACATCACCGAGGCCCTGGTGGCCCGCGGTGACCGCGTGCGGGTGCTGGACGACCTGAGTACCGGCTTTCGCCACAACCTCGACCCGTTCGCCGGCCAGGTCGAGTTCATCGCGGGCGACGTCAGCGATGCCGCGGTGGTGGCCAAGGCGGTCCGCGGCGTGGAGTGCGTGTTTCACCAGGCGGCGCTGGCCTCGGTTCCCCGCAGCGTCGAGCGCCCGCTGGACACCAACCGGGCCTGCGTCACCGGCACCTTGACGGTGCTCGACCAGGCCCGCCGCGCGGGCGTGCGACGCGTGGTCTACGCGGCGTCGAGCAGCGCCTATGGAAACCAGCCCTATTCGTCCAAACGGGAAGTCGATCTGCCGGCTCCCCTCTCGCCCTACGCGGTGGCCAAGCTGGCCGGCGAGTACTACTGCCAGGCCTTCCACGCCACCTACGGCCTGGAAACAGTCGCCATCCGCTACTTCAACGTCTTCGGACCGCGGCAGGATCCCGACAGCCCCTACTCGGCCGTGATCCCGCTGTTCATTACGCGGCTGTTGCGCGGCGAGCGCCCGATCGTGTACGGAGATGGGACCCAGACCCGTGACTTCACCTACGTGGCCAACGTGGTCCACGGCAACCTGCTGGCCGCCGACGCCGAGGCGGTCGCGGGCAGGACGATCAATGTGGCCAACGGCCGCAGCACCAGCCTGCTGCAGTTACTCGAAGCCCTCAACAAGTTGCTCGGCACCCGTCTCGACATACAATTCGAACCCGCGCGGCCGGGCGACGTACACGACAGCCTGGCCGATATCACCCAGGCCCAAGCGCTGCTGGACTACCGCCCCGTGGTCGCTTTTGAGGAAGGCCTGCGGCGCTCGATCGACTACTACAAGTCGTTGGTTGGCCGCGGCGGGTAAGAAGACCCTGCGGGCGGGCATGGTCCCCGACGGGGCCGCGTGCGGGGTCTGCTCCATTTTTCGGCGGTAAGGCGCTGTTCAACAATAAGGCGCTGTCCAACAATAAGGCGCTGTTCAACAATAAGGCGCTGTTCAACAATAAGTTCCCGAAATCACTCATCAGCCGCCGGGCGCTAGCCCGCGGTTCATCCGCGAAAGACCGCGGGCTAGCGCCCGGCGGCTGATCCACAAGACCGGTAGGTAATTGTCTTGCAGCGCCTCACGCCCACCATCCCAACACGCGCCGGCCGAACAGACGGACCTGCCCCCCCTGGATTCGCTGGCAGCACCGGTTGGCCGGAGTCGTTCTTCACCAGGCGGCGCGCGCACACCAGTCCCCCGACCCGGCAACGCCGCTCCTGGAAAACCCGAGACCCAAATTTCGACTACGGCACGGAGCACCTGGGATGCTCGACGTCGACCCCCATCCGCTGCTCGATCTGCAGGCGTTCGTGACCAGCTACCCGGACGACCTGGGGACCATGGTCTGGCCGCCCGCATTGTGGGCCCTGGTCGACCTGCAGGCCCCCGCGCCGCTGCGGGCCGACGACCAGGTGCGGCAGGCCGTCCGCGATCTCTTGCGGCATGGCGGCTTCAAGCCGACCGGGCGGAGCAAGCCGGCGTCGGAATACCTGGTCCGCGCCGTGACGCAGGGCGAGCTGTCGCCGATCAACCTGGCGGTCGACGCCTGCAACGCGGTGTCGCTGCACAGCGGGCTGCCGATCAGCCTGATCGACCTGGATCGGGCCGTCCCGCCGCTGCGCGTGGGCGTGGCCCCGGCGGGGACTGCCTACGTGTTCAACCAGGCCGGTCAGTCGATTGATCTGGGCGGCCTCCTCTGCCTGTTCGACGGGGAGGGGGCATGCGCTGGTCCGGTGAAAGACGCGCAGCGCACCAAGACGCACGCCGGCACACGGCGGACGCTGTCGCTGATCTGGGGAACGCGGGCCCTGCCCGGACGGGCCGCGGACACCGCGACCTGGTACCGGAAACTGCTCGAGGAGCACGCGGCCAGCCTCGAGCCGTTCTGGCCGTAAGCGCCCGTCACGCCCGGTGGCTGCCGTGGGGCCTGTACGGATCTTTGTGTCAATGGCTCTGCCGAAGGGGACCGTCCCATTTTTCTGGCATCCATGCCACAAAAATCGGGACAGTCCCCTGCCGTGCGTCAGGTCGACGGTCCGGCGACGAGCGGAGAATTCCCGGCGGTCGCGGACGCCCGGCTCGGCCCTGGGCCGGGGAACCCGCCTAATCTCGATGGCGGGGAACATCCGCCGCGGCCGGGCGATTCCGGGCCCAGGCCCATAACTGGCGCAGCACCGACGTGAGCGAGAGAGCCTCCGTCCGGTGGTACGGCGAGTCCGCGGGCAGCTTACCCATCAGCCGGCGGTGCGCCTCCGGCAGCGCGTGGTACGGCAGCGAGGGGAACAGGTGGTGCAGGGCGTGGTAGCGCGTCCCTACCGGCCCCCACAACTCGGTCAGCCAGGCGCGGTGCGGATAGTTCACCGAGTCCAGCAACTGGTCGACAAACGTCATCTCGCCGCCCGCGTTCTCCCAGCGATGCGATCCGAGGGTGCGCAGCGAGTTCAACAGCACGATCACCACGCCGAACAGGTAGACCTGGATCAACAGCGGCGTGGGCCACTTGCCGACCAGCACCGGTCCCACTACGGCAATCAACACGCACCAGGCAAAGCAGCCGGCCTCCTGCCAATAGATCGCCCGCAGGGCCCGCGGGGTGGGCAGCGGCCGAATGTAGCTGGGGTCCATGACCAGCGACGAGGCGTGCTGGTGCACCAGCCGCCGAAATCCGGGAATCAACCAGGCCAGCGGGGTCAGGACCAGGAACCTCACCAGGGCAACCAGCGGGATCACCAGCGACCACGACAGGAAAAACAGCACGTACCAGCGCGAACGGTGCCTCAGCGGGAGGTATTCGCCGTCGTGCTCCGTCCCGTAGTGCTTGCGGCGGTGATGATCGATGTGGCTGTCATACACGAAGGCCGGCATCAGGAACGGGATGCCGCAGGCCAGATTCCAGACGAAGCGGAACCACTTCAGCCGCGCGCAGCCGCGCTGATGGACCAGCTCGTGGATGAACAGCGACGCGCGGTAGAACAAGAGACATCCGGCGGCGAAGTAGAAGACCTTGGGCCAGGTGAAGTCGAATTCCGGCTGCGGCTGCAGCAGCGACGCGCCGCGAATCGTGTGAAAGCACCAGACGCCGGCCGCGTAGGTCAAGAGGAAGTCGGTCCAGTAGATCCAAGGCCGGGGCAGAAACAGGTTACCCAGTACGCTGCGGGCTTCGGCCAACGAGAACTCGTGGGAAACACAGGCAGATCGGATGGTGTAGGCCTGCAAGCTATACCGCACGCGCCGAGGATGGTCGCCTTTCGCTCCGCGAAAGTACGGTCTTTCGCGGAGCGAAAGGCGACGATGATGTGACAAAGCCGACCGGCGGCAGCATAGCTGCGACGCGCTCGGTCCGCGGTCCGCGGCAGACCGCGGCCCGTGGCAGACCGCCCATATCCGACCGCCGGGCCGGCGCCCCGCGCCTGCAGCGGCCTTCCGGGACGATGGCTTGCTGTCAGCGGACTGAAGACCGAACGCTGGTTCGTGGAATGACCTTCCTCCTGACAGCCCGCGTCCCGGTCGGTCCGGAGCGCCCTGGGCCTCCTCTGGGTATCGCCTGCCTCCTGCCTCAACTTTAACCCGGACTATGCATGAGCCGCAGCGCGCTAGCATCCGGTTCTGGTGGAATGTAACCGTTCACGGGCCGGGGTCTGGTACATTTTTCGGCCAATTCGCCCGACCCATCGCAGACGCGCAGGCCGAAAACATGTACCTGACCCCCTCGAATCCGGCTAAATGCTTAGCCGGGGTCTGGTACATTTTTCGGCCAATTCGCCCGACCCATCGCGGACGCGCAGGCCGAAAACATGTACCTGACCGCCTCGAATCCGGCTAAATGCCCAGCCGGAGTTGAGCGCTTACCTCAACACGTACCAAGGGCCGTCGCGTCGCCGCCGCAAGGAACCGAGCAGGGAACCGGCACGTACCGCCTTGCACCTGCCACGGGTGCCTGTCACCCTGCATTCAGGCCAACGTGTCCCCGGCGGCTGGCTGGACCTCGGCCGAGGACCCACCGCAGGCGTCGCGCCATGCCGATCCAGCCACGCACCCCCGACCCGTGCGCGTCGGCAGGTCGGCGGTCTCCTGCCCGCTGGCCGTGACGCCCGCTTTTCACGCAGAGACATTCCATGAGGACACTCGCGCGACTGATTGAAAACAACCGGCGGTGGGCCGCCGCGACACTTCGCCAGGATCCGCAGTTTTTCGAGCGGCTCTCCCAGCAGCAGCAACCGGAGTTCCTCTGGATCGGCTGCTCCGACAGCCGCGTTCCGGCCAACCAGATCGTCGATCTGGCGCCGGGCGAGATGTTCGTCCACCGCAACATCGCCAACCAGGTGATCCACAGCGATATGAACTGCATGTCGGTCCTTGAGTACGCCGTGGATGTGCTGGGCGTGAAGCATATTATCGTCTGCGGCCACTACGGCTGCGGCGGCGTGCGGGCCGCGGTGACGGGAAACCTGATGAGCCTGGCGGGCAACTGGATCCGCCACGTGCGCGAGGCGGCGACGCGGTACGCCGACGTCCTGGCCGCGATCACGGACGAGCAAATCCGCTACGATCGGCTGTGCGAGTTGAACGTCGTGGAACAGGTCAATCGTCTCTGCCACACGACGGTGATCGAGGACAGTTGGGCACGCGGCCGGGAGTTGTGCGTCCACGGCTGGATTTACAGTGTCCAGGACGGACTGTTGAACGACCTGAACCTCTGTCTCAGCCATCCGTCGGAGGTGGCTCCGGCGATCGCCGCGGTGGCCGGCCAGGCCCCCTCCCGGCCGCGGACGGGGTGACGGTTCGTGGGACCGGTTGCGCGTTTCCGCGCCTCCCCGGCTTCCCCACGCCGCGCAATTCGCCTTGACGTAGCTCCCGGATGTTGCCACACTCCGCACCCCACGTGGCCGGGCGGCCGCCCGAATCGAATATCCAGGAAGGAGATGCGCGCGATGGAACGTACGACCTGCTGGGGCCTGGTACTCGCAGGCGCGGGACTGATGCTGGCGGGCTGCCAGAAGCCCGCGCCGACCGGCGGAGCCGCCCCCCACGATCCCCCGTCCCAGGTACAAGGTGCGGCCGGGGAAACGCCCGGGGCAGACCCCGTCGCAACGCCCCAACCGGTGCGGCTGGCCGATCCGGCCGCCGCGGTGACCGAATTCCTCGCGGCCCTGCGGGCGGGCGATGATTTGAAGGCCGAGGCCCTGCTGACCCGTAAGGCCCAGCAAGAGACGGCGCAGGCCGACCTGGCGATTAAGCCGCCCGGCAGCCACACGGCGCGCTTCACCGTGGGGCGGGTCGAGCCGGTGGGCGACAACGGCGACGGCGCGCACGTCGTGAGCACCTGGTCCGACACCGACCCCGACGGCCAGGTTCAGACCTATGAGATCATCTGGATCTTGCGCCGCGAATCGGATGGCTGGGCGGTGGCCGGAATGGCCACGAAGCTGTTCGAGGACGCCCTGCCGCTGGTCTTCAACTTCGAGGAGCCGCAGGAGATGCTCCGCCGCCGCGAGCAGGCCGAGCAGGAGTTGGCCCGCCGCGCCGGCGAGGCGGAACACCAGGTCCAAGCCCAGGCTCCACCGCCGGCCGGCGACGGCAACCTGCAGCGCTAGTCGATCGATTCCAGGGCCTTGGTGGAAGGTCCGCCGCCCCCGTCGCCCGACGGGGGAGCCCCGGATACAGACCGCGCTTTGCTCGGCGCGGCTGCCTGCTCTTCCGACCACGCCTGGTGGACGCGACACCTGCCGCCAGATCCGGTCGCACGACCCAGCGATGCCTGGAGGGACGGTTCGGCGGCTCGGCCCGGCGCACCGGCTCGGCGGGAGCCTCGCCCTCCCCGGATGACGCACCGGCTCGGCCGGAGCCTCGCCCTGCCCGGATGACGCGCCGGCTCGGCGGGAGCCTCGCCCTCTCTCGGATGACGCGCCGGCTCGGCGGGAGCCTCGCCCTCTCTCGGATGACGCGCCGGCTCGGCGGGAGCCTCGCCCTCTCTCGGATGGCGCGCCGGCTCGGCGGGAGCCTCGCCCTCTCTCGGATGACGCGCCGGCTCGGCGGGAGCCTCGCCCTCTCTCGGATGACGCGCCGGCTCGGCGGGAGCCTCGCCCTCTCTCGGATGGCGCACCGGCTCGGCCGGAGCCTCGCCCTCTCTCGGATGACGCACCGGCTCGGCCGGAGCCTCGCCCTCTCTCGGATGGCGCGCCGGCTCGGCGGGAGCCTCGCCCTCCCAGAGCCGTGCAACTCTGGAGGGCGTGTGCCGGCTCAAGCTCTTTTCCCCGAGCCGCCCGCGGCCAGGCAGGGTCGCGTGTTACCGGGAGGGCGAGGCTCCTGCCGAGCCGTGCGGCGCAGGTCCGCCCGAATCGTCGCGCGGGGGGTTCTTCACGGCCCGCAGGGATGCGGCCTCGTCCAGGGACTTGTAGTACGGGTCGAGCGGAAAGCAGCCGGAGATGATCCCGTGCCGCGGGGCGGTCGTGCAGTCGCTGAACGTGCGGCAGATGCGCTTCCGCTGGAGCGTTCCGCGCAGCAGCGTGTCGGCGGGCAGCTCGGGGTAGGCCAGCACCATCCGGCCCAGGCCGACGGCGTCGATCCAGCCCTTGCGCACGACGGCCTGCGCGACGTGCGGCAGGTAGTCCTGGAGGTACGTGTAGCCGCTGCCGACCATCGGCAGGTCCGGCACCGCTTGCTTGCAGCGCCGCGCGACCTGCACCTGGCGGACCACGCCCAGCAGCGGATCCTCCGGGGGCGGGTAGCCGTCGCTGGGCGGGAAGATGGCCGGACGCTGGATGTGCGGGTTGTAGTACGGGCTGCCGCACGACAGGTTGACCGCGGCCACGCCCCACGCCGGCAGCTCCGCGAGCAGCCGGAGCGGCTCGTCCAGGTCGATCCGCAGCGGATCGTGCTGGTCCAAGCCGAACCCGTGCTGGTACGGCAGCAGCCCGGCTGCTTCGACCGGGCGGCCCACCCCCTCGCGGGTCTCATACGGCAGCGTGTCGAACACACTCAGGCGGACGACGACCACCAGGTCGGGATATCGCGCGCCAATGCGGGTGATGATCTCGCGCAACAGCCGCGTCCGGCCGGCCAGCGAACCGCCGTAGGGGCCGGGGCGCGAGCGGGCGCTGAGAAACTCGTGCAGCAGGTACCCGTGGCAGGCCTTGACGTCCACGAACTGGAATCCCGCCTCCCGGGCCACGCCGGCCCCCGTCACGAAGTTCTCGATCAGCTGGGCCAGTTGGTCGTCGGTCCAGACGCGTGCATCGTCCCCCGGATCGATCCGCAGCCGCTGGTCGAGCAGGGGATGGTGATAGGCGATGCGGGGTTCGGACTGCGCTGCGTGCGGCCGCGAAAAGCGTCCCGAGTGGGTCAGTTGCAGCCCGATGACCAGGTCGCGATCGTGGCCGAACGCCGCGCGGTGGGCCGCCCGCAGCTCGTCGCAGAGGGCCTTCAAGCCCGCGCGGTTCTCCGGCACCGCCAGGGTCTGCCGGGGGTTGGCCCGTCCGTCCGGCTGGACGGCCGCCGCCTCGCCCCCCCAGATCAGCTTGGCGCCGCTCCGGCCGAAGTTGCGCCACCGCCGCAGCGTGTGCGGCGAGGGCGAACCGTCGGGCTGGGCATCCCAGCCTTCCATCGGATGGATGCACCACCGGTTGCCCGCGCGGAGCGGCCCGATCTCCAGCGGCTGGGCCAGCGGCGATCCTTGCTCGGCCGTCAGCACCCGATCGTCGCAAGGCAGCTCGACACCCAACTCGTCCAGCCGCGCGGCGAACTGGGCCACGCTCTTGAGCTGCGCGATCTTGGGATAGGATTCCGACATGGTAACCGTTCACGGGGCGGGGTCGGGTACATTTTTCGGCCAATCCGTCCGACCAGGCGAAGACGCGCAGGCCGAAAACATGTACCTGACCCCGGGTGCAGCCTGCGGTTTGTATTTGTAGACGATAGCATTTCAAGGCAGGGAAAAGGATTTGGCAACTGGCAGTTGAATTTGGATTGAGACGCTCGAACAGAATCCCTGAGTGGGGGGCGGTCGGGAGACCGGTAAGCGTTCACGGGTCGGGGTCTGGTCCATTTTTCGGCCGATCAACTCGACCTCGCGGATACGCGCCGGCCGAAAACATGGACCTGACCCCCTGGAATATCAGGGA
>Ga0209398_1000905_pt1 | contig 16657 bp, 2 predicted proteins | sample AshMeaBigSpring_FD_184125 | JGI IMG/M metagenome (GOLD analysis project Ga0209398, IMG submission 184125) | Groundwater microbial communities from Big Spring, Nevada to study Microbial Dark Matter (Phase II) - Ash Meadows Big Spring (SPAdes)... | ecosystem: Environmental > Aquatic > Deep... | reverse complement strand
GCTTGCCGTCCGGGCCCTCGAAGAGAAAGTCCTCATAGAATTCGGCCGCCTCCTTCATGAACGGGTAAGCGCGCGTCTTCAGGAATTCCCGGTCGCCGGTGAAGAGGTAGTAATCGTAGTAGAACCGGGCCGACCAGGGGGCCCCTGCCGTCCAGAAGGTCATCGGCCAGGTCGCGTCGAAGTGGTTGTTCCACCCGTGCGTGCTAGCCCGCGACGGCACGTGGATCCCCCGGCATCCGTAGAGCCGCTTCGCGTTGTCGCGGAACTCCGGCATGTGCGTTTCGAGGAAGCGGAAATACGGCTCGAGGCATTCGGCCATGCCGGTGGAAAGGTTGGCGGCCATGGCGGACTGGAGGTTGCCATTCATGGTGAAGTCTCCCGACCAGGGCGGGCTCCATGTGCCGGTCCAGATCCCTTGGAGGTTCGGAGCAACGTCGCCGCTGCTGCAGAGGATGTTGTAGCGCGCGGCGTCGAACTGCTTTTCCAGAAGTGCGGGTGAAATCGGACCGGTCCGTGATTTGGCGATCAGGTCCTCGGCCGGGAGCTCGCGGTCGGCGCCGCCTCCGAGGTCCAGGCGCACGCGCTCGAAGACCGGTTTGTGCAGCGCAACGTGACGGTCGAGCAGGCACCGGAAGTCGGGCGCCAGTTTTGAAAGCGCGGCGCGCGTCGTCCCGTCGCCGGCTTTCGAAAAGTCGGTCAGCGGCACCGTGCGCAGGAGGACGAGGATTTCATCGGCACCCGTGACGGCCAGTGACTCGCCATCCTTGCGCATGGTGCCGCCCTTCGGGACCACCCTGGCAACGACCTCGTAGCCCTCCAGCCCGCCCTTCCAAGGGTTCCTGAAGCTGCAGCGGTAGGAGAGATCGCCATCCCCGACCGACCGGGTGCTTTCCTTGATGCCTTTGGCAAACATCACCTCCGGCCCCCAACCGCCGGTGTCCTTGGCGGGACGGGTCTCCAGCGACAGCCGGCAATCGACGGTCCCCTTCGGACCGGTGATCGAAACAGCGATCACCTCGTCCGCGCGGGAGGCGAAAACCCGGCGCTCAAAGCGTCCGCGATCGTCGCTCCAAGAAACCGATGCGACGGCGGTGCTGAAGTCGACCGTGCGCTCGTAGCCGGTGATGGCCCCCTTGGCTGGCATCCCCAGCCTCAGGTCGCAAGCGGGGATGAACGGATCCGTCCAGTGCTTGCCCTTGTAGCCTGCGGCGTTCGCGAGGGAGACGACCCGGTCGGCCGCCTCCTGGTATTTCCCGTCTGCAAGCAGCTTGCGGAGTTCGGGAAGAATGGCGGCGGTATCCGGCGGCGGCAGTGGGGCGTGGAGCGGGAGGTAGAGCCGGCCGTGATTCAGGATGACCGTCTCATTGTCGGGCGAGCCAAAAACCATCGCCCCCTGCGCGCCGTTGCCTGTCACCAGGGCATCCTCCCACTTCTCCGCCGGCTTGGCGCTGAGAAACCCGCGCCCGGGGGAAGCGGAAAACAGGGATGATGAAACGAACAGGGAGAAGAGAGCGATGGAAGAGGATCGGAACATGGGGAAATTGAAATTTCAGAGGACTGAAGCCATCCCCTTCACAAACAATGAACATGTTTTCGAGGCTTTTTAAAGCGCCGAAATTACGGCTTGCTGACCCGGAGGTGGACGAAACGGCGGCTGCCTGCCCCTGCCGGAATGCTCGCTCGCACGGTCCGCAGGGTGCCGTTGTCGGAGAGGACCTGCTCGGTCACGCCAGCACCGGACCACGAGCCCTCTGCGAGCGTGTCGCTCCACTCGACGGCGAATGAGAAGCCGGATGCCACAGCAGCGGCTGACCGCGTGTAGGTGAAGTCCAGCACCCCGCCGTTCGGAATGAGCGAAGGCGCGAACGACGTGGCCGCAAGCGGGCTCTGGCCGGTCGCGAACTCGAGCAGGTTGGGCTCACCGTCGGAGTTCGGGTCGGCGGAATCCGAGGCATTGCCGGAATTGGCGATCGCGCCAAAACTGGCAAACCGCCAGCGCTCGATCGCGGAATAGGCGGTCCACTGGAGGGCGACGGCGGTTGGCGAATGGGCAAGTGAGAATGATCCGTAGGCAGACGGCAGGTGTCCGACCGAATCCGGCGAAACGGTTCCCAACGACATCGATCCGCTCATCAGGGTGGCCGAAAGCACGGTCCAGGACTGGTTCGACGACCAGAACGGGCCGGAGAAGTCCACCGGGCTTCCGGAGCGGTTGAATACAGGCACAACCGAAGCACCGGCTGCGGCGTTGACCGTCGCGGCCGAAACGCGGTCCGCTCCGGAAGAGGCATTGGCCGCAAGTTCCCACTCGAGCCGGGAGGTCGCACCCAGGGTGAGATTTCCTCCGAACGTGCTCGTCCCGATCCCGTTGCCCGGCTGGAGCGTGCCGTTGACCGTGACGTTTGCGGAAAGCGTTCCGTTGCCCGAAAGCCTTCCTGCAGCGGCGACGGTGGTGGCGCTTGAGAGCGCACCGTCGACGATGAGCGTCCCCGCGGTAACGGTCGTGGTGCCCCCATAGGTGCAGTTTCCCGCCAGGGTTTGCGAACCGTTTCCGCTCAGGTTGATCCCGAGATTGATGTTGGATTGAATCGGCCCAGCGAAAGCGTAATTGCCGCCGCCCCGGAGGTTGATCGTGCGCATGCCTCCCGCGTTGGCAATCGATCCTCCGGCACCCGCGATGTTGCTGATCCCGGCGAAGCTCCACGACGAACCGCTTGCATTCAGGTCCACCGTGCCCCCCGACCCGACCGAGAGGATCGTTGCCGTGTTGAAGCTCGAACCGTTAGCCAGCCGGAGCTTGCCGCCGGTCACAAAAATGTTGCCGGTCCATGCCGAGGCATTTCCGCTGACAGTCACCACCCCGCCGCCAAAAGTGAGGTTACCCGATCCCGTGATCCTCCCGCTGAACGTTTGACCGTTCGTGTTGCCCATGTTAGAAACGAGAGTTCTGTTGCCAGACCCCGCCGGGATGACAAGGGGATTGGCGACCGTAATACTTGATCCGATCCCGAAATCGACTTTGACCGGCTCGCCTCCCCCCGCTTCGCCCAGCGTGATCGTGCCGTTGCCAAAGACCGCCGCCGCTCCGCCTGCGCGAAGCGTTCCCGCGTTCACAGCAATCCCTCCGGTGAATGCGCTGCCGTTCCCCGAAAACGACAGGATGCCTGTGCCGGTCTTGGTGACGAGCGCGGACCCGGTGACGTTCCCGGACACGGAAATACTCACGTTGCCAGTGGCCCATGTCTGATTCGCCGAAACCGTGACGCCTGATCCGATCGTCAGGTTCGAACTGCTTGCGCTTAAATCGATCCCCTGAGTGCCAAGAGTGAGATTCCCGCCTGCTCCGGCATTAATCGCCACATTGCCGATCGGGTTGGTGATCCGGATGCCTGAGAAGCTCACGCCGTTTCCAACCGTCGTCGTGTTGGCATCGGTGACGGTTTCATCCCAGAGCGCGACATCGGCCGGGCCCGGGACGGTCGCGGCATTCCAACTGTTAAGAACATCGAGGGCGAGCATGTTATTCGCCTTGGCAGCGGTCCCGGGAACTGGCGTTGCCGAAACCTCGCCGGAAAGCGGGGACTCACCGGCCGGGTTCACTGCCGCGGTTTTGTAATAAACCGGCGTGCCGTTCACGAGACCGGTGTCCGTGAATGTGTTTGCGGAGATGCCGGTCGCGACCGCCACCAGCGCGCCCCCCGGCGAACTGGAGCGATAAACGTTGTACGTCGTGGCGTAGGGAACCGCACTCCAGCTCAGCGTCACAAAGCCGAATCCTGCCGAGGAGTTAGGCGCGGCCGGCGCGGACGGCGGCAGCGGCGTGAAGCCGTTGGCATTGACCGTGACCGTGAAAGTGGCCACCGAGGGGTTGCCAGCAGCATCGACTGCGGAACAAGTGACAGTCGTTGTCCCGATCGGAAAGCCGGTTCCCGATGACGGGGAGCAGGTCACGGGCACGGGACCATCGACATCGTCCGTCGCCGACGGCGTGAAGTTCACCACCGCGCCCTGCCCGCTGGTGGCATTGACCGAAAGGTTTCCGGGAGTGGTGATGACCGGGCCAGTGAAATTGGTTTCCTCTGCCGGGGCGATCAGGGTTAGTTCATCCACCAAGGCATCGCCCGCCGCAGCAGAGGTATTGAACGCGCGGTTTGATAGCAGGAGTTTCCAATGGCGAAAGGCCAGAGCCTCGACATCGGCCCGCAGGCCCATGTCATCCCAGAGGAATTGGAGCAGAATGGGATGCTCCTCCTGGTCGCTTTGATTGTAATAGGAACTGGTCGTGGTGGTCACCGTGCGGGCGGTGGAGCCCAGAATCACGCCGTTGGCGAAGGTGGTTTCGAGTCCTGTGACCGTTCGGGAAAATGTCAGTTGCAAGCCATTGTTGTCTGCCACCACACGCAGGTCCTCGCCGCGGAAGTCCCCGGTTTTTCCGGCATATTCCGGCGCGACTGCGGTCTCCCAAAAAAGTTTGTCGCCGGTGGTCATGGCCATCGGGTGGGTGCCCGAGTAATCCCAGCGGGCCAGCTCGACCGCAGTGCCGTTGGCTTTGACAAGGACGAGGCGGTTTTTACCCCCGTGATTGCGAAAGACATGCAGGCCAGGGTTGTCTTCCGGGGTGTTGTCGCTATCGCCACGGGCAATATGGATGCCGATTTGCTGGTTATCGCCCGCCTGTGTCTCGGCGCGGAGCTTTACATCGAGAATGATCCCATGCGGGTTGTACCAGTTGAAGCGGTTTTTGGCCTCGACGGTGGCCGTGCCACCGCCGGGGGTCAGGCGCAGGACTTTCTGGGTTTTGCTGTTGTAGGAATAGTTCGCCTCGGTGGCGGAGCCTCCGCCGAAGGATCGGTTCAGAAAGCCCGAGCCTCGTTCGATCGTGTTGGCGGAATCCGTGTTCGTGGCGAGACTGGCATCCTCGAAGCGATCCCGGATCACGGTCACGTAGGGGTGTTGCATGAACCGGACCGTCTCGTCGAAGGCATTGGCGTTGGATGAACTGTGGCCGCCGTTGCGGTAAACAAGCCGCACCGCCGCTCCGTGGTTCATGAATGCGTAGCGGTAAGTGCCCACGAGTTCGGTGCGCCGGAAATCATCATGGAATGCCTGGAACGCGACTTTGACCGGCGCAGGCGGGACGCGGTAGGCCGTGCCGCTGTAGGTGATCATTTGAGAGACCTCGTAGTATTCCGGATTATTCGGCCAGTAGTCGTCGTCGGGATCGGCATTCTGCAGCCTGCCCGGCGGCTCCCAGTTGGGGATGTAGCCACCAAAGCTCACGCCGGAAAGGCCGATGAAGCCGCTGAACCAATCCGGGCGGGCGTAAACAACATCCATACCCAATCGAGCGCCACCGGAATTCCCCATCAGGTAGATGCGGCTGCGGTCGATCTGGTGCAATTCACACATGCGGTAGCTGCCCATGACCGCCACCCCGGCGCGGGTGCTTCGAGCGACGGTGTTGCCGATCCCGGTGGCCGCCACGAAAATCAAGCCATACTTGTCGAGCACGCTCTGGTAACCCGCCGGCATGGTGCCCGCATCGCTCGCGTCGATATAGGTGATCAGTCCGTAGGTGCCCGTCGGGGTATAGTTTGATGGCAAATAGACGTTGTAGGTCTGGCTGTTGAGGTCGATGCCGTAATTGATAAATCCCGGGGAGCCGTTAACCGTGCCCGATGTGGAAAACGTCGTCCGGTTAAAATTCCCCGGATTCTGCAGCGGGCCGAGGACGACCGGGGTCGCGGAGGCGGTTGCAGCCATGAGGAGGGACGCAACCAGTCCCGCGGCGGTACGGAAGAGATGAGATGGGAACATGGCATTCGGGAGCGGGGACAAGACTCTTTTCATAAGGACGGATGGGGAGAATCGGGCATGGAATTATGGATTCACCACTTTCAGGCGTATGAACCGCGTGGAGCCGGTTCCGGCGGGCAGCGATGCCCGGATCGTTTGCAGGGCGGAGTTCGGATCGGGTGAAATATCGGTCTGCGTCACCCCGGCCGTGCTCCAGCTTCCGGTCGCAAGCGTGTCGGACCACTCGACCAAGAAGGTCAGTCCGGTCGCAGAGCGGTTGCGGGTATAGGTGAAATCGATGCCGGATGCGGTGGTCTGGATGGGTGTCTGCACTCCGGTCCCGGCGTGAGGATCCTGGCCGGTTGCAAATTCGAGAAGGTTGCATTCTCCATCAGCATCCGCATCGAACGCGTCGGCTGCGGTGCCGGTGTTGGCGGATCTGCCGAAGTGGGCATAGCGCCAGCTTTCGATGGCCGTCAGAGGAGTCCAGATGAGGGTGAGCGTTGTGCCGGTCTGCTGGAGGGTGAATCTGCCATAAGCGGCCGGGACCCGGCCGCCGGGATCGTTGCTGATGTTGCCGAGCGTGAAGGGGGCTCCGAGGCTGGCGGCGGCAATGAGCGGCCAGCTTTGCGGACTGCTCCAGAATGTTGTGGTAAGATCCACCGAGCTGCCGGACGCATTGAGCACCACATCGACCGGCGCGGCGGTGGCAAGGTTCCCGGCGGCCGTGACCTGGCCGCCGCCTGTGCTGTTGCCGGAAAGCGTCGATACCAACCGTCCCGTCGCGCCGAAGGTGAGGGAGCCGTTGAAACCGAGGGAACCCCCTTGCGGGGCGAGCGAACCATTGACGGTGGTGGGGGCGGAAACCTGGCCGGAACCGGCGAGGGTGCCGGAGACCACGAGATTTCCCGTGCCTGATATCGCACCGGACATGACGTGGGTGCTGACAATATTCAACGTGCCGCCGCTGATGGCCACCGGGCTGGTGAAGGTGTTGTTGCCGGCGAGCATGAGCGTGCCGGTGCCGGTCTTGGCGATGGCGGCTCCGCCGTTGATCTGGGCGACGTTTTTCAGGGTGCCGCTTTGCAGGTTGAGGGTGGTGAGGCCCACGATGGCATGGCCCGTCAGGTCGAGCGTCGCGCCGTTGAGGATGAGTGTGGCGCTGCCGGTTCCGGCGGACTCGGTGATGTCCACACAGGCGGCGACGTTGCCGCCGGTGAGGTTCAGCACGCCAGTGCCATTGGTCGCGAGGCTGATGAAACCGGGATCGTCAACGTCACCCAGTCCCAACGTGGCGTTGCCGCCGCCGATGTTGATCTGGCTGGTGCGCGCATAGCTCGCGCTGCTCTGCGCGAGACCGATGTTAACGTTGCGAATTTCCAGCGTGCCCTGATTGAAGCTGAACGTGTCGGTGCGTGCCGTGCTGCTTGTCGAGGCACCCATCCGGAGCGCGTGGATTTTGATGTCGGCGTTGTGGCCGGTCACATTGAACGTGCCGTAACCGTTGCCGGCGCCGCCGTTGTCGGCGATGGACAGATCCGCGCCTCCCACGCCCCCCTGGTCGCGGATGATTACGCTGCCGCCGGCACCATTGAACTGGAAAGCGCCGGCACCACGTCCGCCGCCGGAGGGCGAGGCGGTCGTGCCGATCGAGATCGAGTCGGCAAAAATGGTGTTGGTGCCCGATCCGAGCTTCAGCAACTGCATGGAGCTTGCGACCTGATAATCCCCGAGCCGGATCGAGCCGACCGTGATGCTCGTGTTCGGCGAAAGCGTGAGCGTGTTGACGCTGCCGCTGCCTGTCGAACCATTGCCAATCACCAGTTGGCCGTCGCTGCCGTAGTCGAGCGTGAACGAGCCGACGCCCGACAAATCGAGCGTGTTATTTACTCCGGAGCCGCCGGAGTGTGTGCCGATGCGGAACGATCCCGAGGCACCCGCGACGGTGATCGCGCCTGAACCGGTGGCGACCAACTTGCAGGTGCTGGCCGTCGATGAGGCGTAGGTGCCCATGCTGAAGTCGCCATTTACCCTGAGAGTGCGGTTCGCACCGATGCTGATGGTATTGTTCGACGTGCTGTTGGTCTGGACGGCAAGGCTGTCCGCACCGATGCTGGCGCTTGCCAGATCGAGCGCGGTCACGTTCGCGCTGCCGGCCGTTGCGCCGAGCGTGATCGCGTTGACATCGGCGTCATCGGCGACGAACCGCAGCGTGCCGCCGTCGAGCGTGGTGCCGCCCGCGAAGGTGTTTGCCGCGGCAAAAACCAGCGTGCCGTTGCCGCTCTTCGTGATGCCGCCCACACCGTAAACCGTGGCATTGATCGTCGTCGTGTTCGCCGAGATGGAAAAGCGGGTTTGCGTGTCGAGACCGATCGCGTTGGCGATCGTGTGGGCGACATTTTGGGTCGTCGAGATGGCCGGGCTTGTCCCCGCGAAATACAACCCGTCGCCGCTCAGGGCGACCGCCTGGTTTGTGAGCTGAAGGTTGTTCAGCAGCAGCGTGCCGAGATTCTGCGCGGACGTGACGGCGGCCGGGTTGGTCAGCACAATCGTCGTGGCAAATGCGGAAACCGGCTGTTGCGGCGACCAGACGGCCGTGCTCCAGCTTCCCCCGCCCGGGGTGGTAAAGGTCGTCGGGGTGGTCGCCGGAGTGACGGCGAGCTGCGACGAGTTTACGCTCTCGATGCTGCCGTTCACGGCGGTGACGACGTAGTAATAGGCCGTGCCGGTGGTGAGGCCGGTGTTGTTGTAGTTCGGCGCGAGCAGACCGGCGGCGATCTGTGTGTAGGGCCCGCCGTTCACCGTCGCGCGCTTCACGACGTAGCTCTGCGCGTCGGCGACCGCGTTCCAGGAAAGCGCGATGGAGGTGGTGCTTGGCGTGCCGACAAGTCCGGTCGGCGCGGCGATGCTGGCAAGCGGCTTCGCGCTCACTTCGTTCGAAATCGCGCTTTCAAACCCGATTGCGGCCGCCGTGACGACGTAGAAGTACGGCGTGCCGTTCACCGCCGCCGTGTCCGTGAAACTCGTTCCCGTGATGCCACTCTGCACGGCGGAATACGGGCCGCCGCCCGTCGTCGAGCGCTTCACGGTGTAGCTCGTCGCGCCGCTGCTCGCAGTCCACGAAAGGGCGACGCCCGCATTGCCCGGAACGGCGCCAAGCCCTGTTGGCGGCGCAACGGTCTGCACAACGGCCTGCGGCGAGTTCCCGCTTTCGCCACCCGCGCCCACAGCTGAGACCACGTAATAATACGTCGCGCCGGTGGCTGCGGTGGTATCGCTGAATGTCGTGCCGAGGACGCCGTCGAGCAGCGTGGTGTAAGGTCCCCCGCTCACGGTCGAACGCTTCACGTTGTAACTCTGCGCACCCGGTGACGCGGTCCAGCTCAAACTGACAAGCCCGCCAGCCGGCGATGCGGTGAGCGATGCCGGCGCGTTGGTGTTCGTAGTGAAACTCAGCACGTCCGACGCCCAGGTGCTGCCATTGGCATTGGTGGCGAAGGCGCGGAAATAATACGTGCTGCCGGAGGTCAGGTTGCCGGTATTCGCGCTGAACGCACCGGCAGGCCGCACGCCGAGCGACTCGCTGTTTGCCCAGTTTGTCGGCGTGTTACCGCCATTGACCGGCCCCCAGTAGATCGTGACCGACGTCGGCGAGGTGCCGGTGTAGGCAAGGTTGCCATTGAGCGTCGCGCTGGTGCCGGTGATGGCGTTCGCCGGAAGCGTGGTCACCTGCGGCGCGGCTGCCGCTGCGTAGGTTGCGACCGGCGCTGCGCGGAGGAACGTCGCCGGCGAGACGATGTTCGCGTTGGTCGCCCAGAGCCACGCGGCCGAGCGGGCGACGGAGGAGATGCGGACTTCATCCACCTTCGCAGGCAGCCACCGGTTGGTGTATTCACGGGCGATGTTGAGGTCTGTGAGATTGTTGCCCGCATGGCCGGTGCTGGAGCCAACCAGCCCGCCCGACTGGTAGAGTTTTAACCCATCGGCACCGCTGCTCTCGACCGTGTAGGCGACGTGCGTCCAGGTGCCGAGCGGGATCGAGCCGGATGCCGTCGAGACCGAACCCGCGCTGTTGATGCGGGCGGTGAGGGTGCGGTTCGGGAGGACCTCGAAGAACGCGCAACCGGAGGTCCATAAATCGCTGCCGACAACGCCGCCACCGTAGGTGTTTGCCGGTGCCGATGCGAGGTTCACCCAGGCCTCGACGGTGACCTGCGGGGAGGAGCCGAGGTCGGGCAGGCTGACATAGCCGCTGGTGCCGTCAAAATTATCCGCGACGCCGATCATGCCGGTGGCATTCCCTTGATTTGTCGCCGACACGGCGCGCGTGGCGGCCGCCCCGATGGCCGAGCTGATGTGCTGGCCGCTGGTTTCCCGGAGGTGGAAGACGCCGAGGTAGCCGTTGCTCCAGGTGGCGCCGTTCGTGGTGTAGGCGGGTGGGACGGCGGGATAGGTGACGGTCAGAGCGTATTTCTGGGCCAGATAATTGCCGACCCGTGCCTCTTCGCTCCCGGTCAGCGCGCGATTGTAGACGATGACTTCGACGACGTCCCCATCGCACGAGCGCGCGACAATGGAACGGTCCTTGCTGAGCCGGCTGGCCTGGACATTGCCGGCAGTGACAACGGAGACGATACGGTAGCCGGTGCCCAGCGGGGTGGTGGTGCCGTTCACGGAACTGCCCATCAGCCGGGTGGTACCGTTGCGGATGTTGATGGAGGCGTTGGTGGGGCTCCAGATCGGGCCGCCGGTGCCGCGGTGGAAATCGTAGGTCGCGTCATCTCCGAGCAGGAAGTGGATGCCGGTCGTTGCGGTTTCCTTGACGACCCAGAAAACCGTGCGGATGTCGGTCATCTTGGGGAACGAGAAGCCGCTATTGCCATCGGAGGTGAAGCGGACGACCGGCTTTCCGTTGAGCACGTTGGTTTTCAACACCGGTGTGCCGGAGAGCAGTGTCGCGTTGCGTCCGTTGGCGGAGGAATCCGGCCAGGCATTGACGGTCGCCCCGTCGGCGAGGCCGGTGATCGCGTCGGCTTTGAGCCACATCGAAAGATTCGCGATGGAATCCGGCTGGGCGGTCGCGTTGGCGGCGGGATTTCCCCAGAACGCGCAGATGCTCGTGTTTGCGGTGAGCGCGGGCACCTGGACCCAGGCGTAGCTCGTGCCGGCCGGGTTCCATGTGTCGATTTCGTAGTTCAATTCCGTCGTGCCAGTCGAGTCGGTAAAGCGGAGATCCGCGCCGTTGCTGAACGCGAGCTGCGCGTAGGAAAAGCCGGGGACGTTGGTCGCATCGATCGCCACGAGCACCGGAAAATTGGTCAGCGTCTCGTTCCGCGTGTATCCGGCGAAGCCGATGCGCGCGCCCTTGCTCCAGCCGTTCATCGTACCGCCGCTCCAGATTGCGAGATCGGCCGCCGGCAGGGTCGCGCTCGCAGCGTTTGAGTTCGCGCTCTCGCCTGCGGCGCTTGTCGCGCTGACGACATAGAAATACGTCGTGCCGAATGCCGCCGTCGCGTCGGTATAGCTCGTACCTGTCAGGCCGCTGGCGATATTGGTGAACGGCCCGCCGATCGCGGAGCCGCGCTTCACCGTGTAGCCGGTCGCGCCGTTCGCCGCCGGCCACGTCAGCGTGATCACATTGTTCGCCGCGGTCGCCGTGAGACCCGATGGGGGCAGCGGAGCGGACTGGACCTGCACGGTTTGCGATACCTTGAGCCCGCCGAGCTGCGCGACCGAACCGGTGGCAAGTTCGGCGATCTCGGCCGCGCTCAGTTTTCCCCGGAAGAGAGCCACGTCATCCAGGCGGCCGGCGAAGCACCGGCTGAATACGGAGTTGAGCGCCGGGCCGCCGATGAAGACGGGATCGGTCTGGTTCAGCGCCCACGTCACGCCGGTTGTGGTGCCGGCAAGCGCGCCGTCGAGGTAGAGCCTCACATTGCCGGTGTTGAAGGATGTGCGCTCGAATTGAACCGCGACGTGGTGCCACTCGTTCGCGTCGACCGTGGCAGCGGTGGAGAGATTCACATCGACCGAGCCGTTCCCGGAGATGTGCAGCAGCGCGATCCTCTTCGCCTGGGCGGGCATGTAGAGCTGCAATTCGTCGCCGTTCCCGCCGTAGCCATCGCCGGAGCCGACGTAGAAAAGGAAGTCGTCGTCGGCACAAGACGCGCGATTCACCCACGTCGCAAACGTCCATTCGCCGTTGGAGAGGTTGACGTTCGCCGGATTGACCTGGCGCGAGATTTTTCCGCCGCCGAAATTCGACGAGGTGAGCATCAGCGATTTCATGCTCTGCGAGCCGAGTGCGGCCGGCGCCGCGGCGTCGCCAGCAAGCGAGGCGAGGCCCGCGACGGTTGCGGTGCCGTGGCGATCCTGGCTTGAAACATCCTTGACGACGTTGCTGGCGACCGGATCGGCCTGCTCGAAGTCGTAGTGGAAAATGAGCCGCGAATCGGGGAAGGCGTCGCCGGCCGTGAACGTGAAAGTTCCCGCGCCCGCAATGTCCGCGGCGGGAGTGAATCGCGCGGTTTTTCCGTCGGCAAGGATCGCCGCCGCGCCATTCGTCGCCCCGGTGATGCGGTATTTCAAATTCGCAGCCGGCGTCTCGGCGTCCGTGACGCGCGTCGAGAGATCGACATCGACGGATGAAGCGCCAGACGCAGTGACCGGCGACGCTGCCGTCACGGTCGGGCGCCGGTTTTCGAGTTCGGTCCAGTTTTTGTAGTTCCAGAGCAGCGTGCGGTCCTTGCCGAAGACGAACATGTTCCCCTGCTGCTGCTGCGAAGTCCACGGGCTCTCGCTCATCGGCCACGACTCGTAATCGACCGGGTCGCCGTTGATCTTCCCGCCGAGGCCGTAGGTGATGTCGAGCACGGTGCCATCGCGGGTCGTATAAATCATGCGAGGCGTGGCACCGCTGACCTGGCTCATGTCCGCCGCATGCGCGAGCACGTCCGCGCGAAACGCGGCGAGCCGGTCGGCTGCGGCGGGCTGCGGGTATTCCGACGGCGACGCCGTCTCGATCGCGAAGCCGCGCTTGACGCAGGGCGTCTGAGCGGGTGCCGGCCAGGTGAACGTGCCGATGTCGCTACGGAGAATCGCCACGAGCACGGTCTTGTAGTGGAGGAACAGCCGGCCCGTCGTCGCGGTGTCGTCGATGACCGCAAGCGTGTTTGTCGGGATCGTGTCCTTCGTATATTGGTTGCCCGTCGCGGGGATGTTGATGATGCCGGCCAGCACGCCTTCGTGCTGCACCACGTCCTCGTAAGGGGCAATGCCAGAACCGACCGCCCAGCCGTAGCTCGTCGGCGGCTTCATGCAGATCATCGAGCCCGCGTAGTCCGGCGCGTCGTTCCAGATCAGCGCCCAGCGCTCGGAGTTCCAGTCGTTCGACGGCACGCCGTTGTTGTCGAGGTCCTTGAGCTTGACGGTGCCGTCCGGATTGAGTGTCGTGTCCCCATCGACCTGGCTGAACAGCGAGTAGTCCTTCGTCATGTAGGTCGTCGCGAACTGCGTCTCGAACAGGCGTGCGAGATGCCGCGATGTGTAGGGCTGCGAGCGGTCCGTCCCCGCCTCGACCAGTTCCGGCAGAATCGTCGGGTCCTGCGCGCCGGGCATGATGTAGTAGCACGACTGGTCGGCATCCAGCAGCGACGCGGGACTCGGCCCGCCCATCAGAAGCCAGGTGTTGAACTCGGAAATTTCAAAGGTGTTGCCATCGGCTTGCGAGGTTCCACGACCGGCAGGGATCGCCCAGTGGCCGTAAAAATTCGTTGGCGCAATGTCGGCAAACCCCCAGTTGTTCGCCATGCGTGCGACCTGCGCCAGCTCGGCATCCGTGGTGAAATCCGACACCGTCCTCAGCGGCCCCATCGTGTAGGTCAGGTAGTGCTTCGCCCAGCGTTCCTCGAAGTTGTATTTCACCGCATACTTCGCCTTGCTGATGATGTAATCCCTGCCCGTCTTGTCGCCGTTGTTCAGGTAATCCGCGTTCGAGACCGAGGTCGCCACATCGGTTCCCCACTGCTCGCAGGCCAGCCGGCAGGCGACCGCCCACATCATCTTCTGGTTCGGCGTCGAGCCGCTGTGGTAGGTCGGCATCGTCGTGAACTTCGCGATGAACTGGTCGCGCTGCGCCTGGGGGAACTGCGGGTTGAAGCGCATCCAGCAGTCCATGCCGGGCCAGCCCGAGAACCCGCCATTGGCGCCACCGGCATCCGCCAATCCGTCCGCATCCGTGATCGACGCGCTGAGGTAGCTCCACGTCGTCGAGTCCGCCTTGCCCCGCACCAGCCGTCCCTCGGTCGTCCAGAACCCCGTGCGCCCCGCACGATGCGGACCGTCGTGCTGGGTGGTATTCACCTTGCGCGTGCTGAGGGAATCGAGCAGCAGGGCGCTGCGCGCGGAAAGCGTTTCCTGCGCGCGTGTCGGGACGGTCAGCAGTCCGAAGACGGCAAGGGCAAAGGCAATGCATCTTGGCTTCATGGCGAGGTGATCTTCAGGCGTATGAAGCGAGTTCCTCCCACGTTTCCGGGGATGACCGCCTTTAGTGTTTGCAGCGGGCCGTCGACGAGAATTTCTCCGGGGCCGAAGGGCGTCCACTGGGTATTGGGCAGGATGTCGCTGTATTCGACGGTGAACCGGCACCCCCCCTCGAAGGCAGCTCTGCTGCGGGTGTAGGTGAATTCGATATTCGCTCCCACGACTTCCAATCGCGTATCAACAGCGTTGCCGCCTTTAGGGGTGGTCCCCAGCGCAAACTCCATGAGATTCGCGATCCCGTCGCTGTCCGGATCAGCCGTGGGGCCAATGATCGCGAGGTCGGTTACTCCCGGCCAATTCGACTCCTGCCAATCCGCAAAGACCGCAGCCGGATTTGTTGCGACGGTGATAGTGAGATCGGACGAGGTTTCTCCGAAGGCATTGACTGCTGAGAGGCGGACGACGTAGGTGCCCGCCTTGTTGAAGACGACCGAGGTTGTTGCCGAAGTCGCGTTGCCCAACGTGGCGGTTCCTGGCCCCACGACTTGCGTCCACGCCACGGACGTCGCGTCCGTTGCGTTTCCGGCGAGGGATGAGGCGACTCCGTTCACCGCAGCAGGCGCGGTGCCGGCGCTGACCACCGGCAGGGCGGCAGCGGGCCTGACGCCGAGGGTGAGGAGCGGACGCATTTCCACCGTTGCGCTGTCGTCGGAGTGGAATCTGGCGAAAGCGGTCGCTCCAGCTTCGGTTGCCGGAGAGATCAGCAGGAGACTCAGGGGGATACCCGCGCTCCGGGCGGACTCGGCGGCGGCGGCAAAAGCGCTGCTCGTCGCAAAGGTCTTCTGGGTGTTGACTTCCGTCGGAGAAAAACCTGTCACCGAGGAAAGCATTGTCGAGTCATAGTCCCCGGCGCTCGTGTTCCCGGAAATACAACCTGCGCCTTTCCAGTTGAGGTTTTCGGTGGAATCGGTTCTCCGGGTCCAGTTGGTTCCGGTATCCGCGTTCGCCGTTGACAAGCCCGCGCCTGTTCCCTCGGTCGGAGGCAGGTAAAGTTTATGGAGCTTAACCTCCGAGAGATTGACACCGGACCCCGCCGAGCCCGTCCAGAGATCGAGTTGGGCGGTTTGGACGATGAACCCGGTGGGGACAGACGCCAGATCAAACGCGAACAGCCCACGGTAAAAGAAACCACTGTTTCGCCCCAACAAGAAATCGGTTCGGACTCCGGAATTCCAAGTCTGGTTGTCGCTTCGGATGAATGTTGCGGTGTGCGAGTAACCGTTGACGCCCTGGCGCAAGGTGAACGGTTCCGTTGCCGCCACAAAGACCTTCAGGGTTGCGTTGGCGGAGGCGGTGTTGAGGCTCGTTACGACGGTCTCCTGTCCGTGGATCTCATAAATCCCTGGCGCGGAAAAGGTGGCGCGGGTATTCGTGCTGTTGGGATTGTCAAACGTGACATCGCCCGTGCCAGACACCTTGCTCCAGAGGAAGGAGATCGTTGCCGGCGCCGATCCACTGGTAACAGAGGCGCCGAGGCGAAGGACGCTGCTCGTGCCCGGCAGGTAAACCGGGTTGGAAACCGGGCTGGTCACGGTAACCGTCGGGGCGTTTACAGATAGGGGCGATGTCCCATTGGCATATTCCTCCGCGTTAGTGTAGCTGTCGCCATCCGGGTCGGCGGCATCCGCAGCGTTCCCGGTGTTGGAGGTCGTTCCGAAGTTGTCCAGACGCCACTTATCCAGAGGACTGTAAATGCCCCCGCTGACACTGCCGCTGCCCTGATAGAACCCGCCATTTTCTAGCGTGATATTTCCCGAGATCGCGCCGTTGTTAATCAGCGTTGTTCCCGATTTTACTGTCACGTCCGAGCTGATCGAACCGTCGATTTGAAGCGTGCCGCCTTGGAGGACGGTTGTTCCGGTGTAGGAATTGGTTCCGGTGAGAATCAGGGAACCTGTGCCGTTTTTCGTCAGGGAGCCCGTTCCGGAGATTGTCCCGTCGAACGAACAGGTTGCGTTCCCGCTGATCGTCAGATTCGCGGCGCCAAGGATCACTTTGGCATTCGAGTCATCATCGGCATTCAGAGCGGCGATCGTCTGGAAATTGATCCCGGTCAGGTCGAACGTGGCACCGTTGGCGAGTGTTACCGCAGTCGTGGTGGGCAGACGGTCTCCGACGCCGGTGCCGGCGCCCGACCATTTTTTGGCAAGGTAAGAATCGATGGCGCTCTGCTGTTGCGCGGTGAGAACCGTATTGAAGATGAGAACCTCGCCGATGCGTTCACCGCCGTAGCGGATCGCCCGGTCCTTTGCGAGCGTATCGGCTGCAACGGCACCGGTCGGGAAAACCCCGAGCCGAACCAATGTGGGATAAGCCGGCA
>Ga0209398_1000904_pt1 | contig 16666 bp, 15 predicted proteins | sample AshMeaBigSpring_FD_184125 | JGI IMG/M metagenome (GOLD analysis project Ga0209398, IMG submission 184125) | Groundwater microbial communities from Big Spring, Nevada to study Microbial Dark Matter (Phase II) - Ash Meadows Big Spring (SPAdes)... | ecosystem: Environmental > Aquatic > Deep... | reverse complement strand
TGGCGTGAAGAGGCACATAAAAATGGGTTAAGTGGTATTTATTTAGTTACTGTACATAGTTTTGGCAACAAGCCCAACCCTACAGATATTGGCTTTGATGCAGCAATTGAATTTCAACCCGATTTTGCTAACATGCCAAGCCGACAGTTTGGAACGTTTAAAGATAAATTACTCAACAAACTCAACTTGGTAAAGTCGCCTTATATAAAAAATAATGTTTACAATTATGCCGAATTTGTAGAAAAGCAAAAGGCAGTTTTTTTGCAACAACAGCAATTGGGGTATACGCTTTTTCCCGGCATTACACCTATGTGGGATAATGCAGCGAGAAGAAAAGAGAAAGCCTTTATATTACACGACTCTACACCCGAAAAGTATGGGGATTGGTTAAATTACATCGTAAGTCATTATAAACCACAAAATGCTGAAGAAAGCTTTTTGTTTATTAATGCATGGAACGAATGGGCAGAAGGAAATCATTTAGAACCTTGTGCTAAATGGGGTAAAGGTTATTTAGAAGCTACTAAAAAAGTATTAATGTAATATGGTAAAAGTTTCTGTAATTATACCAAACTATAATCACGCCACTTTCATACAGCAACGTATTGATTCAATCTTGGCTCAAACTTTTCAAGATTTTGAATTAATAATTTTAGATGATTGTTCAACAGACAATAGTAGAGAAATCATTGAATTGTATCGTGGAAATTCTAGAGTGAGCCATATTTTATATAATGAAACTAACAGTGGTTCTACATTTAAGCAGTGGAAAAAAGGTATTCAACTTGCCGAGGGTGATTGGATTTGGATAGCTGAAAGTGATGATTTTTGTGAATCTATCTTTTTAGAGGAGTTAATTAATGGTGTATTAAGTGGTGATAATGTTGTTTTATCTTATGCACAAACTAATTGTTTTAATGCAAATGGCACAATTTGGGTATCGTCTCATAACAAATCAGAATGCTTAAATGGAAGCTTTTTTACCAATCATTATATGCTAAACGGTAATACAATTTCTAATGCTAGCATGGTGATTTTTAAAAAAGATATATTTAATAAGATAGAGTTAAATTATCTGGAATATAAATATTGTGGAGATTGGTTAATTTGGATTTCTATTATGCAATTTGGTAACATTTATGTATCGAATAAGGTTCTTAATTATTTTAGGAAGCATGATAAAGATGTTACCAGTAAAGCAATGATAAACGGGTTAGTGTTTACAGAAAGAATTAAACTCTTTTATTTCTTAAAAAAAAATAACATAATAACAGAAAAAAGGTTTATCCAACTGTTAGTAAATAATTATCAGAATTATCTGATGAACAAGAGTAAAATGCAAAAACAAATTCAAATGATAGTTGAAAATGAATTTTATTTTCCAGATCAAAATTCTAATTATAAGAGGATATTGTTAAACAATAGTAAATTACAGAGGGTTAAAAGCTTCGTCAAATCAATAGTTATGAAAAATGGATAACAAAAAAAGTATTTCCATTATCATTTGTTGTTATAATAGTAGTGCAAGGATTGAAAAAACTTTAGACTACATTCATTTAGTTAATATACCTAATGAGTATTCTTTAGAAGTAATTTTAGTTGATAATGCTTCTACCGATTCCACTGCACTAGTTGCTGAAAATAAGTGGAAAACATTCAACAGTCATATAGATCTAACTATTGTTCATCAACCCATTCCAGGGTTATCATTCGCAAGAAGTATTGGTATTGAAAAAGCGACAGGCGAATGGGTTATGTTTTGTGATGATGATAATTATTTGTCAAGTAATTATATTGTAAATGCATTGAATTTAGCAAACTCATATTCCAATGTTGGCATTATTGGTGGGCAAGGGATAGCGGAATTTGAAGGTAACGAACCAAAAAATTGGAAAGATATTGAATGTTGGTACGCTTGTGGAAATTTGCAACCAAATAGTGGAGAAATTGATGCAGTAAATGGTGCATGTATGATGATTAAGCGACAAATTTTCTCAGAACCACATTTTCAAATACCCTTTTTTTTAACGGATAGATTAGGTAATGATTTAATTTCAGGTGGCGATCTTGAAATATGTAAACGAGCTAAATTGGCTGGCTATACCGTTATTTATTCTCAAGAATCTACTTATGGTCATTTTATGCCAACTGCAAGATTGACAAACGAATATTTAATGAAGTTACTATTAGGAATCGGTAAAGGATTTATGTTGCTAAGGTCTTACGATAAGAAAATTATTTCACCCTTAAAAGAAGGGCTACGATTTATTTATGGAATTTTACGTTTGTTTTTTTTAAAGTCTGTGAATACTTGGGGATTAAAAAAAGCTGAAATACTACTAATACGTTATAATTCTTTGATATTTTATTTTAAATGCTATAAGCAAATAGTAGCAAACAAAAATTTATTAAAAAAGCTTTAAAACTGAAAATTAAGAGCCTGTTTAAAGTTTATTCTTAATCCATATTCTATCAAAATCTAGAAAAAACTATGTGCAATATCTCCTTCTCTTCTGTGTTTTAATGTATTTTATTTACCACAGTGTGAAGGAGCAAATCAGAGATAAAAAGAGTTTTTTACAATTTTTTAAAGGTTATAGTTTAGTATAAATTTGCTTGTAAACTATTGTGTTTTTTTACATTTAAATAGGATTACTTATTGGAAAGATAAAACTGTTAAAATTTTATAATAAAAATCCCATTTTTTAAAATATTACTATTCTCTTATTATTCAATACAAGTTAGTTTTTCAGTAAAATCCATGCTTTTAGCATAAATAAAAATTTTCAACTCAAAAATAATCTTAGAAAAGTATTTATAAGTTAATTACTTAATGATTGTATGAAAAAAATAGTAAGTGCAATTCGAGGAATACTTCTTCAAATCATTAAAAATAATGACTTAGGTAGAATACAGAAAAAAGAGTTTGTTGTAATATCAAATAATTGTTTTGGTGCCGAAATATATAAGTGGGTAGAAAAGCCTTACAATACTCCATTTATTGGTCTTTTTTTACATGGAGATTGTTACATTAAATTATTACAAGATTTTGATAATATCATTGAAAAAAAATTGGTTTTTATAAATGTTTCTAAATACAACAATCTTTCACTTTCAACCTATCCAATAGCGTGTTTTGAAGGGACTAGCATTGAGATTCACTTCATGCATTATAAAAGTAAAGAAGAGGCCGAGGAGAAGTGGCAAAGACGCTTGAGTCGAATGTTGAAAATTAGTAATAAGTCTAATTATTATTTTAAGATTTGTGATAGAGATGGTGGAACCTTAGATATCTTACAAGAATTTCATCAACTAAGTTTTCCTAATAAAATTTCTTTTTCAATTAATTCGCTCCCAAGCATTTCAAATGGTCATATTTGTGTAAATGAAAAAAATAATAGTCAGCAAGTGCCAGACGGAATTGCTTTATACCAATTATCTCACAAATATGTTGACTTAATAAAATGGATAGAATTTGGTTTAATACAAAAAAATATTAAGAGTACTTTAAAATATTATTTTAGAATTTACTAGTCTAATTTTTATCGAATATTATTAGTGCCTGTTTAAAAACATATCAATATGCGTCATTTCTAGAGAGTAACGAACGAGAAATCTTGTATTTAAAAAGATTTCTCACTCATATTATCGTTAGAAATGAAGAAATGTTAAAGCAAAATCAAAATTTTAAACAAGTTTATAATACTAAATCATTATTTCTAGATAAGTTATTTATAAGTTGGTGAATGCTACTAAATTTTAGTAAAACATAGATTCTTGATTATTGGTATTTAGGTGAATTGCTTATTTGCGTATGTGTTTAAAGTTAATTGCAGCGAAATTAATGTACGTAAGTTTTTAGTTTATTAGTTTGATATTCTTTATTGCTTTTCGTTGGCTGCTATATCATTAATTGAATAGTATTGATTATTTAAACAATGGCTTTGATAAATTGTTTTAATCTCTTAAAAAATTACCAACTATAAACTACTATCTTAAACATCTCTCTCCAAATTATCAACCATGTAGCAAGGAGTTTAAATAAAATAGTAAACTCTGTTATATTTATTGTTAGGTTCAACTATTATTGCAGTAGAAAATAGGAATCCATAAATGAGAGAGAAAATTTCAGGTATTATTAGTCAATCTATCGCATTAAAAAGTTCAGTATTGGCTGATGTAATTTTACAAGAAAAAATTACTCAAATAGTTGCTCTAACGGTAGCCGCATTGCAGCAAGGTAAGCGTATTTATTTTTGTGGTAATGGTGGAAGTGCGGCCGATGCACAACATTTAGCGGCCGAGTTTTCAGGACGTTTTTATATTAATAGAGGTGCTTTGCCTGCAGAAGCATTGCACTGCAACACTTCATATTTAACAGCAGTTGCCAACGATTATAGTTATGATGTGGTGTATGCAAGATTGATAGAAGGATTAGCATATGAGGGTGATGTATTAATTGGTTTGTCTACATCTGGCAATTCTACCAATGTTGTAAAAGCCTTTGAAGTAGCACAACAAAAAGGTGTTGTAACGATTGGTTTTACAGGTGAAACAGGTGGCTTGATGAAAACTTGTTCCGATTATTTAATCAATATTCCTTCTACCGACACACCTAGAATTCAGGAGGTTCATATGTTGTTAGGACATATTATTTGTGAGTTGGTAGAAGAACAATATTTTCAGATGTTAAAAACAAAAGAATAGAAGGGATTGAAATTTTATGGTAAAAAAAATAAATAATTGTCTTTGAAAGTTTTGCATTTACCTGTTGCTTTTTTACCCTACACAACTGGTGGAAGAGAAGTGTATACCTATGGTTTAGCAACTGCTTTACAGAATAATGGCGTTGAAAATTATATCGTTATACATCAAGATCCATCTGGTAGAGAACCTTTAGGTACATATACTTATGATGGACTGTCTGTAACTGTTTTGCCACCTTTACCCAATTTTAATCATCCGTTGGCAAGGTATAAGAAAGAATACGAAACATTGCCAGGATTTGAGGAAGTGTTAGACAAAATACAACCAGATATTGTGCATTTTCATGATCAAGGTGGAGGGGCATCTTTATCACATTTAAAAGTGGTGAAGAACAATGGTTATAAAACAATATTAACTTACCATACACCTGGTCAATCTTGTACGCAATCTGAACTTAGGTTTAAGGGAGTAACGGTATGTGATGGTAGAATAGATTTGCATCGATGTACAGCTTGTAGACTAAGTGCAGTGAGTAATTTATCTTATACACTTGCATCTGCTATTGCAGCCGTTCCTATAAACAGTGAAGCATTAGCATTGCAATCTTCAAAAATTGCAAAGCTTTTTTCTGCTAGAACCAAAACCAATTTGTTCATTGATAATTTTAATCAATTTATTCAGTTGGTAGATATGATTCATGTTCATGCAAAATGGGTACATGATATGCTACTGTTGAATAAAATAGATTCCCATAAAATATTCTTTGCAGCTACTGCATCTATTAGTCAACCGCAAAAACCGATTTTCAAACATTATGGTGAGCAAGATGTATTGAAATTGGTGTTTATTGGCAGATGTACTTTTGTAAAAGGCATCCATATTTTGATAGCAGCAGTGCAAAAATTACCATCAAATATTCGGATTGAAGTACAATTTTGGGGTCCCTATTGGGATGATGATTTTGGTAAGCAAATGACAGCACAAATTGAAAATGATCGTAGGTTTTGTAAGCCAGAATTAGTGCCGAACCATTTAATAAAAGAGAAGCTATCTGAAATAGATATGGTTGTTGTTCCTTCTATTTGGTTAGAAACTGGGCCTTTGTCGTTATTTGATGCATTAAGTGCAGGCGTACCCGTAATTGGAAGTAGATTGGGAGGAATTGCAGAATGGATACAAGATGGAAAAAATGGATTATTATTTGAGCCAGAAAGCTCTGATTCATTAGCTCAAGTTTTAGAAAAAGTTGCGCTTGATAAAACAATTATCAATGATTTAAAAAAAGGCTTAGGGTATATTAGAACCATGCAAGATTTAGGAAATGATTTAGAAAAAGTGTATGAACGATTACATGGGTAAATTAAAACGTGTTTTAGTAATTGCAGACCCACATATTCCTATTCCGCCAAAAGGCTATGGAGGAACTGAACGTATTGTTGACTTGCTTTGTAGTGAGTTGCAACAAAAGGCGTATTGTGTAGATTTAATTGCTGCAAAAGGCTCAAAAACGTATGGCGGTAAATTGTATGTGCATACAGCACCAACTGCAAATAAATGGGATAGAATTTATCGGAAAATTTTATTCCAATTTATCTTATGGAGAGCTTTGCAAAAGAATACGGTTATCATCAATTATGGAAGGGTAGATTATTTGTGGCTAGCTTATTTAAAGTCTATTAAAATTTTGTGTGTATTTGAAAACCCGATTGCTGAAAGCGAAATTCAAATAATTAAAAAAGCTAAGGTTGCCCAAATACAATTAGCAGGTATTAGCAATAATCATATTAAAGGTTTAGATGGTGTACATGTTTTATACAACGGTATTTCTGTTCATCAATACAAGCTAAAATCTTCTATTCAAAATGATGCGTATTTAGCTTTTTTAGGCAGATTAACTTATAACAAAGGTGTTGATACAGCAATACGAGTTGCCACTATTACAGGTATGCCTTTAAAAATTGCTGGTAACATATCTAAGGAAGAAGGAGGGGAATCTTTTTTTGCGGAGCAAGTTCAACCTTACTTAAACGATCGAATACAGTGGGTTGGTGAAATTAATGATGCACAAAAAAATGATTTTTTAGGAAATGCATTCGCTACGTTATTCCCTATTCGATGGGAGGAGCCCTTTGGGATTGTAATGATAGAAAGTTTAGCCTGTGGCACACCTGTAATTGCCAATCATATTGGTTCGGTTCCAGAAATCATTGAGGACGGAAAAAATGGATTTATCTGTAATAGTGAGTCTGAAATGATTGCAGCAATTCAAAAAGTAAAAGAAATTGATAGAACTGTTTGTAGAACTATTGTTGAAGAAAAATTTAGTGGGAAAAGTATGGTGTCTGCTTATTTATCACTCTTAGAATTAAATTGATATTTAGTGAAAATTCTCCATATAGTAGCCCATGCACATAGAGGTGGTTGCGAAAAAAATTGCTATCATTTTATTGCAGGTAGCGGCAACTATCAACATACGATTTTGGTTTTGGGCGAAAAAGGACCGATGACTACCGAATGGGAGCGACAAGGTGTTTCTATCGAGCATCTTTCCATATTGCAAATTGGTATGTTTGCATTTTATAAAAGTTTGAAAAAAAGGCTTAAGAACCTACAATTTGATTTGGTAATTTGTTGGAGTACGATTCGACTGCCACTGCAATTGGCTGCTTTAAAAAATATTACCAAAGAGGTAAGGGTACATTTAGGAAATCCACTCAATCATAACCCACTTAAAGATCTTGTACTACATTGGCTATTCCCCAATAAAGGGCATATTAAACTAATGGCCTGTTCTAACTATGTAGCCAATACCTACTCTACAGCTCCTTATTATAAACAATTTGCCATTCAAACATCTTTAAACCCGATTGCATTACCACCAATATTTCCCCAAAAGCAACTTGTTGAGGGACAGTTTACAATTGGTATGGTAGCAAGATTAGACCCAATAAAAGATCATGCCACTGTATTAAAGGCATTTGAAATTGTTAGTAAGCAAATGCAAAATGTAAGTTTACACTTGGTGGGAGATGGTGTATTGAGAAACGATTTAGAACAGCAAGTTGCAACCATGCATTTAAGTAATCGAGTAGTATTTCATGGTGATGTATCGAATGTGTATGATTATTTGAATAAATGGGATGTATTTGTATATGCCACCACACCTAGTGAAGGATTAGGTTCTGTAGTTGCAGAAGCAATGGCGAATGGATTGCCTTGTATTTTAAGCGATTTACCCATGCTGAGAGAATTAGCACCTGTAGAAGGACTTGCTTTGTTTTTTGAAGCTGGAAATGCTGAAGCTTTGGCAAAACTGTTGTTACATTTACTGCCGAATCAGGCATTCAGAGCATCAATGGGGGCAGCAGCATATCAACACGCTCAAGAAAACTTTGGGGCTAAACGCTTTGTAAAAGATTATTTGTAATTTTTATTATATTTTAATGCTTCAAAACTAAATTCAACATGAAAAAATTATTAGTAACTGGATCTTCTGGGTTGATAGGATCAGAGGTATGTAAACATTTTGCCCAATTGGGATGGGAAATACATGGGGTTGATAATAATCAGCGAGCCGTGTTTTTTGGACCGCAAGGTGATACAAGATGGAATCAATCTCGATTATCAGAAACAATTGAGGGCTTTCGACATCATGAGGTAGATATCAGAGATAGAGAGGGGGTTATTAACTTAATTAAGCATGTTGCCCCTGATGCAATTGTGCATACGGCAGCACAACCAAGCCACGATAGAGCGGCGGCTATTCCGTTTGAAGATTTTGATACCAATGCAGTAGGAACCTTTAATTTATTAGAAGCAACACGTAGATACGATACCACTATTCCATTTGTACATTTATCTACCAATAAAGTATATGGAGATGCACCGAATGAAATAGCGATGACAGAATTAGAGAAGCGATGGGATTATGCAGACGCAACTTACGAACATGGTATACCAGAAAGTTTTAGAATAGATCAAACAAAGCATTCATTGTTTGGAGCGTCTAAAGTATCAGCAGATATTTCTGTACAAGAATATGGTCGTTATTTTCAAATGCCAACAGCTTGTTTAAGAGGTGGCTGTTTAACAGGGCCTAATCATACAGGCGTTGAATTACATGGTTTTTTAAGTTATTTAATTAAATGTAATTTAGAAGAAAAAGAATACACTGTATTTGGCTACAAAGGCAAACAAGTTAGAGACAATATACATTCATACGATGTTGCAAGATTTATTGAGGAATTTATTGCAGCCCCAAGAATAGCCGAAGTGTATAATATAGGCGGGGGCAAAAACAATACTTGCTCTATTTTAGAGGCTTTTGATATTATAAGTGCTTTAAGTGGTAAACCCATGAAATATAAGTATGATACCACCAACAGAATTGGAGATCATATTTGCTATTACAGCGATTTACGCAAAATGCAAGTCCATTATCCAAATTGGGGCATTACAAAAACTTTACAACAAACCTTCGAAGAAATTTATGCTAGTTGGGTAAACCGTATTCAATAAAAATTTAACCAAACAATACATGACCATCATCATTACCGGAGCAGCTGGCTTTGTTGGCTTAGAGATTACAAAATATTTAAGAGCTTCTAATAGCAATATCCACTTAATTGGTATTGATAATTTATCAAGAAGAGGAAGTGAGTACAATATAGCTGCGTTAAAACAATTAGGCTGTACTTTTTATCACGGTGATGTACGTAATAAAGAGGATATAGATGATTTACCAAAAGCAGATTGGATTATCGACTGTGCTGCCAACCCCTCTGTTTTAGCTGGATTAACTTCTGGCAGTTTAGGATTGGTAAATAACAACTTAACAGGAACTATTTACTTGCTAGAGAAATGTAAAAAAGACCAAGCAGGATTTATCATGCTTAGCACTAGCAGGGTATATAGCATAGAGGCGTTGAATAAAATTGTATTACAAGAAACCGAAACGAGTTTTGCAATTTCAAATGAGTCAAGCTATCAAACAGGTTTTTCTGCTAAAGGTGTAGCAGAAGGGTTTAGTACCCATTCACCCATATCATTATACGGTGCAACTAAGCTAGCAAGTGAAGTATTAGCCCTAGAATACCATTATACATTTGGTTTTCCTGTATGGATAAATAGATGTGGCGTAATTGCAGGAGCAGGACAATTTGGAAAAATAGATCAGGGCATATTTTCATTTTGGATTTATCAATATTTATTGGGAAAACCTTTGAGTTACATTGGATATGGAGGAACAGGTAAACAAGCAAGAGACTTATTTCACCCATGTGATGTATTTAGTTTAATTGAAAAACAAATGGCTGCTAGCACGAATAATACCGCTCCTAAAATTGTAAATATTGGAGGTGGGGTTTCAAATACGATGAGTTTAGCGGAGTTGGATATGTTTTGTAAAGAAAATATAGCGAACGATAAATTGATAAATAGTATTACAGAGAATCGCAGTTTTGATATACCATTGTATGTAACCGATTATAGCCTTGCTACTGAACATTGGGGCTGGAAACCCACAAAAACAAGTACGGATATTTTACACGAAATATTGCAGTATGCACAGTCGAATATTGAGCATATTAAAAGAATTAGTAGCTAATGCAAACATTGTATCAAAAGCTCATTCAGCGACTACAATTGTTGTTAACCAACGATTTTCTAAAGTTTATTATTTCAGGTGTACTTTCTGTATGCATTGAGTTTTTTATTTTAATTGTATTGGTAGAATCGTTTCATGTAAATTATTTAATTGCAAATACAGTATCGTTTATCATTACCAATATTTTCAATTATCTCTTAAGTAGATTATGGGTATTTGGTAAAAGTGATAGAAGAATAAGATATGAGTTGTTGCTATTTTTCTCTACCACCACAGTTGGCTTACTCATCAATCAGTTGATAATGTGGTTAATGGTAGATGTATATGTAGTAAACTATAAGATGGCTAAGTTGGCAGCCATTGTAATAGTGGTATTGTGGAATTTTTGGAGTAAAAAATTTTTAGTATTTACGAATAAAATAAAAAAGCAAAATGTTGAAGCTTAGTATTGTAATTCCTGCCTATAATGAGGAAGGCTCAATTGCAGAAACCGTAAGTACACTCTACGAAAAATTGCGAGTAGAAAATATAGAACACGAAATTGTAGTGGTTAACGACAATTCAAAAGATAAAACAGAATCTATATTAATAGAACTACAGCAAAGCATACCGAGTTTAGTGTATTATACCAATAAAGGTAAAAATGGATTTGGTTATGCCATACGATATGGACTAGAGCGATTTACAGGCGATTGTGTAGCCATTGTAATGGCAGATTTATCAGATGATCCGGCAGATCTGGTAAAATACTATCGAACAATGGTAGAGCAAAATGTAGATTGTGTTTTTGGATCAAGATTTATAAAAGGCGGAAAAGTATATGATTATCCAAGAGTAAAACTGTTGATTAATCGCATCGCAAATAAAATTATACAATTCAGTTTTGGTATACGCTATAACGATGCAACAAACGCATTTAAACTGTATAAGGCAGAAACTATAGAAGGCATCAAACCATTTTTAGCTCCCCATTTTAATTTAACTATTGAGTTATCCTTAAAGGCAATTGTACGTGGCTATTCGTATGCAGTTGTGCCAAATTCATGGAGAAATAGAAAAGCAGGTACATCTAATTTGAAAATTAGAGAAATGGGCAGCCGTTATTTATTTATTCTACTCTACATTTTAATAGAGAAATACTTTTCAAGAGGTGATTTTAATAAAAAATGGGATTAATTGAAAAATAAATTTGTTCCACTCATGATAACTACAACCGAAATATTTATTCAAGAAAAACTCAATTTTTTGGATGAAACTATTAGCAAACAATTAAACAAAAGATACTGGATTATTTATGTTGGAATTATAGCTGTTTTTTTAAGCTTAATTGTAAATACTCCAATATTATCTTTATATACCCACGCAACAGATCATTGGTCAAGTAAAGTGTTTGAGGCACAAGTGAATCATCCTTTTACACCAATTCAAATTGAAGAATATAATCCACCTTCATCAGATTATGGAATAACATCACACTTAGATAAAATTGCTTTTAGAATAACTGTACCAATTTTGGGTCATATTTTTCATACCGGTGCATATTCTTGGATTTTGTTTAATGTAATTTCTGGATTTTTATTTTTCCCACTTTTAGTTAGTGTGATTTATCGATACAGTAAAAATAAGTTACTTGCAACATACATAACCCTTGCATTTGCAATGTCTTATACTGGGTCTAGATTTTTTAATGATAATGGATTCTGTGATGGGTTAGCCTGGTTATTTTTATTAATTCCACTACTATATACAAACATTTATTCTGTTTTCTTTTGTATTTTATTTGCAAGCTTTGTAGACGAAAGAGCTTTGATAGCATCAGCTTCAATACCATTATTTTTTATTGTTAATAGTAATCAAAAAAAACAATCTATTTTCAGTTTAATTAAAGTAAACAGCAGAATTGTAATTACAAGTGCAGTTGCATGGCTTGTGTATTTTGTATTGAGATATTATTTGAGCAATACCTTTAATTTACATACGGGTACTACTATGCTTTTAACCAAGTCTATCTTATGGTATCATGCACAGAAGAGTATTCCATATGGCATTATTTGCGTATTTCAAATACTGTGGATTTGGTTTTTTTTGGGGTTTATTTATTTATATACTTCAAAACATTGGACAGTTTCAGTTTCATATACATTCATTTTTATTTTATTATTTTTTACATCTATTATAGTTTTTGATATAGAAAGAAGTTTAGGTTATTGCTTTACTTTGTTACTTTCTTGTATATTGATGGATTCTGTTTCAATAAAAACAAAAATAAAATTATCCCGTTTGTCTTTTTTAGGAGGTTTTTTTTTAATCGTACCGTTTAATACAGTTATTCGTTACCTTAATCATATTTAGAATTCTTCATGAATCATCCCTCAATTTCTATAGCTGCTATTGGAGATACCAATTTGGTGTCTACGTTTAGTGGTACGCCTTATTACTTTTTACAAGCTGCTCTACAAAAAGGATGGCCTGTTATAGGTTGTTCAATGAATTTAGAGGCGGTAAATAATTACCGTAAAATTTGGAATGCCAAACAACTATTATCTTTTCAAAAAGCAGGAGGCTATCAATATTCTACAGACTTTGCCAAACGAATTCTACAACAAATTCCAACCGAACAATTAAGTGGAACTGTTATTAGTTTTAATCAACATTTTCCACCTGCAGATGCTGTTGTAAACAATGGGGGTAAACTATATCATTATATTGACGCTACCTTTTCACAATTGATAGATAGATACGAAATAGGAAAAATTATTGGTAAACGCATTGCCAAAGAAACCCTACAAAGAGAGAAAGCATATTTTGAAGCCGCTACACATATTGTAACCATGCAACAATGGGCGGCAGATTCGGTTATTCATGATTATGGAATTTCTCCAAATAAAGTAACAGCAATTTTACCAGGAGCAAATATCATTTTTCCTGAAAATTATGTTCCATCTGTGGCTTTCAAAAGTGGGGTAGGAAAATCAATTCCTTTGGCTTTGGGTTTTGTTGGTAAAGATTGGGAACGAAAAGGACTGAAAGTAATTATTGAAGCTGCGGAAATTTTGCAACAACAAGGTTATTTGGTAAAAATTAATTGTGCTGGAAATGCACCTGATGCTTTATTACATCATCCATTAGTTCAGTTCTCAGGATTTATTGATAAATCTAAAAATCCACAACAGTTTATTGATTTTCTTCAGTCTTGTGATATTGGTTGTTTATTCTCGAAGGCCGAGTTTTCAAGTATCTCTGTTTTAGAATTTTTAAGAGCTTGTGTGCCAGTAGCAGGATATGTTGTAGATGGAATGGGAGATTTGTATTTTGAAGATGCAAGTATTCGTTTTGCACCATATGAAACTGCTGAAACGGTGGCAAGTAAATTGCAACAATTTATTGAAGATGATGCCTATAGACTTCGTTTGCAAGAAGGTGCGGCAAACAGAGCAAACTATGTAACATGGGAGCGTTGTGTTACAGAATGGCAAAAACTTTTACAACTATAACTATTTTTATAGTCTTAAAATAGCGTAAATAAATGTTTATATACTATTGAAAATTACATGCAATATTTCGTAATTTATTCAAAATATTAGCAATACATTGGTTGCGAACGACGATAGGAGTAAGAAATCTTTTTAAAGAGGAGGCTTTTCGTTGGTTCCTATCTCGAAATGACGCAAATTGGTCTATTTTAAAACAGTCTCAGAATAATTTACTTATTTTTCGCCAAACGTACTTGCATTTCAATAGCGTATTCAAATAGTTTTTTAAATCTCAATGCCAAAACGTTTTGTTAATTGTTCTAAATAATTTCGATGAAAGTAAGAGTGGGTCAAATAGGTTCGAGAATGTATTATGGTGTTCCAAGAGCATTGGCTGCAAATAATTTACTCGAGGGCTTATATACAGATTTTACAATAAATAAAGGACTGCCAAATTTACTAAGTAAATTTTCTTTTTTATTGCCAAAACTGAATAAACTAAATAATAGACATGTTTTTCATATAGAAAAAAGAAAAATACATCACTTGTCAGATTTTGGTTTAAAAACTTTCAGAAATATTCAACTAGCAAAAGATCAAAGAACAAAAGATTTATTATTCTATAATTTAGGCAAACAATTAGAAAATCTCATTTTAAAAGATGGTTTAAAAGGCGTTGATGTAATAACAATGATAGGTTCATCATCCTCAACTGTTTTTCAACAAGCAAAACAACAGGGTATAATTACAGTACAAGAGGAAATAATTGCACCTTCAGGCATATATAAAAATATCATTACTTCAGAAATACATGATTATGCAAAATGGCAAACAATTAATATATCACAACAATCAATTGATTTCTGGCAAGAAATATCAGAAAAAGAATGGCATTATGCCGATCATTTAATATGTGGTTCATCATTTGTAAAAAATGCAATCTCTCAAATTGGCGGGCCAAGCGAAAAAGCTGTTGTAATTCCTTATGGGATTCCTAGATTAGAAAAATCTTTACCATTCAAATCTTGGGATGGTAAACGTAAACTCAGGTTATTATTTGTTGGTGCTGTAGGGTTACGAAAAGGAGCACATTATTTATTTCAAGCTGCGAAATTATTACACAAAGATTGTGAAATAAGGTTTTGTGGTAAACAAGAATTTGATTCTAACATTATTGAAACTTACGGTAAATATATTGATATTAAAGGTCATGTGAGTAGGCACTCAATTGGTGAGCATTACGAGTGGGCAGATGTTTTTGTTTTACCATCTTTATTTGAAGGATCTGCAACTGTAGGTTACGAGGCATTACAATATTTTTTACCAATGATTGTTACGCCTAATGCTGGTCAAATGATTACCAATAATGAAGAAGGCTTTGTTATTGAAGCTAAATCTGTGAGTGCAATTGTTGCTGCAGTCCAAATGTATTTGAATAATCCCAACTTAATAAACATACACAGTTTTAATGCCAAATCACTTTCTGATGAAGCTAGTTATGATGCTTATTCAAAAAGATTAATTGATTTCTTTGAAAATAAAATTAAATAAGTGAATCAGCTAAAAATTTTACACGTTTTATTATCACCAAGAGCAGAAGGAACACCTCGTTTGGTTCTAGATTGGTTAACTGTAAAATCGTATGAACAAGATTTACTTTTTTTAAGTGAAGAAGGTGAGTTAAAAGATGAGTTTGAACAAGCAGGAAATTGGCAATTCTATAATACAGCTTTTGTAGCTCGGTTTAAATCGCTTTTTCAGATTCGTAATTTGGTAAGGAAAACATGCGAAGAAAGAAAGCCTGATATTGTTATTGCTTGGATGATGGGCTTTTCTCCTTGGGTTTTGTGGGGGGCAAAACAAGCTGGTGTAAATAGATTAATTGTACATGGTGGTAATCCACCAGGAGATAGTTTTATAGGTAAATATATATTCTCTTATATGAGTTTTTGGATTGGAAACTTATTGGGAAGTAAAGTGATTTGTTGTTCTGATTATATTAGAGATGCATTTAGAGCCATACCATTTCTTTCAAAAAAACAATTTGAATCTGTATACAATTGTTTTCAACCATCAAAATTTCAATTGGTTAATCCACCACAACGCAATGCATTTCAGGCATTAATGGTGGCTACGATGGAGCCACATAAAGACCATACAACATTATTACATGCATGGAAAATTATTGAACAAAGAGGATTTACATATACGCTTCAGTTAGCAGGAAATGGTGGTCTGTTTCAAGAATTGCAAACACTTTCTACAAGTTTAGGATTGAATAATGTAACTTTTTTAGGGAGTAGAAAAGATGTTCCTATATTGCTACACAATAGTTCTTTATTTGTGTTTAGCACAACACATCAAGAAGGTTTTGGAACCGTTTTGATTGAAGCCTTGGCATCTGGCTGTACCATTATTGCAAGTGATGTGCCTGCATGTAAAGAGGTTTTGAAAGGTGGAGAATATGGTAAACTTGTTCCTGCTGGAAATGTAACTGCGTTAGCAGATGCTATTGTTCATGCATTTGAGTATCCACTTGATGAACATTCAAAAGCAAGGAATATGCAATATGCATATGAGTTTACACCGGAGAAAATGATTCAACGGTATGTAGAGCTGGTGTAGGCGTATTATTGTCCTTTTTTGCTTGTCCAAAAAAGGACGAAAAAAGACACAGAAAAACGATGTTCGGCCGTTTTTCTGGGCAGCCTTGATGTGGCATTTGTGGTACTGAGGATTGTTTTGTGAGGACACAAACCAAGGCGGGGGAGAGATTCTTCCTTCGTCAGAATGACAAGAAACTCAGAATGACAGTCTTGATGTGGCTTTTGTGGTACTGAGGATTGTTTTGTGAGGACACAAACCAAGGCGGGGGGAGATT